>Ga0222713_10001478_pt1 | contig 26248 bp, 27 predicted proteins | sample C33_649DmetaG_FD_165061 | JGI IMG/M metagenome (GOLD analysis project Ga0222713, IMG submission 165061) | Estuarine water microbial communities from San Francisco Bay, California, United States - C33_649D | ecosystem: Environmental > Aquatic > Marine > Unclassified | place: USA: California... | reverse complement strand
CGCCGCGGCGGAACCCACCACAACGGTCGGAAACCGAGAGGTGGGGATCTACCGGATCAGCGCGGTGCCGGGCGGGATCTGGGCGGTGAGTGCTGCGAGGTCCCCTCGCTCGACCTCCTGCGCCCATCGCTCGGCATACCAGCCACCCTGGGCGACCAACTCCTCATGCGTTCCCTCAGCGCGGATTTGTCCGTTGATGAGCACGTAGATGCGATCGACGTCGTCGAGCCCGCGGAGGCGGTGCGTGATGAGGATCGTGGCCCGGCCCCGGGTGACCTCAAGCAGGTCGTCGGTGAGGGCACCTGCCGTGCCCGGATCCAGATGCTCGGTCGGTTCATCGAAGACCAGGATGCGTCGCTCGGCGAGCAGCAACCGCGCGAGCGCCAACCGCTGGCGCTCGCCCCCCGACATTGTTGGTGAGCTCACGCGTGTGTCGAGTCCCTGCGGCAGACTCGACAGCCACGCGGCCAGACCCACCCGAGCAAGCACCGCACGCAGCGCATCGTCGTCGGCATCAATGCGCCCGATGCGCAGGTTGTCCCGCAGGGTCGTGTCAAAGACATGGGCGTCCTGCTGCATCAGGCCGACGACGCCACGGACCTCATCACCATCCATGAGGTCAATGGGCACGCCGTTCAGCGTGATATCACCCTCGTAGGACAGGAAGCGCAGCAGCACGTTGGCCAGGGTCGACTTGCCCGCACCGCTGGGTCCGACCACGGCGATGCGCTCATTCGGACGAAGGGTCAGGGATACACCGCGAAGGGTCGGCTCGGCGGCGGGCGACCAACGCGCGCGCAGATCTCGACAAGTCAGCACGACATCACCCCGGGGTGCCGGATCGGCCTGCTGCGGATCGCGCACCGGCAGGGGTTCGTCAATCACCTCCTGCAGTCGATCGGCGGCCGCTCGGACGCGAAGTCGTGCCAAGGCAGCGGTGGGCAGGGTGGCGACGACGTCGTACGCCGCGAGTGGCAGCAGCGCTGCCACCGCGAGCCACTGGGGCTCGATGCGGCCTTCGACAACCGCGGGGATCGCGGCGATCACGCAGAGCACGACGGCCGCACCCTGCAGGGCGGTGGACAGCCCCACCCCAAGGCCGAGCCCGGCACTCTCGCGGCGGGCGATGGCGGTGAGGTCGACATCACGGCGCCGGATGTCGGCGATGGCCACCGGAGTCGCTCCGAAGGCCAGAAGATCGGCGCTGCCGTGCAGGCTCAAGACGACCGAGGTGGACAGGGCACCGCGCGCTGTCGCCGAACGACGTTCGGCATGCAGGGCCATCCGGGCACTGAGCCACGGCACGACCGTGAGTCCCAGGAGCAGCACGATGCCCAGGGCGACTCCGGCGCCAGGCACCAGCCACGCGAGGAAGGCGACCGTGGCGACCGAGACGATGACCGCCTGCAGCCAGGGCAGAACCACCCGCAGTGGCAGGTCCACCGCGGTGTCCACGTCAGCCACGAGTCGCGCGAGCAGATCCCCACCGGAGTAGCGCCGCAGACCCACGGGCGCTAGGCGTTCTAGCCGGTCGAAGACGCGGACCCGGAGGCCGGTGAGACCGCGGAAGGCGGCATCGTGACCCACCACACGCTCGAGATAGCGGAAGACCGACCGGCTCAGGGCGAAGGACCGCACCATGACCGCGGCCACCGACAGCGCCAGCACCGGCGGCATCTGGGCGGCGTACGAGATCAACCAGCCGGAGGTGCCCAGTAGGGCAACGGTGCTCAGTGAGGCAACCACCCCGAAGAGGGCGGCCGAACCCAGCCGCCACCTCTGCGTGCGCATCGCCGCGCCCATGAGACCCATCAGAAGTCCCGCACCATCGTGTCGGTTCGCGGGGCTGGTGGGCCGGCTGGCCGGACCGGAGTGCTGGCGGGGACACCACCGACGTGGATCACGACGTCCGCGATGTCCACCAGTGCCGGCCGATGCGCGACCGCGATGACGCTGCGTCCCTTCGCTCGCGCACGCGCGAGAGCCTCGACGACAGCCTGCTCGCTGGCGCCATCAAGGGCTGCCGTCGGTTCGTCGAGGAGCAGCACCTCCGGGTCACGGACGAGGGCGCGAGCCAGTGCGACGCGACGTCGCTGGCCTGCACTGAGGTCGGTGACCGAAGTGTCGAGTCCATCGGGCAAGAGTTCGAACTCGGCGAGCGCCCCGGCATCGCCGAGAGCACGCCGGACGCGATTCATCGATGCTTCAGCGTCACCGAGGCGCACCGCATCGGCGATGCTCGGCCGATCGACGCCAGGGACAACCAGGCGAGGATCCTGCGGAACCCAGCCGATGCGCCGTCGCCACGTGTCGATGTCCACGTCGCTGAGATCCATCTCCGCCGACTGGCTCCCGGTCCCTGCGCGGAGTACGACGCGACCTGATGTGGGCGCCAGGAATCCAAGGAGCAGCGCGAGCACCGTGGACTTGCCACCACCGCTCGGTCCGACCAGAGCGGCGATCTGGCCGGCCGAGATCGTGGCGCTCGTTGGCATCAGGGCCGGACCGTCACGCTCGGGATACTCAAGGCCGACGCGATCGAGTTCGATCGTCACGTTCCCGGGGATGTCCGTGCGCGACCCAGAACTCGGCAGCGGCTGTTCCAGCAGTCCGAAGACCTCCTCTGCCGCGCCAAGACCCTCGGCGGCCGCATGGAAGTGCTGCCCCACCAACCGGATCGGCAGGTAGGCCTCGGGGGCGAGGATCAAGATGAACAGCGCGGCGCTGAAGGCGATACCCCCCTCGGCGAGCCGCACACCAACGGTCACCGCGACGAGCGCAACCGACAGACTGGCGAGAAGCTCAAGGGCGAACGACGACAGGAAGGTAATGCGGAGGACCCCCATCGTCGTCGTGCGATAGCGCTCGCCGATGGCTTGGATCGCCTGCGCTTGCATCCGCGCTCGACCGAAGACCTTCAAGGCGGGAAGCCCCGCCACCAGATCGAGGAAGTGACCCGACAGGCGACTGAGGGTCTCCCACTGCCGCTCCACCCGCGTGCGCGTGTAGAGGCCGATGAGGATCATGAAAACAGGGATGAGTGGGAGGGTGACCGCGATGATGATGGCGGATACGACGTCCTGCCCGAGGATCGTGAAGAAGACCGCGGCGGGGACGATCACCGCGAGCACCAGCTGCGGCAGGTAGCGCGCGAAATAGCTGTCGAGCGCGTCGACACCGCGCGTCACGAGCGCCGCGACGGCACCCGGGTCGTGCCCCGCGGGTCCCTGCGGACCGAGGGCGAGGACGTGCTGCATCGCGGCTTCACGCAGTTGCTCCTTCGCCTTGGCAGATGTGCGGTACGCCGCCGCTTCGGCGAGCCAACCGATGAGCGCACGGGTGCCGAACACGCCGGCGAGGAGAGCGAGGACACCGGCAACGTCGTACAGGTCGGCGCCACCCTGGGCCACATCGACGATGACCGCCGACAGCAGGCGTGCCTGGGCAATGACTAGCGCGGCCACGGCGACACCGAGGACAACGGCGAGGATGAGGAAACCTCGTGTGCTGCGCGCGTAGCGCAACAGGCGCGGGTCCAGTGGCCTCATAGCGCCATCCTGTCGGACGGAGGCGAGGCGGCGCAGGTCCCCCGAACGAGTACGACGTAGATCCGACAGGTCGCTCCCTGCCTTGGATTGTGTGCCTCGAGCCATGGCCAACCGCGCTGGTCATCAATCCGAGCAGTGGCTCTAGAGTGCGCGCACAATGTCGACGAAGGTCACCTCCGGTCCCCTGCTGTGGGTGAACCTTGTCATCGTCTGGATCGTCTGGGGATCGACGTACATCGGCATTCGCCTCACCGCCGAAACAATTCCTCCCCTACTGGGCATGGGCACCCGATTCATCGCTGCCTTCATCCTCATGGCGGTCATCACCGGACTCGTCCGCGGCTGGTCAGCGCTGCGGGTGAGTCGGCGCGAGCTCTCCGGCGCCCTCTTCATGGGGGTGGCCTTGCTGGGCGTGGGTCTTGGCACCGCGAGCCTCGCGCAGCGCTATGTGCCGACCGGTGTGATGGCGCTCATCATCGCGTCGACGCCACTCACGATCGTGATCTGGCGACTGATCACCGGGGATCGCCCCGTGCGACTGACGTTGCTCGGCGTTGCCATCGGTCTGGCCGGCATTGGTTGGATGCTCCTGCCCGGCGGCACCGAGCCGGTGGCCGGCGACGACTGGGACGTCGTCTTCTGGAGTGCGCTGGTGCTCATCTCCGCAACCATTTGGGCCACAACGAGCTTCTTCTCGGTGCGCCTGCCCAAGCCGCGCGACTCCTTCGCGCTCACGACGTACGAGTTGCTCGCCGGCGGGATCGCCCTGTGCCTCGTCGGCACGGTGAGCGGTGAGCGCATCGACTTCTCCGCGATTTCCGGTCGATCCTGGGGTGGCTGGATCTATCTCGTCACGGCGGGCTCGGTCATCGCCTTTAGTGCCTTCACCTGGCTGATCAACCACGCACCGATCTCCCTTGCGTCGACCTACGCCTACGTCAACCCGGCGGTCGCCGTCAGTCTCGGCATGCTCATCTACGCCGAGGCGCTGACCAGTGATGTGGTCGTTGGCCTCACGGTCGTGCTCACCGGCGTCATCCTCGTCGTCTCAGGCGAGTCGCTGCGCGCCCGCAAGCTTCCCCAGGTTCCGCAGGCGGAAGTCACCTAGATACCGTCGCGTCGTGAAGCTGACCGATTTCGATGCCCTGAGTTTCGACTGCTACGGCACGCTCATTGACTGGGAGGCCGGTATCGCCGCCGGCCTACGCCCGTGGGCCCGCGAGGCAGGCCTGACCTTCTCCGATGAAGAGCTGCTCACGGCGTACTCCGCACACGAGGCACAGGCAGAGCGTGAACACCCCCGCGATATCTATCCGCTCATCCTCGCGAGGGCCATGCGCGAGCTCGGCGCTCAACTGGGCGTCCCCGTGAGCGACGTCCAAGCCGATGCCTTCGGGGCTTCGGTGCCCGAGTGGCCCGCCTTCGACGACTCACCCGAAGCCCTGGCGCGCCTCGCCGAGCAGTATCAACTCATCATCCTGTCCAATGTGGACCGGACGTCGTTCGCGGGGTCGAACCGTCGCCTCGGTGTTGAATTCACCAGCATCATCACGGCCGAGGATGTTGGTTCGTACAAGCCCTCACTGCGCAACTTCGATGCTCTCGCGGCAGAGACAGCGCGGCTGGGTATCGGCGAGGGAAGGCTCCTGCACGTCGCACAAAGCCTCTTCCACGATCACGTCCCAGCGAAGTCGGTTGGCCTCCCGACGGTCTGGATCAACCGTCGTCACGACAATCCCGGATGGGGCGCCACACCCGAACCGCCCGCGTCGGTGGCGCCGGACTGGACGTTCCCGTCGATGGCCGCCTTCGCCGACGCGGTTGATGCCGAGGCTGGCTAACGCCGAACCACCTCAACCCGATCCTCATCGTCTTGGCCGCGGGCCCAGAATCGGCTAGTCGAGGCAGCCCTCCGCGCCATCCCTCTCAAACTGTGCCGTGGAGCAGACGGCAGTGACCGGGTAGTAAGCGCCCATGGCTGCGGCGGTAGCCGCGGCGTCGCTGCCCGGGGCGACGTTCTGCACGGCAAAGTCGAAGCCGGCACTGGGCAGCATGTTGCGCAGAGCCACCATCTCCATTGCCTTGGGCTTCGTCACCGAGGTCGGCAACCAGTTGATGTCGTTGGCACTCGTTGCATTGCGCGGCTTGCTCGCTGGCGTCGAAATCGCGATGGTGACGTACCCCTCAGCGTCGCGTACGGCTGCATTGTCGGCCACGCAGCCGTATACCTTCTTGCCCTTGGGCTTGGGATTCGCCACGACCGGGTACGGCTTCGCATACACGTTGTTGCAGACCGACCAGTAGCGCATTTGGTAGTCCGATGTCGGCCACGGCACGGGGGTGGTGCCACCCTCGACATCCCACGGCGTCGACGGCGGCATCATCTTGATGACGATGACCTGCCCGCTCTCCGGGGTGAACAGCATGGATGCATAAGCGTTGGCATTGTTGGGGAAGAAACTGTTGGTGGTCGCGGCCGAGGCGCGGAAGAAGCTCAGGGACGGCGGGCAGCCGCCGGGTGCCGTCGTGCATGGGGCAGGCTGCGGCGCCGGCCCCTTGCCCTGCTTCATCTTCTTCAGAACGCTGAGGATCTTGGCCCCCTTGGCGATCTTGCCAACCGCCTTCAGTGCCTTGCCACTGCACTTCTTTAAGGGCTTGCGCGTTCCGTCGCCGTCGACCACCGTGAGCGAAGGCAGGGTGACGTCGGACGCCTGGCCACCCGTTGGGAGATAGACACGCATCACGAGGAAACCGAGGTTGGCCGGGAGCTTGCCATTGGCCTGGGGATCGGACGGCAGGATGGGAATGGCGTTTTCATCGCCCGGGGACACATCATCGGACAGGGTCACGGTGAAGGTGCCCCCGGTAGGCGTGTCAGGTGCGGACGCCTGCGCCCACGGATTCGCTTTAGGTGAATCCGCATCGGGCACGATCTCGTAGTCAGTGACCTGGGAAGGCGCTCCGGTGGCGCTCTCAAAAGTCCCGAAGGTGTTGTCATAGGCGGTGAACGCCATGAACCGCGTGTCGGGGTACGTCCCGTCGACTTCAATGGACATACCTGGTTCGGCGAGGTAGGGCGTCGTCCAGTAGATCGCGCTTGTATCGGGGAATGCCACGTTCATCGTCTGCGGTGTCGTGACCACCCACCACGAGCAGTAGGGAAACGTCGATGTGAGCGAGGGGGCCTTGGCGCTCGGCGAGGCGGGTGCGGGTGCAGCCATGGCACCCGCGGGGGTGGTGAGGCCTACGAGGAGAAGGGGAACGGCGAGCAGCGCGGTCTTCTTCATCGCTTGAGACTAGTAATCGACCCTGTCGGTGTCTTGCCGATGACCCATCTAGGTTCGCGCCGGGCGCAGGCGACTTCGTCACCACCACCGTGCCCGGCACAGGGTCACACGTCATCGTCCTCAATCTCGATGCCTTCCCGACGTTCCTTCGCTCCTGAAACATCACCCTGAAGGGCACGCGCTACGGCACTCCTCAGAAGATGGTCCTGTCCGGCTCCTTCGGTGAAAACACGGAGGACCCCTCGGACGATGGCATCATCAAGTGGGTCTTCCTGCGGAACGGCAAGTAGCAGCCGGCTTCGGGGGCTAGATGCCGGCTGACAGTCCGAAGTCGATCGACCAGTTGGCGCCGGTCACCCCGGCCGCCGCGGGCTGGGCGAGGAACCACACGACCTCGGCCACCTCGCCCGGTTGGAGGAAGCGCGCACGCTCCCCCTGGGGGTACGCCGCGCGCAACTTCGCGTAGTAGCCCTCGGGATCGCCGTCCCCAAAGTCGCGCGCCTGACCAGCGAGCATCGGCGTCTCGATGTCGGCGGGGCACACGGAGTTGACGCGCACCCCCCGCGGGGCGAGTTCGAGCGCGAGTGCGCGCGTGAGGTTGCTGACCCCGCCCTTGCTCGCGCTGTAGACCGCGGCTCCGGCATTGCCCTGGATCCCGGCATCGCTGGAGATCATCGCGATGCTGCCACCCGTCGACTCCAGGTGCGGGATCGCGGCCGAGCTCACGAAATAGGCGGCCTTGAGATTGACGCCGACGACGCGATCCCACTCGTCCTCCGAGGTGGCGTCACTCGGCCCCTCGGTCCACAGACCCGCGGCGTTGACGACGCAGTCCAGCCGGCCGTATAGCGCGACCGCCTGCGCGACCATCTCGCGGATGGCCTCGACGTCGAGCAGGTCGGCGGGGATCCAGTCACCCGTCGCGGCACGCGCGTCCGGCCGGTCCGTCGCGATGACATCCCACCCGCCGGAGGCGAAGCGCTCGCAGACAGCCGAGCCCAGGCCGCCCGCCGCCCCGGTCACCAGGACCACGCTCACGCGCGCACCCTCCTTGTCGCGGGCCCGCTCATGCGCGCTCTTCCGCAATCGAGTTGCCACCGTCGACGACGAGGCACTGCCCCGTGGTGTACGCCGCCCCGGGAGTGCACAGCCAGGCGATCGCCGAGGCCACCTCGTCGGCCGCGGCACTGCGCCGCATCGGCGTGCGCAGGCCCTGCTCCCGCTCGTGATCGGTCTGCGATCCGGTGGCGATCCAACCGGGCGCGACGGCGTTGACGGTGATGCCGTCGGTGGCGAAGTCCACGGCGAGCGAGCGGGTCAGCCCCACCATGCCGGCCTTGGCGGCGGCGTACGCCGACTCCCCCTGCATCGCCATCACCGGGCCGGTGACGCTGGCCACCATGACGATGCGTCCCCACCCCGCTTCGCGCAGGGCCGGCAGCGCCGCACGCGTGACGTAGTACGCCGAGTCCAGATTGCGGGCCATGGATGCACGCCAGGCATCGGCGTCCAGCGACAGTGCATCGCCGCCCTCGGCGGCGCCAGGCAGCGCCACGCTCGTCATGCCGGCGTTGTTGACGACGATGTCGAGCCGGCCCCAGTGCTCAAGTGCCGCGCGCACGAGGTCCTCGGCGTCGGGCGCCCGCGTGAGGTCGGCGATCGCCCCGTGGGCGGCGAAGCCCTGCGCGCCGAGCGAGTCAACGCGCTCGTGCACACGCTCGGTCGTCGCTGCCAGCGTCACGGAGGCGCCGAGTTCAGCGAGCGCACGCGCGGCGGCGAAGCCGATCCCGCTCTCGCTGCCCGCGCCTGTCACGAGCGCCGCGCGACCGCTCAGGTCAAGGCTGGCCGGGAGCACTACGCCACCAGCCGCCTCACGGCCTCGGCGAAGAGGGTCGTGTGTAGGTCCACGTCGGCGGCGGTAGTGGTCGGGCACATGAGCGCCATGTTGTGGAAGGGCGTCATGAGGACGCCGCGGTTGGCCATGAAGAGATGCAGGTACTCGTCCAGCTGGTCGTCCCCGGCGTGCGCCGATTCGGTCCCCGTGCGGGGTGCGGGCCGGGCGAAGCGGTACTCCGCGCGCGCGCCGAGCTGGGAGATCGACCACGGCACGTCGTACTCCTCGAGGGTCGCGACGACACCCTCGGTGAAGCGCGTGGCGAGGGTGATCATGTGCTCGAACGCGGCATCGGTGAGCACCTCCCCGAGGGTGGCGCGCATGGCTGCGGTCGACAGGACATTGCCTGCGAGGGTGCCGCCCACGCCACCGACGTCGATGAGGTCGGCATCGGGATGGTCCTTGACCATCTCGGCGATGCGCTCGGTGATGCCGTAGGCACCGGAGGGGATGCCACCACCGATGCTCTTGCCGATGACGAGGATGTCGGGCTCCAGACCCCAAGCCTGCGTGCAGCCGCCGGGGCCTGCCGAGATCGTGTGCGTCTCGTCGATGAGCAGCAGCGTCCCGTACTTCTTGCACAGTTCCGCAACTCCCTCGAGGAAGCCGGGCTCGGGCAGGACGATGCCGATATTGGTGAGTGCCGGCTCGGTGATGAGGACGGCGACGTCGCCGTGTGCCAGGGCGCGCTCGACGGACTCGAGGTCGTTGAACTCCACCGCGCGTGTCGTGTCGCCGATGGGCGAGGGGGCGCCGACGTTGCCGCGGCGCAGTTCGGTGGCGCCATCAGGTCCCATCTGCACGAAGGTCTCGTCGACCGAGCCGTGGTAGCAGAAGGAGAACGCCGCCACCTTTGGCCGCCCCGTCACCATGCGTGCCAGGCGCAGCGCCCAGCGGTTGGCGTCGGTGGCGGTGAGGGAGAAGGACCACAGCGGCAGTCCGAAGCGGCGAGTGAGGTCAGCGGCGACCCACTCGGCATCCGCGCTCGGCATCATGGTGGTGATGCCGCCCTCAACGCCGATCCGCTCGTGGACAGCCTGAACCGTTGCCGCCGGGGAATGACCCGCCATGGCCCCGGTGTCACCGAGGGCGAGGTCGATGTACTCGTTGCCATCGACGTCCGTGATCCGATTGCCGTGGGCCGTCGCGAGGTAAAGCGGGTGCCCACCGGACCACTTGTTCATCCAGGTCATCGGCACGCGGCCAAAAAGGTGATCGGCTTGCTCGTAGAGCTCGCGCGATTTTGGTGAGTGTTCCCGGTGCAGTGCGCGCTCCTCATCCAGGAGTTGCGCGAGGCGGTCACGGTCAATGGCAGGCATGTTGAGTCCTCCGTCTACGGTGGGAACACTTTAGACGGCGGACTTTGAGGTACGACGTGGCCATCCCTTGCTCGCGAGGATCAGGCCGAGGGCGACCGCCCCGATCTCGATGGCGGCACTACTCAACAGCAGGGGGCGCCAACCCCAGGTGACGAGAGCCGCCGCGAGCAGCGACCCCAGAGCGAAGGCTCCCGTCTTGAGGGAAGCCGCGGCCACGAAGACCAGGCTGCGGAGATGTGTCGGAGCCTCGCGATCCCGCACCTGCATCACCGACGTGAGTTGCGGGGCGTTCGTGACACCGAGCAGGAGCGCAATCGGCACCGCAACCCAGTAGGACGGGGAGAGGGCGAGCAACACCATTATCAGCCCCAGCCCGAAGGTCGACAGGACGACCACGGTCCCCGGGCCGAACCGGCGGATGGGACGCCGCGCATACGCGAGCGATCCCATGAGAGCCCCGACGGCGGCTACGGCAAGGAGCAGGGCGCCGGTGCCCGCATCTCCGGCCAGGTCCTCACCGAGGAGCGGGGCGCTGATGACGAAGCCAGCGAACCCGACGAAGGCCACCGTGCTGATGATCGTCGTGCGCCGCAACGGCACCGAATGCCAAAAGATGCTGAGGCCGCGTAGGGCATGGTGCAGCGGGTCCGGCGGGACCGTGCTGGTGCGGTGCGGCACGGCGACGAAGAGCAGCGCCAACCCCGCGCACAGATAGAGGATGGTGACGAGTTCGAGCGAGGCGGCTCCGGGAGTTGCGGCGTCGTACACATAGGCGATGCCCACGAGCGCCGGACCGAGAATCTCGCCGACGTTGTATGTCGCTGCGTCGACGGCATACGCGCGGGGAGCGGCGACCTCCGGCGCGATACGTCGTACCTGCGCACTCCAGGCACCGGTGAGCATCGGGTGGAAGAGGCCGGCGAGCCCCGCGATGAGGACGAGGAGGGCAGGCGGCCAGGAGCCGATCCCGATGGCCAGCGCAGCGGTCGCGGCGGCGAGGACGACAACGGCCAGGAGATAGCCACGGCGCGGCTGCTCAAGTCGGTCGACGACGGCACCGGCCAGCGGGCCCATGATCCCGGCGACGGCGGTGACCGAGGCGATCAGCAGGGAGCCGTCAGAGGCCGATCCACCAGCGGCCAGGACACCGAGGATGATCGCCGGCGGCAATCCCGCCGTAGCAGCCCGGGCGAAGGAGCCGACCGTCGCGTAGAGCGCGAGGCGCTGACCCGGGGAACTCACGAGTGCACTCTAGGAGTGCCGTGCTGGCGTACACCCCGTGGTGGTGTCCCGTGGTAACCCGGTGTCGAGGCCGTCGACGGATAGGACATCCTTGTAACACCTACAACGACGAACGGGGTTTACATGGAGTTCGGCCAGTTCCTCTGGGGCTTGCTCATCATTTTCTTCATGATCATGTACTTCATGGTGCTGTTCAGCGTCATCCTCGACCTGTTCCGCAACCATGAAATGAACGGCTGGATCAAGGCGCTGTGGATCCTTCTGCTGCTCGCCATTCCACTGCTGCCGGTCCTGATCTACGTCATCGTGTACGGCCGCGGCATGGCTGAGCGCCAGCAGGCCGCCGTCGTGACGGCGCAGAAGGAGCAGGAGGCCTACATCCAAAAGGTTGCTGGCACCAGTCCGGCCGAGCAGATCGCTCAGGCCCAGCAGCTGTTGAATTCGGGTGCGATCTCGCAGGACGAGTTCGACAAGATCAAGGCGAAGGCCCTGAGTTAGTCACTGACTTGTAGGAGCGCCCGAGGTCCGGCCTTGGGCGCTCCTACCTTTTCCTGGGAAGGAACTACGCCGGAATCTCGCGAGCGAGGTCCGTGACGACCTCCACCCCGGGAAGCGTCGCGAGGACCGCTCCCGGCAACACGATCTTGGAGCGGCGAAGGCCGCTGCCGATCACCACGAGTGGCTGCTCGACGACGCGCGCGTCAATGAGGATCGGCCAATCGGCCGGTAGCCCAACAGGAGTAATCCCGCCGTACTCCATATCGCTGCGCTCGACCGCGACATCCATCGGCGCGAAGGAGATCTTGCGTACGTCGAGTCGGCGCCTCGCAACGCCGTTGACGTCGGCTCGCGTCGTTGCGAGTACAACGCAGGCGGCCATGCGCTCGACTCCCTCCCGCTTGCCCGCGAGCACGACGCAGTTTGCGGAAGCCTCAAGCGGGACGTCGTAGGCCTCACAGAAGGCGGCCGTGTCGGCGAGCCCCGGATCAATCTCGGCGCCATAGGCCTCGGCGCCTCCCGGCCACTGCTGGAGAGCTGCCGACGTAGGGGACGCAAAGAGGTCCAGTCGGTCACGGGCGGGGTGCGTCGCGAGGGTACCCAGGGTCGCCATGGCTCTATTTCAGCAAATACATACCCCATGGGGTATCCTCAGCAGACCCTGGAACGTTGGAGGATCCCCTATGTGCAGCCCCGCCCACTGTCATTCCTGCGGCAAGATCACCTGGTCCGGTTGCGGCGAGCATGTCGATCAGGTCATGGCCCACGTCCCCGAGTCGCAGCGGTGCACCTGCCGCTAGCCGCTGGCGCCCGCGATGCCGCAGCGGGCTGCTGACGCCGCGCTGCGAGGTGAGCGCCTCGCCGCCATCCTCGTCCAGCTGCGAGATCACGGCAGCGTTCACGTGCCCGAACTCGCCGAGGAGTTCGGCGTCTCACAGGCGACCTTGCGTCGCGATCTCGCCATCCTCGAAGAGCAGGGACTCTGCGTTCGTCGATACGGCGGTGCGGTGCCCACGGACTCAAGCACGGAGTTGCCGGTCGCCTATCGGGATCGCCGCTCGAAGAGGGAGAAGGCAGCTGTCGCAAGAATTGCCGCACTGCTCCTGCCACCCGGACCGCAGACCGTCGGCCTCACCGGTGGCTCAACGACGAGCGAGATCGCGCGCGAGTTGTCGAACCGCGTCGACCTTGTCATCGTCACGAATGCGCTCAACATCGCCAGTGAGATGGCGGCGAAACCGCGGATGCGCGTCGTCGTCTCCGGTGGCGTTGCCCGCTCACAGAGCACCGAGTTGGTGGGGCCGTGGGCCGAGTCGGCGCTGGCTCAGGCGACGATCGGTACGGCGTACATCGGGGTGGATGGCATTGATCTCGAGTCGGGACTCACGACGCACGACGCGATCGAGGCACGCACGAACGCGGTGCTCCTGCAGCGGGCCGAGCGCGTCATCGTGGTGGCGGACTCCAGCAAGTTCGGCCGACGACTCGCCGGAGTCATCGCACCCCTGACGTCGATGGACGTGCTGGTGACCGACCGGGGCGCGGACGAGTCGATGCTCGAGGCTCTTCGCGATTTGGGCATTGACGTCGTCATCGCCTAGATCTGTCGGTTAAGTCGAAAGGGAGCAGCTGACCTGGTTCTTCAGGCGTATCCGCAGAGCTACCGCCATCAAGATGACTGACGCGATCGCGAGGAAGGGCTGCACCGGTGCAAACCAGGTCATCGCACCGGAGGCCCCGAGGGCCAGCAGCACCAGCTTGTTGCAGACCGGGCAGCCGACGGCGAAGAAGGCGATGAAGCCGCCGGCGATACCGAGTTTGGACGCCTTCTTGTCCTCGGCCTGCTCCTGTGGTGTCTCAGTCTCCATCCAGGGTTCGCGGACGTACGTCGCGAGGAGCAATCCACCGAGAATGCCGGTGAGGATAACCACGGGGTAGGACCACCACGTGACTTCGACGGCCCGGCCGAAGATCGGGTTGGGGATGACCGCGGTGGGAAGTGCCACAAGGATCGCCGTGGCGATGCCGCTGAGGAGGGCAACGCGCCAGCGGCGGGCCGACCACATGCGCAGAGCGTCGATCACGTCACCACTATACCCCGGGGGGTACTACCCCCTCCCGCGAGTGCGCACTTGCGTACAGATCTTGGGTGAAATGTCCTTCAGCAAGTTCGCACTCGCGGGGTGCACTGGCAGACTCCGGCCCATGGATCTCACGCAGCTCACCGCGACCGAGTTGCTCGACCTCTACCGGACCGGTCAGGCCTCACCGGTCGACGCACTTGAACAGGTCCTTCATCGCACCGAGCAGCTCAATCCCTCGCTCAATGCCTTCTGCCTCATCGACGCCGAGTCCGGCATGAACGCCGCACGCACGAGCGAGCAGAGGTGGGTCGACCACCGCCGCGATGGCTCACCCGTCGGCGATCTCGAAGGTGTGCCCGCCACGATCAAGGACGTCCTCACCACCAAGGGCTGGCCGACGCTGCGGGGCAGCCGTGCGATTGATCCGAATCAGGACTGGGATGAGGACGCACCCTGCACGGCACGCATCCGCGAGGCCGGTGCCGTCATCTTCGGCAAGACGACCACCCCGGAATTCGGCTGCAAGGCCGAGACGAACTCCCCACTCACCGGTATCACGCGAAATCCTTGGGATACGACTAAGACACCGGGCGGTTCGTCCGGTGGCACGGCCGCCGCGGTCGCCGCGGGCCTCGGACCAATCAGCATGGGCACCGATGGCGCCGGCAGCGTGCGCATCCCCGCGGCCTTCTGCGGCAATGTCGGCATGAAGGCCAGCTTTGGCCGCGTGCCGGCCTTCCCACTCTCCCCGTTCGGATCGGTAGCCCATGTCGGTCCGCACACCATGAGCGTCACCGACTGCGCGCTCCTGATGAACGTCGTCACCCGTCCCGATCCACGTGACTGGACTTCCCTGCCGTACGCCGGTACGGACTATCTCGACGGACTCGACGACGGCATCGCCGGATTGCGCGTCGCCTACTCACCCACGCTGGGGTACGCCGATGTCGATCCCGAGGTCGCCGCACTTGTCGACGCCGCAGCACGCGAACTCGAATCCCTCGGCGCAATCGTCGAGCAGGTCGACCCAGGCTTTGAGGACCCACTCGACATCTCGACCGGTCTGTGGTTCGTCTCGTCCAAGACCGTCTACGACGCGCTCGGCCCAGAGGGTCAGGCGGTCACCGATCCGGACTTCGCGGCCCAAGCCGAGCAGGGTGCGGAGTTCAGCGCCCAGGACATCCAGCGACTCATCGGCAAGCGCAATGCCCTCGGCACCCACATGCGGCTCTTCATGACCCGCTACGACCTGCTGGTCACCCCGTCGGTCGCCATCCCCGCCTTCGACGCGCGACCGGCGGGCGCCGTACCGATGACCCCGGAGTCCATGCTCTCGTGGACGCCGTTCAGTTATCCGTTCAATCTCACCCAGCAGCCGGCGATTACTGTGCCGTGCGGACTCACGTCGGCGGGACTCCCCGTCGGCCTACAAATCGTCGGAGCAGCGTACGCCGACGCGCTCGTCCTGCGCGCCGCCCGCGCCTACGAGACGCCACATCCCGCTCCCCGACCGACGGTTCACGGATAGGGTCAGGGGGTGACAGTGCGGCTGGCACTCCTGCAGACGGCGTCCGATGCTTCGGAGGCTCCGAGCGCACGGATCTCCCGGACACTGAACCATGTCGACCAGGTAGCGCCGGGCGCAGATTTCGTCGTCTTACCGGAACTTTGGATCCCCGGCGCCTTCGCCCTAGTGACCGCGCGCGAGGTGGCCGCACCCCTGGACAGTTCAGTACTCGACACGCTGCGCAATATCGCACGAACCGCAAGCACATGGATCCACGCGGGCTCCTATGCCGAACGCACCGACGATGGCCGCACCTTCAATACCTCGGTACTCATAGATGACACCGGAGCGGTGATCGCCACCTACCGCAAGCGCCACCTCTTCGGATTCGAGACCGGCGAGCGCACCCTCATGTCGGGTGGAGACGACCTCGTGGTCGTCGACACGCCCCTGGGTCGCACCGGCATCGCGACCTGCTACGACATCCGCTTCCCCGAGATGTTCCGGCTCCTCGTCGATCGAGGAACCTTCTGCGCGGCCGATTCGTGGTCGAACGGCGGTAAGGGTGGTCGTGTCTTGGTCATGGCGCCTCCCTTAGGTCGATGCTCATGGGTTGATGGGTAGCGCCGCAGTACTCCTCCGGCGGACCCGATGACCGCCACCCCAGTCGGGTGAAGTACGTGACATTGGGAAGTTGGATGTGAGCGTGCATTACTGTGCCGCCGAGCCGTCCGGCTGTCTCGACGGCGAGGCGGACGAGTCCAACTCCGATGTGGAAGACGCGGTAGGGCTCCGCTACAGCGAGCCGGTCGCCCAACCACGTGCCTTCGTGATCAAGGGGGTATATCCGCACGGTTCCCACGACATCGCCATCGACGAGCGCGATCAGATGCAAGGTCTGGGCACCATCGTCACGATGATCACGGTCGGTGCCGTCGAAGAGGCCCTGCTCGCGGACGAAGACCTCGTGGCGGATGCCGGCCGCAGCCTCGATCTCATCGGGGCCCGCAGCCGCTCGGAGCAGTGGATCCTGCGAGGTGCCGCGAGTCAAGGACGCACGGTCAACGTGAGAGGAACCGCAGTGCTGGAGGACTCGAGGGATTTCAGTCCGCTGCACGCTTGACAGCGCGCGCACCCGGCCTTGGCGATCCCGCTGTGCATACCCTTCAGGGCCATATAGGCCTGGACCCCGCGGTAGATGGGCTCGGTGTAGGTACGTGGCGGCGAAGGCCAGTCCGCCATGAGCGAGCCTGCCACGGGCTTAAGAGGCACCACGAAGGGGTAGACGCCGATATCGATCGCGCGCCGAACACCCTCGAGCGTGACATCGGGGTCCTCGCCCATGCCGAGGATGACGTACGTCGAAACCTGCCCGTACCCGAAGACTTCGACGGCACGCTCCCACGCAGAGAAATAGGCGTCCATGCCAATTCGAGCCTTGCCGGGAGCCACTCGCGCCAGGACATCGGGGTCGAAGGTCTCGACATGGATGCCGACCGAGTCGATGCCCATGTCGCCGACCTCGTTGATGACGTCAAGTTTTGACGGAGGCTCGAACTGCACCTGCACCGGCAGGCCGCTGGCCTCCTTGACCGCCTGACCGCATCGGGCGACGTAGCGCGCACCCCGGTCGACCCCCTTTGAACTCCCGGTGGTCAAGGTAGCGTCGACCGCGCCATCGAGCTCGACGGCCGCTACGGAGACCTCGGCGAGCATCTCCGGGGTCTTCTTAACGATCGTGCGACCAGAGGAGAGGGAGACACCGATGCCACAGAAGGTGCACTGGTCCGGCGTGTTCCAGTACGTACATGTCTGCACCACCGTGCTGGCGAACGAGTCCAGGTGCAGCAGCGCGATAGCTTCATAGGAGATGCCATCAGCTGTTTTCAGGTCATAGAACCTCGGACGGTGCTCAGCGCGGGCGGACGCCAGGCGAATGTGACCGCGATAAATGCCGTATCCCTCGTCCTCGCCTCGCAGCGTATAGGGGGACGAAGCAGCCACGTCGTTGTCAGTCGGCGCTGTGACGGGATAGCCCTCAATCCACAGCATCCCCGAGTCGGTGGGACCGGCGCCTCCGGAGCGCCTTTCCATTTCGACCTCCACGCGCATGCCACGAGCCTGAATTTCGATGATCAGCGCGCTGAGGTCCCACCCTGCCGGTTCGCCGACCAGGATCCGCCCATCCGCCTCCGGAGGCTCACTAAGGATCGGGTAGTCATCGAGCAATGCGGTCATGTGGCGTGCTCCCTTCGCACTGCTGACCTTGAGCAAGGCTGTCGGTGCTGCTCCGGCCTGGCGTCAGTCTAGATCTCTGCGGGCACCGCTGAGGTGTTTTCCTCATTGGCCGGCACCTCGTTGATCGAACGCCTGGCGCATCTCCTCGGCTTCCTCCAGCCACTCCTGGCGGCTGTCTAGTTCCAGCCGGAGAGATGCGCGGACTTCCCCCGCGGCAAGAATCTCGATCGTGAAGACCGCCTCCCCAGTCTCGGGATGCATGGCGATGCCGCGCACGAGGCGAGCGCGGGAATCGACGTGGACCTCGACCCACTGCTGGGCCACGCCCATCCCGGCGAGGTTGAGATCTGGCTCCTTGATGACCGCCCACCGCAGGCCAGCAGCCCGCGCCGACTCAATCTCAACCTCCTCGGTCGACGATTCATCCTGCGCGAGCAGTGTGCGCAAACGGGCCGCCGCCGCGCAGCCCACGATGGCCTCGGCGTCGAGCCCCGCGGTCGACAGGCCCTCGCGGGCCGCAAGCGAGCGGAGCACTGCCTGTGCTCGACCGGCGACATCCGGCAGATCGGAGGGAGCGGCGACCTCAGCCTCAAAGTAGGGGCGGAGCAACCCCACGAGGACCACGGCCTCCTGGTAGGCATCGGCGTCCGTCACGGCGAGGGGGTAGATGGAGTCCTCCGCGGCACGCCACTTGTCCGCCCAGGGTTGGAGTCCGTCCGGGAGTCCCCTGCCTGGCCCCATGCCCGCTCCCTTCGTGGAAGTGCCGACAACTCGGCATCCTGTTTACTATCGTAGGTGAATCGTGTCGTATTACGTACGCTGGTGGGGACGTCCCCCGAGCGGACCCACCCGGGAGGCAGCGCGTGACACATCCCGCCACACAGGCAGCGGCACCCGGCCTCGCCGTGGTGGCTCTCGGAGGCAACGCCATCACTCTAGAGAACCAGGCCGGCACATACGATGAGATGGCCGACAACTGCCGGGACATGGCCCGGGCGCTCTGGGCCCTCATCGGCAGCGGCTGGCGCGTCGTCATCACGCACGGCAACGGCCCGCAGGTGGGCAACCTCGCTCTCCAGGGCATGCGCTCGGCCGACGAGGTGCCCCCCCTGCCCCTGCATGCGCTCGACGCCATGACGCAAGGCCTCATCGGCCATCTCATTGAGTTGGCCATCGTCAACGAGGCACCCGCGCAGTCGCCGCCCGTTGCCAGCGTGGTCACCCACGTGGTTGTCGGGAACGACGATCCGGCGTTCGACCATCCCACCAAGCCCATCGGGCCCTTCTACTCATTCGAGGAGGGGGCTCGCCTCGCAGCACGCCACGGCTGGCAGGTCATCGACGACTCCTCGCGCGGCCAGCGTCGAGTGGTCGCCTCCCCCAAGCCACTTGCCATCCTCGAAGTGGACGCGCTGAAGTTGATGATCGACGCGGGAATCCTCGTGATCGCATGCGGGGGCGGGGGGATACCGGTGTCTGAAGATATGGGGATCCACGGCGTGGAGGCGGTCATCGACAAGGACCGCTCGGCCGCCGTACTTGCCGCCGCCGTGAACGCCGATGCACTCATCCTCGTCACCGGCGTGGACTCAGTGATGGTGGACTTCGGGACCCCGGCGGCCCATGTGCTCACCGAGGCCAGCACGGAAAGAATGCGTGGGTTGCTGGCAGAGGGGCAGTTCCCGCCCGGCAGTATGGGCCCGAAGGTCGAGGCGGCCATCGCGTTCGCCGAGGATTCAGGAGGGACAGCGGTGATCACGAGTGCGGCGCACCTAGCGGACGCCCTGGCACCTGACGCCTGCGTCGGCACGCGCATCGTCGCCATGGCGCCCGCCCTGAGTCACGGGCGGGGGACCGCGTGAGCGTCCGGCACTTCATCCTCTTCCCCGACACCTACCTCGACTCCGTGCTGCAAATGTCGGGGACGCGGGCAATGGAGCAGGTACCTGGCGTCACCTGGGCCGCTTCAGCCATGGCCACGCTGGCCAATATCGAGACCCTCACTGCACGCGGTTTCCACCAGCCCGAGATCGAGCAGGCGAAACCGAGCGATCTCTTCGTCGCCATCGAGGCGAACGACGATCCCGCTATCGAGCAGGCTGTCACGCAGGCTCGCGAGGTCCTCTTCGCGCCACGCACCACTGTGAACTCAACTCGAGAGCCCGCGCCACGCTCCATTGACGAGGCGCTCGAGCAGCAGCCTGAGAGCACCGTCGCGGTGATCTCGGTGCCCGGCGACTACGCGGCCCTCGAGGCGCATGCTGCGCTCGCGCGCGGTCTCGACATCCTGCTCTTCAGTGACAATGTATCGCGCGAGGATGAGATCGCCTTGAAGGAGCACGCCGCAGCGCGGGGCCTCCTCGTCATGGGGCCGGGCGCGGGGACCGCACACCTCGGCGGCGTCGGCCTAGGCTTCGCCAACGCGGTCGGGCCCGGTCGCGTAGGCGTCGCGGCCGCCGCTGGCACCGGCGCGCAGGAGGCTATGTCGCTCCTGGACCGCTGGGGAGTCGGCGTCTCGCATGTCATCGGCCTCGGTGGGCGCGATCTCAACGCCGACATCAACGGGCGCATGGCCGCACTCGCCACCGGTGCTCTCGAAGACGACCCGCAGACCGACGTCATCCTCATGGTCTCCAAACCGCCCGCTCCCCAGGTTGCGGCCGCGATCTTGGATCGGGAGCACTCGACTCCCATGGCGGCCGCGTTCATGGGAATCGCACAGACAGGTCCCCGCTCAGGAGCCGTCGTGAGCGACACCCTCGAGGGTGGCGTCGTAGCCACACTCGACCTCCTAGGGCGCGAAGCTCCGGACCTCTTCGCGATCCATGGACCGCAGCCCTCCGACGTGATCGACCAGCTCGACGCACGGCGCACGAGCATCCAGGGCCTCTACTCCGGCGGGACACTGTGCTACGAGGCGCTAGTCCTGCTGGGGCGCACCTTTCCCCGACCCGTCTACTCCAACATCCCTCTGGAGAAGTCACTCGGCCTCCCTGCGCCGACCGGCGCATCTGTCTTGCTTGACCTCGGCGAAGAGGAGTACACGCAGGGACGTCCCCACCCGATGATCGATCCATCGCTGCGCCTGGACATGCTTGAGCAACTGGTCGGCGACCCCGACGTGGCCGTAGTCCTGGTCGACGTGGTGCTTGGGTACGGCGCACACCCTGATCCCGCAGGAGTGCTCGCCCCGGTGCTCACCCGGCTCCATGGGTCGGGGAGCCAGGTGGTCGCCTATGTCCTGGGCACCACCCGCGACCCGCAGGTTTACGAGCGCCAGGTCGATACGCTCGTTGAGGCCGGGTGCATGGTCACCGAGACGAACGCCCGAGCCGCCCTCCTCGCCGCAGCTATCGCCGGGCGCGACCCAGGCATCTTTAGGCTTCCTCTGTGACGCAGCGGATCGCGCTCCTCACATACTCCACAAAGCCTCGCGGCGGCGTCGTGCACACGCTGGCGCTCGCCGAGAGCCTTGCCGATCGCGGGTATGACGTACATGTGTTCGGCCTTGGTCCCGCCGACGGGACTTTCTATCGATCCCTTCGCGTACCCTTCACGCTCTACCCTGCCGTCGAATCCGCAGAGACACTCGACGAAAAGGTCTTCCGTTCCGTCGATTCCTTTGCCGAAGGTCTGGCAAGCACCGCCGGCGAATTCGCGCTCATCCATGCCCAGGATTGCATCTCGGCCCGCGCGGCCACGCGTGTTCGGGACGCAGCTGGCGGTCCTCCTGTGGTGCGCACCGTGCATCACATCGACGACTTCACGACCCAGGCACTCATTGACTGCCAGCGGCAGGCCGTGATCGAGCCCGATCACATCCTCGTCGTGAGTCGTCTGTGGCAGCACATCATGCGCGATGACTTTGGTCGTGAGTCACGTGTGGTGCCGAACGGCGTCGACACGAAGCGACTGGGACCGATCGCCCCTGACGTGCGGGCAACGTTGCGGGCCAGTGTCGGCGCGTCGGACCGGCCCCTCTACCTCACCGTGGGAGGTATCGAACCTCGCAAGGGCACCAGAGACCTCTTTGAAGCGCTGCCCTACGTTCGCGAGCGCGGAGTCGATCCCGTACTTGCCGTGCTGGGCGGGCACTCCTTCCAGGACTACCGCGCCTACCGCGACGCCGCCCTCGCCCGACTGCCCGAGCTCGGTCTGGATCTCGGTCGCGATGTCATCGAAGTGGGTACGGTCAGCGAGGATGCCCTCGGGCAGTGGTTCCGATCGGCCGATGTGCTCGCCATGCCCTCCACCAAGGAAGGCTTCGGGCTCGTCGCCCTCGAGGGACTTGCCGCGCAGGTACCCGTGGTTGCCAGCAGTATTCCGGTCTTCGCCGAGTTCCTCACCAACGAGCGCAACGCGCTCCTACCCGAAGTCGGTAATCCTCGTGCGATCGCCAACGCCCTGTACCGCGCCACGACCGACCACGAACTGCGCTCAACCCTTATCAGGGGAGGAGAGCAGGTACTGCCTCACTACACATGGGCCGAATCCGCGCGCCAGCACGAGGTCATCTACCAGGACGTGCTCAGTCAGACCGCCTAGTGGCCATGGTCATGGTCATGGTCGTGATCGTGATCGTGGCCGTGGTCGTAGCCCGCGGGACGGCTCACGAGCTCCACCCCGCGATCGGAGAGAGCGCCCTTGGCCACCAGCCCCTTGTCGACGACGACCTGCTCAAGGGCGGCCACCCAGCAGTCGTAGTAGCTATAGCACTCGCCCGGTGCGGCGTCTGCTTCCCATGAGGAGATCTGGTCAATGAGTCGCTCACGGAACTCGTCCCACGTGAAGGCGCCCGCCTCCGTCAGACTCATGGCCATGCCAAAGGCGCGACTCTGCCACGGTTCGGCGAAGACGAGTTCGCCATTAGATCGAGGGGGAGCAGCGATCCCGTCGAGGTCGAGTTCGACCGTCATGACCCCGTCACCTCGGCCACGCCGACCATGGCGTCGCGGGTGACCAGCGGGATCAGATCCTCTTCGGACATGCCCTCCGTGCCCGCAGGGCGGCGTGGCAGCACGAAGAATCGCACCTCACTGCTGGAGTCCCAGACCTTGATCTGCGTGCCCTCCGGCACGTCAAGGCCCATCTCCGACAACACAGTGCGCGGCTCCTTAACGACCCGCGATCGGTACGCCGGATCCTTATACCAGCTCGGCGGCAGACCCAGCAGCGGCCACGGGTAGCAAGAGCACAGCGTGCACACGACGACGTTGTGCACGTCGTCGGTGTTCTCCACGACGACGATGTGCTCGCCCTGAGGACCTTTAAAGCCCAGTTCTCCTACGGCGGCGGTGCCGTTATCGAGGAGGCGCGCCTTGTAATCAGGATCCGTCCACGCCTTGGCAACGACTTTGGCGCCATTGAGGGGGCCTACGTCCTGCTCATACGTCTTGATGAATCCATCCATCACAGCCGGATCGACCAAACCCCGCTCGACGAGGATCTGCTCCAGGGCCTCCGTGCGGAGTGCGATCGGGATGTGGTCGTTCACCGTCATCTCGCTGCTCATGACGCGTCCTCCAGGTAGTCCTCGTACATGTCGGTGTTGAGCGTGAACGTTTCGGCATCGGGGCCGAAGAGTTCATGGGAATCGAAGGCGACGGTGTACACCCACTGGGCGTTCTCGGCGATGAAGTGTGCGTGCGTATCGGGCAGAACCTGGGCTGGCTCGACGATAGCCACGGTACCGACATGCCCCTGGGTGTACTTCTGCAAGCGAGTGTGGCCTGGCGCCTTGAGGACTTTGGCGCGGACGCGCTGGCCGACATGGAACTTCTGCGGGGCATCGATCTGGCGGATGGAGCCAGCCGCGGTCGGTGCATAGTCAGGCTTGTGCGCCTCGGGTGCAGCGGGCTCGTCGGCTTGTCCTCCGGACATGTTCACCGCACGCGCCTCGACCGTGCCCGGCGCGATAATGCTGCTGTCCATGAGGAGGTTCTCCGCCCCATAGAGCCAGCGCCCGTAGTAGCCATCGTCAACGTAGTGGGCGCGATCGAGTCGATTCATTGCATGCCGGAAGGCATCGAGGTTGGTGCCGGAAAGGCGCATGGACAGCAGCGCCATCGCGAAAGCACGCTTCTCCCAATCCTCCTTAAAGGGGGGTTCCTGCGGGTCAGGGCGGGGTGCGGCTCCCCAGCCATCATCACCGCCCATGTCAGCGATGCCACTCGCCGGTTGAATGGTGGACACGGCAACCTCCTCATATCGCGGATTCGAAGCAATCTGACGGGAGCGAGAGCATGCTCGCTCCCGTCAGATACGGGGACCATCGACTAAACGGTCCAGGTGTTGATCTGGAACGCGCCCTCGCTCCACGCGGTGAGCGCAGCGTCGAGAACGTCGAGCGGGCTGAACGGCGTCACACCGGGGATCAAGTCGTCCTCGCCGAAGCCGTAGAGCGCACCCATGGCGAAGCGGCACGCGTAAATGGTCGCTCCCTCCTTGAGGAGAGTCTTGAGTTGCTCGTTGATCGCCAGGTGCCCAGGGAAGGCAGCCTGACCCACGGCCGGGTAGCCGCGGGTGCCAGCAGCCGCGAGGACGCCAGGTCCGTACAGAACGATGCTCACATCGAAGCCCTTGCGGACCAGACGTGTGGATGTCAGCAGGTTGACGAGGAGAACCGAACCCTCGTAGGGCACGGTGTGGATGAATACAAAAGCCTTCTGACCAGGCTTCGCCTTGATGTCGGGGAAGAGCTTCTCCTCGACATTGAACATGACCTCGCCATCGGCTGGCAGGGTCCTGTCTACGGTCTTCGGCATGGTGCCTCCATTCGTGAACTGAACTACTTAGATGGCCGGACCCTCCGGCAGCATCTGGACGGGCCAACGCTTGCGATGACTACCGGGAATGGCAGTCATGATGGGGCGCCGCAGACCCCAGGGCATTAGTCGGTACACGGGTACAAAAATCTTTGTCCAGAAGACTGAACCGTGCACGGGTGGAGCTGGGTAGCCGTACTTGCGGGCCATCCGCACGTGGGCATCCTGGAGCAGGTAGTGCTGGGAGTTGACGCGTAGCCACGTGGTGAAGCGAGCCATCACTTCGCCTTTGCCGCCGCGGCGAGAGCGTTCTGTGCGGCCACGGCAATCGGTTCATTGAGGGCACCGATGGGCGGCGAGTAGACGTTCTCCATCGTGGCCAAGTCCCACAGGGTGAGCCCCTTCTTGACGGCAACTCCCAGGAAGTCCGCACGTTCCTTGATCCCCTCACCACCGGCCATCTGGGCTCCGATAAGCCGAAGGCTGCCCGGCTCGGCGAGGAGTTTCACACGCACCTTCTTGACGCCGGGGTAGTAGCGCGCCCGGGAGATGCCATCTGCTGCGCCGACGACGTAGGGCATCCCGAGCGCCGTCGCGGCGGTCTCGCCGAGGGCAACTCCACCGATCATCCACTTACCGGCAACCATGCCCCACGGGACGTAGACAGGCTGATACTCGCGGCTGCCGCCAGCGGCGTTGGCTCCAGCCACCTTGCCCTGCGCATACGCGTGGCTACCCGTCAGACCCTGTAACGGCAATCCGCCGAGTTGGTGCGGCAACTCACAGACGTCACCGCAAGCCCAGACTTGAGGAGCCGAGGTGTGCATGCTGCTGTCGACGATCAGGCCACCGGTTGAACCGGTCTTGATACCTGCTGCAACGGCGAGTGCACTGTTGGGCTCCTTGTGGGTGGCCACCACGACGAGGTCGCAGTCAATGACGCCAGCGCTCGTGTCGACGCCTCGCACCGCGCCCTTGTCGTCGCCGAGGAAGGCGTTGAGCTTGGTATTCCAGTGCATCTGGACACCCATCTCGGTCCACGACTCCTGCACCATTTCCGCGATGTCGGGGTCGCACAATTCGCCGAGCACCCACGGGTTGGGGTCGACGATGTGTGTTTCGATGCCGCGATGCGCGAGCGCCGTGGCCATCTCGATACCCAGTGGGCCGGCCTCCAGCACGACGGCCTTCTGCACGCTGTCCAGGCGCTTGTCCCACTCCATCGCCGAACGAATGTTCTTCACGTAGTAGAGGCCGTCGAGGTCAGCGCCCGGGACGCCGGGGTCGGCGTAGGTGAAGCCCGTCGCGATCACCAAGGAGTCGTATGGGACGGTGCCCGTGCCCACGACCTCAACCGTCCTGGAAGCCGTGTCGATCGAGGCGACGGTCGTGTTGTAGTGAATGTCGATGCCCGCGTCAACGTACGCTTGCTTATCCGCGAGGAACAGGGCCTCAAAACTGGGTATCTCCTTGCCGTGCACGAAGGGAATCCCGCACGGGCTGTATGCGACATCCTCGAACTCGGTGAACACCGTCACCGACGCCCCAGGGTCGACTGCCTTGGCGCCTCCGGCGGCTCCCAAGCCTCCGCCTCCACCACCGATCACGACGATCCGCTGTGCCATTGCGCCTCCGGCATCGGGTGTCACCGCGGGCAGCGGCGTACACCATCGGTTATTGCTCATTCACTATCCTGAAGACCTCGGCCGCTGTCAACCGATTCGCCTAATGTAGCCCCAGCCGCCACCCGGCAGCCGCCAGTCGAGGGAGCATCCATGCCAGGTAGCAAGTCGCGGTCCTCCGCTGCGCAAAAGTCTAGCGAGCCTGAACCTGTCGCACCGGCGACCGTTCTCGATGAAATCGTCAG
>Ga0222713_10001477_pt1 | contig 26265 bp, 25 predicted proteins | sample C33_649DmetaG_FD_165061 | JGI IMG/M metagenome (GOLD analysis project Ga0222713, IMG submission 165061) | Estuarine water microbial communities from San Francisco Bay, California, United States - C33_649D | ecosystem: Environmental > Aquatic > Marine > Unclassified | place: USA: California... | reverse complement strand
TTCAGGTAAATCTTCTTCTTTAATATCTTTGAACCAACCCTTAACAATTTTCGGTTCAACAAGATTATTATTTCTAAAATTTTCGATTAAAACTTCCTGACTCGTTTTTAAGGTAAATGGTTTCCAACCAGTACCTTCTTCATGTTTACTAAGTGGAGGTAATCCTTCAAATGAATCGTAGACTGTAAGAGTTTTATTTGAATTATATACATCCAAAGTTTTACGAATGTATTTTGATGATTCACCAACATAACAACCAAGTTCTACAATATCACCCTTCAACCCTTGTTCTAAAACAGATGAAAGGTTTTCAATTATACTTAAAATTTGATTATGGTTGATGATTGAACCATCTACCTGAATATTATGAAAGTGATAAGCTTCTTGTATTTTCGAGTTCATATGTTTGTGTGTTAAAAACTTTTTGGTAACCGTGCTTTAGAGCATAGTCGTTTAATTTTTCTAATAAATGGTGCGGAACGTCTGATATATATTTAGATAATTTTTCCCAACCATCATGTGGTCGTGAGTTATGTACTTTATTAGTTTCCAAATCAGTCCATCTAATAATGTCAGGATATAGTTTTTTGAGTTCGTCGTGTAGATATTCATCTTGGTCTTCAATACGATAAATGATATTCGGATTTTTTTCAATAATCATTTTATCCCACGACAAAAGGGATTCTATCGCCATGGTTAAAATATTTGATTGCAATTCAAATTTACCCCAAAAACTTCTCCATCGTAGTGAATATATTTCGGAATATGCTATTGATGGTAGTGAAAAAAATGGGTCTCGTACATTGTATACGATTGTCTCGTATTCGTACATGTCTCTGTATAGATGTGGTTCTCTATTGAATGCTACCAAAGGAGGAGGAGCGTCAGTAGCAAATTGCCATGCAACAATTCCATGTAAATCCATACCTTCATGTGAAACCCTCATTCCCCAACTTTTCATGATTCTCGCAGTATGACCTGTACCCGTTCTTGCATGTCCAAGACCTAAAACAAGTTTACGTTTTTCGAAATTATTTACATCAGACATGTTTAACATATTAGTCATTTTCGGGTAAAGGATTATTTTTTACATATTCATCGGCATTGTCTTCAGCCATAGTTCTTATTGAAGTTTGATATCTTCTAGAACCATCTGTATGGCCAACTAGTTCACAATCACCAGGTTTTCCATGCAAAAATGTACCCCAATCATCTTTAATTTCTTCCCACACACTTTCTTCAATTGTTTGTCTATAAACTCGAATCATATTATCCTCAACATTATACTGTCCTTGGTGCACTTTCCCAATTGAATCGTTATCAATATACTTATCAAACCATTCTTGCATTTTTGATTTTCTAAACATCACAGGATTGTTCGACCAACGTATTGTCTTTGTCAAATCACATTCAGTCACACGGTCTTCTTGTTCATAAGGTGTAACGTTACCCAATTTATCTCCACAAATTTCAAATCCCTTTAATTGATTGTCATCTTTATTAAACCACACCGCATTTACAAAATTGTGATTATCAAAAGCTCTTTTCAAACTAACAAAGTCAATCGGTCTTTTTTCCAAGAAAATCCAATCGTGTTCTAAAAATAAAAAGTATTTTGTTTTAACATTTTCCAAGGCCAACTTCATACTATGAGAAATACCGGTTTTGGAATAAATGATATTGTAGTTCATTGGTTTATTACGGTCTTTGAAATAGTATTCCAAAGGTAATGGGTTCTGTGTGTTGTGATTGTTATCATAGATAACTAAGAAACGACATCTTTCCAATTGTTTCGGCATTGTTTTTAGGAGGTATCGAAGATAGAATAAAAAGTTTTCCACAAAATGACCAACCACAACGATTGTAATTTCTCTTTCTAATTCATAATCATCTACCAACTCTTTCATGGTTCTACCTTGAAGGAACCTGTATAAATAACCTTCCCAGTTTCCATCAATCCACGCGGTATAATTTACCAAACCTCTTGGTTGTAATGTTGATTGATAACTTGTACCATGATGAATTATTTGAGGTGTTGTGGCAAATACTTTGAATCCATTATGTGCCAATTTTGCCAACCAATCATCAATAGCTATATAATCTTTATAATAATTTGAGTTTTCAAGAATATATTCATAAGCTTTACGTTTGATGATATACGCCCATGAACCACTACTTGAATAGTTTTCCGACAAATTTTCTGTAATAGGAATCAAATAAGTTTTTGGATTACAACCCAATAAAATGACATCCCATTCAAGATTGTTCATATCAACCAACAATTTATCCAATTGTTCAGATAATTCAAATTTCTGCGAACCGATATAAGGATTTTCCAAAATCTCCATATCATCTTCCAAAACAACGATTGTTTCCAAACCTTCATTTTTTGCAATTTCAAAAATACCCAAATGACTTTTGGTACAAGCAAACTGAATCAGAGGGTCACTCAAAGCAGAAAACTTTTCCAACCCTTCAATTTCAAATTTATCAACTTGTTTCATAACTCCTTCAAATCTGTCGATTGATGAATCCAAGTTAACGAAGAAACCCTTTTCTCCTAATTCTCTTCCTAATATCTTAAACATATTAATACCTATCTGAATAAACGTGATGGGGTACAAACGGCATTTCATTCCATCTAAGTTTGAAACCCGACATAGGGATTGTTAGGGACCAAATCCCACACACAATACCACCATATCCATACCCATGTTCTTTTTTATAACTGAATTCAGTTAACTCATTCCAATTTCTAAAATATCTTTGCAAATCCTCTGAAGTTTCACCCATATAACAGATTACAGGACCATCCATCGTTGTATATTCAGAATCTTGAAAATCCAAACCAAAATGATTTATATACTTGTCATGCAAATAAAATATTTCATTCTCAGAACCTTTTTGATACAACATGGTTGCTTGATTGGTCATGATTATGTTTGGTTGATAATTCTTCTTAAAAAAGTCCAAAAGATTTTCTCCTGATTTTAGATTATTCAAAATCACGTCTGAGTCAAAATTCACAACACATTTGAATCCCATATCAGCAGCTTTTTTCAAAAGAAAACGCTCCAAACCCCAATGAAATCCCGCAGGATAAATTCCTGATGGGTCTTCAGGTAGAGTTTCATATTGTTTAGAAATTGGGAAATCTTTTCTTAGTTCATCAATATGAAAAACATGTATTTTGTCGTTTACGATGTCTTGAAAATCTTCAGGTCTGTTTGTTGATACCAAAAAAGTAAAACCATGTTTATCCAACTCCAAATCAATAAATGTTTGAAGGAGATTGGATTTGAGTCTTTTTGTGTAATTTGGATAATGACAATCCGCAACAAAACAAACTTTCATTTTATAAATTACCTGTTAAACGGTCACACCAACCCTTGGATTCTGAGTGAGGCCACACAACCCAATAAACTGGCTTAGTTTCAGTTTGGAATTCTCTCCAAACTTTACAATACCCATCAGGGTCGTTTTTCATACGAGCAATTTCATTTTTGTCAGCATCTTTTCTGAACAATGTTTCATCATTTGGTCCATGGAATGCAACAACCCAAAAATCATAGTCTGTTTCAGGAACCGAAGAATATCCAACATCAATACAATGTTTGAATACCGATGCAAAATGTTTTTTCCACTCTTCTTCCGATTCAAAATTATAAGGGTTAGGTGGATAATGTTTTTCCAAAGTATATTGTTGGACAGCTCTTTTTTCGAATAACAAACCTGAATATTTTTCATAATCTCTGAGGGTTCTTTCCGTACCAAATCCAAATGGACCATCATGACCTTCTTGTGTCTCACCGTCCATACCAAAAAGTTTCCTATTTGTCAAATGTGAATGATTATTTTTGTCAACCCACTGTTTATCATCATCCCATTGTTTGGTTCTACCTTTTCGAGTGTATTCGTGCCAAATCAAAGTTTTATGAGGGTGAAATAAGTCATAACCCCAAGTGTATGCTCTTGCCGCAATTGAAATTTCTTCACCATGGAAATAATATTCAGGATTGTGTTGTACCTCATTTGAGAATTGTCCCAAAGTAAAACAATAGTGAGCCGAATAAAAACGAGCTGGTACTGGCTCTTTTAGCTCCTTCCAACCAGGAATAGTTTCGGGTAGAAAAAATACGGCTCCTTCAGGAATAAATCTGTCAAAAACCATTCTCCATGGTTCCTGTACTCTTGCTTGTGGGTCATTATCGGGGTCAAAAGATGAAACATATCCTGTCAACAGAGGTTTTTTATAACCTTTCTTTTGAAGTTGTTTAACCATCTTAATCATTTCATCATCCCAATTAGGAGCAAATCTCATATGAGAGTCAATTTGAAGAGTATACTCCTCACCATCATATAATTGTTGGGTCAAATTTCTAGCCCAACAGACACCATTAGACTCCTCGTGAGGAATATTCATAATTCTGAATCGTGAATCTTTTTCGTATTCTGTTAGTTCATCAAATTTGTCGTCAGGATGAAATTGTCTCGCTATCGCGAACCTTAAATTCTTTGGTCTTTTAGCGTTTTCCAACATATTCTTTATAGTTGGTATAAGTTGGGGGTCACGGTAAGCCGCAATTTGCACAAATATTTTCATGAAAAAGTTTTTCAAAAAAATAATTAAACAATCTAAAAGTTGAATACTATTGTTTGATTAAAACAACCAAAATAGGTCTTATAAAGGATTTAACAATTATTGGTTGTGCAACAATAGTTCCTCCACTTAAAGAAGTGTTGATGTTACTGTTGGGGTGGGGGTTGGAGTCTCTGAAGAGGTTTGTGTTGGTGTCTGACTTGGAGTTGGTTGGGGATATATTGCCCATCTGTCTTGTAACCATATTGTTAATCCCTCTAAATCAGTTCCACTCAATGGTCGACTGTATATTAAATACTGTAAAATGAATCCACTAAAATAATATACCTCTCCGTAATCAACACCAAGATAAATTCCGTCGATAGTATTCGAGATGTTTCCACCAACATTCGAAACAAAAGTTAAATTCTGTAACACTCCATCAATATAAAACTTTAATCTATTTGAATTACCTGTCTGTGTTCCGTCAAAAACTAAAGTATGAATGTGGAAGTTTGTATCTACTGCTGTGGTAGTTGTTGCCAATCCACCTGCAGACCCAACTTGATATGTACCCCCTGACAATCTAATGTAAATTTCATTAGTTGACGACCCTGATGCGCCCATTGACATTTGTTGTGTTGAAGATGGGTTGAAAGTTTTTCCGACCCAAACGAACGTTGCACCAGTACTGTTTTGTAAATCAACAAAAGGATTGACGCTCAATCCATCTGATGTTCCGTCAAACCAAGTTCCTCCCGAAGAATTTTGAACATTAGACCACCATTGAGGTCTTGTTGTTGCTCCTCCTATTGGATTTGCATTATGAGCAGCGGCTGATAGGTCAGTCCACTGAGTAAATGTTGCACCACTTGTGGCGGCTCCAACAAAATTCAAGTTTGTTGAGGCATCATAATTAATTTCAAGTGTTGGGTCCGATGGTAGTGGTGGAAGAGGAGTAGGGTCGGGAGTCTGAGTTGGTGTGAGAGAAGGTGTTGTTGTGTTGGTTGGTGTTTGTGTTGGCGTTTCACTTTGTGTTGGAGTGTTAGTAGGTGTAACTAATTGGTCTGTTGAAGTTAGAGTATTTGTTATTGTTGGCGTAGGAGTTTGAGTTGGAGTATCTGTTACCGTTGGTGTCTGCGTTTGTGTTGGCGTATTAGTTGGAGTTTGGGTTGGAGTATTACTCGGAGTTTGCGTAGGTGTTTCTGTTTGAGTCTGTGTAGGAGTTAAAGTGTTGGTTGGTGTTTGTGTTGGAGTTGGCGTAGGGCAGAAATAATTATTTTGACTTTGATTATACAAAGTATTTATCTGACCCAAAGACAATGATGTTGTGTATATTTCTAAACTACCGACCCTAAAATTACCAAAAGTCCCGTCACCCATATTAGTAAAATCTGAATGGGCAACTGTATAGTACAAACCACTTCCAGCGTTATATGGTGCTAATCTATTAAAGGTGACTGAACCGGCGGATGCACCGTTAACATATGCTGTTAAAGTTGTTCCATCATAAGTCATTCCAATATAGTACCAATTGTTCAGTGGAGTAGAAATACTTGACACCACTTTACTAGTGGATAAACCATTCCACATCCCAAAGTTGAGAGTTCCTCCGACCATCTCAATCTGAGAGTCATGCCATCCGGCAAATGAATTTTGAATTCCAATCTCTGACAGTATTACTCCATTACCTGTTGGATAAACCCACATAAATATTGATGTGATTTCGGACTTGTTGGGTGAAATTCCACTAAATAATGGTGATAAATCAGTATTACTATAAATGTATTGGTTTACACCATCAAAATTAACATAAGTACCACATCCAGTATCACCACTTGCGGGTGAATTAACCAAAGTACCATTACTGTGATTTTCTAAATCGAAAACCGTGCTAGTGCCCGAGTAGGAAACAGGGTTGGAAAAATCCCATAATAAAATTTCACCTGGTATTGTTTCTGTAGATGATGGTGTGTTGGTTTGTGTTGGTGTATTTGTTAAAGTTGCAGTATTTGAAGGTGTATTTGTTGGAGTTTCACTTGGTGTGCTGGTAGGAGTACCTGAAGGGGTACTAGTTGGTGTTTCAGTATTTGTTGGTGTTGGCGTACAAGTTGGCGTTTCAGTATTTGTTTGTGTTGGGGTGTTAGTTGGTGTTTCACTTGGCGTGTTTGTGGGAGTTTCCGTTGCAGTCTGAGTTGGCGTTTCAGTGTTTGTTGGTGTGTTAGTAGGCGTTTCTGTTGGTGTATTTGTTGGTGTTTCAGTATTAGTTGGTGTATTTGTTGGAGTCTCAGTTGGAGTGTTGGTTGGTGTTGAAGTGTTCGTTGGTGTTACGGTTGGTGTAGAGGTCGAGGTTACAGTTGGTGTAGGAGTTGGTGTATTAGTCGATGTCTGAGTAGGTGTATTAGTTGGAGTGTGCGTATTTGTGGGTGTCTGAGTATTTGTTGGGGTTGGAGATGGTGTTTGAAAAATTGTTACTAGAGAAAGTCTTATATCTGATGGTACCTTGTTTTGAAAAGCATATTCTGTAAATCTAACAATATCATTAAAGTTTCGACCTGATAGTGTAACTTGTGTATCACCTGATGTTGTACCCGATGGAATCTCAAATGAATTTGAAACAAAATTTGCAGAACTATCATTGAAAAAGAATTGTTGTATTAAATCAAAACTTACGTTTCCCTGAACAATTTGGTTAAGACTGACTTGGTAGTCAACAATAACTGAACCCGGTCCTACATACGCATAAACCTCACCTGAATCAGGAGTATTTGTTGGAGTAATCGTTGGCGTAGGAGTTACAGTTGGTGTCGGATAAGGTTCACCAACCACAACAATACATGTTTCATCGGTTGCCGAAAAATATAAGAAGAATAAACCACGAGTGTCTCCATCAGGTGCCTCATAGAAGAATGGTAAGGTTTGATAACCTAAATCGAAAGTAAGTTCTGTATCAAAATCTCTGAAGGATACCAAAGCGGTTTGTCCAGAAAAATTGGTACTCGAAATTATTACACCATAGTCACTCATGATTAATTCTCACTATCCCATATTATATTTATGTTGTCACCCGAATTTCTTGTGTAGGTAAATATTTGAGTTACATTACTTCCAGCTGGATTATATCCACTGTATACTGTTCCCAAAAGAGTTGCGTTGTGATAAACTTGTATTTTTGTTCTGTATCCTGAAGAACCTGATATAGTACTTGGTACAAAGGCAGTAACTTCAACAGCACCTTCTTGACAATTATTGGCAGTTCCTAAATCACCACCTGAAACCACAGTAACATTACCAGTAGATTTAGTTGCACTGCCAGATAGTGCATAAATTCCTCCACCAATGGTAGATAATCCGACACTCACAGCCCCCCTTGAGAACGATGATGCGTTTGGCGTATCTAATACTGAAGTGGTTATTGAAGTACTTGTTACAGTGGTACAACATTCACAACTAGTAGATATGTAAGAATTACACCCTTCACAGTCAACAACAACTTTAGCACATAGTTGGAGGGTTCCACCCGGACTTAATGTCACAGACCCACTTACATTTTCACAATCAACATATGTGTATGTACCACCAAATGTTGAGTATAACTCCCACGTACTACAACAAACTTGGCTCGGGGTTATTGTCGGGGTAATTGATGGTGTAATTGATGGTGTTGGTGTGTTTGTAGGTGTTTTAGTTGGTGTTTGAGTACTTGTAGGTGTTTTGGTCGGTGTATTACTAATTGTAGGTGTGTTAGTTGGTGTTTGTGAAGGTGTCGGAGTTGGTGTAGTACCCAACGTACATCCACACTCTTCAATTCGAGTCCAAGACACAAATAAGTCGCCACTCACGACAGTTATTGAATTGTTTTTAGCGCAAATCAATATTGTCATAGGTCCACCTGATGCTATAAAGATATATTGTTGTGGGTCACCCTCACAATCCAAATATTCTATTGTAGTGGAAGCAAATGGGTCCAAGGAACTACCTGATTCTACTTCATATGTGGAACAACAATTTGAGGTTTCACTCGGAGTTGGAGTATTAGGAGGAGGGAAACTACATGGACCTTGGAAAGTCGAGGTAGTTGAATAAAATGGTGGTATTAATCCAACCCAAACACCTGTAGTGCTATCAGGATAATTTGAAGTTGATGTCATGAATTGAACAATGATTCCATTAAGCAAATTAATCCAATTCCATGTTGATGAGGAATCATCATAAAAAATTCTGAAAGGGTAAGAATTTGCGAATGGTGTGGTTCCTTCGAAATATGGTCGATTACCTATAATACCCAAGGGTGGTAAATAATAAACGGGTCCTTCAAAACCTACAATTAGACAATCAGTGAATACTGGTAAATTAGGTGTTTTTGTGACTGTTGGGGTTGGTGTTGGAGTCCGAGTCAAACAGGGGTTTGACGAAAGACAAGTTGGACAATCCAAATAAGTGGTAGTAACTATTGGAAGCGGACCTGGACTTGGCGGATTAGGTCCGAATAACTGGTCAATATAATAACAAAAACCATTTATTGTAACAACGTCACCTACATTCAATAAAATTGTCGAGTTTATACCAGGACCCACCTCTCCATAACAACAACCTAACAAGGTTGAGTCCCACCCATAAATTGCTACAGGTGAGGTAGATGTCACGGAAGGAGTGATTGAAGTTGTTGGACTCGGTGAGAGATTTGGTGTTTGAGTATTTGTTATCGTTGTGGTTACACTCGGAGTGGGTGTAGGTGTTGCAAAGGCGGTATTAGTGGGTGTTAAAGTAGGTGTTGGAGAATTAGTAGGAGTATGACTTGGTGTCAAACTTATTGTTGGAGTCACACTAGGTGTCAAAGTCGGAGTTACTGCACTAAATTCAAAATCAATATCACAATTATCTACAAAATCACAATCCAAACAATAAGGGTTTGTCAAATCATATATCGGAGCTAAAATTCTCGCATTATGTTGAATTTCAGGGACAGATAAAGGTTTTGCATACATGTGGAAGGTAGAAATCCCACCATCAAAAGAACCGGCAAAATTTTGTTCAATTAAAATGTCCGTGGTCAACGCACTCAGAGAAGTTGCACTCAAAATAACATCAGGAAATAATTCAGGGTCCTGAATATAGTTGTTAATTGTTGTGGTTGGTATTGCAGAAAAAATTAAATTCTCATGTAATCCTTGTGTTCCGCCACCCCATGAAAGGTTAAAAGGAACACCAACTTGTGTTTCTTTATGGCCAAATAACCCTCTTGGTATTATTTCCTCGAAGTCATCGAATGTTTGAAAATGTTTACCGTTTACATAAAGTTTTAATTTTCCCACTCTATAAAATCTTTCTAATAACCATTCATAATTTAATTGGACGAATTCTTCTTTTTCAGGTATTAGTTGGTAGTGTGTCGTAGGAGGTTCTATTAGAGATATTGACCTGTTCGCTGTAGTTGCGGTATATACATCAGTGGTAATAACCCCAAGACCACCTCTCCAATATAAATCACAGAAATCGAACCAAGAATATCGTTCAAATACCGCATCGATTAGGACCCAATGTTCAACATCGTCAAAGGTGGTTCCCGAACAAAAATTGAGAACATCATCGTAAATCCCTCTATCGCTACAATAGTTATTGATTGAATATCCTGTCACACTTTCGAATCCCAAAGTTTCACAAGAACCTGATAATTGACAATCACCCGTAAAAGTTAAAGTCCTCACACAAATTTTTGGATTTCGAGGGTCACCACTAAATCTTATGGCAAAGGCATTTGAAATGGAATCCCAATAAGCCGGTCTTTCTGGCAGTGGTATTTGTACGTTTGGATTACAACAACTACAAACAACATTGTGATAATCGGTGTATCCCGTGGGTGGATAAACTAACACACAGTTTGACAATGCATAATCCAAATAATCAGGTTGGTCTACAACCCATGCTTGGAAATTACCTTTACCAACTCTTTTTGTTACTATAAATTGTAACTCCCCTGTAGAGGCACTATAATTTACAACATTACCTATCACATATTGTAATGGGTCATGATAAACAAGAATTTGGTCACCAGCTGACCAACTTAGATTTGCTGGTATTGAAATTGTTGCTCCCGATTGCGATAAATCAAACTCAGTATATGAGACTGTGGTATAACCTGGATTCAGCGAAGAGCACATACACGAAGATAAACCTGTTAAGGATTGAGTGACTCTTGTGTAACCAGTGTCTGTTGGATTTTCGCCAGCCGCGTGGTGCCAATATTTATTTTCAGCACGGGTTCCCATGTAAAAGAAAATTCCTGAGTTATTTGGATAATAATCATTGAGTGTAGTTGCACCAACAGGTGGAACGTAAACATCCACAAATCTTGGCTTAAGGGTCATTTCAACGGTCCATCCTTTTGGATATCTTGTTGGTAACACTTCATAGGGATAACCGAATAATTTGTAGAAACCTTGGTAGAATCCACCATAAAGTTCGTGGTATGTTCCGATTGTGTTTGCGGTGTATGAAACTATGTTATAATATGTTCCTGCAGTAACTCCTGAAAATCTTTCATTTGGGCTCCAAGTATATCCTGTAACTTGGTGCATCTTAAATCTTCTATCAAAATCCAATCTGTTGAACTTGTCTGCCGTCGGTAATAGTCCTTCCATATAGGTAATTGACTGACCCGTCATACCAGTCACCAAACCATTGTCAGTTCCTGTCAAACCAATATCACAAATTGTTTGAGAAGAAAAACAATCCAAAGTTATGTCGTATGGATTGTAATAATTTGAAGAAATTAATATATTATCAAAATTATAATTTTGATATATCAAATTAAATCCTTGGTTTGAACCCGAAAAATTCAAATCAATTTTTACGGGAAGTACATTACCATTTGAAGAACCAATCACGTCCGTCGAGAAAACAACTTCTTCATTGAATTGGGATTCATCTGAAGCCAATGATATGTCTGTGACCTCCCTAACGGGACTCAAATACCACTTATTATATACATACTGATTTATGTTCTGATACGCCATATGAGATAAATACTTTTGTTGTGGTATTTATATGTAAAAAATCTTATGATTAAGTTCGGTGTAGAATATTATACAAATGATACATATTTCTTTTTGAAGAAAAGAGATAACTCAATTGATTTATATTACAATGTAAGTTCAACTCTAACTGAGGCAAGAACCACCGATGAATTTGTGCAATTACCCTTATCATCTGAAAAAAATATTTTGACACTTGTCGAAAAAGTGATGAAATCGAAGAAAAAATTCAAAAAGTCCGATATTAAAAAAATCATCGACAAAATTTCACCTGAGAAAGAAGAAATTGATGAATTAATTGATTATGATGGTTCATTTGCAAATTCAAAAATACCAATTCATGACCCAAAAATGTCACCAAAAAAAACTATGGACCAAACTGTATTTTCAACAAGACAGGCTGGAAATCCTGTTCAAAGAGGTTATCGAGTTTATTACGGTGAATCAAAAGAAGAAACAATTACTCTTGGTGAAGAGGATTTGTCAGGAGCCTTTGGGTATGAAGATGTTTCAGGAATGACATATGAAGATTGTGTGGTTTATATGAAAAATGAGTTGGAGGTTGAGAATGCTGAAGAAAGATGTGCAACTTTTGGAAAATCACCCAAATTAGATTCAAAAGGTCAAGAAAGATTGGTTGAAAAGAAAATTACAGAGGTTCAACGTCAAAAAATGATGGGTATGTTGGAAGATTTGTTGGTTGGTAAATCAAAAGACTCAGACATTCAAAAAAAGGACAAATTCAATAAAGTTGATGATTTACCTTTATTAGTAAGAAAAAATCTCAAAAATTTACTAAAACAACTTGAAAAGAGTGGTATTAGTAAATCTGAAATTATTAAATTGATTAGAAATGAACAGTAATCTTTATGACAAATCTTGGGACTTTCCACAGGATATGAGAAATCATATGAAAGTTTGTTTTGGAAAATTGAAAGGTATTGATTCGAACACTGAGGGGTTTAATAGAAATAAGAGATTACAAAGTGCGGTTTCAATAGGTTATCCTGAATTGAAAAGGATTAAAAATTTTTTTGATAACTACACAGGAACTCCTCAAGATGCTCCTTTCATACTCAATGGTGAAAATAAAATGAAAACATTTGTAGATAGTATCCTTTCAGGTGCTAGACAATCTTTATCGACAAGTAACCAAATCAGAAACAATACCGGTATGATGGACAATCAAGAATTAAAATTGGATAATTCAAATCCAAGTATGAATTTATCTAAAGATGATGCTAAGAAAAAAGCCATTGAAAAATATGACCTTCAAGTAACAGAAAGCTTGAAAAGAATAAACGACCTAATGACAAAAATTCTATAAAAAATGGAACAATTACCTTTAGATTTTTCACAACCTGTTAATAGATTAACCGCTATTGCAGAAATTGAAAGAAAGAAAAATTTGGTTAAAAACGACTATAACCAACAAGGAAACCAATATTCATCTACTAATCCTGATGCTGTGGGTGACGGTGATGCAATTGGTAGAGGAACCGGAACTTTCTTAGATGTTTATAATGAAGCTGCGGGAACGTCAGTGGATGTTTTCGAAAGAAAAATGAACATCAAGTTCAACGCATACCAACCTAACAAACCTTATCAAGTAGAGGGAGAAGTGTAATGAAACTTTTAGAATCTCTCAAATCACTGATAACTGAAGCAACTTCTATCGATGACGTAAAAAAAGCCATCGATAATAAGATTGTTTGCATAGTGAATTATGAGGGAGATGAACCTGGTGGACGAGGTATAAGGGAAATAGAACCCGTAGCTTTAGGTAGGTCTAAAGCTGGTAATTTAGTTTTAAGGGCGTGGGATAGAACAGGAGCCTCACATACGGCATATATAGGGTCTCAACCATTACCTGGATGGAGATTGTTTAGACTCGATAAAATGCCATCATTTAAGTTTTCCCGTGAAAACTTTACAGAACCTCATCCTGGCTATAACTTTAGTGGTGACAAAGGAATGAGTTCGATAATAACAATCGCTAAATTTGATAATCAACCAATAGCAGCCTGATGAATAACGATTTGATGCAAAAATTAATGGTGGCAAAACAAATAATGAATGTCCACGATAAAAAACCCAGAGGTGGTGTAGGTGCTGGGAATTTCAATACTCCCATGGTAGAAAGTTTTAATTCACCACCAGCCACTTACAACATTCCACAGGAATTTATGGGACAACCACCACAACAGATGGTTCAAGAAAATAGTAACATCCCTGTCAAGGACAAAATTCTAAATTCAAAACTTCCTGACCACATCAAAAAATTGATGATTGAACATCCAATTGAGCAACCAAATACAAATAACGGAAGTGTTCTTAGTAACGAATTGGTTGAAGCCGCTTCAAGATTGATGAAAACTGATGCCGCAGGTAAAATAGCTCCCCAAAAATCACAACCTCAACAACCACAATATCAATCGAACAATTTTGATATCAACCTTCTTAAATCAGTGATTAAAGAAACAATCGAAGAGGTTTTGACTGAAAAAGGAATGATTTCTGAATCAACTCAAAAAACCAAAGAACAAATTTCATTTAGAGTTGGGCAACATGTATTCGAAGGTGTTGTAACAAAAATCAAAAAAATGAAAAACTAACTTTTTTTTGATTGATACTTTTCCTATACTTTAGGAAAAATATTCTCATGTCAAAAATTAAAGTTTTAGTATTACCATCAGATAAAACAGGTGTTGGTAAATTTCGTTCGGTAGACCCCCACATTTTTTTACAAAATTTATATCCTGACGATTTCCACGTAGACATTGTTTTTGACCCCCCTCAAAATGATTACAACTTTTGGACTCAGTACCAAATTGTTCATTTTCACCGAGTAATTGCAAACAACTACGAATTTACTCAAAACTTTGTCCAAGTACTCAACAGCATGGGTATTATCACTATAATGGACTTGGATGACTATTGGTTACCTGGTAAAGAGCACCCTATCCATGACTTGGTTCGAGTCAATGGAATTCATGAAAAAATTATTGAAAATCTTAAGGTCGCATCTTATGTGACAACCACAACACCACTATTTGCCGATGAAATTAGAAAGTTCAACAAGAATGTAGTGGTATTTCCGAATGCAATTAATCCAAATGAACCTCAGTTCAAAGAACCCACTGTAGAATCTGACCGACTAAGATTTGGATGGTTGGGTGGTTCATCTCACCTTCATGACATTATGTTGTTGGAGGGTATGTTTTCAAGAATGTATCAGTTGAAAGACAAATCTCAGGTGTTCTTATGTGGGTTTGATACAAGAGGTACGGTAACTGAAATCAATTCTCAGACCAAGGAACAAAAACAAAGACCCATCAAACCTGAAGAAACGGTTTGGTTCAAGTATGAAAACATATTCACGCACAACTCGAAATTGATTTCTCCTGAATACCAAGAATTCTTAATGAGGTTCAAAGAAGAGGATGACGCAAAGTATGCTGATGAATTTTATCGTCGAGTATGGACAAGACCTGTTCAAGCATACGCAAGAAACTATGCAAAATTTGATGTATCTTTGGCCCCTATCAAAAATCATATCTTTAACCGAGTGAAGTCCCAACTTAAAGTAATCGAAGCTGGTTTTTACAAAAAAGCCCTTATTGCATCAAACCTTGGCCCTTACACTTTGGACCTTACCCATTCTTTGGACAAGGGAAATTTTGTTGATGGTAACGCTTTGTTGGTTGACGAAAGAAACAATCACAGTGACTGGTTTAAGTTTTCGAAGAAATTGGTAGACAACCCCAATTGGGCATTTGATTTAGGTCAACGTTTGTATGAAACCGTAAAAGACACTTACGACATCAACAAAGTTACCGACACACGAGCAGAATTTTACAAATCTTTAATTAAATAACTTATGATTAATCAGTCGATTAATAAACTTTTGTTTTTTGATATAGAAACAGTTGGTATCACTAAGGATTATGCGGAGCTTTCTGAAAAGCATCCAGCACTTCTGAAACAATTTCACAACTATTTTGATTGGTTTCTTAAAAGATTTCCCGAGGACGCTAATCTCACCAAAGAAGAGGTTTATTTCAACAGGGCGGCTCTTGTTCCTGAGTTTTCTCGTATTGTTTGCGCTAGTTTTGCATTTATGACTCCTGATGGTAAGATACATAAACAAACGTTTTCTGATTCTGACGAAAAAAAGTTATTGCAAGAAGTTAATGGTTTGATGGATAAAGTGTTCAGAATGGACTTTTGGTTGTGTGGACACAACATTAAAATGTTCGATATTCCAACAATTCAAAAACGTATGGTAATAAACGGTATTAAACCATCATCTTTACTACCAGGTTATGACACGAAACCTTGGGAAGTAAAAGCAATAGATACGATGGATATTTGGAAAATGGGTAACAACTTTGCACTTTCATCCTTAGAGTTGATGTGTGCGGCTTTGGGGGTTCCTTCACCAAAAGAGGGTGAAATAACAGGAAACAGAGTTCACGAGGCATATTACATGTTTAACCAACTTGACTTGATTGTTGAATACTGTGAGCGTGATGTTGAGGTTTTGATTCACGTTATGAAAAAATTAAAAGAATTACAATAAGATGGAACTAAACAACGAGATAAATTTACTACAAGAAGAATTGTCAAATATTCTTCGTCAACTTCATGATGAAATGGGTGAAAATCCTGATTCAGAAGAAGTAGATTTCGAAGAAACACACGGAATCAGTTTGAAAGAACTCGAAGAATCATTCAATGAAAAACAACCAAGAATGGTTGTAAAGTTCGAAAAGATTCACCCTGACGCTGTTTCACCAAAATACAACTATTCTACAGATTCAGGTTTTGATTTATATTCAGTAACACAAACTTTCATCGAACCGCTCTCAAGAGCTTTAGTACCTACAGGACTTAAATTTGACATTAAGGAAGGTTTTGAAATTCAAGTCAGACCAAAGAGTGGACTAGCTCTGAACCAAGGTCTTACGGTGTTAAATACACCAGGAACTGTAGATTCAGGTTACAACGGTGAGATTAAAGTTATTCTGTATAACTCAACTCACGACACCATTCAAATCCATTCGGGGATGAAAATTGCTCAAGCATGTATTTGTCCCGTGGTAAATGGTAGATGGATTAATTTTACAGAAACCGATAAATTGAGTGAAAAAGATAGAGGAGAAAATGGATTTGGGTCAACAGGAATATAATGGTAACGCAATTAGTCCAGTATTGCCAGATGGTTTGAAAAACTATCTTATTGACATTGATGGTACAATAACTGACGACGTACCGAATGAAGAACCGTGGAGAATGGAAACTTGTTTACCATACCTTGGCTCGGTTGACACTATAAATGATTGGTATAGTGAAGGTCACATAATTACTTTTTTTACTTCAAGAACAGAAGAACACCGTAACGTCACTGAAGAATGGTTACAAAAACATGGTTATTTCTACCATAACCTTTTAATGAATAAACCCCGTGGAGGTAATTACCACTGGATTGATAACCACATTGTCAGAGCAACCCGGTATGAAGGTAAATGGAATAAAATGACAAAGAAAAAATTAAATATTGAAGTCTTCGAATGATTACAATCGCATATAGCACCCGAGAAACAAACCCTGAACTACAAGAATATTTCAGAAAAAGTTCCGGTGTCCACAATTCCCAAATAATTGAAGTAGTAAATCCTGATGGTAAATCACTAACAGAGGTTTACAACGAAATCTTAGAGCAATCTACATTTGATATTGTAATACTTTGTCACGACGACATTTATTTTGATTCAAACAATTGGGGTCAAAAAATTATTAATCACTTCAAAAGGTCTGATTATGGGATTTTAGGTGTTGCCGGTAGTACCCAACTACCCAAGAGTGGAATGTGGTGGGAAGACAGAACAAAAATGATAGGTATTGTTAACCACGAACATGAAGGGAAAAAATGGACATCAAAATACTCTGATAACTTGGGTAATTCAATCAAAGAAACTGTCTTAGTTGATGGATTATTTATCGCATTACACAAAAACAGAATCAAGAAAAACTTTGATGAAAATGTAAAAGGGTTTCACCTTTACGATGTCAATTTCTGTTTTAGGAATTTTATCGAACAAGTAAAAATTGGGGTCGTATTCGACATCAAAATTACCCACAAGTCCATTGGTATGACTAATGAACAATGGGATGCCAATAGAAAACTTTTTGCTGAAGAATTTGAATCTTTGCTTCCTGTAAAAATTAAAAAAACCGACAAGGATAAATTAAAAATTTTAATTGGTTGTTTGTTTTTCAAAAACTTTACTGGTTCGGAAGTTTATATCTTTGAATTAGCAAAAAATTTGGTCAAGATGGGTCACGATGTGAGTGTGGTTTCAGAAATTGGAGGACCACTCACAGAAATGGCGAAAAAAGTAGGTATAAAAGTTTTCCCAACATCAGAACCTCCAGGTTACAAGATGGGGGATGGAAAATGGTTAGTAGAGGGTCCAAACGGAATCGGACCTTCAATACCAAATACCATGTATCGTGTGTCAGATATTAGCTTTGACATTATTCACGTACAACATGAACCAATAACAAACTATTTTCTAAATCTATACCCTCAAATCGATAAAATAAGTACAATACATTCGGAGGTAATTGAATTAGAAAAACCAGTTGTTCATGATTCAATCAAACACTACATTTGTATTAGACCTGAAATTAAAGACCACATTGAAAATGTTTACCAAATAGATGAGTCTCAATGTTCAGTAATATATAACCCAGTTGATTCAGATAGATTCCGTTCTTCAAACCAAAAGGAAGAAAATGCTTGTTTATTTGTAGGAACAATTGACTATTTAAGAGAAAATTCAATCAAGGATTTAGTTGAGCAAACTCGGGCGGAAAATTTAGAATTGTGGCTTCTTGGTGAGAACAAATCAGATTACTTGGACTCTCTATTACAAAACTCTCACGTAAAACATTTACAACCAACTTGGAACACTGAGAAATATATTAACAGAGTAAAATACACTGCAGGAATTTTGTTGGGTAGAACCACTATTGAAAGTTGGTTTTGTGGTAAACCTTCTTGGATTTACGATGTGGATTCATCGGGACACATCAACAATAAAACATTGTTTGAACCACCAACCAAATCTGAACTCGAAAAATTTGATTCAAAAAATGTTACAAATCAAATACATAAACTTTATTTACAAACCCTTAACTCATGAACCGTTTTATAGATTATGAAGAACTATCCAATCGTATTGTTCTTTGGATAAAAAATTATTGTATTACTAACAATATCAAATCTTTGATTGTCGGTGTTTCAGGTGGTATTGATAGTGCCACGGTATCATCACTTTGTGCTGAAACAGGATTACCAACAAACTTAGTTGTTTTACCAATTCGTCAGAATGTTGAGGAAACAATACGAGCTAACAACCTAATTGGGATACTTCAAGACAAGTATGAAAATGTTACCAAGTCTACAATCGAACTCAGTGAGGTTTTCAAATTACTTGATGACACCCTTTCGATGACCGCAAATAGTGAATTAGCTAGTGCAAATGTTCGTTCAAGACTCAGAATGATTTCACTTTATCACTTGGCAACAACTCAAAACGGAATTGTAGTTGGAACAGGTAATAAGGTTGAGGATTATGGTGTCGGATTTTTTACAAAGTATGGTGATGGTGGTGTTGACATATCACCAATTGCCGACTTGTATAAAACCGAAGTTAGAGAACTTGGAAAGTATCTTGGAGTAACACAAGAAATATTGGATGCTAAACCAACAGATGGGTTATGGTCCGATGGTAGAAGTGATGAAGACCAAATTGGTGCATCATACGAAGAATTAGAATGGGCAATGGAAGTTGGTCAATACAAAACAGAATTCAGTTCCAAAGAAAAAGAAGTTATGAAAATTTATGAATCTTGGCATAAAAAAAATATTCATAAAATGAGACCAATACCTACCTTCAGAGTATGAAAATAGGAGTTATTGGTGCCGGACGATTAGGAATTACTTTTGCACTGCTCTGTGAACAAGCAGGATTTGAGGTATTAGTTTCAGACGTAAGACAAGATTACATCGATGGTTTGAATAAAAAATTAATTCAGACCAATGAACCTGGTGTGTTGGAGTTACTCCAAAAAACCACAAAATTTTCTGCAACAACAGATAATGTGAAGGTCATTGAACAATGTGATGTTGTTTACACCTTTGTATCAACCCCCTCTAAACCAACTGGTGAATACGACATTACGTATTTAATGGATGTTGTGCATGATTGGGGTTGGGCATTTGAAAACGAAATACCTGTTTTTGGAAAAATATTTGTTATTGGGTGTACAACCAATCCTGGTGATACAAGAAAAATTATGGATATTTTGAATCCAATGAATATTGATGTTTGTTACAATCCAGAATTCATAGCTCAAGGTGAAATTATTAAAGGTTTGGAACAGGCCGATATGGTTTTGATTGGGTCAACTAATCAAAATAGTGTGAATACCCTCTCTAAGATATATTCTAAAATTCAAACAATACCTGTTAAGATAAATTCAATGTCGTCAATGGCTGCGGAAGTTACAAAAATATCAATAAATTGTTTTCTAACCACCAAAATTAGTTATGCCAATTTGATTGGTGAAATTCTCACAAGCGCTGGTTTGTCTGATGAAATTAAGTTGGTATTACATTCAATAGGTAATGATTCTAGAGTTGGTTCCAAATATTTGAATTATGGTTTTGGATTTGGTGGACCATGTTTACCACGAGATAATAGAGCTTTAGGTCACTTTGCATCTGCTTTAGGGCTCAAAGTAAATCTTCCATATGCGGTTGACGATTTTAATGAAAGTCACTCACAATTTTTGAGAAATCATTGGAAAACAGTTAATCCCGACAAAAATGTACCATTTGTTATGAATCATATAACCTATAAAAAGGGAACTGACATGTTGGACGAATCACAACAATTGAGGTTGATGTATGATTTATTAAATGATGGGTATTCTGTTAACATCATCGAGTGCGACTATATTTTGAATGACAGAAAACTTTTGTCGGAATTATCAAATGATTTCGGTAATAGGGTTAAATTTTACACTGAAGGGTCTAAACCAGAAGGAATACCAATTCATTTCTGATTATGATTTTATATTGTTACGGTACGAGACCCGAGTATATCAAAATAAAAAAATTGATATCTCTTTCTAATAATATTCCTCACAAAGTTTTATATACCGCCCAACACAAGGATATTGTTTTGGGGGATTTTGACTTCAAACTTGAGATAGGGAACGGAGTTAACAGACTTGACACAATTGTATCATCAATACTTTCTGACAAAATTGATGAGTGTTTACAAGGGATTGATTATGTTTTAGTACAAGGGGATACGGCATCGGCTTTTGCTCTTGCTTTGGCGGCTTTCCATAGGGGTATCAAAGTTATTCATTTAGAAGCGGGTCTCCGAACCTATGATAAAATGAATCCATATCCTGAAGAGTCTTACAGACAATTTGTGAGTAGAATTGCCGATATTCACCTATGTCCTACAGTCACAAATTCAAATAATTTACATGATGAAAAAGTGGGTGGACTAATTTATACTGTTGGTAATACCGTATTGGATAATTTGGATAAAGAAAATCTAAGTTACGACAACATAGTTTTAGTTACCCTGCATAGACGAGAAAACCACGAAGAAATGGAGAATTGGTTCAAAGAAATCGATTCAATTGCCAGTCGACATTCAGCACTTTGTTTTATTTTACCAATTCATCCGAATCCAATGGTAAAAAAACATGAACATCTTTTACAAAATGTAGATGTTGTTGAACCCATGAACCATGACCAATTTATCGAAACAATGAAACGATGTAAATTATTAATTTCTGATAGTGGTGGGGTTCAGGAAGAAGCGTCTTTTTTTAATAAAAAAGTAATTGTTTGTCGTAAGGTTACTGAACGAACTGAATCATTGAATATTCATTCTTATTTGTGTCCAACACCTAGTGAACTAAGTTTATTATTTGACATGTTAATTTATGATTACAAAGTAGATAATGAATGCCCGTATGGTGACGGATTTTCATCAGAAAAAATTATTAAAATATTAGAACAATTATGAGTGTTACAGTTGTCTTAAATGGATATAAAAGAGGTGCTCACTTGAAGACACAACTTGATGCTATAAAACGTCAAACAGTTCAACCTGATGAAATTCTCTTGTGGCAAAACTTTGGAGAAGATTTCAAATCAGAATTGACCTCACAGACTACACACGCGTCTTGTAATAAGAATTTAGGGGTTTGGGCTAGATTTGCCTTCGCACTTAACGCTAAGACCGAATACATTTGTGTTTTCGATGACGACACAATTCCAGGTCCTAAGTGGTTAGAAAATTGTTTGGAAACTATCAAAACTCACGATGGGTTACTTGGAACTATAGGTGTTAAATTTTTATCTGAGATAGGTTATCAACCTCATGTCAGACATGGTTGGGCACAACCCAATGAACAGGTTGAAGAAGTGGATATTGTTGGACATGCATGGTTTTTCAGACGAGAGTGGTTATCAACTTTTTGGAGAGAATTACCCTCGATTGAACAATCAACTTTAGTTGGTGAAGACATGCATTTTTCATACACTTTACAAAAGTACCTTGGTAAAAAAACTTTTGTTCCTCCACACCCCAAAAACCAAGTTGATAAATGGGGAAGTATTCCAATGACTGCTTGGTCCATCGGACAAGATTCGGCTGCTATATCAATGAACTTTGACAATTTGAAAATTATGTCCGATACTTTTGTCAATTATATTAATAAAGGATTCCAATTGATGAAAAATAGATGAAAACGTTTGAAGGACATTTAGAATTATTTCGAGAAAAATTATCGAATGGTGAGAATTTTGCATTTACAAGATTTTCTGATGGAGAATTGTTTATTCTACAAAACAAAAGATTGGAACTGAATGAAAATCACTATATCATTGGTAACAATTTAGGTATGGGTCGATACAATGAGGAAGAACAAAAAAAGTTTCATCCTGAAACCCATTCAGAAAACAGGCAGATGTTGATTGACTCTCTCCAACACCAACAAGAAAATTATTTCAAAGGTATATCCTGTAGATGTTGTGTATCACAATCTGATTTTGATTTTCAAATGGAAATGGCAGGTGGTGATAGTGAATACATGACTTGGTCAAACTTGTTTGTTAACGGAAACTATGAAAAATATTTAGAACGAATTGTACCATTGTTCAAAACAAAAAAAGTAATAATCGTTGTAAATAAATCCGCCGATATATCTCAATTAGGTTTTGATATCGTAAAAGATTTCAGAGTTGGTACTAATTGTTTTATCAACGATGTCTCAATCATCGATGATTTGAAAAAGTATATTTCAGAAAATGACATTCGAGACCATTTGGTTTTGGTTTCCGCCGCCAGCTTGTCAAATTTAATAATCCATCAGTTATTTCGTGAGTTTCCCAACAACACCTATTTAGATATGGGAAGTACACTAAATCCAATTATGAAAATGGAAGGATGGAAAGCAAGTAGAGAATACCTAAAAGAGTATTGGATGAAACAAGGTAGGTTTTATCTAGAAAAGAATTGTATATGGTAAATTTAGAATTAGTATTGAATGCACCTGAGTATTATGAAGTTATCAGAGAACTCAGAACTGACCCTAAGAATTTACACGGGTTTGTTGAACAGGTATCTATTACTCCTGAACAACAAAAAAATTACATGGATAAATTTGGAAACGACTATCAAATTTGTTTGAGAAACGGAGAACCTGTTGGATTTGTAGGTGTTGTAGACAAAGACATCAGATTTGCTGTGAATCCAAACTACCATGGACAAGGTATTGGTAAATTTATGATATCTAAACTTGTTGAACAAAATAGAGATGTTTTAGCAAAAGTTATGGTAGATAATGTTGCCAGTAAAAAAGTGTTTGAGTCTTGTGGATTCAAACTATACAAACAAGATGAAAACTTTTTATATTTTTCTTTATGAATCTTAGAAAACCCAAAACAAACCCATATAAAATTGTAAAACAATTTGAAGAAGAAGTTGCTGACTACACAGGAGCTCCTTACGCAATATCAGTCGATAACTGTACCAACGCATTATTTTTAGTGTGTAAGTATTTGGAAGTACAACAAGTAACTATTCCATCTAAAACTTACTTATCTGTTCCACAATCAATTATCCACTCAGGTGGAGAAGTGATTTTTGACACTTCAGAAGAGACAAACAATTGGCAAGGTATATATCAACTTAAACCCTACCCAATCTATGATTCGGCTAAAAGATTTACCTCGGATATGTATATCCCTGGTAGTTTTATGTGTTTATCATTTCACATAAAAAAACACCTCAAAATAGGTAAGGGTGGTATGATTCTTACAGACAGTGAAGATGCTGTTAAATGGTTCAAACAAGCTCGTTATGAAGGTAGAAACGAGGTTTTATATCACGAAGATGACATCAAAATGCTTGGTTGGAACATGTATATGACCCCTCAACAAGCGTCCCACGGATTGGCACTTATGCAAAATTACCCCATGAATGTTCCTGATTTAGATGAACATAATGGATATAGAGATTTGACTGATTTCACAGTATTCAAAAACTGCAAAAAAATCTAAAATGTGTCCTTCATTTGAAGAATATCAAAAATTATTTACTCCCACCTATACGGGAGATTTATGGCGTGGAGCAAGGGGTGAATCAAAATCTGGTGGAGGTTCATCCCTTTCTTACGCGGAAAATTTTAAGAACACTTTAGAAATCACGATTTCTGATTTTGAAGTAGAAACTATTTTTGATTGTTCATGTGGTGATTGGAATTGGATGCGTTCTATAAAAGATATACTACCCAATTACTTGGGTGTTGATGTAGTTCAAGAAATTATTGATGTAAACACTGAAAAATTTTCGGCAGAAAACATCAATTTTGTTTGTAACGACATGTTATCTGAGTTGAAGTCCAAACCGAACGATTCAATTGATTTGGTAATTTGTAGACAAACTTTTGAACATCTGTCCAATGGATACATTATCGATGTCCTCAATGAAATTAAAAGGGTTGGAAAATATCTTATAATAAACTCCAATAATACGATTTCAGAAAATGTTGAGTTTACGGCTGATGGATTAAACTCTAGAAATATAAACATGGATTTAGAACCTTTCGAACCCATTTTGGGACTACCCGAGTTTTATTTTTACGATTCAATAGGTCAAAAAACTGAGGGAAATCTCGCATATTTTTATCGATTAGGAAATGAAATTTAAGATATTATTTATATCAGGTATTTTTGATTATTGGGGCTCGCCAAGTGGGAATTATATTCTATATAAGACCTTGAAAATGATACCCAATTTAGAAATTAAAGTCATAGGTGTTGGGTCACATTCTTTCAGTGTTTTTAGACCTGACCCCGAGGACTATCATGGGGAATTTACTATTAGAACAAATACCGCAGAATTTATATATAAAGTACCTGAACATGATTTTTTAATCATGACAGGACCAGATTTAACCTACGATATTTTAGGTCCTATTATTAAAAGAAATAATAGCAAATTAATTATCTCTGCCATGACTCATTGGGTGTATGGTAATTCGGATTCATATCCTGAACTGAACCCACAAAACTTTGTTGGTCCATATATCCAAAAAAGAAAAGAATTTTTTTCGAATGTAAACGCGACAATATTATGTCACTCGACATATTCTCAAAATATTCATAGTGTGAGTCCTTTGAATAATTTGAAATCTTACATTATCCCTCTACCATTTGAAGAGATTGATACTTTAGAAACAAATAAAAAACTTGTAGATAACACAAAGAAAAAAATTCTATGGGGAACCACTCAACCTCAAACGAAACGTAAAGGTTTAGATTTTTTTGAAAAGGTTTTACAAATTCTCGAATCAAAAGTAGATAACGATATTATCATGGTATTAACTGCAGGACATTCTGTTGAATTAAACACTAAGTTTGAACACAAAAAATTGGGTTATTTTCCTGATAGAAAATCATTATCTGATGCTTATCAGTCTGCTGATGTTTTTGCTCAAACAACATTTGCCGATGCGGGACCTATGATGGTTGTAGAATCCTTAAAAAATAATTTACCAGTTGTTTCATTAAAAACTAATATTTCATTAGATTTAATTGAGGATGGAACAAATGGGTATTTGTGTGATGGGGCTGAAGATTTTGCGGAAAAAATTATCCAATGTTTATTTGACGGAACAGTAAAAATGGATTTAGATAAAGTAAAAAAATTCAACTCCAAAGATTCTGTCGTCCAAAAATACCAAGAAATGTTTTTGGACCTTTACCAAAAATCATAAACAATTATATTATTCTAAAAAATAATATGATAAGTTTTAGTCATTTAGGAGAATACGGAAGATTAGGAAATCAGTTATTTCAATATGCAATTTTGAAGTCAGTCCAAAATAAAACAGGATTTGAAATTGTATTACCAAAAGATATTAATGTTAGAAATTGGCACGGACAACAATGCCTCATGGGAAATTTCAAACTCCCATCCTGTACCTATGGAAATTTAGATATTAAAAACTATTTCCATGAAAAACAACTCCGAATTTTTGATACCG
>Ga0222713_10001475_pt1 | contig 26281 bp, 20 predicted proteins | sample C33_649DmetaG_FD_165061 | JGI IMG/M metagenome (GOLD analysis project Ga0222713, IMG submission 165061) | Estuarine water microbial communities from San Francisco Bay, California, United States - C33_649D | ecosystem: Environmental > Aquatic > Marine > Unclassified | place: USA: California... | reverse complement strand
GTGTCACGCTGAGTTGCGCTTCATGCGCGAGGGTCTCTCGCCCGTCAAATGCCGCCGGGGTCGTGGCCAGCGCTTCCAGAAACGTCTCCGGCCGTCGATAGGCGCCGCAGACCGGGTGATACCAGTGGGTGGTCATGCCACCGTCCTCCGAAAACGGATTCGGCACCTGTTCGCCGAGTCGCAGCGTGCCTGCTTGAATCTTCTGTCCGCACCCGCGGCACGTGGCGTGGCCCGGCGGCGCGGGTTCGAGCGTGTGCCCCATCGGTCGCGGATGCCACCACGTCGTCCCGCGATACGATGGGTCATGGCCGAGCGCACACCGTCCTTCTCGCGTCTCCTCGTCCACCTGAACACCACTGCCGCCACGCAGCCGGCATTCCGGCGCGCGCTGACGTTGGCGAAAGCCGCGCGTGCGTCGATTCGGCTCGTGGACGTGTTGCCGCCCCTGCCCGCCCCCGGCGGACAGACGCCGCCGTTTGCGCGGCTCCTGCGCGAGAAAATGCTCGATCACCTGGCGGAGGCCGTGGCGGAGACTCGCCGGTGGGACATCCCATGCACATCCACGTTGCTCGACGGCGACGAAGCGACCGCGCTGATTCAGGCGGCTGTAACGTGGCCCGCCGATGTGTTGATGCGCTCGCACGGCGTGCATGGCGCGGCGGCGATTCCGGCAGGTCCGGTTGATAGTCAGGTGTTGCGGCGGTGTCCGTGTCCCGTCTGGCTCGTTACTCCTCGCAGCGCCGAGGGGGAGCGCGTTGTGGTCGCCGCAGTCGACCCCGAGCCCCAGAACGCGCCCCGCCATGACCTGAGTGTGCGGGTGGCACGCACAGCCATGCAGCTGGCGGCCGCCAGTGGTGCGACGCTGCATCTTGTGCACGCGTGGACGGCCTTCGGCCACCAGATCCTGGCCTCGCGCGCCAGCAAGAAGGATCTGCTGGCGCATTACGCCGCGTGTCGCGACCATGCCTCCGCGCGGTTTGACGCCCTCTGCCGGGACGCCGGGGTCCCGGCCACAGCGAAGCGGCACCTGCTCGAGGGCGTGAATGACAAAGTGCTGACGACATTCGTCACAGTGAAGCGCGCGTCGGTGCTGGTCATGGGCACGGTGGGGCGCACCGGTCTGGCCGGCCTCGTCGTGGGCAACACCGCCGAACGCGTCCTGCGTCAGGTCCGCTGCTCCATCGTCGCCCTGAAGCCGACCGGGTTCGCCGACGCGACACCGGAGGGGGCGCCCGTCAAAACGCGAGCCAGGTCGTCACGAGATAGGTGAGCAGCAGCGCCAGCAGCGGCAGGGTCAGGCGGCCGGCGATGGGTTTGGGCCTGACGACCAGACCGGCGATGACCACCACGCTCATCATGACGGCGCCCAGCGCCGTCACCGCGTGACCCGGTGAGACGGAGGCGAGCAGCGGCCCGCCGACAAATGCCACGTCATCAATCGCGAGAATGGCCACGTTGAACAGATTGCTGCCGAGAATGTTTGCGGCAGCCATGTCCCACGCGCCGAGCCGCACGGCCGCGACCGACACAACGACTTCCGGCAGGGATGTCGAGAGCGCCACGAAGGCTGTGCCGACAAACCCCTGGTCCAGCCCGGTCAGGGCCGCGAACCGGACGGCGAGTGACGGCAGGTTGGCCGCCGCCGTCACCAGCACCGCGGCCACGCCCAGGTACCGGACGATGGCGCCGCGCAACGACAGGTGGGCATACTTCCCGGCCAGCACGTTGTCGTCCGCCACCTGATCGTGCGTGCGCTCAAACAGATAAAGGGCGCGTACCGAGAGCAGATACCCGCCAAAGAGGATCGGACTGGTCACGCCCACCCACCCGAGGGAGGGCCATCGCCCCGCCGTCAGGATGGCGATGGCGAGCATCGCCAGCAGGAGCGCCCCCAGCGCCGCCGACAGGGTGTGCACGGGACGCAGCCTGTTGAGCAGTGGCGTGGGCGTCATCAGGTCGAGGACGCCCAGGATCAGCAGGTTGAAGAGACAACTACCGACGATGTCTCCAAGCGCGATTTCCGGCGCGTGGATGACAGCAGCGCTGACGCCGGTGACCAACTCGGGCAGCGATGTGACCGACGCCATCGCAATGACCCCGACCCAGGCCTGTCCCAGCCCTGACCGTTCCGCAATCACGTCGCCGTAGTACGACAGGCGGACGCCGCTGACGACGATGACGAGGCCACACAGAAAGAACAATGACGCGACGCTCAGCAGCGACATCTAGGACTCCCGCGACGCTCGCCAATGGCGCCAGAGTTGTGCGACGACGGCCGGCAGGGCGGCGGCGGCCAGGACGACGGCCCACGCCACACCACTCAGGGCGTCCGTCTTGAGCACACGTTGCAGCGGGGGGACGGTGACCGCCGCAACCTGCAGGCCCACCACCAGTGCGACGGCGCCGAGGGCCCACGGGTTCGAGACGACGCGGGCCGGGGTGACGACGGGGTCGTGGCTGCGCGCGGTGCCGAGGTGGAAGAGTTGCGCCAGAGCCAGCGTCATGAAGGCCACCGTCGATGCGTCTGCGGAGTGGACGGACCGCGCCCAGGCATACGCACCAAGCGTGACGGCTGCGATGAGTGACGCGTGGGTCGCGACGGAGCGGAGAAACCTCCGCGTCAGCAGCGCGGCGCCGGGTGGCCGCGGGGGCCGGGTCATCACGCCAGGCTCGGCGGGTTCCATCGCCAGGGCGAGTGCTGGAAACGTATCGGTCACCAGATTGAGCCACAGGATCTGAATTGCGGCGAGGGGCAGAGCGCCGAACAATCCTGCCACCAGCAGCACGATGATCTCGGCGAGGTTGCACGAGAACAGGTAGAACACGAATTTGCGAATGTTGTCGTAGATGACGCGGCCTTCCTCGATCGCCGCACCGATCGTCGGAAACCAGTCATCCTGCAACACCACATCGGAGGCATCGCGTGCAACATCGGTCCCGCGACGCCCCATCGCGACGCCGACGTCCGCCTGCTTTAATGCCGCCGCATCGTTCATGCCGTCACCGAGCACGGCGACGATGTCCCCCCGGGCCTGGAGGCCGGTGACGATGCGCAGTTTGGCGTCGGGACTCACGCGCGAGTACGCCCCGACCGACGGGAGCGCGTCCGCCAGAGCCGGGTCCGACCAGCCGTCGACCGTCTCTCCCGTGACGACCGATTCCTCGTCAGTGATGACACCCAGTTCGAGGCCGATGGCCCGCGCGGTGAGCGCCTGATCGCCGGTGATCATCACGGTGCGGATGCCGGCCTGCCGGAACCGGGCAATGGTGTCGCGCACGCCGTCCGCCGGCGGATCGATGAGGCCCGCGAGGCCCAGCCATGTCATGCCGTGCAGCGCGCGCTCGGCATCGGCCGTGCCCCGTGCTTCAGCCATCGCAATGACGCGCAGGCCGGCGGACGCGTACGCGGCGTTGACGGCCTCGATGGCCGCGCGGTCGTCGGGGGTCAGCGGCGCCGCCGTGCCTTCGGGATCGATCCAGGAGGTGCAGCGGTCGAGGATGGCCTGCGGCGCGCCTTTTGCTGCGACTCGCACGGGGCCGGCGTCGGCGCCGGTGGCGTCGCGATGGAAGGTGGCCATCAGCCGCAGTTCGCTCGTGAAGGGCACCTCGCCGGTTTCCGGCCAGCGCGCGCTGAGGGCCGAGCGATCAACCCCGACCCGGCGGCCAAGGACAAGCAGCGCCACGTCGGTCGGATCGCCGTGTGCGACCCATCCGGTGGCATCCTGGACGGCCTCGCCACGGCCGGCGAGGACTGCGGCCTCAACAGCCAGACGCGCACCGGCCGCCAGTGGCGGCGTGATCTCTCCGGCCGGTTCGTACCCCGTGCCCGCCACGGTGTGATGGCGTCCGCCCACCCACAGGCGGGTCGCCACCATGTTGCCGGCGGTGAGTGTGCCGGTCTTGTCGGTGCACACCACGGTGACCGAGCCGAGCGATTCCACGGCCGGCACCCGCCGCACCAGGGCTCGTCGTCCGGCCATACGCCGTACGCCGACCGCCAGGGCAATGGTTGCGACCGCCGGGAGTCCTTCCGGCACCGCCGCCACCGCGAGGGCCAGGCCTGTGGCAATGACAACGGACCATGGCAATCCCTGCGACCATCCGAGTGCCCCGACGACGATGGCGATGCCGATCGCCAGCCAGACCAGACGGTGACCGAGCGCATCCAACCGGTGCTCAAGGGGGGTGCGTCCTTCCTTGATCGTCGACACGAGGCCACCGATGCGCCCGATTTCCGTCTGCATGCCGGTCGCGACCACGACGGCGGTGGCGCGCCCGTCGGCCACCGTCGTGCCGGTGTAGACCATGGTGGCGCGATCGGCGAGTGCGGTGGCTGGCAGCCGCGGCACGGTCGTCTTGCTGACCGGCACCGACTCGCCGGTCAGCGGTGATTCGTTGACCCGGAGTCCGGTTTCGACGAGGAGTCTGGCGTCGGCCGGGACCGCGCTGCCGGCCTCGACGATCACCACATCTCCCGGGACGAGCACGCGCGCGTCGACCTCGACACCGGTGGGGTGGCCGGGACGCTTCACGGTGGCGCGTCTCGGTGTCAGCGAAGTCAGTGATTCAATCGCGCGCCGGGCGCGCATCTCGGTGATGAACCCGATGGCCGCGTTCAGGACGAGCACCGCGCCAATCGCCCACGCATCAAGGGAATCGCCGATCAGCCACGCAAGAAGCGCCGCGCCTGCCAGCAGCAGTACCACCACGCTGCGGAACTGCGCGATGAGAATCCGCCACGCGGGAGTGGGCGGGGCGAACCTGAGTTCGTTGGCTCCGTAGTCGCGGAGCCGTTCGGTGGCTTGCGCGTCGTCGAGTCCCTCCGGCGAGGTGCGCAGTATGCCGCAGACGTCGTCACCCGTCTCGGCATGCCACGTCCGGACCTCGACCGTCTTCATTCACCCACTGTATAAAACCCCGAACCCGGAACCTAGAACCCTGAACCGATGCTCTCTCAACGTGGTTTACGGCCAGAGCCAGCCGAAGACACCGGCGGTGACGAGCCCGTAGAGCAGTCCGTCGAACATGGACCGCAGTGTGGAGCCCCAGTCCTTCCGGTACCAGATGTTCGCCTGCGGCATGCCGAGTGCGTAGCCCATGAATGCCACGGTGCTGGCGAGACGGAAGACATGCATGTAGTGCGCATCAGGCGGGAACACCCGGCTCAGCACATACCCCGTGAAGAGGCTGACAACGAGCAGGTAGACAAACCACTGCCCGAGCGTCGCGCCCATGTTGAAGTGGCTGGTCTTCCAGACCGTGACCACCAGGCCGGGGCCGCGCTGCATCTTCTCCAGATACGCCGGCGCCTTCATCGACTCCGGGGAATTGGCATAGGGCGCGACGTAGTCGCCGGGTGTCACGTTGAGCCGCCGGAACGTCTCGAGGATCTCGTCTTCCTTCGGCAGGACCGCGTAGTCGGCATTGTGGTAGTTCAACGCCATGTGAATGACCGAACTGACCAGAAACACCACTACGGCGGAGAGGACGATCGGCACTGCGAGCGACATCACGGACACCATGGGGACCTCCTGAGGCGGGACAGCACGTACGCCGGATGGTATCAGGGCTGGTTGGGGTAAACTTCGTCGCATGAGCGAGAGATACACGCGACTGACGCAGCCGCTCGTGCGTGAGCACGGCCGCCTGCGCGAGGCGTCCTGGGACGAAGCGCTGACACGCGCGGCCGACGGATTCGGCCGCATCGTCGGTGAGCACGGCCCCTGGAGCTTCGGGATGTTCAGTTGCTCGAAGGCCTCCAACGAAGTGAACTATCTGGCGCAGAAGTTCACCCGCGGCGTCCTCGGCAGCAACAACATCGACAGTTGCAACCGAACTTGACACGCTCCCAGCGTCGTCGGTCTGACGACGGTGTTCGGGGCGGGTGGCGGCACGAGCGCCTACCAGGAGATCGAGGAAACCGACCTCATCATCCTGTGGGGATCCAACGCCCGTGAGACGCACCCGATCTTCTTCCACCACCTGCTGAAGGGGAAGAAGCACGGCGCGCGGATGTACGCCATCGATCCGCGACGGACCAGTTCCGTCGCGTGGGCCGACGTGTGGCTGGGGCTTGAGGTCGGATCCGACGTCGCGCTGGCGAACACGATTGGTCGGGAGATTATCGCGGCGGGGCTCTGCAACACGGCGTTCATCCAGCGTGCGACGGAGGGGTTTGAGGCCTACAAGACGGCCGTGGACTCGTACACGCTTGATCGGGGTGAGGCGCTGACCGGCGTCAAGGCGGAGGTGATCCGCGAGATGGCGCATGCATATGCGCGCGCGGATCGTGCACAGATCTGCTGGACGCTCGGGATCACGGAACACCACAACGCCGTGGACAACGTGTTTGCGATCATCAACCTGTCGCTGCTGACCGGCCATGTCGGCCGGTGGGGATCCGGGCTGGTGCCGCTTCGTGGGCAGAACAACGTGCAGGGTGGCGGCGACATGGGGGCGATTCCCAACAAGTTCGTCGGCGGCCAGGACGTCGAAGATCCGGTGCTGCGCGCGAAGTTCGAGCGCGAGTACGGCACCACCGTGCCCGACAGACGCGGCTGGCATCTGAGCCAGATGTTCGAGGCGATGGAGCACGGCGACCTGAAGGCCGTGTATGTACTTGGCGAAAACCCGATGCAGTCGGAGGCGGATGCCAAACGCACCCGCCGGCTGCTTGAGGGGCTGGAGCATCTGGTGGTGCAGGACATCTTCCTGACCAAGACGGCCGAGGTGGCGCACGTGGTGCTGCCGGCCGCGGCGTCGTGGTGCGAATCGGAAGGGACCGTCACGAGCAGCGAACGTCGTGTGCAGCGCGTGCGCAAAGCGCTCGACCCTCCTGGCCAGGCGAAGGACGACCTGGAGATCCTCGCGTTGCTTGCGAAGAAGCTCGGCCGGGACTGGGGTGCCCCAATGGCCGCCGAGGTGTGGAAGGAAGTGCAGCGCCTTTCGCCGTGGCACGGTGGCATGAGTTATGACCGGCTTGAATCGGAGAACGGCCTGCAGTGGCCGTGCCCGACACTCGACCATCCGGGAAGTCCGACACTGCATACGCGCCTGTGGTCCGATCCGGTGGAAGGCGCCCGCGCCGGTTTCCAGGTCGTGCATCATTCGCCTCCGGTCGACACGTTGACCGACGAGTTCCCGCTGCGGCTCACGACCGGACGCCGATTGGATTCGTTCAACACCGGCGTGCAGACCGGTGGCTACACGTCGCCCCTGCGCCATGGTGAACGCATTGAGGTGTCACCCGAGGATGCCGCCCGGTTGGGCGTGGTCCCAGGCGAGGTCGTACGCATCGTCTCCAGACGCGGCGCGATCGAAGCGCCCATCAAGATCGATCCGGGTCTGCGTCCCGGGCTGACGTTCATGACGATGCATTTTCCGGATGAGGTGGAGACCAACATCCTCACGATTGACGCAGTGGACCCGAAGTCGGGAACAGCGGAGTTCAAGGCGGCGGCCATCCGGATCGAAAAACTCGGTGTGCCTGAACCGGTGGGCGCCGGAGGCAGACGGTAGCGTGGATTTACACCTGATACCCGGCGCGAGCGCGTCGGCTGAGGAACGTGCGGCGATTGATGCCGCCATCGCGGCGGTGGCGGGCACCGGACCGGGCACGCGTCACATGCTGCTGCCGGCCCTCCATGCCGCGCAGGCGTGCACCGGCTGGATCAGCGAGGGTGCGCTCAACCACATCTGTGCACAACTGTCGGTGCCGCCGGCGGAGGCCTACGGCGTCGCGACGTTTTATCACCTGTTCTCGACAGAGCGCCAGGCGCCGCGCGTTGTGCACGTGTGCGACGACATCGCGTGCCGCGTGAAAGGCGCCGAGGGGATTTGTCGGTCCCTGGAGGCGCAGTTCGGGCCGGCCGGCAGCGGCGAGGAGGGGACCTGGAAACGTTCCCCGTGCCTTGGCTACTGCGAGCAGGCACCGGTGGCGCTTGTGCAGCACGCTGGTGCGGCCCCGGTGGACCGGACGATCACGCAGGCCACGTTGCCCGTGTTGACGGCGGCCGTGTCGGCCGGCGTGGTGCCTGAACCTTTCGGCCGGGCCGTGCCGCAGGCAGACGCGCCTCGCGTTCCGGCGCTGCGCCTGCTTCGGCGCGTCGGGGCCGCGGATCCGGCGAGCCTCGACGACTATCGCGCCCACGGCGGCTATCAGGCGCTCAGGCGCGCGCTCGACATCGGTCCCGAAGCGGTGCTGCGCGAAATCACCGATTCGAAGTTGCTGGGGCGCGGTGGCGCCGCGTTTCCGACGGGCCGCAAGTGGGAGGCTGTTGCGCGGTCACCCGTGCGTCCGCATTACCTCGTGTGCAACGCGGACGAATCCGAGCCGGGCACCTTCAAGGACCGTGTCCTGATGGAAGAGGACCCCTTCGCGCTCGTCGAGGCCATGACCATCGCCGGTCTCGCGATTGGCGCCGAGCAGGGGTTCATCTACATCCGCGGCGAGTATCCGCGGGCGACGATGCGCCTGCAGTCGGCGATTGAGCAGGCGGCGCTCCGCGGCTGGCTGGGCGACCACATCGGCGGCGCGGGCGCGCGGTTCCACCTGGATCTCCGTCGCGGCGCGGGCGCCTACATCTGCGGCGAAGAAACATCCCTCTTCAACTCGCTCGAAGGGTTTCGCGGCGAACCGCGCAACAAGCCGCCGTTTCCCGTGCAGTCGGGGCTGTTCCACAAGCCGACGGTGATCAACAACGTCGAGACCCTCGTGAACGTGATCGACGTCGTGCTCGAAGGCGGTCCGGCGTATGCGGGCATCGGCACGGCCGCCTCGACGGGCTCCAAGTTGTTCTGCCTGTCGGGGTGTGTGACAAAGCCCGGCGTCTATGAAGTGCCGTTCGGCATCACGCTCCGTGGGTTGCTCGACATGGCCGGTGGCGTGGAGGGCGGCCGGCCCCTGCAGGCCATTCTGCTCGGCGGCGCGGCCGGCGTGTTTGTGACGCCGGATGAACTGGACATGCCCCTGACGTTCGAGGGCACCCGGGCGGCCAACGCGACGCTCGGGTCCGGTGTGGTCATGGTGTTCGACGACCGCGTGGACCTTGGCGACATCCTGATCCGCATCGCCTCGTTCTTCCGCGACGAATCCTGCGGCCAGTGTGTGCCCTGCCGCATCGGCACCATCCGGCAGGAGGAATCGCTCCATCGATTGGTCTCGGCCAGGACGGCCGGTGACCGCGCGACGGAGAAGACGTTGATCGCCGACCTCGCGCGCGTCATGCGAGACGCGTCGATTTGTGGTCTTGGCCAGACCGCGGCCAGTGCCGTGGAAAGCGCGCTGAAGAAGTTCCCCCTGGAGCACCGCTCGTGATGACCGCCGTTCCTCTACCGTTTGTGCGCACCGTCGAGGTCACCATCGACGGCCGGACCGTGCGCGTGCCCGAAGGGACCACCATCGTCAATGCCTGCAAGACCATCGGCATCGAGACGCCCACGCTCTGTTATCTCGAAAACCTGACCCCGGTGAATGTGTGCCGGGTGTGTGTGGTGGAAGTCGAAGGCTCGCGCGTGCTGGTGCCCGCGTGTTCCCGGCCCGTCGACCCCGGGATGGTCATCCATACCGACTCCGAACGTGTGCGTCACAGCCGGAAACTCGTCTTCGAGCTGCTGGCATCCTCGGTGGACCTCTCGACGGCGGAACCCCGCTTCAAAGCGGACATGGAGAAGTACGGTGCGACGCCCGGGCGGCTGGCGCCGGCCGGCCACTCCGGTCACGGCGCGCCGGCGACGGTGCAGCAGCCGGTCAAGATCGACAACGACCTCTACGTCCGCGACTATTCCAAGTGTGTGCTGTGCTACAAGTGCGTCGAAGCGTGCGGCACCGATGCGCAACACACGTTCGCGATTGCCGTCGCGGGGCGGGGCTTCAGCGCGACCATTTCCACCGAGTTTGACACTGGTCTGCCAGACTCCGCGTGCGTCTACTGCGGCAACTGCATCGGCGTCTGCCCGACCGGCGCACTCATGTTCAGGACGGAGCACGACATGCGCGCCGCCGGCACGTGGGACGAGTCACAACAGACCGCCACCGACACCATCTGCCCCTACTGCGGTGTCGGCTGCACGCTCTCACTCCACGTCCAGGACAACACCATCGTCAAAGTGCTGTCGCCCCACGACCATGACGTCACCAGCGGCAACCTGTGCATCAAGGGCCGCTTTGGGTGGCAGTTCGTGCAGAACCGCTAGCAGTCCGCAGTCCCGGGATATCATCTCCTTTCGAAGGAGTCTCCCGTGCCGAAGTCCGACATCGAAATTGCCCAGGCTGCGACGATGCAGCGAGTGACCGGGATCGCTGAGCGCCTGGGAATCCCCGAGGACCAGCTCGAACCCTACGGGCACTACAAGGCGAAGATCTCGCTGGACTTCGTCCAGGGCCTGAAGGACCGGCCGGACGGCAAGTTGATTCTCGTCACCGCCATCAGCCCCACGCCGGCCGGCGAGGGCAAGACGACGACGACCGTCGGACTGGGAGACGCACTCAACCGGATCGGCAAGAAGACGATCATCTGTCTGCGCGAGCCTTCATTGGGACCCGTGTTCGGCATGAAGGGCGGTGCGGCCGGCGGTGGCCACGCCCAGATCGTGCCGATGGAGGACATCAATCTCCACTTCACCGGCGACTTCTCGGCCATCGCCCTGGCGAACAATTTGCTCGCCGCGCTGCTCGACAACCACATCCACCACGGGAACGCGCTCGGCATCGATGTGCGCCGCATTCAGTGGAAGCGCGTTGTGGACATGAACGATCGCGCCCTGCGCGACATCGTGGTGTCGCTCGGCGGCACGGGCAACGGCTATCCGCGCGAAGATGGGTTCGACATCGTCGTCGCGTCCGAAGTCATGGCGATCTTCTGTCTGGCCACGTCCCTGCACGACCTGAAGGAACGGCTCGGCAACATCGTCGTGGGCTACACCCGCGAGCAGAAGCCCGTGCGCGCGCGTGACCTCAACGCGCATGGCGCGATGACCGTGCTGCTGAAGGATGCGCTCAAGCCGAACCTGGTGCAGACGCTCGAAAACAACCCGGCGTTTGTACATGGCGGTCCGTTCGCGAATATCGCGCACGGCTGCAACTCCGTGATGGCCACGCAGGCGGCCCTGAAACTCGCCGATTATGTCGTCACCGAGGCCGGGTTTGGTGCCGACCTGGGCGCCGAGAAGTTCATCGACATCAAGTGCCGCAAGTCCGGGCTGCGCCCGGACGCGTGCGTCATCGTGGCGACCATTCGCGCGTTGAAGTACCACGGCGGTGTGGACCGTGCGGCGTTGGGACGGGAGGATTTGTCCGCGCTGGAACGGGGACTCGCCAATCTGCAGCGGCACGTGAACAACGTCCGGAACCACTACGGTCTGCCCGCCGTTGTCGCGATCAACCGGTTCCCCGACGACACCGACGCCGAGATCGCCAGACTCGACGCGATCATGGCGCAGAGCGGGGTCCCCGTTGTACTGGCGACGCACTGGGCTCATGGCGGCGCCGGTGCCGAGAACCTCGCGAAGGCGGTTGTCGGTGTCGTTGAGGCCGGCCCGTCGACATTCAGGTTCGTCTACGAGGACTCGCTGTCGCTGTGGGACAAGATGAAAACCGTCGCCACCACGATCTACGGCGCAGCGGACATCTCCGCCGACGCGAAGGTGCGGGGACAGATCAAGCGCCTCCAGGACGAGGGCTACGGGCACTACCCGGTGTGTGTGGCGAAGACGCAGTATTCGTTTGCGACGGATGCCGGTCTGCGCGGCGCGCCCTCCGGCCACACGGTGAACGTGCGCGAAGTGCGACTGGCCGCCGGTGCCGAGTTCGTCGTCATGGTCTGCGGCGACATCATGACCATGCCCGGGTTGCCGAAGGTGCCTGCGGCCGAGGCCATTGACCTCGACGCCAGCGGCCGCGTCGTGGGGTTGTTCTGATCGTCAGGCCGGACCTGCAGGTTCGGCCTACAACTCCTTGAGTTCGTCGAGCCAGTCGGTGACGTTGTCGCCCTGATCCTCGGCTTTGGGGCCGTGGGTCCGCGTGTCCTCCACCCACCTGACGGCCGTGTCGAGCGCCGTCAGCAGCGCCTGGCGCGTAAAAGGCTTGACCAGATACGCCAGCACGCCGGCCTGCATGCTGATTTGTGGCGGCACCGAACTCACACCCGTCGCGAGCACGACTGCAGACATCGGATACAACTTGCGCAGTTCAGCCGTCAGCCAGAGGCCGTCCCGGCCGGGCATCTGGATGTCGCAGTAGATGACGTCACAGGGCACCTGCACCATGGCATCCAGCGCCGCTTGTGCGTCTTCAGCGTCATAGAGTTCATGTCCGGAATGTTCGAGATGGCGTCGCATCAATTGACGCACACGGGGTTCGTCGTCGACGATCAGGACCTTGGCCACAGCGCCTCCACTACCGCGTAGTCTACTAGTACGCGTTCAAACGGTGGTAAATCACCCGGGGGGCCGGGGCCCGACGGTGGTAAAAGTCCGTCAGTTCGTCGACCGACATGATGGTCCAGGGGGCGACTGGTGACGTGCCGTTTTTGGTGAACAGCAGGCCGTCGGCCAGGTAGACCGCCACGTGAAACAGGTCGCCTTCGTCATCGACCAGGGCCACGATGTCTCCGAGCTGGTAGCCGTGTTCGACAATATAGTAGCCGGTTCGCAGGGCGTTGAGGGCGTAGTCCACGTCGAGGTACCGATCCTCGGGGACTTCCTCGAAGAAATTCAGCGAACTCCACAGGCAGTTCGCCAACAGCGGCCGCGTCAGGTCCATCGTCTGGACCTTCGGGAACCGGTACAGATGGCTGCGTGCGAAGGCGGGCAGCAGATGCACGATGTCGATCGATCGGCCGTCGTTGGCCTCCGAAATGGACTCCAGCAGTGGACGAATGTCGGTCCGTCGGCCACCGGTGCCCCAATAGTTCGCCAGTCCGCTGACTTCGTCCGGCGAGTCGACGGAAAGCCGCACCATGACAGTGGCATTGCGCAGCAGACCCTTGGCCAGATACTGCCGCTCCAGCGGGGACGCAATCTGCGAACGGATTGATTCGATGTCCGCAAAGTGGAGGAAGTTCGAATCCGAATAGATCAGCGGTTCGACGAGTCGTCGCGTGTCGGCCGACATCAACGTGCCGCTGAGCCAGTCGTCGGGGGTCTTGCCTCGGAAGCGGAAGGACTGCGCCTGATCGAAGTTCAGCATGCTTCGTGACAGCTGCGTGTACAGCCGCGACCGGACGTCCGGCGACAGCGCCCGCACCAGGTCCGCCGGTGGGTTGATCACGACGCCGCGCACCTGCGCCTCGCGTCGCGTGTGCGGGCCAAGTTGCGCGATCTGTTCGGGCGAGAAGCCGGAGGACGAGAGAAATGCCGTGACCACCTCGACGGTCGCATCGGGGAAGACCCATTCAGCCGGCGCGTTCCGGCCCCAGTCGGCCGGCACGTACTCCAGCGGTGGAGAAATCACGATCGGGGTCCGCACCAGGTGCCCCCAGGGGCCCGTGGCGCTGGTGGTCTCGGGTGCCGGCGCGCCGCCGGCCCCCGGGTCCGTGCGACCGGCCCCGGCTCCGACGTAGAGCCAGGCCACAACGAGCCAGGGCACGGTCACAAGGGCCGCCATGGCCACGAGCCACGACTTGGGAAGTGTCACAGTATTCGCCGCAGGGGCAGGGGAGGAGGGACGGGGAGTCGCCATGCGTTCCTGCCATCATACGGAAACCCGGTCCGCGGAGTCAGACACTACTACCCCAGCGTATCGAGCGGCTACAGTGACGATGTGGCCGTTCTGTTCGATGTGGTGCACGAGGATGACGACCTGCTGGTGGTGGATAAACCCGCCGGGCTGGTGTGCCATCCGACAAAAACCGGAGAAATGTCCAGTTTGATCGGCCGGGTTCGGCTGCATCTCGGTCACGGTGATGGTCGGCTGGTCAACCGTCTGGACCGTGAAACCAGCGGGCTCGTGGTGATTGCGAAGTCCGCCGCCGTTGCCGGCGAACTCGGCCGGCTGTTCAGCGGCAGTGCCATCCACAAGACGTACTGGGCGGTCGTGGACGGTCATGTAGCCACGGATGATCTCGTCATGGCCGGCGCTCTCGGGAACGACGACGAGAGTCCGGTGGCGATCAAGGCGTGCGTGCGCGACGACGGCGCCGCCGCTGAGACGCATGCGCGCGTGATTCAGCGCTGGCGGCATGCCGGGCGCCCGCTCACGCTGCTGGACGTGTCACCGCGCACCGGGCGCAAACACCAGATTCGCATCCATCTCGCGCATGCGGGACATCCGATCGTCGGCGACAAGCTCTATGGCGAGGACGAGGAGCGGTATCTGCGGTTCGTCGTCGGCGCGATGACTCCCGCGGATGTGCAGGCGCTGCGTGTGACGTGCCATGCCCTGCACGCGCGCCGGTTGGCGTGGACGTGGCGGGAGCGGTCGTGGGCCTTCGATGTGCCGCCGCACGCGGAGTTCCTGTCACTGCTGCCGTGAACCGCGGCCCTTCATTGCATACAACTCGTCGTCGGCCCGGTCGAGCAGTTGATCGGCGGTGTCCCCGTCCCGCGGGAACACGGCCACGCCCATGCTGGCGGCAATAGGCGGCGCGGTGGCGTCCGCTTCCAGGGCCGCCTGGACGCGCGCGGCCTGGAGCCGCGCCGCCTTTTCATCACACCCGGGCAGGAGCACGGCGAATTCGTCGCCGCCGTAGCGGGCGATCAGGTCGGTGACCCGGCAGGAGGCGCGCAGCGCGTCGGCAAGACGCACGAGCAGCCGGCTGCCCACGTTGTGTCCGAGTTGATCGTTGATGACCTTGAGGTTGTCCACGTCGAGCAGCAGGAGTGCGAACGGTTCTCCTGTCTGTCTGGTGCGTCGAATCTGCCGGTCGATCGAATGCGTCAGATGGCGGTAATTGGCCAATCCCGTGAGCGGGTCCGTGACGGCGAGCAGGTGCATCTCCGAGTCCTGCCTGTTGCGGTGATCGATCGACGCCGCCAGGACGAGCGCGGTGAGTCCATGTCCGATCAAGGCGAGTTGCACCACACGCAGGGTCGGATCCACCGGGGCGAAGGGGTTGATTCCGCGCAGCCAGCCCCAGATCGTGGCTGCCATCAGCACGCACACCACGGTCGCGGTCTCACGGGCACCGTAGCGCATCGCCGACCACGCGAGAAGCGGGAATGGCGCGAGGACCGCGGACAGGAGGCGCAGGGGGGCGGACAGCCACGGGCCGAAGATGGCGAGCGCCACCGCGATGGTGACCAGCCCGAGTGCCCACCCTTCCCTGGCGCGTTCGTGGGTCCAGGCGCGCAGGCCCCGTTCCGCGGGACGACGATCGCCCCGGCGCCGCGCGAGGGCGAGCCGGGGGCGCAGGCTCCAGAGAATCAGCGCCGGAGCGACGAGCAGGCAACTGGTCGTGTTCGCCCACCACCACGACAGGGCCGCGTTCTCGAGGGCCGCTATCTCGACCGGTGCCGTGCCGGCCAATACCCAGACGACCGTGAGGGATCCGAGTGTCGATGACACGATCGCCGTGATGCCCGCGTAGAGCAGGACATGGCCTCCCCGTTCAAAGGCGCGGGGGCCCCTGGCCAACTGTTCGATGAGCCAGGCACCACTGACCGAGGCCAGCACCTGTCCGAGGGCAAGGCCTGCGGCGGCGGTGGGGGCGATGCCGTGCCACCAGAATCCGGCCACGGCACCGACGAAGATCGCGGCACCAGCCCGGGGGCCGAGCATCAGCGCGCCTGCCAGGGCCACGGCCGACGGGGCCCAGCCGACGGCCTGGTCTGGCGCGAGAAACGGTACTGGCAGACCGAGTCCCGCCGCGAAGACCATGCCGAGGACAACCAGAAAGTGACCGAACACGTGCAGTGGAGTGTAGCGCCTTTACGGTCGCCTGAATTTCGGCGGCTTTGATGACCCCAGGGCATGGACCGCCGTCTCCACCCTCGTCGTCAGGGTCGTTGCGTCGTCCGTCCCTGGGTGGATGGCCGGGCCGAAGGTGACGCGGACGGGGCCGCGGACCGGGAACGGGACCTTCTTGGGATAGACCCACTCCAGGCCTTCGAGGCGGACCGGCACAATCGGCAGGCCGAGGTGAATGGCGAGGGTGCCGACGCCGCGCTTGAACGGCACCATGCGGCCGTCATCGGTGCGCTGGCCCTCGGGGTAGATGAGGATGTCGTGGCCGTCATCGACCAGCTCCCGCATGTAGCGGAAGGCGGCGCGTGGGGATTCGCGCTGCGGGAGTGGGAACGCGTTGAAACACTGGCACGCCAGATGGAACGCGAGCCCACTGATCCATCGATCGCGGAGGGATCCCGGCGCCAGGCCGAAGTGGGGCGCGAAGAATTCCTTGGCCATCGCCGGCGCGATCCGGTACCGCAGGTGCGGCGGCAACGCGGCATAGATCGCCGGCGTGTCCATGTGGCTCTGATGATTGGCCGCGTACATGACCGGCCGGCGCACGGCCGTGACGTGTTCGAGCCCATGCACCTCCAGCTGCATGAACAGGCGCGTGAACGGCAGCAGCACCGTGGGCAACGTGACCCGCCGCACGAGGCGCGACACCGGTGACCGTGTCCAGCGCGGGAATGCCATGCCCCCTGATCGTAATCGCCGCGCGCTACGACACGCAATCGGAGCCCGTGTCCCTCCGCGTCCGCTTGACAGCGCCAGCGAGCGCTCCTACGCTTCGCACCATGTATTCACGCGACGACGTCAAGGCCATCACCGACAAGATCTTCAATATGGCGACGGGCCACGAGGTGGAGGTGGACCTCTCCGGCTCGGAGCGGTCCGGCACACGGTGGGCCAACTCGACGATCACAACCAACCTGATTCAGTACGACCGTCAATTGTCGATCACCGTGCGGTCCGGTGGCCGCCAGGGTGGGGCGACCACCCGTGACTTCAGTGACGCCGGATTGAAGGAGGCGGTGACGGAGGCCATCGCCGAGGCCAAAGGCGCGGCTGAGAACGCGGCGCTGCCGGAGTGGCTGGGCGCGCAGGAGTACATTCCGATCGATGCCGCGTTGCCGAGCGGCGTCAATTTCGGACCGCGCGAGCGCGCAATGATGGTCAAGGCCAGCGTGGAGGTCTCGGAAAAACACGGCGTGCTCGGCTCGGGGTACATCCCCAAGACGGACCAGACCAATTGCACGGCAAACACCAGGGGACTGTTCGCGTATTACCGGTACGCCGAGACGGCGTTCACGCTGACGTGCCGCATGCCGGACGGCAGCGGGTCAGGCTGGGCGGGCACGACGGGCATCAAGGACCCCGGCGTGATCGATCCGGTGGCGCTCACGGAAGTGGCGTCGCAGAAGGCGTTGCGCAGCCGCAATGCCAAAGCCCTCGAGCCCGGGCGGTACACCGTGATTCTTGAACCGCGCGCGCACGCGCGGTTCCTCTCGCTGGTGACGGGTGTCTTCAACGCGGGTGGCAACCTGGCGTTCATGAAGGACAAAAAGCCGGGCGACAAGATCTTCAGCGATCTCGTGACGCTGCGCAGCGACATCGGCAATCAGACGCTGCGGCAGACGACGATGCTGCCGAACAACACGCCGGCGAAGCCCGTGACCTGGCTTGAGAAGGGTGTGCTGCGCAATCTGGCGGGCGGTCCGGACGCGCCGCCCGCAAACCTGAACATGAGCCTGGTCATGGACGGCACCAATCTCGAGGTGGCTGACATGATCAAGCAGACGCGCCGCGGTCTGCTCGTCACGTTCCTCTGGTACATCCGCAACGTCGACGGATCGATTCTGCTCAACACCGGGATGACGCGCGACGGATTGTTCCTGATCGAAAACGGCGAGATCACGATGCCCGTGCAGAATTTCCGCTGGAACATGTCGCCGCTGGTCGGCTACAACAACATCTCGCTCGTCGGGAAACCGGTGCCGATGCACCTGGGCGAGTCCTACGACGGCAGCGGATCGGCGCTGGTGCCTCCGGTGCGGATGGAAGACTTCTACATGACGTCCCTTTCGCCCGCGGTGTAAGGCACAGGAAAGCAGAGACATATGGCTACTTCACGACGCACGTTCATCAAGGCCGCCGCGGCTTCTGGTCTCGTTCTCGCTTCGAGCGACCTCATCGGCGAGCTGCTCGCGCAGTCGCCGGGGCGCGCGATGCAGTCCCGCTTCAAGGGCCTCTCCGACATCGCGCTTGATGAGTGCCGCAAGGCGGGCTGCTCGTATTACGACATCCGGTTCACGCGCACGTTGGCGATGCCAGGCGTGGCGGCCACGGCCGGCGCCCCGGGGGCCGGCGTCGGTCGCGGTGGGCGTGGCGGGGTGGGCGGTGGGGGCGGCCGCGGGGGCGGCGGGGGATTCGGCGGCGGATTTGGCGGGCGGGGCGGTGGCGGTCAGGCTGGGCCGCCCAATGATCCGGACGGGACACCGCGCGCGGCCGGGTTCGGCGTGCGCGTGATTCACGGCGGCGTGTGGGGCTTTGCGAGCAGCCCAATCGTCACCGAAGACGAGATTCGACGGATTGCCAGGCTCGCCATCGACGTTGCGCGCGCCTCGGCGATCGCCAAGAAGTTCGACGTGCGGCTCGCACCGGTGCCGGCGTACCAGGTGTACTGGCGCACGGAGACATCGATGGATCCGCTCACCATGTCGCAGGCCGACAAACAGTCGGCTCTGCAGTCGGTCGTGGATCTCGCCATGAAGAGCAGCGGCGTCGTGGCTGCCGACGCGTCGGCGGCGTTTAATACGGAGTGGAAGTACCTCGCGACGTCGGAAGGGTCCTACATTGAGCAGGACCTGCTCAGCACGTCGGCGAACTTCTCCGTGACGAGCCGGCGGGGCGACGTCACGGCGACCCGCTCACTGGGCATCCCCGGCGGCATGGGAGGCTGGGAACTCGTCGAAGCGCAGCGGATGCGGGGCAGCGTCGACCAGGTGGTGGAGGAGGCCCACGAACTCGCCGCCGCCACCCCGATCACGCCGGGTACCCGCGACCTGATCCTGACGCCGTCGCACATGGCGCTCACGATTCACGAAATCATCGCCCACGCGACAGAGCTCGATCGCATCGTGGGCTACGAGGCCAACTATGCCGGCACCAGTTTCGTGAAGGTGCCGGACATCGGCAGGCTGAAGTACGGATCGCGGCTGCTCAACGTCACGGGGGACAAGGTCAAACCCGGCGGTCGTGCGACGGTGGGATATGACGATGACGGGGTGAAGACGTCGGTGTTCCCGATGATCCGCGACGGCATCCTGGTCGGTGTCTCAAGCAATCGTGAGACCGCGCACTACATCGGCGACAAGGAGAGCCGCGGGTGCACGCAGGCGAGCTCATGGCGGGACTATCCGTTCCTCCGGATGCCGAACGTGCACATTGACGCGGGGCCGGCGGGATCGCCCACGCCGGAAGAGATGATCGCCGACACCAAGGACGGTGTGCTCATCGACGGATCCGGCAGCTTCTCGATCGACCAGCAGCGCTACAACGGCCAGTTTGGTGGGCAGGCGTTCTGGGAAATCAAGAACGGCAAGAAGACGCGCGCGGTCACCAACGTCACCTACAACGCCATCACGACCGACTTCTTCGCGAATCTCGATGCCGTGTCCGGCGAGGCCTCGTGGCAGCAGTTCGGTGTGGGTGGTGATGCCAAGGGCCAGCCCACACAGGGCCAGGCCGTGTCACACGGGTCGCCGTGGTTGCGCGTGCGGCGCATCATGGTGGGCGCCGCCTTCCAGTGACGGAGCCCGTCACGTAATGGAGGCCGACGCTTTCGCTTCGGCAGATCTCGTCGCCCTCGTCCGCCGCGTGTTTGTGCCCCGGCCCGATGACACCGGCATCGGGATGCTGATTGACCTGCCCGACGCCGTCGCGCCGGACCAGCCGGCGTGGCGGGCTCGCCGGGTGATGGCGGCCGAATGGGTCACGCGCCTGGCCGCCGCACAGACCACGCTCAGGTTACCGACGCGGTTGCTCCTGTATCGAAACGCCCACACCAACAACGGAGAGCTTCCGGCCGACGGCGCCTGGATTCACGAGGGAGGCCCACTGCCCGAGACCGCCGAGGCGCTTGAGGCGGTGCCGCGGGTGCCCTGGGCCGAGGTCTTCACGCGCCATTCCATTCTGTTCGCACCCACGCAGTTCTCGGCCACTGCGCCGCTGAAAGTCGCCGCGCGCACGTTCGCCATCCGGGCGGCGACCATGCCGGGGTTCCGGGCGGAGATGATTCCGGCGCTGAGACTCGACTACACCGAGATCAATCGGCGCGTGGTGGCGCTTGCGGCGCTGCTGACCAGTGCCGAGGGCGCGGACCTGCTGTTCACCACGCCCGACGGTGAGGCTTTTCTGCACCTCGACCTGCGGCACCGTACGGGCCATGCATCGGGCGGTCTGCTGCCCGAGCCCGGCACGGCGGGCAACTTGCCCTCCGGCGAGGCCTATATCGTGCCCTACGAGGGCGAGCGGGCCGGCGACCCCAGTCGCACGGCCGGAGTGCTTCCGGTCGAGTTTCACGGCGAGGTGGTGAGATACACGGTCGTCGGTAACCGCGCGGTGGCCGTGGTGCCGGGTGGCCCGCAGGCCGCGGCCGAGGCCGAGTGCCTTCGGGCGGAGCCGGCCTACGGCAACATCGCCGAGTTGGGCCTCGGTGTGCTCGCCGCGTTCGGCGTCACACCCATTGGCACAGGCTTGCTGGACGAGAAACTCGGCCTGCACATCGCGTTCGGCCGCAGCGACCACTTCGGCGGCCAGGTGGGGCCCGGTGCCTTTTCCTCGCACGACGCCGTCGTGCACATCGATCGCATCTATGTGCCGGCCTGTCAGCCCCTGGTATCGGTGGCTCGCGCCGAGTTGGTCTTTGCCGGTGGCGACCGCCGGACGATTATCGAGGCCAATGATTACGTGCCGGGGCTGTTCGCCTAGAATGCGCCAATGACTCACGTTGTCCGAACCGCCGTCGTCTTGTGTGTGCTGGCCTGTGGCGTGGCGGTCGCGGCGAGTGCGCCGCAGGACACGTTTGAGCGGCTGCTGCAGGATGTGCAGGCGTTTCGGGGCCGCAGTGTCACGCTGGCGGCGCCCGAGGGCACGCCGGCGCGGTATGCGCGGCGGATGGAGGATGTCTCCGCGGAGCGGTATGACAACGAAGCGAGGGCGCTGGAGGGATTCGCGGCGCGACTGGCGGCCATTGACCGCGCCACATTGCCGCCGGCCGTGCAGACGGACGCCGAGATTCTCAGCCGGCAACTGCGCGACCGCATCAACGAACTGCGGTTTCGGGGTTTCGAGATGCCGGTCGGCAGCCGCGAAGGATTCCACTTCAGCCTGCCGGCGCTGCCGGATCGCTTTACGTTCACCTCGGTCGAGGCGTATGACAGCTACATCGCGTCCCTCCAGTCGTTCCGGGCGCACACGGCACAGCGCATCGCCGCCATGCGCGCGGGGTTGACAGCGGGTCGGGCGTTGCCGCGGCAGGTGCTCGACGACTACGACGCGCCGGTCGCCGCGCAGATTCATTCCGACATCACCGCCAGTCCGCTGTATCGGCCCTTCACGCAGGTGCCCGAGAGGTTTTCGGCAGAGGACACGGCGCGGATCCGTCGCGACGGCGCGGCCGCGCTGCGCGAGTCGGTGATGCCTGCGCTTCAGGACTTCCTCGAATTCCTGCGTCGCGAATACATCCCTGGCGCGCCGACGACGATGGGGTTGTCGGCGATGCCGGATGGTGAAGCGTTTTATCGCCACCGCATTCGCATGCATACGACGCTTGAGCTGTCGCCGCGCGAGGTGCATGACACGGGCCTGCGTGAGGTCGCCCGGCTGCGCGCCGAGATGGAGCAGGTGAAGGCGCGCGCGGGATTCGCGGGCACACTCGCCGAGTTCATGCGCTTCCTGCAGACGGATCCGACGTTCCGGGTGTCCACCGAAGAGGCGTATCTGCAGGCCGTGGCGATGGCGGCGAAACGGATGGACGGGGAACTGCCGCGATTGTTTTCGAATCTGCCGCGGACGCCGTTTGGCGTGCGCGCCATGCCGGAGCACATCGCCATCCGGCAGTCTGCCGGCTACTACGACTCCGGCGCGGCAGACGGGAGCCGTGCCGGCTGGGTCAACATCAATACGTCCGACCTCGCCGCGCGTCCGTTGTATGTGGTCGAGGCGCTCACGTTTCACGAGGGCGCGCCCGGACACCATCTGCAGATCATGCGGACGCAGGAGAGCACGACGCTGAGCAGCTTCCGCAAGGGACTCGGCATCACGGTCTTTACCGAAGGCTGGGGGTTGTATGCCGAACGGCTCGGTCGGGATGTCGGGTTCTACACAGATCCCTACAGTGACTTTGGTCGCCTGACGTACGAAATCTGGCGGGCGGTCCGGTTGGTCGTGGACAGCGGCGTGCACGCGTTCGGGTGGTCGCGCGAACGGGCCATCGCGTACATGGCGGACAACACGGGCTTCCAGCGTGGCCCGGCGACGGCCGAGACCGACCGTCACATCACCGAAGCGGGGCAGGGTCTGGCGTACACGTTCGGCCTCCTGAAGATCCTCGACCTGCGCGCCAGGGCGGAGGCGGCACTGGGGGACCGGTTCGACATCCGGGCGTTCCACGAAGCGATCCTTGCCAACGGCCCGCTGCCGCTTGACCTGCTGGATCGGCACGTCACCGCCTGGATCGACGCCAGACGCTGACGTGCGCGGGCGTAGAATCACCCTGTACATGCTCTCGCGCAGCGTGGCCTCGGACCTGAAGGATGCCATCCGGACCGTCTACGCCGGCCAGCGCTACCTCCACCCCTCGGTCGCCGACGGCCTCGTCGATCTCGTCACGGCTGGCCGCTCGATCGAGGACGCCGAGGGCAAGACGAGCCGGGATATCTCGAAATACCTGTCGATCAGCCTCAAGACCGCCATGACCCATCGGACGAATGTCATGGAGAAGCTCAACATGCACACGCGGTCCGAGCTGATCCGCTACGCCGTGCGCAAGGGGGTGTTGTCGGTCGACGACGTGTGACCCGATCGTGGATATGATGCCCCACATGCGACATCGCATCCCGTTTCTGATGGTACTCGCGGCGCTCAGCGCGGCGCCGCTCAGCTCCTCCTCGAACACCCAGTCGACGCCGACGGCGGATGCCGCCCGTCACTCCCAGTGGCCGCAATTCCGGGGACCGGGCGCAAATCCAATCTCCGACAATCCCAGGCTGCCGCTCAGCTGGTCGAAGACCGAGAACGTCGAGTGGGTCGCGGACGTGGCCGGGGTCGGCTGGTCGTCACCGGTGGTCTGGGGTTCCCGTGTCTTCCTCACCGCCGCGACGAGCGACACGCCGATGAAGCCACCTTCGCTCGGCGTCGACTACAGCAACGAATACATGGCCGAGTTGCGGCAGCAGGGGCTCTCGCAGGCGGAGATCAACAAGAAGCTCTACGAGCGTGATCGCGAGATGCCCGACGAACTCATCATCAGTCTGATGCTGTACTGCTACGACCTCGAGAGCGGCACCAAACTGTGGGAACGCCAGATGTACAAGGGGCGCCCCGCCGGCGGACGCCACAGCAAGAACAGCTTCGCGTCCGAGACGCCGACGACCGACGGCGAGCGCGTGTATGTGTATCTGACCGATTACGGTCTGTTTGCGTACGACTTCGACGGGAAGCCGTCCTGGGTGACGCCGTTGACGTCCCACGCCACCACGCGTGACTGGGGGACCGGCGCCTCTGCGGCGCTGCACAAGAATCGCCTGTTCGTCCTGAACGACAACGAGGAGCAGAGCTTCGTCGCCGCGTTTGATACCCGGACCGGCCAGGAGCTCTGGCGCACACCCCGCACCGTGCAGCCGGCGCGCAAGACCGGCTGGTCAACGCCGTTTGTCTGGGAGCACCGCCTGCGCACGGAACTGGTCACGCTCGGGCCAGGTGTTGCCATCAGCTACAGTCTGGATGGCCGCGAGTTATGGCGCATGCATCGGATGGGCGGCTACGCGATTCAGAGTCCCTTCGCGTGGAATGACCTGCTGTTTGTGACCTCCGGCAGCGGCGCCGACGACAACAAGCCGATTACCGCGATCCGCGCCGGCGGGTCCGGTGATATTACGCCGCCGGACGCGGAGACACACAACGCACACGTGGTGTGGTACGACCGGCGTGCCGGCGGTACGTACCTGCCCACGCCGGTGATCTACAGGAATGCGTTGTACGTACTCAACGACAAGGGCATCTTTGCGCGCCACAACGCCGGGACCGGTGAGCGCACCTATCAGGCACGCGTGGCACCAGGCGCGTCCGCGTTCACGGCCTCACCGTGGGCCTACAACGGCCACGTCTTCGTGATGAGCGAAGAAGGCGACACATTCGTGATCGAGGCGGCCGACGAGTACCGCCTCGTGCGGGTCAACGCCCTCGACGACTTTGCCATGGCCACGCCCGCGATTGTCGGCGACCGGCTCCTCATCAGGACCCAGCACCGGCTCTATTCGATTCGCAGTACGAAGTAGGGGGGTGGCGATCGGCCGTCGTGGCCGACGCGCGCGCAGGATACGCCAGTTCCCGGCGGCCCAGGCGGGTGTCCTCCGCCCCATGCACGACCCCCATGCCCCCGGATCCGAGCGACCGTATGCCCCCTTTTCCCGGTCGGTCATCGCCGCATCGTGCGCCAGACGTGCTGTTCCAGCACGCCGAGCGGCATGGCGCCATGGCCAAGGATGGCCTGATGGAAGCGGCGGATGTCAAACGCGGGGCCGAGGTCCGCGCGCACGCGATCGCGCAGGTCCCGTATGGTCCGGCTCCCCATCTTGTAGGCGAGCGCCTGCCCCGGCAAGTCCGTCGAGTAACGAAGCGACTCGGTCTGAATCTGGGTCTCGGATTCAAAGGTGTGCGCGCGCATGTAGTCCATGGCGCGCTCACGGCTCCAGCCGAGCGCGTTCATGCCCGTGTCGACGACCAGGCGGGTCGAGAGGAACAGATCCATCGAAATCCGTCCGGCACGATCGTAGGGGGCCTCATACATCCCCATCTCCCCCGCGAGGTCCGACGCATACTCGGCCCAGCCCTCGACAAAGGCGGTGTACATCGCGTTTTTTCGGAACTCACTCAGGCGACCGTTCTCAAGCGTCAGCGCGACCTGGAAGTGATGCCCGGGCACCAACTCGTGATACGACAGCGCTGCCGCGTTGAGCATCGATCGCTCTTCAAGCTTTGATCCGTTGAACAGGTAGTAGCCGCCGGGATCCTGCGGAGGGGTCGGACGCTGGTAGTAGCCGTACGTCATCACCGGCTCGAGGGCGGGCGAGAGGCGCCTGACGCCGTACGGCGCCGTCGGGCGCTCGAGGAACCACTCCCCGAGCATCGGCTCGATACGCGCCGCAGCGGCCATCAAGGCGTCACCCATCTGCTCGGGCTGCGTCGGAAAGAACCGCGCGTTGGTTTTCAGGAACGTCCGGAATTCCCCGATCGACCCTGCGAACCCCGCCTCCCGTCTGGCGGCATCCAGTTCCCGCTCGAGCCGGGCGACTTCCTCCAGGCCGATGGCGTGAATCTGCTGCGCGCTCAGGTCAAGGCCCGTATGCAGCCTGATCAGGAAGCGATAGTACCGCTCCCCCTCCGGATAGTGTCCGACGCCCACACGGTCGCCTGCGAGCCGACGGTACGGGCCATCGACGAAGGCCGCGAGGCGTTCAAACGCCGGGGTGACGGAGGTCGCGATGGCGTCGCCGACCGATGCCGCAAAGCCCTCCCGGGCATCCGGCGGCACGGTCTCGAGTCGCGCCCGCGGCACGGCAAACGGTGAGGCCACGGGAGCCGCCGCAAATGATCGAATCATCGGGACGATCGCGTCCACCTGCGCGGCCGGAAGCACGATGCCGCGCGCCATCTGCCCGCGCAGTTTGGTCTCGATCTGCGCCAGCATCGTCGGCAGCTGATGAAGGCCATCGAGATACCGCAGGCGTTCATCTGCGGTCTTCAGCGCGGCCGCAGCGAATCCGGTCGCCACCGTCCGGAGCGGGGTCGAGTACGGTGCGATCGGCACCTCCTGCCAGTAGAACTCCCCGTGCGCGGCCCCCAACGCGGCTTCCCAGCGCAGCAGCGACCAGGTGACCCAATCTTCGTGGGTGAGTGTCTCCGGCGTGATGGTGTTCACACGCTCGAGGAAGCCGGCCGCCCAGCGGGCGTCGTCGGTCGCGGCCGAGGCGGACAATTCGCGCAGCCGTTCGCGGACCAGTGGCCCCGTGGTGTCGCCCCAGAACCCAGGTCCGCTTCGCGCGCGGAATTCTTCGGCGAGGCGCGCCAGTTCGGCGTGTGGTTGGCCGGCGGGCATGGCCAGCGGCACGGCAG
>Ga0222713_10001473_pt1 | contig 26286 bp, 28 predicted proteins | sample C33_649DmetaG_FD_165061 | JGI IMG/M metagenome (GOLD analysis project Ga0222713, IMG submission 165061) | Estuarine water microbial communities from San Francisco Bay, California, United States - C33_649D | ecosystem: Environmental > Aquatic > Marine > Unclassified | place: USA: California... | reverse complement strand
TAGATGATCTTGTTGTGCCATTTCCACTTCAACTTGAACTGTTAATGGAATAAATGGAATGGCAATGCCTGGATGGCCATAGACAACAGCGTGCTCACCAATGACGATGACCTTCGCGTGCGCTTTTCCTTGCCCTTTTGCTTTCATGGTATTTATTTTACCTTAATTCTTTACAAAATAGGGGTTTGAACTCATGAAGCAGATGTAGAAAAATATGCGATAATATAGGCGAGGAAAAAATATGAAAAAATCCATTTTTTTAACAACACTTGCACTCTTCGCCCTTGCAGCCTGCGATACACCCGTTACATCAAGTTCCCCTTTGCCCCAAGAAACGATTGACGAAGCGCTCAGTAATCCGAATCGGATGTTACTCGATACGATGATGAAAATGGCCACTGCCCATGATATGGCCACAGAGACGCGCTTTGAAACGAACGGTTCCTTCCGTCAATCGAGTCGGGAAACGACTGCGACCACACAGTCAATCATGACCTCCTTGTTTTCCTTTGACATTGATGCCACGCTTGAAACTAACGATTTACTCGGCAGTACACCTCAAGCTCTTTTAGAGGTGAACATTAACGAACTTCGTATGCTCCAATCGATGTCCATGATGGGCCAATCGATGACCCAAGACGTTTCTTTCGCCGATCAAGTCCTCGCTGCCTATTACGATGAGGGAATGGCCTATATTGATTTGTCGGGTGCAGAAGACTTATTAAGTTCACTAGCCATGGGACAACTTCCCCAATATAAATTAAAGTTCCCGGTAGAAACGCCTGCGGAGCTTGGCTTATCGCCCCAAGAAATGACTAGCGAAGATCAAGAAGCATTCATCAATGATTGGTTGCCCTTCGTGGATACCATTCCTGGTTTAGAAGCGACCATTTCTGGAACTTTCTTGAATATCGCTTATGAAATTACCCAAGAAGATTTCAATCAAATGGTTCGCGATATGTTCTTAGAAGGAACTGAAAATATCACCTTAACCTCCGAAGAAAGTGCCTTCTTAGAAATGGTCATCGAAGATACGATTGCCATGGTCACAATCAACAAGATGATCTTCTCGTTATCCCTCAACTTATTAACGAGTCAACTAACTGCGTTATTAGTGGACATTGACGTGGAAATAAATGATACCTTTACTTCATCCATGATTGTGGACTATGATCCAGAAAACCCCAATGCAGACGAAGACGGTTGGGTTTGGGAAGACATGACCATTGAATCCTTAACCGTTATCGATGTTTTTGCCCAATTGACAATGGAATCATTTGCCGAAAGTCGTCCGCTTGCCATCCTCATCAACAAGGATGAATACGAACTCATTGACGTTCAATAATCTTCTTTAAAAACAAAAAAATAAGTATACAATCTTATTTGGTTCCTTATGGTTCCAAATCTCACACGTATTCAATCGACTCGCTTTCTTAAACTGTCGCTTCCCCTCATCCTGGAAGTGACTTTTGTTATTATCGTCAGTAATTTAGTCGTTTGGATGTTATCAAATTATTCTGACCGTGTCGCCGCAGGCGTTGCCATTGCGGGTCAAGTCAACAATACTATCTTCTTGTTTTTTGCGATTGTTTCGATGGGAACCGGCATTTTAATGGCTCAATCTGCAGGCAACAAAAATAAAACCAAGATGCAATCTATTTTTTCGAATGCCTTGTTTTTCGCGCTACTTTTCTCACTTGTCGGAACTGTGCTTTTCTTTCTTTTTTATCGCGATATATTCTCGTTTTACCAACTCGATGCCGATGTCCAGGCGTATGCTGAAGAATATGGTCTTTGGTTGGCCCCCTTCTTCGTTCTCAATGCCATTTTTCTTGTCTTTAACCAAACCTTGTACGCTAATGGGAAAACATTACAAGCGTTTTACGCCTTATTTCTGTGTGACATAACCATTCTTTTAGGATCGGCAATATTTATTTTTGGGGTGCCTTGGCTTGGCATTCCTTCCCTGGGGGTATTCGGAGCCGCTCTTGGCATCATTCTCGGTCGTTTTGTTTACTTTTTCTCCCTCGCGCTTTTTATTCACAAAGAGTTAAAACTTCGTTTTGTTTTTCCCAAGAAAAATCCATTCAAACAAACCATTACTGGCCTGATTTTTAAAGTTGGTGCCCCTGCAACGTTAGAAAATTTAAGTTACAGTCTTTTCATGATTTTGATTACCCGATTGATTGCAAGTTATGGTACCGAGGCGATTATTGCGAAAGCCTACTTTGATTCCCTTGCCATGTTTACCTTTTTTATCGCCTCCGCATTTGCGAACTCTGGGGCTATTCGTGTCGGACAATTGCTGGGCGAAGAAAACTATATCGAAGCCCAAAGCACGATTCGTTATTCGGTAAAAATCGCATTTCTCTCAACGATGATTCCATCCGCCTTATTAGCCTTCGGTATGAGTGTGATTGCCACGTGGTATACCTCAAACCCTCAAGTCATTGAATATTTGATTTACATTGCAATGGCTGACGTTTTATTGGAATTGGGACGCGTTTTCAACCTGGTGGTTAACCGGGCCATTAAAGCGAGTGGCGATGTACGCTATCCCCTTCTTTCAATCATATTTATTCAATGGATTATCGTGTTACCACTCGCCTTATTCTTTGGGGACTTTCTTGGTTTAGGCGTGATTGGCATTTGGATTGCACTTGCCTTAGATGAAGCGATTCGTGGTCTTAACTTATGGTTACGTTGGCGTGGTTTACGTTGGCAAAGAAAAGCCAAGAAGTTATTTCATTCGATGGCGAATCATCACGAGGAGTAACAATTTGGTATAGTGTACGTATGAACCCCTTTACAGAAAAAGCATTAGCGATGCTCGAAAAACGCGGCGTCACCCTATCCGATATTGTTGATTGTGTTTATTATTTACAAAAACCTTATCATCAAAATCTCCAACATAAAGATCTAGAAGAATCGGTGTTAAAAGTGTTAGACAAACGCGAAGTTTGGCACGCTTTGATGACCGCGATTGAACTCGATGTTCTAGCCGAACAAGATCGTTTTTCCAATAAAGAGCTTGAGAAAATTGTTCAAATGGATGAGGGACTTTATGGAATGGATGAAGTACTCGCCTATGGCATTTGTAATCTCTACGGTTCAATTGCGATGACCAACTTTGGTTTCATCGACAAAACCAAATATGGTATTGTTGGAAAACTCAATGAAGATGGCAAAAAACCAGGCATCTGTCACACCTTCCTTGATGACATGGTTGGTGCGATTGCTGCGGCGGCGGCAAGTCGCTTTGCACATCGTTAGAAAGGATTTTTATGAACAAAATACATTCGTTGGTAACCCCACTTATTCTCGTCTTGGCTGCATGTGATGGCATTACCTTCCCTTCGATTAGCGTTCCTGATTCTTCGGTCACGTCAGAAACAACTTCAGAAGCAACCTCGGTAGTGAGCTCAACTTCTGTTGCTTCGAGCACCACAGAAAGTAGCACCACACCTTCTTCCTCTTCGTTACCTTCTAGTTCAGAAACGAATAACGCAGCTCCATTTGTTCCTACTAACTTACAATATGTTCAAGATTTAGCAGATTTTTGGAGTATTCCTTCCATCGGCAATCTGAAAGTTCTTGTCGTTCCTGTGGAGTTCCCCGATTACATTTACGCAAATGCTTCCAGTGTTAAAGCAAATATCAATACCGCATTTAATGGAGCGGGGAGCAGTTCCTTTCAATCCTTAAATAGTTTTTATAAAACCTCATCGTTTAACAAACTTGATCTTGAAGGGGTTGTTTTAGATCCTTTCCGTACGCAATTTCAATCCAGTTATTATGAAAATCTAACAAATGCCGACCCCAACACAGTCATCATCGATGAAATCATGAATTTTTATAATGGCACCATTGATTTTAGTGATTTTGATTACAATAGTGATGGCTATCTCGATGGCATTTACATGATTTACAACCACCCTGCCGGCGCATGGGCATCCTTTTGGTGGGCTTATTTATACTCTTATTTTGGTTCAAGTACTTATGATGGTATTCGTCCTACAAGTTATATTTGGATGCCTTATGAATTTGTTTACTACAACAACACAATTGATTCCGTCACGTTCATTCATGAAACGGGGCATATGCTCGGCTTAGAGGATTATTATGATTACGCTGAAGGTGATGGTTCTAATAATGAACACGGACTTGGTGGTGCAGACATGATGGACTATAACGCAGGTGATCATAATCCGTGGTCCAAAATGATCTTAGGATGGATTGATCCACTGGTTGTAAACACCTCCATGAGTACCACGCTTCTCCCTTATATTTCTTCGGGTCAAGCGCTCATCATTACCAATCAATGGAACGGAACCTTATTCGATGAATTTTTGGTCGCGATGTATTACACGCCGACTGGTTTTTATACCGGTCATAATGACTTTTATTTTGATGGTCAACCCGGTCTCGTCTTATATCACGTCGATGCCCGACTCGGATTTAACAATTCTCAAAATTATCCAACCATGTACGTCAATAACAATACAGACACGACCTACAAGCTTATCAAATACATCGAAGCCGATGGCAATAACTCCCTTTACAATGGAAGTCCCGTGGGTTGGATGTGGGCGGCGGATGTTTATCGACCCGGTAATATTTTCCGACAAAACCGCAATGCCAATTATGCCTGGAATCAAGGTAGTAAACCGGCGATGAACTTTACGATTAACTTTGTTTCGGAAGCAGCCAACTATGGAGGCATCAATCTCTCCATTCTATTTAGCTAATTCATGGAACATCTTCAATCGCTCGATGGACTTAATCTTGTATTCTATCTCGCGAATGGGTTATGGCTTTTTGAATTCATTGTCTTTCGAAATCGTAAAAGAAAAGGTCAATTTAATGACCCTTTTTCTTTTTATGGTCTTACCGCAGTCATCGGAATCACCATCCTGAGTACGATTGTACTAAACCGTGAGGGGATTGGCCGGATGGCTGAAACTTCCCTTTATCCTTGGTTTCAAATTAGCGGAATCATCTTTTATATTCTTGGTTTATACCTTCGTTATCACGCGTCGATGTTGTTAGGCGGGGCTTTTACCCGTCATGTTGCGGTGGAAAGTACGATGAATCTTGTCTCAAAAGGACCCTATACCTATTTAAGACATCCCCTTTACTTGGGATTATTTTTACTCGTGATCGCGTTTCCTTTGTATGCGGGAAATTGGATCGCAGTGTTCGTCTTTTCACCTCTTAATTTATTTGGCCTACTCATACGTATTCGAATTGAAGAAAACGCGTTAGAAAAAATACTACCTCATTACAAAGCATGGAAAAAATCGCGCTACCGCATCATTCCATTCCTTTATTAAGATGGATTCAAAGATTCGTTGTGGTTGGGTCAATCTAAAGAATCCTCGTTCGATTCGTTATCACGACGAGGAATGGGGAAGACCTCTTCATGATGAACAAAAACACTTTGAATTTCTGATGCTTGAAAGCTTTCAGGCAGGACTAAGTTGGGAAACCATTTTAAATCGACGTGAAGGTTTTCGAAATGCATTTGCGGATTTTGATGCGCAAAAAATTGCCAAATATACCGATAAGGAAATGAAACAACTTTTAGAAAACCCTAACATTATTCGTTCGCGATTAAAGATTGTAAGTGCCATTGAAAACGCGAAAATATTTTTGATGATTCAAAAAGAATGGGGATCATTCGATCGGTACATTTGGCACTTTACTGAAGGAAAAATAATAGATCATCATCCTAAGACCCTGAAAGACCTTCCCGCGCGTAATTTGCTATCTGAAATAATCAGTCAAGACTTAAGAAAACGCGGGATGAAATTTATCGGTCCAGTGATTGTCTATGCGCATTTACAAGCCATTGGTGTTGTCAACGATCATGTAGAACAATGTTTTTGTAGAAGCGCTAAAGTTTAATAAAAACCTTGGTTCCATCTTTTGAAGTGATATCAGCGATGACAAGATTTTTATGGTATTTGCGTATTTTTTTGTATGTTTCAATAAGACGATCCCGTAAATCCTTCGACAACTTTCTCCCATTGTCAATCGGAGCAAACCTCAAAATAAATCGCAACATCGCCGGGCCAGACGGAACCCAAATATTGACAATCGTTTTTTCTTCTTCACGAACAAGAATGCGCATTATTCAACCACGATTTCGACGATGTCGCCTTCCTTAGATTCAATTTCAACAATTTTTCCGATGATACCTTGTTCAACCATTTCAATGATCTTCTTAAAATCGATATCCTTTAGAACATCACGGCCGTCAACTTTTGGTGTAAATCCTGTTTCTAATGCAATCATCACAAGTGGAAACGGTAAATTGACTTTCACTTTGTCACCGTCTGTGGACCGAATATTAATACGGAAAACAAGTTTATTTAAATCCCTTTTGTTTTCAGGTGAGACCGTGACAACAGAGGCAGGAACCTTACCTAACAATTCATCGGTTGTAGTTTGATATATGTCTGCAAGTGCGACTAACATTTCCAAATCAGGCATCGAGCTATCATTTTCCCATTTACTGACTGCTTGGGCAGATACATTTAATTTCGTTGCCACATCTTCTTGTGTCCATTTTCGACTTTTACGTAAACCCGCCAATCGCTTTCCAAAACTTTCTTTCATCATTCGTCTCCTTTTCTACACTTAGTATGGCGCTTACCCATTCATAATTGTAGCGATATTTAGTTGAGTTTTTATGATTGCCTCAACCATAACGATAGTTTTTATCTCTTATTTGTTGAGTTGTCCTTAACTTTAAGTTTGATAGTGAATCTTTTATAATGAGTTAATCATTGTTTTATTAAAAACACAAACAATGGAAATGCTTCACGACGAAAGGTATGGTGATTACGCGTTATGAATTCCCCACTGCATCCTGATTTCGAGTCCGTTGTCTTAACCGAAGAAGACATTTCCCAACACATCCTAAAGCTAGCCGATCAACTTAACAACGACTATCGCAATAAATGTCCTGTTATCCTCGCTGTCTTGAAGGGTGTTTATCCCTTTTTATCCGATCTCACCAAACATCTAAACTTTTATTGTGATGTTGAATTTATTGCGGCCAGTAGTTACCACGGCGGAACCGCCACTACGGATTGGGTGGAAATATACCTCTGGCCAAGAATGAGCTTAAAAGGAAAGGATGTCATTATCGTAGAAGATATTATTGATTCGGGTTTAACCTTGAAAAAGATTAAACAAAAAGTCATATCTGAAGGTGCTAATTCTGTGAAATTGGTCACACTGCTTGATAAACCTTCTGGACGAAAAACGCGTCTTGAAGTCGATTATGTTGGAACGACGGTCAAACCACTCTTTTTAGTCGGATATGGATTAGATTTCCAAGAAAAATATCGCAATGTTCCTTACATCGGTGTTCTAAAAAAAGAAATTATTACGATGAATGCAAAAGATTATCCCTGGAGGAATGAAGACTAATGGATTTAAAGAAATTTATCGCTGAAGTTCCCAATTGGCCAATTGAAGGTGTCTCCTTTAAAGATGTCACCCCACTTTTAGGAAATGGTGAGGCTTTTCGTGCTTCCATTGATGCGCTCGCTAACCTTGTTAGTGCCATAAAGCCTGACGTGATTGTCTCTCCAGAGGCACGAGGGTTTATTTTTGGTGGCGCTGTCGCTGCCCAACTTAAAATTCCTTTTGTTCTTGTTCGCAAAGCCGGTAAATTACCTCGTCCTGCCATCCAAGAAGGTGTCGTTTTAGAATACGGTACAACCCAATTATTTATGCACGAAGATGCTATTCTTCCTGGTCAAAAAGTTGTCATTCTCGATGATGTTTTAGCGACAGGAGGGACCTCGCTTTCGATTGCTAAGCTTGTTCAACGCCTTGGAGGCAATGTCCTAAGCTTTGTCTTTTTAATTAATTTAAGTTATTTGCCGGGTTATCAACGATTAAAAAATGAAAACTTTAACGTTGCCTGTGCCTTAGATTATTAGTCTTCTTTACCGTATAAACGATCGCCACAATCTCCTAAGCCTGGAACAATAAAGCCATGTTGATTAAGACCGCGATCAAGTGCGGCCAAAAATATTTTGACATCGGGGTGTTTTTCATGGACCGCTTGTATGCCTTCTAAAACACCCACCAAACCTAGATAAATAATGTTTTTTGCCCCTTTTTCCTTCACTTTATCAATGGCATAATTCAACGATCCACCTGTTGCTAACATGGGGTCTAAGATGAATACTTGGGTTTCAGGGTTTATTTTTGGTAATTTCACAATATACGCTTTCGGTTGAAGGGTTTCTTCGTTCCTAGCCAGACCAATGTGACCAACGCCTGCCGAAGGAATCATATCCGTAAACGCATCTAACATTCCTAAACCTGCTCTTAAAATGGGTATGACCATCACATCGGTTGCAAGGGTGTGTCCCACCATGCCTTCTACAGGCGTCACAATCCCTTTTTTTTGCAGTTCTAGATGATGGGTTGCTTGAAACATCATTAAGGTCGTAATCTCTTTGACGAGTGTTCTAAAATAATTATTCGCAGTGTCTTTTTCTCGAAGAATCGTCATTTTATGATCGATGAGCGGATGCTTAATTAAAAAATATGCATTATCCATTTTAATACCTCTTTTTAATCATACGAAATCCTCGGTCATTGTAATGTAAAATTTCAACAATCATTCTCTTTCTATTTTAAGTTAAAAACGTATATTGATAATCGTATGAATAAACCATTCCTGATTAATCGCGATTTTGCCTTATTGTTCTTCGGGCGCCTCGTTAGTGATATTGGCCATCATCTCTATTCGTTTGCCATTGGTTGGTACATCTTATCGTTGACAAATTCAGCTGCGCAAGCAGGATATTATATGGCGTTTGGCGGTATCGTTTATGTGATTCTTACCCCCTTAGCAGGTGTTTTGGTTGACCGCCTTGACCGGATAAAGATTATTTACATGACTGACTTTATTCGCGGTATCTCAATTCTGCTCGCAGGATTATTTATCTTACTCAAACCTCAATGGACCTTCGGCTCATTTTCAATCGATATGAATTTACCTTCTCATCAATTAGTGGTTTTATACATCACCGCATTTATCTTTTCGGCAAATGGTGCTCTGTTCGCACCGGCCGTGACCGCCTCCGTTCCCTATTTGGTCAACGATGATGAACTGCAAAAAGCGAATAGTTTACACGCGGGGCAACAAGCCTTTATTTCCATCGTTGGCGCGTTAAGTGCCGGGGTTTTATACGGAGCACTTGGTATTGGTTTCATCTTTATCCTTACGAGTGTTAGTTATATTGCTTCTGCAATCTCTGAGATGTTTATTCGCACACAAAGTCATGAAAAAAATAGTCAAAAGTTAACGTTGTCTCTCGCCCTCAAAGAATTTGCTGATGGTTTTCGTTTTATCCTTCAAACGCAAGGGATGTTCGCATTTGTTTTAGTTGTTTTAACAGTAAATATGTTTGCGTCACCGTTATTTGGGGTTGCTCAACCGTACTTTTTTAATCAAATTGTTCAAACCGATCCTATTTATTACTCTTTTGTCGGTCTGGCTTTTTCCGTGGGTAGTATCGTCATGGCGATTTATCTCTCGGGTCGTGCTTCCCCTCCAAAAGTTTATCAACCCTTGCGAAGAGGTTTACTTGGATTTTCGATGGGTATTTCTTTATTAGGCATCATCGTTTTATCCTATACCGAAAACTGGCTCAGTTTTTGGCCGATGTATCTTTTATTGATGGTTGTGTCTGTTATCATTGGATTGGTGATCACTTCTATTAATACGCCAATTGGTGTCGCTTTACAACGGTATGTTCCCAAAGATAAATTAGGACGCGTTAATGCCATTATAAATTTACTAGCTCAAGGTGTTATTCCTTTTTCAACTGCGTTAGCAGGGGTGATGATTGAACATCTTAATCTCGCTTTGTTTTATTTTATCGTGGCCATCGGGATGTTACTTACGACCCTAGCAGCCTATGCTTCCAAAACTTTGAAAGCATTTTAACGCTATTTCGCGATTGTATTTTATACAATTTTAATCATGAAAAAGAATATGTTAATTGGTCTTGCCTATGGTCGGCAATGTCGGGTTGTTGTGCTGGATTCCCGTGACATTGTTCAAGAAGTCACATCCAAACACGGAACCAAACCCACGGCATCTGCGGCATTAGGTCGATCCCTAAGTGCCGGTTTGTTGCTCGCAAGCTCACTGAAAGGTGAAGAAAAATACACGATTCGTTTATCGGGAAATGGACCCATCCAAGAAATTGTGGTTGATGCTACAGCAAAGGGAACCGTTCGTGGTTATGTTTCCCAACCCCAGGTTCATCTTCCTCCCAAAGCAAACGGTAAGCTTGATGTTTCTGGTGCCATCGGAACCCAAGGTTTATTAACGGTGGTAAAACATACGGAAAATGATTTAAACTTTACCGGCCAAACACCGTTTGTTTCCGGAGAAATTGCAGAGGATTTTACACATTATCTTGTCACATCGGAACAAATTCCTTCCGCGATGGGACTTGGGGTTCTTGTTCATCCTGATGAAAGCATACTCGAAGCAGGTGGGTTTCTTGTTCAAGCATTACCTGGTGTTCAAGAATCAACCTTAGAAACCTTAGAAAAACACCTCCCCAATGTACCAACCATTACACAATTATTGAAAGATGATCATGATTTATTATCCCTCGCACAAAAAATCACGGGCGATGCCCATTTTGAACCGCTTGAATCTCGACATGTTCACTTTCAATGCACGTGTTCATTAAATCGTACCGAAGAAACCCTCATGTTACTTGGTCAAAAGGAACTCGAATCGATGATCGCCGAACAACATGGTGCCGATGTCCATTGCAATTTTTGTAATGCGCATTACACCTTTGATGAGACTGACTTAAAGAAGTTAATTCAAGAATTAAATCGTCATCTTGCTTAAGGCAACCGCAAGTTGACTGGCGACTTTGGCGTTATTAAAAACTAAGGCAAGGTTACTCTCTACCGACTCTCCGTGAGAAAGCGTTTTTAAGCGGCCTAATAAAAAGGGTGTGAGTTGATAACCCGATATATTTTGTTCGTTTGCTTCATGAATCGCTTGTTGAATGAGTTTTTCGACGTCTTCTTTGGGGAGAGCATGCTCCTTCGGAATCGGATTCGCGACTAAAACACCCGTGCTTGTATCAATGTGCGATTGAATGGCTACCGTCCTTGCGAGTTCTTCCACGGATTGAACAGAACTTTTTAACACAATTCCTGAGTCCGAATAGTAAAAGGCGGGAAAGACCTTGGTTTGGTATCCAATCACAGGAACTCCCTTGGTTTCAAGATATTCCAGTGTTTTGGGTAAATCTAAGATGGCTTTGGCTCCTGCCGAAACAACCGCAATCGGTGACCGGGTAAATTCCTCTAAATCACTTGAAATATCCATCGTTTGTTCAGCACCGCGATGCACGCCCCCAATGCCGCCTGTCGCAAAGACGCGAATGCCAACCTTGTGGGCAATCCACATCGTTGTGGCCACAGTCGTACCACCAGAACGTTTTTGGGAAAGTACCGTTGACACATCTCGGCGCGAAACTTTTTCCACATTTTTTTCTTGGGCAAGTACTTCGAGTTGTTGATCCGTCAGGCCAACATGAATCATGCCCTTTAAGAAGGCAATCGTGGCCGGAACCGCTCCTTGATCACGAACAATACGTTCAACGTTGCGCGCCATCGTTAGATTTTCAGGATACGGAAGCCCGTGCGTAATAATCGTCGATTCTAAGGCGACGACTGGGCGATGATGACGAAGTGCTTCTTCAACATCATGATGGAGAATAATCCAATTTTTCATTACTTTATTTTATACCGAAAAACCACGAAATAAACGTGGTGCCCATTTTTTAATGGCAAAAAGCATCGCCAATGTCGCGCTCACAAAGACCCCAATAAGAAAAAGATGTCGTTGAAGGGATGGCCAAGCACTTAACCATTCTGTATAGGAGATGACGAGGATTACCGTCCAACCTATACCACCAAAGACACCAATTAAAGCAGCAAGACTTTGTTTAACCACCTCAACATCTTGTTGAAAATCGAACCGAGGGAATAATAGATTAATCCAAAAATAAAACGTACTTAAACATATCACGAAAACCGCAAGAAGCATGAAGCTCATTAAACCTTCCAAAAAAGGCACAAGGAAGACAACCATGAATATAAGGTGACTGATGACTAAAACGGGAAATGTAATGAGAAGGTTAAAGAGAATTTTCCCAATCGATAAGGTCATAATGGATAACGGTAAACTTTTTATCGTATTAATATTTTTTCCTTCTAACGATAAACTTACCGCAGGCGTATACACTGTAGCCATTGTAAACCCAACAATGGCAAACCAAAGACTTTCAACCGGAATAGGAATCTCTATTTGAATCGCTTGAATAATCATCGGAATATCGGGGATAAAGAGTAAAGCGGTCGACGCTAGTAATAACATTAAAACCCCGAAACCCGTATTCAGAATATATATCGGAGAATGAATAAATCGTTGCCATTCCATTCCCAATAAATGACGCCACAAGGAAAGGGGTTGATAGTCAATTGCTTTTGCTAGTTGAAACCGTTGATTGTTTTGAGTTTGGTTTAAACGATATAACCAGGGACTAATAAGAACTAAAACAGTCACCATCACACCCCCATGGGTCACAAAAAGTAGTAGAAAGGGAACGGTTTGGTTTTGAAATGCCCCAATCACCCATTGTTCAGGGACGTACCATTCAAAAAGTGGATTAGTTGTCAAATTGTTATTCAATCCTTGCGTCTGTTGATACTGAAAAAATGTAAAGACGAGGAGAAATAAAATCATTAAAATGGACTGCAAAACTTTGGGATTCAGAAAACGAGAAACAAGGCGATATATTCCCATAGAAATAAGTGTTCCTGCTAGCATCCATGGCAGGGGTAACATCAAAAGTGATAGGATTCCAAAGACCCAACCACTCCACGGAACCGATGCAAAAAGACCATACACAAAGAGTATAGGGACACTAAGAACCAGACTAAAGACCATGATGAATACATACATCACAGACCATTTTGCAAATGTTAACGTGACTTTCTTAATCGGTAATGATCCAAGAAAATCAAAATCTTTGTAGGCAAATAGAGAGCCTCTCGCTTGGAAAAAACTAAATAAAAAGGCAATGCCGATGACATAAGAAGAAACCTGCTGTAACAAGGGCGTAAAATCATTGGAGGTTTGCAAAACTAAGGCGAGTTCATAATGTAAAAATCCTAATGAAAAAAAGGTTACGCCAAGCGCATATATCAAGAGACCGATCATCAAAAATTTTTTTACGGTCGACTGAGAAATCGAGCGACCAAAAAGACGTTGAATACCAAATCGTTCTTTTAAAAAGACACCTAATAAGCGCCAATACATTATAAACTTTCCAAAAATAACGCTTCGAGGTTCTTATCTTTCACGATGGTCTTTGTTTCCCCTTGAGCGATGATTTTTCCTTGTTTAATAATCGCAATTCGATTGGTAATTTTTTCAACGACTTCAAGGACATGGCTCGAAAATAAAATCATGCTGCCTTGCTGTGTCAGTTCTTTAAACATTTCTTTGAGTGTGAAGGCCGCTTTGGGATCAAGACCCACAAATGGCTCATCCAATAAAAGGAGTTTCGGTTGGTGAATCAACGCCGCAATCAAGGCTGCTTTTTGCTTCATCCCATGAGAATACGTTTGAATCGGTTGTTTTAGAGCGATTTCCATATCAAAACGTTGGCCCAATTCCTGAATTCGTTGAACACGATGGTCAGCAGGAACGCCATAAACGTCGGCGATAAAGTGAATAAATTGTTGACCTGATAATGATTCATACAGATCAGGGTGGTCGGGGATATAGGCTATTTGTTGTTTTACCTTTAATGGGTCTTTTGCCACATCATAACCAAAGAGGGTGATGGTTCCTTGGTTCAATTCGTGGATACCAGCAATGGCTTTAATTAGTGTTGTTTTTCCCGCACCGTTGTGGCCCACAAAACCGAGCATATCACCCGGTTGGAGTGTTAAATCAATGCTTTGTATCGCTTGTTTTTTTCCATCATAGGATTTAGTCGCGTTGGAGATGACTAACATAATTTACAAAAGCTTTTCAATGTAGGATGTCATTTGTGCAGGTTGGAAGACAGGACTAAAGCGTTTGACGATGCGCCCTTGTCGATCCACTAAAAACTTCGTAAAATTCCACTTAATATCCGCACCTAAGAGTCCGGCTTTCCCTTTTTTTAACCAACGATAAAGAGGATGGGTATCCGGACCATTCACATTTAATTTTCCAAAGGGTTTGAAAGAATTTTTCAATTTTACTTCACAAATTTGCGCAGTTTCTTCATCGCTTTCTGGCGATTGATTCCCAAATTGGTTGCAAGGAAAATCAAGAACTTCTAAGCCCTTTTCATGATAGGTTTGAAAAAGTTTTTCTAACCCTTCGTATTGCGGAGCTAATCCACAATGAATGGCTGTGTTCACGATTAAAACAACTTTCTCTTTGTATTTATCTAAAGAAATGTGTTGTCCTAAGTGGTTTTGCACGGAAAAATCGTAAAGTTTCATCGTTTTACCTCAACAATTATTATACGCTTTTCTTGGCTAACAAAATGGTTTTAACAATTTTTTTGTGGGCTTGTGGAATCGGAATTGAATCGACTTTATCGCGGTGAATCCATTGAATGTCCTGATCCTCAAAATCGTCAACCTCTACGACATCCATCGTCCATCTTTGATGCGAAAATACATGAAAGAATGTATCAATCAATGTTTCGTCTTGTTTTCGTTCACGTTCAACTTGGGGCAACAAATACATCCCTTCCAGAAGCGCATTTTTGGAAGGGATGAAGGCAAGATGATCATCCCGCCAAATGATGAAGGTGACAAACTTTCTTTGTTTGATTTTTACAACTTTATCACTGTTGGGTATGCGGTGAATCAATCCCGCTTTTAACGCGAGACATTCTGTTTTTAATGGACACTTTTCACAAAGGGGGGTCTGCGGTTTACAAATAAGTGCACCCAGTTCCATGACGGCTTGGGTGTAGATACGTGGAGTGGCTTGTTCTATGAAATTTTGGTGTATCGATTGAATTTTTTTTCGGGTGCTAGTGACGGACGTGTTTTCCTCGATTCCTAAAAGTCGGGTGATGACCCGAATGACATTACCATCCATCGCGGCATAAGGTTGATTGAAGGCGATACTCATGATTGCACCCGCAGTATATACACCCACCCCAGGAATCGAACGAACCTCTTCATATGTTGTTGGAAAAATTCCTTGATGAACGTGAAGGAGATGTTGGGCTCCGAGATGGAGTAGTTTAAATCGTCGATAATAACCGATGCCTTGAACAAGCGTTAGGACGTCTTCTAACGTTGCTTTCGCCAGAGATTCTACATTCGGAAAACGCCTCATAAACCGAGCATAATACGGTAATACCGTCTCCATTTGTGTTTGCTGTAACATGACTTCACTCACCCAAATAGCATAAGGATCCTTCGTATGACGAAAGGGGAGATCACGTTGATGATCTTGATACCATTGTTCAAGTGTGCCAATATTCATGATTCTTAGTATAAATCGCAAGGGGGTTTCGCGCATCACTTGAATGTTTCTCGGTATAATAAACCTATGAAGAAAACCAAAGTTGTCATCGTTGGGGCCGGTTTAGGCGGAATGTCTGCTGCCATATCTTTAGCCGCGCACCCCCAATTTGAAATTATTCTCTTAGAGAAAAATAACCATTTAGGAGGGAAACTAAATTTAAAAGAAACCCAAGGCTTTTCTTTTGATTTAGGCCCCTCCATTTTAACGATGCCGCATTTGTTTGAACGTCTTTTCCTGATGCACGGCAAAGCGATGCACGATTATATCCCCATCGAACCCGTTCGTCCGCATTGGCGAAATTTCTTTGAAGATGGCACGGTCATTGATTTAACCCATAAGATCGACCACATGCTCGTCAACCAATCCTTATCCCCGATGGATGTGGAGGATTTAAAACGTTTTTACGCGTATACTGAGCAAATTTATGAACTAGCAAGTTTTGTTGTCTTTGACAACCAACTCGAAAATACCGCCGCGGTGATCAAGAAAAAACCTTCGTTAAAACTGTTTTTGAAAATGGATTATTTTTCCACGATGGATCAAGGAGTACGTCGTTATATTAAAAACCCTTATATGATTGATATATTAAACTACTTTATCAAATACGTAGGCTCTTCCCCCTATGATGCACCGGCTTTAATGAACTTACTTCCTTATATTCAATGGAAGTTTGACTTATGGTACGTCAAAGATGGGATGTTTAATATTTCTAGAGGTTTGAAAAAACTCATCGATACATTGCCACAAATTCAAATTAAATACCAAGCCGAGGTTCTCAACGTCACCAAACACGGTAACCATTTATCCCATGTACATCTTAAAGATGGCACGACACTAGAAGCAGATATCGTCATTTCCAACATGGAAGCCATCCCTTTTTACGAAAAAATAACGAAAGAATCCCCGCGATTCATCCAAAAATACAATCAAAAATTTCATCCAGCCTGTTCCGGTTTCGCCTTGCACTTAGGAACGGATAAAGTTTATCCACAACTTGCCCATCATAATTTCTTTTATTCGAAGGATTCCAAAACCAATTTTAAAAATATCTTCCATCGGCATCGCCTGAATGAAGATCCGACGATTTATCTTGTCGCACCGATGCGAACCGATCCTTCACAAGGTCCCAAAGGTGGGGATATTATCAAAATCCTTCCTCATATCCCTGTGATTGATCCTAAAAAACCTTTTACCCAAGAAGAATATGCGACCTATCGTGATCACGTGCTCACCAAATTAGAACGGATGGGATTAACCGATCTACGAAAACACATTGTCGTCGAAGAGTTATGGGTCCCCGAAACGATTCAAGATATGTATAACTCGAACATGGGTTCGATTTATGGAGTGGTTTCTGATCGTCGCCGTAACATGGGCTTTAAAATCCCTAAGAAATCCGTTCTTTACGATAATCTTTACTTTGTCGGTGGCTCGGTGAATCCCGGCGGAGGCATGCCGATGGTCGTCTTAAGTGGTCAACAAGTCGTGGAACAAATTTTACAAAATGATGCGTTAAAGGTGGCTGAGTAGCCGGATAAATCGCAAACGGTTATACCGTTGTAACCAAATAAGCGGTAGATTAAATGCCAACGCATACATCACCATGATAAGCGCGACCCACCAGACATTAAAAATAAAGAAAACGAGACACGGAAAAATTTGGAGAACATGGGTAAATTCTGCTCGTCGTGTTTCAAGAATGAATGTTTCAATATAATGTCTTTGTGTACTCGATAACGATTTCTTTTTGAAACCTTCGTTAAAGATCGTGGCCCCATCCGGAATCCATTTTTTCCATGACCGAATGCGAAGGCGTTGTGTAAAAAACGTGCCGTCTTGTTCGTACACTTTTAAGCGATACATTCCTTTATCGTGCATAAAATGGCGGTCATTCATATGTAAGGTAATCTTGGAAATTCCGAGATGAAAAATCGGCCAGAGAATGACATTCAAAATCAGCACCCAAATATCCGGTATTTCAAGCAGAGGAAATATCGTCATAATTCAATTTTTCTTCCTTTCCAAATGACACCTTTTTTTGACTTCTTCAACAAACTGGAACGGACAAAAATAAAGACAAAAAACACAAGATAAAGCGGATAAAGCACGAATGTAAGGATCGAAAAAGATCCCACTTTTCGGGCCATCATCATGGTGATTAGTCCCCCTACACCATAACCAATTCCATACACGTTATCTTGCCACATAAAGGGAGCAACGCCACTTAAAACGAAGATAAATAGACCGGTAATCCATACGCATACGAGCATGAGCATCCATCCCGGCATCAGACTCGCACCGGACGCAAAATTTTTACTCCATCCTTCGATCAAGTCACGCCATCCGTTCTCATACATTCGAAACGAAATCATCGACTTTCCACCCACTGCTCTAATGGCTTTCCCCGTTTTTTCTTGCAACGCTCTCCCCATAGCAATGTCTTCAAGAATGGCGTTTTTAGCAGCAGCATGACCCTCACTTTTCCAGTAATCCTCTGCGGCGATGACTTGACAAGGACCAAAATAGGATTGCGAGATAATGTGTTTTTGTAAGGGGGTAAACAAACCTGTTGTCATTATCACGATGAGGTTGAAAAACAGCGAAAATTGTTCGTGAAATCTTCGAACACGGTGATAAGGTTGTACCGATAGAGGCGTGTTATTTTCGAAATACAAGGATATTAATCGCGCGAGTCCGCCTTTTTCGAATGATGTATCTGCATCCAAAAAGAGAAAATGGTCTCCTTGAGCCTGTTGAGCTCCTTGATAGCATGCCCATGGTTTTCCTAACCAACCGTGAGGAAGCGGGGCTGCAGAAATGACCTTAGCTCCATGTTTTTTTGCTAATAATGCGGTTGCATCGGTAGAATGATCATCGACAACAATCACTTCTTTAATAAGCGATTTTTCTGCTTGGAGAGATGTTAGTAAAGGCAGTAATCTTTTTTCTTCATTACGCGCTGGAATAATAACGCTTATTTGGGGGATTATTGAAAGTTCTCTGCTTTGAGAACGAGGGATTTTCCATAATAAAAAATATCCTATCAACGTAAAGAGAAACGCGAGGGAAAAAACAAGCCATGCAAAAGTCATAGTTTTATTATCTCAAGAATAAAAGGAGATATCTCCATAGATGAATTGATATTCGTGAAAGGTTTTTTCAAGATCATCTTTGATGGATTTAAATTGTTCAAAAGATAAACCATAAACGATTAATTCTGGATGAAGTACTTCATCTACCGCCTTGATTAAAATCATCGAAGCGTCTAAATTCAATTGATGAAGATGTGTTTTGATGTTTTTAAATAGTAGATTGCTTTTAGCTGTAGGTTCTTGAAGTGGGTCTATATGAATAAGACATTCAAACGCCATTTCCAGCGAGATTTTTTGTTCAATTTCGTCAATTAAATTATGACTTTCAACCAAGCTTAAACGACTTGGAAGTTCAATATGGAAAGAAACATGCTGATGATAAGGCCCATAATCGTGATACACCAAAGAATGCATCCCTTGAATGACAGGGTAGGTTTTAAGGATCGCGATGATGCCTTCGCGATGTGTTTCTGACAAAGGTCTTCCAAGCATATCTTTTGAGGTTTTTATGGCTAAACGAATCCCATTCCACGCAATGATGACGGCAATAAGTACGCTCAACCAACCCTCAATTGTCCATTGTGGAACATAAAATTCCAAAGCAAATCCTGCAAGCATGACCACCCCAATAAAGACATCGCCAAGACTATCTAACGCAATCGCTTTTTCCGAGATACGATTTGATACCTTAAATCGTGATCTGAAAAGAAGATATAACGCTAATTTCACAAGCACACTTAACGCAATGACGAAAAGAATGAACGGTTGAGAGGTCCCATTTTTTGGAGAAAAAATAAGCGGTATCGCCTCTAGTAGTAATTGAAGACCAACCATCGCCATAATCGTTCCGAGAATAAGTGCTGTGACATACTCCGAACGACCATGTCCAAGGGGGTGATTTTCGTCGGGTTTCTTAATTGAAACCTTGTTTCCTATTGCAAACAAAATGGAGCTAATCCAATCAAAAACATTATTAATTGCGTCTGAAATTAACGCTAGACTTTGAAACAAAATACCAAAAACTAATTTCATGCTAAAAAGCAATGCGTTGGTAATCAAGGGTAGAAAAAAGAAAAGGTTTGTTTTTTTGTTCATCTTAACAACAATTTTAACCGAAAAAAGCGTAAAATAGTATGAAGGAGAAACCTTATGTTAGAAGCTTTTCACGTTGGAATTATCGATATTGTTATTCTTGTTCTTGTCATTCTCTTTGGAATCGGTGGATTTAAACACGGATTTTTTAAAGAAGTCGTCGGTTTTGTTGCCCTTATTGGTGCTGCCGCGTTAGCTTTCCTTCTCGGTGACCTTGTTAAACAAACAGCGATTGACAGCTTTCAAATAGATGTCACCGTGTTTAATTTGATTCGTGATATCTTCTCAGGAAATGCAGTCTATGAGCAAGTCATTGACGGCAGTCAACCCAACGCACTCTCACTTTTAACAACCGGTCTTACTCAAATCGGACTTCCCGCTTTATTAGCCTCTCCTTTAGCATCCGTTTTAATCAATTTCAATGGAACCATTGGTGATGCTTTAGCAACCGCCTCAACCAATCTTGTGCTCGTAAGTTTAAGTTACTTAATAACCTTCCTTATTGGTTGGATTTTACTCCTTTTCGTCGGTAAACAGTTTGTCAATTTGTCGAAACAAAATGCCGTATTTAAATTTATTGATTCAATCTTTGGTTTTGTCCTTGGATTAGGGCGTGCTGCCTTACTTATCCTTATCGCATTTGGTATTGCGATTGCACTCTCCTTTGTTTTACCAGAGATTAACACCTTCCTTGTAAGTGATCTCGCGTTGGAATCCGATGCATTTTCAGTCGGAAAATTTATTTATGAAAATATGGTTTCCATTTTTGGAAGCTTGTTGTAGAAAGAGAATTTAATCGTGAATAAGAACTATTACATCTTGGGGTTGGCTTTTTTGCTGGGTGTTTCTCACTCAGGAAATACCGTGGTTAGGGCTGCTGAGTTTGACATTCTTGTCAAAGACATTCATTATGGGCCCACTCATTCGATTATCGAAGACACAGAAGGTCAGTTTTACGCACTCGGTGGCAGCGATCAGTATGCTTTATTAGGCCGTGATCAAAGTCTCAATACACCCACAAATCGTACCAGCGTACTTTCCCTTCAAAGTGGTGAATCGATTGTCCAATATGATGTAGGTTATAACTTTAATATTTTCTTAACCTCCAATGGCCGTGTTTTAACATCGGGGCGAAACGATGCTGGACAGATTGGTGATGGAACAATCCAGGAATTCTGGGGTGTTGAAAATCCTGTTGATATCACCAATCAATTTAACCTCGATAACACCGCAAATGAAACGATCACAAAAGTGGTTGCCTCCTTTTATAATCCCGTCGTAGTTAACGCCATCTCTTCAGAAGGTCGCGTCTTCACTTGGGGATCGAATCCTACCGCTGAGGATGTCGAAGCTGATGTGGATAATTACGCCTTTGCTGTCGGAAAAAATCTTTCTGGATTAACCGATGTTGAAAGCATTCGCATCCCGCTTGATCTTGATATCTCTGATACCTTCCCCGAACTTAATGTGGGTGAAAAAATTGTCGATATCGAATACTTTGATGTGGGTGGTATTGCCTTAACATCTGAAGGATCCCTTTACTCCTGGGGGGTAAATACGAACGGTTTACTCGGACGTGGTGAAGTCGATGTCAATGTCGTCGGTTTACCGGCACGTGTTCCCGGGCTCTCGGACCTGTTTCAAGACGGTGAGTTCATCGTCCATATGGAAGAGTCCTATGGTCAGATTGTTTTGTTAACGAACCAAAATCGTCTCATCGGTTGGGGGGAAAACGAACTGAAACAATTACTAGAATCGAATGACGCCGTATTAACCGCACCCGTTGTGCTTGATTTATCCGGTGTTGACTTCGCAGAAAATGAAGTCATTCTTGATTATTTTATCGCCGATTACGGGGTTTACTTCGTGACAACTGCTGGTCAAATCTGGATGCGTGGTTATAGTGTAATTTCTTCCTTAGCCAACTATTCAACGGATCGTTTTAATGAATATCGTGCCAATAAAACATGGCTCAACGTTACTTCAGAAATGCCCGTATTACCCGAAGGCGAAATCGTTGAAGAAATCACTGGCTATGGAGCGAGTTTCTTATTCTTTACGAACACACGAAAATTAATCACTCAATATTACTTTGGAACACCCAATATGTTGAAATTAGGTCGTGTGATGCAAAATGTTACGACCGGTCAATATGACAATGCTGTTTATAAAGTATTCATTGACGATGAAACCGAACCACGGGTGGTTGTAGAATCAGGACTAACGTTCCAACTTCCCAAACTTGATGCAGAGGAAGGTTTTTATCATTCTGGCTGGGGTTATGAACCGGGTGGTATATCTTTCTTCAATGTGGATCATACCTTTACGATGTCGTATGGCTCACACTTCCGTCTCTACGCCATTTATACTGAAGGTGAAGATCCTAACGCCTCAAGCGAACCCGTATCGAGTGAGACAACGACCTCCACGACGTCCTCATCGACTTCTTCAACCGTGACATCCTCTATACCGGATGGAAGCGAGCCCGAAACGAGTGAACCTTCTAATCCCCGACCTTCTCCAGTATTGCCCATCCTTTTAGGAGTAGGTGGTACTGCTGCGATCGGTGGAGGGGTTTATTACTTTGGTATTCAAAAGGGTGCGATCGGTGGTTTTTCCTTAGTAACCTTGAAACAATGGTTCATTGCCCTCTTTAAACGTAAAAAAGACGACGATGAAGACGACGATAAAACGTCAAAAAAATAGACCAAGAGTATCCCATTTACTAAAAAACCAAAATATAGCATTTTTACTCTTTTTTAAACCAAAATAGTGTAAGATAATTTCAATTTGAGGATAAAAATATGAAAAATTCACGATATTCGCTTAACAAACAACTTGCTCAAATGCTTAAAGGTGGCGTCATTATGGATGTCTCTAGTGTGGAACAAGCCAAGATTGCCGAAGCAGCGGGAGCAGTTGCTGTCATGGCGCTTGAACGTATTCCTGCTGACATTCGCGCCGCTGGAGGCGTTGCTCGTATGAGCGACCCGAAAATGATTCAAGAAATTCAAGCCGCCGTAAGCATCCCTGTGATGGCCAAAGTTCGCATTGGCCACTTTGTCGAAGCCCAAATTCTTGAAGCATTAGACATTGATTACATTGATGAGTCTGAAGTGTTAACGATGGCAGATGATGCTCATCATATTAATAAACATAATTTTAAAGTTCCTTTTGTCTGTGGTGCAAAAGATTTGGGTGAAGCCTTACGAAGAATTTCAGAAGGTGCCTCGATGATTCGTTCCAAAGGAGAAGCTGGAACGGGGGATGTTGTCCAAGCAGTTCGCCACATGCGCGCCATTTCTCAAGAAATTCGTCGTATTCAATCCCTCGATGAAAGCGAATTGTTCCGTCTTCAAAAAGAATGGGGTGTCTCCCTCGATTTAATTCAATATGTCCATAAAAAAGGGAAGCTTCCTGTCGTTTTGTTTTCTGCAGGAGGCGTTGCTACCCCAGCAGATGCCGCATTAATGATGCATTTAGGGGCTGAAGGGGTGTTCGTTGGATCGGGGATTTTCAAATCCGGAGATCCCAAAAAGCGCGCTGAAGCAATTGTAAAAGCCGTTACCAATTTCCGTGATCCTAAGGTCTTACTTGACGTTTCGCGTGACCTTGGAGAAGCCATGGTTGGCTTAAACGAAGACCAAATTAAAATTCTCATGGCCGAAAGGGGAAAATAATTCTTGCGTGTTGGGGTCCTCGCCGTTCAGGGAGCCTTCATTGAACATATTCGTGTTCTTAAACGCTTAGGCGTGGATGTTTTTGAAATTAGACAACTCAAGGACCTTGATCAAGGTATTGACGGCCTTGTTTTGCCGGGGGGGGAAAGTACAACCCAATCCCGGTTACTCCTTGATTTGGGTTTGTTCTTGCCATTAAAAAAACGGATTCAAGACGGTTTACCCGTCCTTGCAACGTGTGCAGGAACCATTCTTTTATCTGAAAAAATCGATGATGATCCGACAAGGCATTTTCAAACATTACCTGTGACGGTGAAACGTAATTATTATGGCCGTCAAACGGGTAGTTTTAAAAAAAAAATTAGCTTTGAAAATCAAACACTCGATCTTATCTTTATTCGCGCTCCTTTGATCACCGCGACCCACCCCGAGGTGAAGGTCTTAATTCGTCTAAATGAGGGGGTTGTCGCCGTTGAATATCACCATCAAATTGCACTTAATTTTCACCCCGAACTCAGTCATCAAACGTATTTTCACGAACGGTTTTTAAAACTTATTCAAGCACGTTAATGACGGGACAATTCGCATCATTTAAACGCTCATTAACCCGATTCAGATCGTAAATCTTATCATCGATACATTGAAGGATAACACGATCAAATGCGATTCCGTGAGTGAGAATATAACCCGCCCTTTTAATGAGTTCCTTTGATTCTTTTTGATCGCAATGCAAGGCTAAAGCAAGGGCTATTACATTCGCTTTTGATGGAATATGAGGTTTTTTTAAATTCATAATTTTCGAAAACAACCTCCGATCGATACCAGCCGCTTTATAAACTTCAGGTCCGGAAAGATTTTTTCGCGTCATTAATTCCAAAAGTAGTTCCGAAAATGGGGGTTTTAGTTTGTGTTCCATCTTATTGTTCTGTTAATGATATTATAAACCCCAAATGGTAATGTATTAGTTGTGAAAAGTAATAAAGCCCGCTTAGGTTACCTATTGGCAGTCCTTTCTGCGGTCATTTTCAGTTTTAGCATTCCGTTGAGTGATTGGTTTTTAAGAAATAGTATTTCTCCTCTTTATTTAACTGCTTTCTTGTATCTTGGCGTAGGAATGGGGATGAGCCTACATTACCATTTTCAAACATCAGAAGCGGCAGTCTCGCTTCAAAAGAAAGATATACAAATCTTTATTGCGATGGGTGTACTTGATACATTTGCTCCCATCTTTTTTTTCTCTGGATTTTATCTTTTACAAGGAACTAGTGCGGGCATTTTGGCTAACACTGAATTCATATTTACGTTGATTTTTGCATTCTTCATTTTCCGAGAAAAGTTTTCTTTTTATTCATGGCTTGGTATTTTACTTGTCTCAATAAGCGTTTTTTTATTGAACGTGCAATGGGAAAACTCAAATGTGTCCTTTTCTTGGGGATTCGGCGAATGGTTTATTTTAATCGGAACGCTCCTTTGGGGATTAGAAAACAACCTATCTCGCGTACTGAGTGTGGGAAATCCTTATCGCCTTTTAATGATTAAGGGGTTTTCTACGTTCATCGGCGTATCCATGATCACCTTAATTGTTCAACCTCCCGTACCTTCAATCATGTGGATTATCGCGATTCTCTTAGTTGGTTATATCGTTTATGGACTAAGTCTTGTAGCCTATGTTCTTGCTCAACGGCATCTTGGGGCAGGCATGACACAATCCATCCAAAGTTTTGCATTTATCTTGGGTTCCCTTTTCGCTTATTTCATTTTCCAAGAAGCCTTGTCTTCTCTTTATGGATTGAGTCTGTTTATTATCCTAATCGCTTTGGGATTGTTTGGATATGAAAACTATCGAAAAAAAGCATAAGATATAACTATGAGTTTATTAAAAGTTGCGTTAGCGCAAATGCGTGTGATTCCTGGTCAACCTTCAAAAAACTTTTCCACCATGGAAAGAATGATTAATAAAGCCAAAGCAGCCCATGTTGATTTAATTGTTTTTCCAGAATTAGCAATTACAGGTTACCTCATTGGGGATCAATTCTTAGATAACGAATGGATAGATTTTGCAGTCTCTTTCAATGATAAGATTAAAGCTTTATCTACTGACATTATCATCGTTTGGGGGAACGTTGTGACCTTAGGGGATAATCCCGCGATTACCAATAATGATTCACGCCTAGCGAAACTGAACGCGGCGTTGATCGCGTATCAAGGTGAATACGCCGTTCGAAAAAACGGACTTTTTCCTGGGGTCTACCCCAAACGTCTTTTTCCAAATTATCGTATTTTTGATGATCAACGTTACTTTTTACCCGGTCGTGAACTTGAAGAAAAACTTGGTTTAAAGGTTAAATCACTACTTCAGCCGTTTGAAATCAACTATAAAAACAAACTTATTCGGTTTGGACTCGAAGTTTGTGAAGACATGTGGGATGATGCCTATGGTTTCTCGCCAAGTGACATTTATTTATCTCAGCAAGTTGATTTACTCATTAATATCTCAAGTTCCCCTTGGACATTGAATAAAGAACATTCTCGTCGTGATGTCATTGAAAAACATGCCCATGTTCCCTTTCTTTTTGTCAACAAAGTTGGCGCGGATAACAACGGTAAAAATGTCGTTATTTTTGAAGGGGGATCGATGGTTTTTAATCAAGATGGCCGTTGGATTGGATCCGCTAATGAAGTTGCCAAGGAAGAATTGTTTATTCACGACTTAGTCACAGAAAAGCATGCCCAACCTCTCGAAAACAAACTTTATGACATGCTTCTTGCCGCAATTCGGTATACCGATGAACAACTTTTT
>Ga0222713_10001472_pt1 | contig 26302 bp, 22 predicted proteins | sample C33_649DmetaG_FD_165061 | JGI IMG/M metagenome (GOLD analysis project Ga0222713, IMG submission 165061) | Estuarine water microbial communities from San Francisco Bay, California, United States - C33_649D | ecosystem: Environmental > Aquatic > Marine > Unclassified | place: USA: California... | reverse complement strand
TTCGCACCAAGGACCTCTTCATGCCTTATGCCCCTCAGATCAGGATCCCGGCCACCTACATGCGCGGTGGCACCTCCAAGGGCGTGTTCTTTCGCCTGCAGGACCTGCCCGAGCGCGCCCAGATGCCCGGCCCGGCGCGCGATGCGCTGCTGCAGCGGGTGATCGGCAGCCCGGATCCCTACGCCAAGCAGATCGATGGCATGGGGGGCGCCAGCTCCAGCACCAGCAAGACGGTGATCGTGTCCAGGAGCACGCGCGAGGGGCACGACGTGGATTATCTGTTTGGCCAGGTCGCCATCGACACCGCCTTCGTGGACTGGTCCGGCAATTGCGGCAACCTGTCTGCGGCGGTCGGGCCGTTTGCCATCGCCGCCGGACTGGTCGATGCAGGCAAGGTGCCGCACGACGGGGTGTGCAGCGTCCGCATCTGGCAGGCCAACATTGGCAAGACCATCGTGGCGCATGTGCCGATCACCGCCGGCCAGGTGCAGGAGACCGGCGATTTCGAACTGGATGGGGTCACCTTCCCGGCCGCGGAGGTGCAGCTGGAGTTTCTGGATCCGGCCGACGAAGGCGAGGACGGTGGGGCGATGTTCCCCACCGGCAACGTCGTGGACACGCTGGAGGTGCCGGGCGTGGGCAGCTTCCAGGCGACGATGATTAATGCCGGCATCCCGACGATCTTCCTCAACGCTGCCGACCTGGGCTACACCGGCAGCGAGCTGCAGGGCGCGATCAACGAGGATGCCGCCGCGCTGGCGAAGTTCGAGCGCATCCGCGCCCATGGCGCAGTCCGCATGGGACTGATCCAGGACGTCGGCGAGGCGGCCAAGCGCCAGCACACGCCCAAGGTGGCTTTTGTCGCGCCGGCCGAGGGCTATACCGCTTCCAGCGGCAAGGTCGTGAGCGCCGACGACATCGACCTGCGCATGCGCGCCATGTCCATGGGCAAGCTGCACCACGCGATGATGGGCACCGCGGCGGTGGCCATCGGCACCGCCGCGGCGATTCCCGGCACGCTGGTGAACCTGGCCGCTGGCGGCGGCGCGCGCGAGGCGGTGCGCTTCGGCCATCCGTCCGGCACGCTGCGCGTGGGCGCCGAGGCCCGGCAGGTCAACGGTCAGTGGACCGTGACCAAGGCGATCATGAGTCGCAGCGCGCGCATCCTGATGGAAGGCTGGGTGCGGGTGCCGGGCGACAGCTTCTGAGATCGCCGCGCTTGGAAGGAGCCGCCACGGCGGCGGTCGGGGGCTTGTCAGGAACGCCAAACACCAGCGGTCGTGGGCACGATTTAGCCGTTATCGGGCGAGCCTCATCGCCGCCATGGCGGCTCCCACGGGTAACGGAAGGCCCGTAGAGCCGAGCTTGCTCGGCTGGGGTGTTCCCGTGAACACCCCAGCCGAACAGGCCTTCCCACCGAAGCCCCCGCCGAGCAAGCTCGGCGCTACAGGTGCGAGCCGCCGTCGCGACCATCGCCGCTCCGTTTGCGATGGACCGAACCGGCATCGGCCCGCACACTGTCGCGCATGTCGAACCTGCTGTTGCCGCCTGCCATTGCCCTGCTGGGGCCGACCGCCTCGGGCAAGTCCGCACTGGCGCTGGAATGGGCGCAGCGGCTGGGCGGGGAGATCGTCAGTATCGATTCGGCGCTGGTCTATCGCGGCCTGGACATCGGCGCGGCCAAGCCGAGTGCCGCCGAACAGGCGCGGGTGCCGCACCACCTGATCGATGTGCGCGATCCCTGGCAGATCTATTCGGCTGCCGAGTTCGCGGCCGACGCGCGCACCGCGATCGCGGACATCGTGGCGCGTGGGCGGATTCCGATCCTGGCCGGTGGCACCGGGTTGTATTTCCAGGCCCTGACCGAAGGCCTCGCCGAAATGCCCCAGGCCGATGCCGCCCTGCGCGCGGCCATCAGCGCCGATGCGGCGATGCGCGGCTGGCCCGCGCTGCATGCCGAACTGGCACAGGTCGATCCGCGCGCGGCCGCGAAGATCAAGCCGACCGATCCACAGCGGATCCAGCGCGCGCTGGAGGTGTTCCGCCTCACCGGCACGCCGATCAGCACCTGGCAGGCCGAGGGTCGGCGTGGCCCGCGTCTGCCGGTCCGTCTGCTGCGCCTGGCCCTGGCCCCCGCCGAGCGTGCGGTGCTGCATGCCCGCATCGCGCAGCGTTTCGACGTCATGCTCGGGCAGGGCTTCCTCGATGAGGTTCGTGCCCTGCGCGCGTTGCCGGCGATGCAGGCGGTCGCCGCGCCGCTGGATCTGCCGGCGGTGCGCGCGGTGGGTTACCGGCAGGCGTGGGAGTTCCTGGAGGGGCAGGGCGATGCTCACCAGTTCCGCGAGCGCGCGATCGCCGCAACGCGGCAACTGGCCAAACGCCAGTTCACCTGGTTGCGCGGCCGGCCGGACCTGCGCTGGTTCGATCCGGCGACCCAGCGCGCCGGCCTGGAGGATGCGCTGGCCCTGTTCCTGGGTCGTTGAGCACAGCTGCTTTCGATTCCGCGACGCGGTCGCTGGTCAATCCGTCCGCCTTGTGTAATATCGGTTGACCGGTCGTGGTTCGGGGAGCAGTCGCCACTGCCGGCCCATTACAAGAACAGTCCCATCGCAGAATGGGCGGGAGTTTTACGCATGTCCAAGGGGCAATCCCTGCAGGATCCTTTCCTGAACGCGCTGCGTCGCGAGCGGGTGCCGGTCTCGGTCTATCTGGTCAACGGCATCAAGCTGCAGGGCACCATCGAGTCGTTCGACCAGTTCGTGGTCCTGCTGCGCAACACGGTCAGCCAGATGGTCTACAAGCACGCGATCTCCACCGTGGTGCCGGCGCGCAACGTGCGCGTGGGACCGGGGGGCGGCTATGTGCAGCCAGGGGGCGAGGGCGGTGAGTTGCCGTCCGACGAGGCCGACGAGGGCTGATTCCCGGCGCCGGCAGCCCCGGCGTCCATTGGTCGGACAACCGGCTGCTGGCCACGGCCAGCGGTTGAACCGGGGCGTGGGCGTCACCATCCTGTGGTGTCTGTTTCCCATTTGCGTAGCCGATGCCGACCGAGTTGTTTGAACGTTCCCGCCGTGGCGAACACGCGCTGCTGATCCAGCCAGTGCGGGGTGGATCCGCCGCGGTGACCGCCGATGAGGATGCCGCCGAGGAGTTCACCGAGCTGGCGCGCTCGGCAGGCGCGACCATCGCCGCGATGATCACCGCGCGCGCCGACAAGCCCAGTCCTTCGACCTTCATCGGCAGCGGCAAGCTCGAGGAGGTCAAGGCCGCGGCCGATGCGAGCGGTGCCGACCTGATCCTGGTCAACCATGCCCTGACGCCCGGTCAGGAGCGCAACCTGGAAAAGGCGCTGGAGCGCCGGGTGCTGGATCGCACCGGGTTGATCCTGGACATCTTCGCCCAGCGCGCGCGCAGCCACGAAGGCAAGCTCCAGGTCGAGCTGGCCCAGCTCAAGCACATCGCCACGCGCCTGGTGCGTGGTTGGACCCACCTGGAGCGCCAGCGCGGTGGTTCCATCGGCTTGCGCGGCCCGGGTGAAACCCAGCTGGAAACCGACCGCCGCCTGCTGCAGAAGCGCGTGGATCAGCTGCAGAAGCGGCTGGAGAAGGTCGAGGTGCAGCACACCCAGATGCGCCGTGCGCGCGTGCGCAGCGAGCTGCCGCGCGTGGCCCTGGTGGGTTACACCAATGCCGGCAAGTCGACGCTGTTCAATGCCATCACCGGCGCACAGGCCTACGCCGCCGACCAGCTGTTCGCCACCCTGGACCCGACCGTGCGCCGGGTGAACCTGCCCGGCGGTGGCGTCGTCCTGGCCGATACGGTGGGCTTCGTGCGCGACCTGCCGCACGAGCTGGTGGCGGCCTTCCGCTCGACCCTGTCCGAGGCACGCGAAGCCGATCTGCTGCTGCACGTGGTCGATGCGGCCGACCCGCTGCGCGAGGAGCGCATGGCCCAGGTGGATCTGGTGCTGGGCGAGATCGGCGCAGGCGACATTCCCCAGCTGCTGGTGTTCAACAAGATCGACCGGATCGACGGCGCCCAGCCGCGCCACGACGCGCCCGAAGGCGACCTGGACGAGGAAACCGAACCGGGCACCGTCGGCCTGGCCCGTGAGCGGGTGTGGATCTCCGCGCGCGATGGCGTCGGGCTGGAGCTGCTGGAGGCGGCGCTGGCCCAGCGCCTGGGCCTGCAGCGCATCCGCGGCGAGGTGAGCCTGCCGCATACGGCCGGCCGCCTGCGCGCGCGCCTGCACGACCTGTCGGCGATCCGCGCCGAGGACCATGACGAATCCGGCTGGCGCCTGACACTGGACATGGCCCGCGGCGATGCCGAGAAGCTGCTTTCCCAGCCCGGTGGCGACGCCCTGCGTGGCCTGCTGCCCGCCATAGAAGCGGAGCACTGGGAAGCCTGAGGCCCGGCGCTGCGCGGGCCGGCCGTCAGGGCACCAGGCGCTCCAGCGGCACCTGCGCCAGGACCGCGTCCCAAGGGAATAGCGGGCCGGGATCGCGTTTGCGCGGCACGCGGACTGACGGGTCGTCCTCGGCCGGCACCTGCGTGGTGTCCAGGTCCTCGTGGCCGGCGATGAAGCGCAGCGCCGGCAGTGTCTGGCGCAGCTGTGTCAGCAGGGCGACCAGCGCCGTGATCTGGGCCGGTGGGTAGGGCTCGTCCATGGCCTGGTGGCCGGCATGCAACCAGTGCGGCCAGCGCCCGGTGTTGACCAGTTCGATCCCGACCGAGCGCGGGTTCCAGCCGCGCACCTGGTGGGCGACCCGCTCGGGCGGGATCCAGCACAGGGTCGCGCCGTCGCGGTCGATGTACCAGTGGCCGCTGTTGCCGGTGCCCGAGGCGTAGCGCACCTGCTCACCGTACTGACGCGCGGTGGCCAGGTCGGGCAGCTCGGTGCAGTGAATGACGACCAGGTCGATCTGGTCCAGCGGGCGGGCGTCGAGCAGGCCCGCGTAGGGCAGTGGATCGAGCGGAATCAGTGCGGCGTGCGGCATGCCCGGGATGCTACACGTCCCGGGTGGCCGGGCGCGGCGCGTTAGACTGCGCACCCCCGGCCGCGCGCTGTCGTCCTGTCCTGCCATGCCTTTTAACCCCGATTCCCCCCTGGCCAAGCTGATGGCCACCTTGCCGCGTGCCGGCGTGGTGGACTGGATCGGTGTGCGCCCGGCGCGCGATGTGCCCATGATCGCCGCCGAGCGCGTCCAGGTCGTCGCCGGCGCTGGCGTGACCGGCGACCGCTACAAGGGCGGCAGCGGCAAGCGCGGGCTGACCCTGATCCAGGCCGAGCACCTGCCGGTGATCGCCGCCCTGGCCGGGCTGGACGCGGTGGAGGTCGCCACCCTGCGCCGCAACGTGCTGGTCTCGGGCATTCCGCTGATTGCGTTGAAGGAGCGCCGCTTCCGCATCGGCGGGGTGGTGCTGGAAGGCACCGAGCCCTGCGACCCGTGCTCGCGCATGGAGGACGCGCTCGGGCCCGGCGGCTACAACGCCATGCGCGGCCACGGTGGGCTGTGCGCGCGGATTGTCGAAGGTGGCACCTTCGCCGTCGGCGATGCGGTGGTGCCGCTGTGATCCGCGGCCACGTCATCCTCTCGCACGGGTTCGAAAGCGGGCCCGAGGCGACCAAGGTCACTGCGCTGGCACAGGTCGCCGAGGCGGCCGGCTGGAGCCACGAACGCCCCGACTACACCGACCTGGACAGCCGCAGCGATATCAGCGAGCTGGGCGATGTCGGTGCGCGCCTGGTGCGCCTGCGCACGCTGGCCGCGGCCGCGGCCAAAAAGGGGCCGCTGGTGCTGGTCGGCTCCAGCCTGGGGTCTTACATCTCTGCGCAGGTGTCGTTGCTTGTGCCGGTGCATGCGCTGTTCCTGATGGCGCCGCCGACCATCCTGGGCCCCATGCCGGCGCTGGATGCCGCGCAGGTGCCGGTCTCGATCATCCACGGCTGGGACGACGAACTGATCCCGGCCAAGCACGTCATCGACTGGGCGCAGGCGCGTCGTGCGCGCCTGCTGATGGTCGATGACGACCATCGCCTGGCCGCTCACGTGGACGCGGCCGCACAGGCGTTCGCCGCGCTGTTGGCCGGGCTGTGACCGCCCTTGCGGCATGCGTGCCGATTTTCATTCGAGGTTGAAGTGAAGTTCTACGTTTCCTGCGCCAAGGGGCTGGAGTACCTGCTGGTCGACGAGTTGGTCGCGCTGGGCGCGTCCAAGGCGACCGCCACCGTGTCCGGTGTCAATGCCGAAGGCACGCTGCACGATGCGCAGCGCGCGGTGCTGTGGTCGCGCCTGGCCAGTCGCGTGCTGTGGCCGATCGGGGAGTTCGATTGTCCCGACCAGGATGCGATGTACGACGGCGTGTTCGCGCTGCCGTGGACGCAGCACCTGCGCAGCGAGCACACCCTGGCGGTGGACGCGCACGTGTCCGGCGAGGCGATCACGCACGCGCGCTTTGCCGCGCAACGGATCAAGGATGCGGTGGTCGACCACCTGCGTGCCGAAGGCCTGGAGCGGCCGTCGGTCGACGTGGACGAGCCGGACGTGCGCATCAACTTCTCGCTGCGCAAGGGGCGGGCCACGGTGTCCATCGACCTGGGCGGCGGCCCGCTGCATCGGCGCGGCTGGCGCCAGGTGCGCAACGAAGCGCCGCTAAAGGAAAACCTCGCCGCCGCGGTGCTGCTGCGCGCTGGCTGGTTGCAGTCCTACGCCGGTGGCGGTGGCCTGCTGGACCCCATGTGCGGCAGTGGCACGCTGCTGATCGAAGGGGTACTGATGGCGGCCGATGTCGCCCCCGGCCTGCAGCGCCACGGTAGCCTGCCGCCCTCGCGCTGGCTGGGCTTCGATACGGCGCAGTGGAACGCGCTGCTGGACGAGGCGCGCACGCGCGAGGCCGCCGGCCGCGCCAAGCTCGGCCAGGTCGCCTTCGGCAGCGACATCGACCCGCGCGCCATCGACGCGGCCCGCGCCAGTGCGCGCGAGGCCGGGGTCGAGGAGGCCATCGTGCTCCAGGTCTGCGATGTGGCCCAGCTGCCCGCACCGCCGATCCGGCGCGGCGTGGTGGTCTGCAACCCGCCCTACGACGAACGCCTGGCCGCCGATGCCGCGCTGTACCGCGCGCTGGGCGATGGCCTGCGCGGCGCAGTGCCGGACTGGCGCGCCAGCCTGCTGTGCGGCAGCGCCGAGCTGGCCATGGCCACCGGCCTGCGCGCGCAGAAGAAGTACCAGCTGTTCAACGGCGCGATCGAGTGCGCGCTGATCTTCGTCGATCCCATCGCGCCGCCGCAGCGCGTGGTGCCCGATGCGCCGGCCGAGCTCAACGAAGGCGCGTCCCAAAAGGGGATTTCCTCCGGGGCACAGATGGTCGCCAACCGTCTGCGCAAGAACCTCAAGAAGTTCAAATCCTGGCGCCAGCGCGAGGACGTGAGCTGCTACCGCGTCTACGACGCCGACCTGCCCGAGTACGCCGCCGCTGTGGACCTCTACCAGGAGGCCGAGGGCGCGCGCCGGCTGTTCCTGCACGTGCAGGAATACGCCGCGCCGGCCAGCATCCCGGAGGCCGACACCCTGCGACGCTTCAACGAACTGCTGGCCGCGGTGCGCCAGGTTTTCGCCGTGCCGCACGAGCAGGTCGCGGTGAAGTCGCGCGCGCGCGGCAAGGGCGGCAGCAAGTACGGGCGCATGGCCCAGCAGGGCGAGTTCGTCGTGGTCCACGAACATGGCGCGCGCCTGCGGGTGAACCTGTTCGACTACCTGGACACCGGACTGTTCCTGGACCATCGCCCCCTGCGCGGGCAGATGGCCGCGCAGGCACGCGGGCGGCGCTTCCTCAACCTCTTCAGCTACACCGGCGTGGCCAGCGTGGAAGCGGCCGTGGCTGGCGCGGCCAGTACCACCAGCGTGGACCTGTCCGGCACCTATCTGCAGTGGTGCGCGGAGAACCTGCAGGAGAACGGCATCGGCGGCGCCAAGCATCAGCTGGTGCAGGCCGACGTGCTGGCCTGGCTGGAAGCCGACCGCGGCCAGTACGAGCTGATCTTCTGCGACCCGCCGACCTTCTCCAACTCCGCGCGCGCCGAGGACTTCGACGTGCAGCGCGATCACGTGCGCCTGCTGCGCGCCTGCATCGCGCGGCTGGCGCAGGGCGGGGTGCTGTACTTCTCCAACAACTTCCGCCGCTTCAAGCTGGACGAGTCAGCCGTGGCCGAGTTCGCGGTGTGCGAGGAGATCAGCCCCAGCACCATCGGCCCGGATTTCGAGCGCAACGCCCGCATCCACCGCGCCTGGCGCCTGACGCGCGCCTGATGGCAGTCGTGGGAGCCGCCATGGCGGCGATAGCAGCGTTCCTCACCACATAGCGCCGAACTCGCTCGACCGAGGTCAATCTGTAGCGCCGAGCTTGCTCGGCTGAGGCCCGGATCTGTAGAGCCGAGCTTGCTCGGCTGAGGCTTTGCCGGAAGCGCCTCTGGCCGCGCCCACGTGGCAGGGCCTTCTTCGGTAATGCCCCCGCCGAGCAAGCTCGACGCTACGGATGGGCGCCGCCAGCCGACTGGGGGCCAACATTGGGCCTGGGATCAGGGGAAGCGCGCACCGCACTGCACGCGCGCCACGGACGGCGGAAAACACCATCCGGCTGGCGCATCACTGCGCCTGTCCATGGGACGGCCCCGACCGCTAAGGTGTCCGGCCGCCTCCGATCGACGCCCTGCGCCATGTCCACCGCCACCGTCCCGCTCCGCAACGATGCCAAGGTCCTGACCCTGTCGGCCCTGGGCGGCGCGCTGGAGTTCTACGATTTCGTGGTCTTCGTGTTTTTCGCCAAGACCCTGGCCGGGCTGTTCTTCCCGGCCGACATCCCGGCCTGGTTGGCACAGCTGCAGACCTTCGGCATCTTCGCCGCCGGCTATCTGGTGCGGCCCATCGGTGGGGTGGTGATGGCGCACTTCGGCGACCGCATCGGGCGCAAGCGGCTGTTCGCTTTCAGCGTGTTCCTGATGGCGCTGCCGACGCTGTGCATCGGCCTGCTGCCCACCTACGCCCAGGTCGGCGTGCTGGCGCCGCTGCTGCTGCTGTTCCTGCGCCTGCTGCAGGGCCTGGCGATCGGTGGCGAAATGCCGGGCGCCTGGGTGTTCGTGGCCGAGCATGCGCCGCCGAAGAAGGTCGGCTTCGCCGTGGCCAGCCTCTCGGCCGGCATCAACGTCGGCACGCTGATGGGCTCGCTGATGGCCTCGGCGATGGCGCACTTCTTCACCCCGGCCGAGCTGGCCGGGCACGCCTGGCGCATTCCGTTCCTGATCGGCGGGGTGTTCGGTTTCATCTCGGTGTGGCTGCGGCGCTGGCTGGATGAAACGCCGGTCTTCGCGCAGATCCGTGCGCGCCGCGCGCAGGCGCAGCTGCCGATCAGGGAAGTCCTGCGCCACTACCGTGGCGGCGTGCTGGTCTCGATGTGCGTGACCTGGATCCTGACCGCCGGCATCGTGGTGGTGATCCTGATGACGCCCACGCTGATCCAGTCCTCCTTCGGCATCGCCCCGGCGCTGGCCAGCGAGGGCAACGTGCTGGCGGCGGTCTGCCTGGTCATCGGCTGCGTGTGGACCGGCGTGCTGAGCGACCGCATCGGCCGTGCGCCGGCGCTACTGGTGGCCTCGCTGTCGCTGCTGGTGGCCGTCTATCTTCTGTATTTCGATCTGGCCAATGGCGGGCGCCACTTTCTGCCGCTGTACGCGCTGGCCGGTTTCACCTCTGGCGTGGCGGGGGTGACCCCGGCGGTGATGAGCGCCTCCTTCCCGGCCACGGTGCGCTATACCGGGCTGGCGCTGTCCTACAACCTGGCCTACGCGATTGCCGGCGCGGCCACGCCGCCGCTGGTGGCCTTCCTCTCGCGCCAGGTCGGGCCGCTGGCCCCGGCGCACTACGTGGCAGGCGTGGCCCTGGTCAACGTGGCCCTGGCTTTCTATCTGTGGAAGCGCCCGGCCGTCGAAGCCGCCGCCTAGTCCCGCGCTCGCCGCCTGGCCGGCAGCCGCACATCCGGGCCGCCGGCCCGGTATCGTGTGCCGCCTTTGGCCCGAACCTCCCTGTCATGTCCACCTCCACCGTCCCGCTCCGCAACGATGCCAAGGTCCTGATCCTGTCGGCGCTGGGTGGGGCGCTGGAGTTCTACGATTTCGTGGTCTTCGTGTTTTTTGCCAAGACCCTGGGCACGCTGTTCTTTCCGTCCGACATGCCGGCCTGGCTGGCGCAGCTGCAGACCTTCGCCATCTTCGCCGCCGGTTATCTCGTCAGGCCCATTGGCGGGGTGCTGATGGCGCACTACGGGGACCGGATCGGGCGCAAGCGGCTGTTCGCCTTCAGCGTGTTCCTGATGGCCGTGCCCACGCTGTGCATCGGCTTGCTGCCCACCTACGCGCAGATCGGCATCGCCGCGCCACTGTTGTTGTTGCTGATGCGGCTGGTGCAGGGCCTGGCCATCGGGGGTGAGATGCCGGGCGCCTGGGTCTTCGTGGCCGAGCACGCGCCGCCGGGCAAGGTGGGCTTCGCCATCGGCACGCTTTCGGCCGGCCTGAGCCTGGGCCTAGTGCTGGGCGCGCTAGCGGCCTCGGCGATGGCGCTGTGGTTCACCCCGGCGCAGGTGCTGGGGTATGCCTGGCGCCTGCCCTTCCTGCTCGGTGGCGTGTTCGGCCTGGTGTCGGTGTGGCTGCGACGCTGGCTGGACGAGACCCCAGTGTTCGCCCAAATGCGCGAGCGCAAGGCGCTGGCGCGCCTGCCGATCCGCGAGGTGCTGCGTGACCATCGCGGTGGCGTGCTGGTGTCGATGGGCGCTACCTGGGCGCTGACAGCGGCCATCGTGGTGGTGATCCTGATGACGCCCACGCTGGTGCAGTCGTCCTTCGGGATTTCCGCCGCGCGAGCGAGCGAGGGCAGCGTGGTGGCCGCGATTTGCCTGATCGCCGGCTGCCTGTGGACCGGCATGCTGTCGGACTGGATCGGGCGGGCGCCGGCGCTGTTGGTGTCCTCGCTGGCGCTGATGGCCGGCGTGTACCTGCTTTACATCGACCTGGTGCACGGCGGGCAGCATTTCCTGCCGCTGTATGCGCTGGCGGGCTTTACCGCCGGCGTGTCCGGCGTGGCGCCAGGGGTGATGGCGGCGGCGTTCCCCGCGCGGGTGCGCTTCACCGGGCTGGCCCTGGCCTATAACGCGGCCTATGCCATCGCCGGTGCGCTGACGCCGCCGTTGATCGCCTACCTCGCCGCACGCGCGGGCGCGCTGGCGCCTGCGCACTACGTGGCGGTGGTGGCGCTGGTCAACGTGGCACTGGCGCTTTACCTGTGGAAGCGTCCGGCGCAGGCCTGACTCAGGCCGCCGCCTTGGTGCGGTGGCCGGACAGTTCGGCCCCGACATCCGGGGCGAACTTCAGGTGCCACCAGGTCGAAGAGAGCGAGATCAGCGTGACCACGATGAAGGCGGCGGAAAAATCCGCCAGCTGCGGGCGCGGGTCGTGGCCGATGGAAATGGCCACCTTCAGGATCAACGCGCCCACGCACACGCCCACCGACAGCATCAGCTGCTGCAGCGTGGTGTACAGGCTGGAGGCGGTGCTCATACGGCGAGTGGGCACGGCCTCGTAGGCCACCGTGTTGTAGGCAGCGAACTGGAAGGACATGAACGCCCCGCAGCCCACCAGCAGCACGAACATCACCCAGTCCGGCCAGCCCGGCCGGAACAGCGCGCAGACCGCATAGCCCAGGCTGGCCAGCACGCCATTACCGATCAGCCCGCGCCGGTAGCCCACGCGGCGCAGCAGCCAAGGCGTGAGGATGCGCATGATCAGCGCCCCCAGTGCGGTGGCCAGCACCAGCCGGCCGGCATGCGCGGCGCTATAGCCAAAAGCGAGCTGGAACAGCAGCGGCAGCAGGAACGGCTGCGCGCCCTGGGTGATGCGCATCAGTGAGCCGCCCACCACCGACAGACGGAACGATGCGATCTTCATCAGGCTCAGATCCAGCAGCGGCGCGGCGTGCCGACGCGCATGCCACACATAGCCGAACGCGGCGACCAGACTGACGGCCATCAGCGCCGTGGCCCGCTCCAGTCCGTCGCGCTGGCTCACCATCTCCAGGCCGAACAGCCCGCAGCCCAGGCATAGTCCGCACAGGACGAAGCCGCGCAGGTCGAACGCCTTGGGATCGTCGGCGGCCTCGATATAGGGGATCAGCCGGCGCACCAGCACGAACCCCATCAGCCCGATCGGAATATTGATGTAGAAGATCCAGTGCCAGCTCCAGTAGCTCACCAGCAGGCCACCCAGCGGCGGACCCAACAGCGGCCCCAGGAAGGCCGGCACCAGGGTCCAGGACATCGCCGAGACCAGGTTTTTCCGCTCCACCACGCGCAGCAGGATCAGCCGACCCAGCGGCGCCATCATCGAGCCGCCAGCGCCCTGCAGCAGGCGCGCGCCGACCATCATCGGCAGGGTGGTGGCCAGCGAGCACAACACCGAGCCGGCCACGAACACCACGATCGACGCACTGAACACGCGCCGCGCGCCGTAGCGGTCGGCCATCGCGCCACTGGCCGGGATGCCGATCGCCAGCGCCAGCAGGTAGGCGGTCATGGCGATGCTCATCGCCGGCGCCGAGGCATCGAAGTCCCGCGCCATCGCCGGCAGCGCCGTGGCCAGCACGGTGGCGTCCAACTGCTCCATGAAGATGGCGCAGGCGATGATCAATGAGACGACGCGGTAGTCCGGCGTCTGGCGGGGTGGAAGCGTCGCCGGCATATCCGGCCGCGCCTGTGGAGCAGCAGTCACAGCAGAAGATCCTGGGCGCCGCCGCAACCCCGGTCAGCCGGACGGGGCAGGGCGACAGCGCCGGAAAGGCAGGTGCGCGCAGGATGTCGCACCGCAGCATGATGAATTATTCGCCGTTGTCATGGGGGCGGCAACTTGGGGCGTCACCATTCGTTCCGTCAGCCGGGACGTGTGATGGCAATCCCGGCCACCCAACTGCTGAGTGAGACAAAGCGAGGAGCAGGCCGACGACGTTGTCCCGGGCATCCCCGGGCCAGCCAACCCGCCCTCGCTTCGGCCCATGCCTTGCCTGGCTACTGATAAGTTGGATGCGGTTGCGAGAGGTGCGATGCGGTGCCAGCCGGTACAGGCGCCGGTCCTACAAGATAGCTGGCAGGCGCTTCGCGCACGCCGCCCAGCGTGCGCTTCGGACTGAAGCGCTGCGACGTGCAGATCTCCTCGACGATGTCATGGATCCCGCGCACGTCCCGGTAGATGGCATCGCCCATCACCGCCAGCGTGGCTTCTGCATACTCGGCATGATCGGCGCAGCAGACCACGTTGCCGATGGCGCGTAGGCTTTCCAGCAGCCGGTTTATCTCGTCGATCTGGCGCAGGGTGATACCCGACAGGTAGCGCTTGTCGGCTGCCGAATCAGCTGGAGCTTGCGTCTCGGCGCTTGCTTCCGATGCCTCGCGTTCCCCCTCGTGCGCGTCGCGCTCCAGCCCGGACGCGACCGCCTCAATCCCAAGTTTGGCTGGCCACGCGAGTGTTGCCATGACCTGGGCGATCTGTTGCTCCATCTGTCTCAAGCGCCTCGCCACCTTGCCCAGGCGAACCTCTGCGTCCGCTGCGGGCTTCACTCTCTTGCGCGGCCGGGCCAGGCTGGCCAAGTCGGCCACCTCGGCCTGCAGTTGCTTCAGCCGTCGCTGGCTGTCCTCCGGCAGGAAATAGCCAGTCGTTCCCTGATCGTGCGTATCGTGCGTCGACATGCTTGCCTCCTCGTTCCGTGAAGTACCCGCGCGCCAGGATGACGACGGGAAGTCGGGAGGTTAGAAACCGCACAGAGCCGGCGGGCGTATTTCCCCGAAGGGTGTTGTATTAGCCGCCCTCCCGACGCGGGCATCACGTCGGTTCGCACCCGATGGATATCAGGCACAAAAAACCCACCGGTTTGACGGAGGTGGGGACCGCTCTGTGAGGAGTTTCTACGCTCCTTGCAGGGAAGACTGCTACCGGCAAACGCACGTGTCAACAGGCGAGGCGGCTTGGCAGTTGGTCGGGTTCTCTTGTTCGTGCAGCAACCCGGCAACCCCGTGCCAACTTATGGCACATGAGCCGTCGCCCTATGATCCGCGGCCGCCCGAATCTGGACCGACGCATCGGCGCTGCCCGCGCTGACGACGCACACGCTCGTTGGACCATCCACCCAACCGCCTCGACCAACTGCATCTGTGGGCCGCCGCCGGCACGGCGCCGGGCACCGCGGTATGGCTACTTACGCCTCCTTTGCCACGCACGAACTATTGTCACCCGGACTGGCGTTTCAGATGCTTTTGCGCCCGGCTATCGAAGCGAACAGGCGGGCCTGCAACACGCGGACTGCTCGATAGAGGAACGTATGTCAGGATTGACATGTGTGCTTTGAGTGACATCTAATCGCCCACCAGTTCGAAGCCCGGAATGGGAGCCGTGGTTCGTACCACTGATAGGTGTGAAGCTTCGTTGTGTTGAGGTTCGCCGACGCGACCTTTCACATCGACGATGACTCGGGGATTCTTTCGCTTTTAAAAAGGGCGGCTGTTTAGACGAGCGCGCGTCGCGCGTGTTCTTGCAGCTTCCTCGTTCGATGGTCGGGCAATGCCTGAGGGGCGTCGCCCGCCTGTACTCCCTTTGCCGCAACGGCAGGGACTATCTAAATCATGATTGCCGCTTGGAAGGTGGCAAAGGGAAAATGATGAGTCGTGGCATGTCTTGGAGTTGCAACGTCGCATTGACGCGCGGGCTGATGGGAGTCCTGATCGCAACTTTCCTCGTTGCATTTCGATGTGGTGCCCAGACACCGCCGACTGTCCCGGACGAATACTCGCGCGCATTGACGGCCCAGTCCGATCCATCCAGGCTGGATCCTGACAGCATGTTCGGCGATAGCATTGGGATGTATACCGGCTCGCTGGAATTTCTCCAGACGGACGCCTCGCTGGTGGGCAATAACCAATTGGAAGTCGCGATAAAGCGCACCGTCCGGATGGGCGACCGACCTGATGGTCCTGGCCCGCGTTCGGGAATGTGGCGCCTGGCAATTCCAAACATCCATGGCGTTTTTGCTGAGGATCGGGGGTGGGTGACAAGCAAGGGCGACGATCCAGGTAAGCGTTGCTCCAACTACTGGTGGCCGTTCTCCGAGTACATAGACGGCACGGGCTACAGTTATCCGACGACCGGCAAAAAGCTATTCTTCCCCGAGGAATTTTGGTTTGGTGTTTCTCTCTATCTGCCTGGGTTGGGAGATGAGGCGGTATTGAGGGCAGACAGCTACGCGGGAGAGAGTGTCGGCTGGCCGCGACCGACAAATGGAACGTCTTATCCGCTCAGGACCAAGTCTGGGTCGGTGATAAGTTGTACCTCGCTGAAGGACGGAGGTGGCGAGGGATTTGAAGTCTTGACGGCTGATGGGGTGTCCTATCGCTTGGATCATATGGTGTCTTATCCAACGCGCCCCTTGCTCAAATATGTCTTCATGCAGAACGACTCCGGGACATTCCGTTTGCAGTGGGTTTTAAATCGTGCCGAATACGTGCTGTGGGTCAGCAGTGTACGGGATCGATTCGGAAATACCGTGACCTATGACTGGGACAAAACTGATCCGCGGAAATTGAACGGAATTTACAGTAGCGACGGGCGCGCGCTGGAGATTTCTTATACGAACGGTCAGATTGTTCAAGTGCGAGCAGGCGACCGCGTCTGGAATTATACCGGCAACCGGATTGTCTACCCCGACAATTCCTATTGGGAATTCCCCAGTATGGAGCTCTATGCTAATTCCTATGATGAAGGGAGCATTCCTGGAAAGAATTCTCACTGTTACACGCCAGGGTATCCGACGACAAAGCATATGCATGCGGTCATGCGCCATCCCAGTGGCGCGGTGGCCACTTTTGATGCTGCCCCGACACTTCATGGGCGCTCCAAGACGACAGCAGCGTGCGATATGTCTTATGAGCCCAGTGCAAGCACATGGCAAGAATCGTCTGAGTCCTACCCTGCGACCTATTATCTGTGGTCGCTCACGTCTAAAAGCATCTCCGGGCCAGGAGTCGATACGCCACTGACCTGGAGGTACGCCTACAGTTCGCCAAATGGCTGTTACGCGACAACGGATCCTAGTGGGAAAAATAATTGCAGCGCATCCTCGCCGACAACCAAGTGGGTTGATGTGACAGATCCCGATGGCACACAGACGCGTTACACATATGGCAATGTCTATAATGTCAATGAGGGGCAATTGTTGAGCATTCGGGGGCCGGATCGCCTCATTGAGCAGAGCTATGGCCCTGCTGGGAGCGCCACCTATCCACTTGCGGCTGGCATCGAGGTCGCTCCGCCGCGCAGCATGGCCACTTTCGGTACGCGCATGATGCCGCTTCGTCAAAAAACAGTCACCCAGGATGGCACCGTTTTCAAGTGGACGGTTAACGCTTTCGATAATATGGCGCGTCCCATCTCGGTCACAAAGAGCAACGCGGCAGCCCCTTAGCTGCTATCGCTTACTTGGATTCTGGTTGGACGTGTATCCCCCGCCGATTCGAGGGGGTAAGTGGGCATTCTTGCCATGGAGAGTTGAGATGTTTCGCATTGCCCGTAGGACATATTCTTTGTTCTTCTTGTTGGCCACCGCTTCGGCTTCTGTATCGGCTCAAGCCACACTGACCGAAACGTATGCCTACGAGGATGATCTGACGCATTGGGTCATCGGTCAGTCGAAGGAAGTAAAGCTAAATGGCGTTTCTTCTGTTCGGAACGAGTATGACAGCCTCGGTCGACTGACTAAGGTCCATAATTTTGGGCTTCCTGTGCAGGCCTTTGGTTATTACCCTGACGGGAACCTTCAGTGGTCCGAGGATGGAAACAAGAACAGGACAATCTACTCTAGTTGGGAGCGGGGGATTCCTCGATTGCTGACATTTGCGGACGGTAGCAAGCAGTCCGCGGTGCTCGATCCCAACGGTTGGATCATCTCAGTCACGGATCAGTCGAACAACACGGTTTCCTACAGCCACGATGCGATGGGTAGGGTGACCAGTGTGGTGTATCCAACGGGAGATGAGGTGGTCTGGAGTCGCACGACGACGTCGATGGCACCCGTGGGCGTCGCTGAGTATGGCTTGGCTGCTGGCCATTGGAAAAAGGTGGTCAGTACTGGTAGTGCCCGCCATGAGACTTATTTCGATGCTTTTTTCAGGCCCGTCTTGATTCGGGAGTACGAGGCCGGCGCCAACCAATCGGCGACCACACGCTTCACCCGATATGAGTACGACTTCCGCGGGCAGGTGACATTTCAGTCTTATCCCGGCGAGACGTCCTCCCTGTTGACTGGTGTCTGGACCTACTACGATAGCTTGGGACGGAAAAAATCCTCGTTTCAGACGTCTGATCAGGCGTCGGGAAATGAGCTTCTCCCGACGACCTATCAGTATCTGTCGGGTAACAGGGTGGTGCAGAAAGACCCGATGGGGCACGTGACAACCACGACGTTCCAGGCGTTCGACCAACCAAGTTATGACGCTCCGACAGTCATCGACGTTGCTGGCGGGGCGAGAACCGTCATCCTTCGCGATGTCTTTGGAAAGCCCGTCAGCATCGGTCGGAGCGGGTCCGGCAGCTGAGCCTGGCTTTGTCACTAATGCTTCCAAACCCGTAGAAGGATCTGGGTCGAATGAATACCAATATCGCGGGCGGTCAATTGGCGATCCGTCGCCAGTTCGTAGCGGCTTCTCTTTTGCTTCTTTCAATGTTCTCGCAGTCCGCTTTTGCTGCACGGCAGTGCCCAGACGGCTCTACAGCAGGCCCGGGCAATATATGTGAGCCACCGGACCCTCCTTCACCACCGCCTCTTTTGAGTAGCTTCCTCTCTCAAAGCGTGCCGACCACGATGGTGGTTGGACAGTCCTACGGCGTCTCGCTGAGCTACAAGAATACAGGTGGAACGACGTGGACCGCAGCCTCGGCCTTTAGCCTCGGATCGCAAAACCCTGGTGACAATACGACATGGGGCACACACCGCGTTGCCGTGCCCGGCTCGGTTGCTTACAACCAGAGCGTGACTTTCAATTGGAGCGCGATCGCGCCTCGAACGCCTGGAACCTACAATTTTCAGTGGCGCATGGTGCGCGATGGCGTAGCCTGGTTCGGAGCGTCGTCCCCTAATGTCTCGGTGCAAGTCCTCGAGTCCGTCATCAAAGGCAACATCGAGGGGATCAGCGGCGGAAACATCAACGGCTGGGCGTGTTCTACACGGTTGAATGCCTCAATCGACGTGCACCTTTATGTCGGTGGTCCCGCAGGGGGCGGTGGCACCGGCCTCGGTGCATTCCAGGCCAACAGGGCAAGTGAGTCCGGTGTGGCCAGTGCCTGCCAGGCCAGTGGCACGGCCTATCGCTTCAGCATCCCGATCACGTCGGCGATGGTCACCCAACAAGGTGGCAAGACCATCTACATCCACGGTATTTCGCCGGTGGGCGCCTCGAATTCGGCGATCTCCAACTCCGGGACATACCGGATTCCGGTCAACGCGGCTCCGAGCGCACAACTGACGGCCCCTGCGGCCGGCTCCATCATCGCCGAGAATGGCGCATTTACGCTCGCCGCCAATGCCTCCGATTCGGATGACGGCGTGGCGTCGGTGTCGTTCTTGGGGGACGGCAATGTACTCGCGACCGACAACAGTGCGCCTTATCAAGCCACATGGTCCTCGGTTTCCGAAGGGGCCCATACCATTTCGGTACGCGCGACGGACATGCGCGGTGCGACGACGACGAGTCCCGCTGTCACGGTCTATGCTTCCAAGGTTATAGGCGACATTGGCGCACCAAACGGATCGATCTGGGGCTGGGCCTGTGCGACGTATTGGAACCCTTCGATCAAGGTTCATCTGTATCTAGGTGGTCCTGCTGGATCCGGGGTGTTTGCTGGGGAGTACACAGCGAATCAGGGGACCGACTCAGTGCGGGCCGCCGCATGTAAAGCCAGCGGTACCGCCTACATGTTCGTGATTCCGATCACGGACGCGATGGTGAGTACCTATAGCGGCAAGGCCATCTATCTCCACGGCATCTCGCCAGTCGGTGGCAGCAATAGCCTGTTGGGGCACTCTGGTTCCTACACCATTCCCCAGAACCAGGCGCCGAGCGTCACGCTGACCGCGCCGACCAGCGATCCGCGCCCTCAGGCGCCGGCCTCGATCCAGATGGCGGCTAACGCCAGTGATCCGGATGACGTGGTCGCCAAGGTTGAGTTCCTGTGAAGCGTCCACGTTTCTTCGAGTCACTCAGAAGTAGAGGTGGTTGGTGATTGTGCCATTGCGAATCGCATGGGCGGCAACCCGCCGAGCGACCGATGTGGTCGCTGGTGGTTGTATCGATGGCGCCAGTCCTCGGCCATGCGACGCACTTCATCGAGCGTGGTGAACACGAAGCGGTCCAGCACTTCGGTGCGGAAGGTGCGGTTGAAGCGTTCGATGTAGGCGTTCTGGGTGGGCTTGCCGGGCTGGATGTGGATCAGGGTGACGCCGTGCTGCTGTGCCCACTGCCTGAGCGCGGCGCTGATGAACTCCGGGCCGTTGTCTAGGCGCAGTCGCCTTGGGGCACCACGCAGCTCTACCAACTCATCCAGTGCGCGGATGACCCGTGCCGAGGGCAGGCTGGTGTCGATTTCGATCTTCATCGATTCGCGATTGAAGTCATCGTTGATGTTGAAAGTGCGAAAGCGACGCCCAGACCACAGTGCATCGGACATGAAGTCCGCCGACCAGGTGTGATTGGCCGCTTGCGGAATCTCCAGCGGCGAGCGGATGCGATCAGGCAGGCGGCGCTTGCCGCGACGTGGAAGGTTGAGCTTCAGCGCGGTGTAGACCCGCCAGGCGCGGGTCTTGCCCCAGCCCCGCGGCCGCAATGCCCAATCCATCAGCAGGCCAAAACCGTGTCCGGGGTTGTCCTTCAGATGTTCCTCGATTGCGGCGATGAGCGGGCCATCGTCGCGTTGGCGCGGACGGTAATGCCGTGCAGATCGGGATAGCTGCAGCACCCGATCAGCTCGACGGGCACTGAGGCCGTGAGCGGTTTGCATGGCCAGACTCAATTCCAATCGACGAGCCTGGCTCAACCTTTTCGCGACAGCACGTCCTTGAGCGCGTGGTGATCCAGTGCCAGCTCGGCATACATGCGCTTCATCCGGGCCAACTCGGCTTCCACGTCCTTCAGGTGCCGCAACTGCGACACCTCCATGCCTGCGTATTTGGACTTCCAGACGTAATAGGTCGGCTCGCTGATCCCGTGCTTGCGGCAGGTCTCGCCGACCTTGGCGCCAGCCTCGACTTCTTTGAGGATCCGGACCATCTGTTCTTCGGTGAATTTTGACTTCTTCATGCGAGCTCCTTGAGGTGGAACTCTACTTCCAAGTGGATCGAATTAACGGGGACGCTTCAGGACGACCAGGACCAGACGATACGCGGAGAGCCGCCCGCGCCTCACCGACCAGTCGGCCCTTGATGGATATTGGGTCGCGCGGCCCAGGCTTGAGGCGCACACGCGCGGCGAGTGCGACGCGAAGGGCTGCAGCCACCGCCCGACGATGCCTTAATGAGCCTCAGGCAGCGGCGCGGACCGACTGGGCGATGATGGCCAGATAGCGCTGGATCGTGGTCTCCAGGCCCTCATAGAGCGCCTCGCCGATCAGCGCATGGCCAATTGACACCTCCCTGACGGCCGGCAGGGCGCTCAGGAAAGGCCCCAGGTTGTCCTGGCTGAGGTCGTGGCCGGCATTGACCGCCAGCCCGAGCGCGCCTGCCTCCGTGATCGTGGCCTGGCAGGCCGCCAAGGCTTGCTCGGGCGCGCCGGCGGCCCATTGCGCGGCGTAGGGTCCGGTGTAGAGCTCGATGCGGTCCGCGCCCATCTGCGCCGCGCGTGCGAGTCCGACACACCCGGCATCGACAAACAGGCTGACGCGGCATCCGAGCGCCTTGAAGCCTGCAATCAGCTCGGCCAGCGCCCCGGTGTCGGCGGTGAAATCGAAACCGTGGTCCGAGGTCAGCTGTCCATCCGCATCGGGCACCAGGGTGACCTGGGCCGGCCTGACCTGTTCGCACAGGGGGAGCAACCCGGGATATCCGGCCCGTGGTGGCGCGAACGGATTGCCCTCGACATTGAACTCGACCTGGAACTGGTTGGTCAGCGCCGACAACGCCACAACGTCCTCGGCGGTGATGTGCCGGCGATCGGGACGCGGATGCACGGTGATGCCCTGCGCGCCCGCGGACAGACAGGTGCGCGCGGCGCGCAGCACGTCCGGTTCGCCCTCTCCACGCGAATTGCGCAGGACCGCGATCTTGTTGACGTTGACGCTCAGGGCCGCGCCAGGCTCAGACACCATCACGCGACTCCCCGCTCAGCGGGTCAGTGCCGCCGGCCTGCTGCGCGGCGCGGCGTGCCTCGGCCCGTTGGCGCAGCCGGTGGAGTTCCACCGGGTCGACCATGCGTCGGCCGCTATCGCCCTGGTTGCCCACCCGGGCCGAATACCACCCCATCGCCCAGGCCAGCAGCAGGCCCAGCGCCGCCAGCAACGCCACCACCATCAGGGCCATCGAGGTCGTGCGCAGGGCCACAGCCATGGCCCCGAACGAAAGCAGAAGGAAGAGCCAGTACATGGAGCCGGTCCGCATGGGAGACGCCGCCGATTCTACCCATCCCGGCACGCCGCGCGAGGCTTAGAGGAAGGGCGAACCCAGCCGGGCGAGGGCCTCGGGCAGGCGGTTGCGCCACAGCGAGCGGTTGCGCTCGTTGTGGACCTTGGATGCGCGCTCGAACTCGCCTTCCAGCAGCTCCGACAGCCGTGCATTGAACGCCGGCTCGCGGAACAGCAGGGCGACTTCGAAGTTCAGCCGGAAGCTGCGGTGGTCGAAGTTGGCGCTGCCAAGGATGGCCAGATTGTCGTCACAGATCAGCGCCTTGGTGTGCAGCATGCGCGGGCCGTACTCGTAGACCTTGACCTTGGCGGCGAGCAACTCGTCGAAGTAGGAGCGCGCGGCGAAGGTGACCAGCCTGGAGTCGCTCTGCTTGGGGACGAGCAGGCGCACGTCCAGCCCGGCCAGCGCCGCGGAGGTGAGCGCCATCGTGGCCGCCTCGCCGGGGACGAAATACGGCGTGACCAGCCAGACCCGCTCCTTGGCCTCGTGGATCGCCGAGACCTGCACGCGGTGGATGGCTTCCCAGTCCGAGTCGGGACCGGAGACGAGCACCTGGACGGCAATATCGCCCACCGGTGCGTCGGCTGCCGGCGCCCACAGCACCGTGCCCCTGAAGTGGTCCCGCCCGTGCCCGGTGGCGTAGATCCAGTCTTCCACGAACACCTGCTGCAGGCCGCGCACGATCTCGCCTTCCAGCCGCAGGTGCAGGTCACGGTAGGCATTGGGATTGAGCCGCTCGTTCTCTTCGTCGGTGATGTTGATGCCACCGGCGAAGGCGACGGTGCCATCGATGACCGCGATCTTGCGGTGGGTGCGCAGGTTCACCCAGGGTCGGGTGAAGGGGCGGAACTGGGTGGGATGGAACCAGGAGTGCTCGGCACCGGCGTCCAGCAGCGGTGCGAGGAAGCGCTTGTTGACCTTGCTGGCGCCGACGGCATCCAGCAGCAGGCGCACGTGCACGCCCGCCCTGGCGCGCTCGATCAGTGCGTCGCGGATGCGCGTGCCGGTGCGGTCGCGCTCGAAGATGTAGTACTCCAGGTGGATGTGGTTGCGCGCCTGGCCAATCGCCTCGACCAGCGCGTCGTAGGTGGCCGCCCCATCGATCAGCAGGTCCACGCGCGTGGCCGAGGAAGGCGGCAAGCCGGTCACGGCTTGGCCTAGCAGGGACAGCTCGGTGCAGACCTCGTTGGGCGGGCAGATCGCCTCGTGTGCATCCATGCCATCGCGCGAGCGGTTCCGGCGCAGGCGTTGGCGCTTGATCTTCTGTGGCCCCAGCAGGAAGTAGATCAGAAAGCCCAGATAGGGCAGCGCGGCCAGCGACAGGACCCAGCTCAGGGTGGCGACCGGTTCGCGCTTTTGCAGGATGATCCAGCCGCCCAGCACCAACAGATAGGCCAGCCAGGCCGTGGTGAGGTAGGTCTTGAGGTGCGGGATATCCGCGATGTCGTGCCACAGGGTGGCGAGCAGGGCGAGCATGTCCGGATTCTAGGGGGAGCCGGGTGACATCGCATGGCGTGAGACCACCGCCGATTACCCTGGCGCGATGGGCGAGGCGATCAAAGGGCGCGGTTCGACCGGCTGGCTGCCGGGACGATTCGCCGTGACCACCAACGAGGCCAGCGACGATGGCTGGCACGACCGCGACCAGGAGGGCGAGCCCGACCTGCTGCCACGCACCCGGGTCACCGAGGAACGGGCGCGCAGCATCATCAGCCGCAACCGCTCGCCGGACATTCCCTTCTCCCAGTCGGTCAATCCGTATCGCGGGTGCGAGCATGGCTGCAGCTACTGCTTCGCGCGCCCCACGCACAGCTATCTGGACCTGTCGCCGGGGCTGGACTTCGAGACCCGGCTGTTCGCCAAGACCAACGGCCCCGAACTGCTGCGGGCCGAACTGGCCCACCCGCGCTACCAGGTCAGCCCGATCTCGCTGGGCATCAATACCGATGCCTATCAGCCGCTGGAGCGGCGCCTGCAGCTCACGCGCCGTCTGATCGAAGTCTTCGCCGAAACCCGGCACCCGTTCACCGTAATCACCAAGAACGCGCTGGTCACCCGTGACCTGGATCTGCTGGCACCGCTGGCGGCAGACAACCTGGTGCACGTGGCGTTCTCGATCACCTCCCTGGACAACCAGCTCTCGTCCAGGCTCGAACCACGCGCCTCGGCACCGCATGCGCGGCTGAAAGCCATGCAGGCCCTGAGCGAGGCGGGCGTGCCGGTGGGCGTGATGTTCGCCCCGGCCATCCCGTGGGTGAACGATGCGCACCTGGAAGCGGTGCTGGAAGCCGCGTCCCAGGCAGGTGCGCGTTCGGCCGGTTACGTGCTGCTGCGCCTGCCGCACGAGGTCTCCCCGCTGTTTCGCGACTGGCTGGAGACCCACCTCCCGGATCGCGCCGCGCACGTGATGAGCACGGTGCGGCAGCTGCGCGGAGGCAAGGACTACGACAGCGCCTTCGGTAGCCGCATGCGCGGGCAGGGCGTCTATGCGGACTTGCTGGAACGCCGCTTCGCCCTGGCGCACAAGCGCTTCGGCTATGACCGCGCGCGCTGGCCGGCGCTGGATTGCAGCAAGTTTCTTGCGCCGAAGACGCCTTCCCCGCAGGGGGAATTGTTCTAGTCCGAGCGGGAGCTACCACCACGACAGCGATGAGACGTGCAGTAGGCCAGTTGCCGCCACGTCAGTTTCCATAAAGAAAACGGCGCCACCTGGGCGCCGTTCCGCATGTAACACCAACAAGGTGTTACATGTCCTTCTTGCCGACCATCAGCTTGCCAGCCTCGACCTTCTTGACGCCCTCGATGCCCTTGGCCTCGGTAATCGCGCGGTCCTTCTGGTCCTTGGTGGCCACGTGACCGCTCAGCCAGACCACGCCGTTCTTGGTCTCCACCGAAATGTCGGTGCCCGGGGTCTTGCCGCTGGCGAGCAGATCGGCCTTGACCTTGGTGGTGATCCAGGTGTCGGTGCCTGGCTGGCTGGAGTCGGCCGCGTGCTCATGGCTCATCTTGTCGTGGTCCATGTTGCCGTGCTCCTGCGCCAGCAACGGCGCGGACAGGCCCAGGGTCAACAGGGCGGACAGGACGAGCGGAGTGTGGTTCCTTTTCATGATGCGCTCCTTGGGATGCGCGATTGGGTGAGGCCATCCTGCCGGTCGGGCGGTTCACCAGCTGTGTCCGGAAACGGTTGCGGTTCGTCGCACCGTTTGAACACGCCCGGCACTCAGGTCAGTCCGGGCTCGTCCAGGCGCAGGGTCAGGCACTTGGCCGAGCCGCCCGCCTTGAGGAACTCGTCCAACGGCGTCTCGCGCACGCGATACCCATGCGCGGCCAACGCCTCGCGCAGGGCGGGCGTGGCGTGATTGAGGATCACCACGTTGTCCAGGTTGACCGCATTGCAGGCGAAGGCCAGCGCGTCTTCCTCGGACACGGCGATGCGCTGGTCCTCGGGCACGCGCGCGGCGATGGCCGCCTGCGCGGCTTCGTCGAACGCCGCCGGGAAGTACAGCAGCTGACCGCCGGCGAGCGGGCACAGGCAGGTGTCCAGGTGATAGAAGCGCGGGTCGACCAGGCGCAGCGGCACCACTTCGATGCCCAGGCGCGCCTGCAGTGCGATGGCCGCGCGCGCATCACTGCGATGGCCGTAGCCGAACCACAGCCGTGGCGCGGCGCGGTCCAGCAACGCGTCCCCCGCACCCTCGAACTCGATCCCGTCCAGCAGATCCACCGCGAAGCGCTGCTCGGAAAACCACTGGGTGAAGTGGGATTCCTCGCCGGCGCGCTCTGCGTGGCGGAATCGGCTGGGCACGGCCAAGTCGCGATAGACCAGCCCCGCGTTGGCGGTGAACACCATGTCCGGCAGGCCGGCCACGTGCGGGATCAGTTCCACCTCGGCCGCGTCGGCCACCAGCGCATGCAGGTCGTCCCACTGGCGCTGGGCGCGGGCCCGATCGGCCTGGTCGCGTTGGCCGGTCATCCAGGGGTTGATGTCGTAGTCCACCGAAAAGTGGGTGGGCGGGCACATCAGCACGCGGGGGCGGGGCGAAGTCGACATGGTCAGGACGTCTCGTGTTTGGCGTTATGCCATCCTAGGCCGCGCGGAAATCAGTCTGAACCACGCAGATCGCCAGTTTTTCGCGAGATTCTGTCAATCTGGTGACAGGCAACTCCCGGATCGAAAGAACCACCGCCATTGGCAGGACATTCGCATGACCGACGCCCTCGACGCCCTGGACCAGGATCTCATCGCCTTGTTACGCGCCGACAGCCGCACCCCGGCGGCGCTGCTGGCCAAGCAGCTCAAGGTCTCGCGCGGCACCGTTCAGAACCGCATCACCCGCCTGCAGCGCAGCGGCGTGTTGCTGGGCTTTACCGTCAAATTGGCCAGCGAAGGCTTGCGCGGCGTGCGCGCCATCACCCAGATCGAGGTGCGCGGCGGCGCGACCGACAAGGTGGTAGCCGCGCTGCGGCGCCTGCCGGAGGTGGTCAGTGTCTACTCCACCAACGGCCGCTGGGACCTGGTGGTGGAAGTGCGCACCGAGGACCTGCTCGGCTTC
>Ga0222713_10001467_pt1 | contig 26420 bp, 27 predicted proteins | sample C33_649DmetaG_FD_165061 | JGI IMG/M metagenome (GOLD analysis project Ga0222713, IMG submission 165061) | Estuarine water microbial communities from San Francisco Bay, California, United States - C33_649D | ecosystem: Environmental > Aquatic > Marine > Unclassified | place: USA: California... | reverse complement strand
TCGGAAAGTCGCTAATCACGCATGCATTTGCGGCTTACAAACGCGATGGGTTAACCCATGCAGCCCTCGACGTAGATACAGAAAATCCCACTGGTGCATACGGTTTGTACACAGCAGTGGGATTTTCAACTTTTCGAAGAAAAGTTACTTACGAACGCATAGTTCAGTAATTATTGAGTACTGATACTTGCGCGAAATTCGCCTTCACGCATTTTTTGTTTGGTCGTTGCACTTGGTTCATTGAGTCGTTCAATCGTCACACCCACAATGTCGGCAGTGCATGTGTACAAATGTGGATAGTTCCCCACTGGCGACCCGGTATCCACGCCAATGTCAAACGTTTCTCCACTCATCGAATACACGAGTGGCACAGTTTTATCAATGCGCATACTTCCTGCTTCACGATCGTCCACATACAACGTCGCAACTCCACCTGCGCCAAAGCCACCGTCGTAAGCGAAATCAACGACAATCTCATGGCGTCCAGGTTTTAGCGCTTGAGTGTCGCTCACAACTGAATGCACATGACCAAACCAGTTGTAGTGATATGTCGGTTTTCCCGATTCATCGATATACAGCGACCATCCAGCCATGTTTCCGCCCTGACACGCAATCACTCCCCGTGCCCCGCCTACTGGAACCACGATTTCAGCCGTCATTTTCCACGAACAGTTCTTCACATTTAACACCGAGCTCTCGGGCATACGCACGTGGGCTCGTGTGTATGTCACTTTGTTTATTCCGTCGAGTGAATGCGGAACTGCGAAGTCGCTATTACGCGGCGAACCCGCATCACGCAATGGATAAATGTCGTACTGAATTGCATTTTGATGAAACAGCTCTTGCAGCTCTGCAAGTTTCTCAGGGAACTGTTCCACAAGATTCACAGCTTGTGAGAAGTCTTCGCTGATGTTGTACAGCTCCCACACCTCTTGAGGGCCGTCGAAATCAAGACCCTGCAGGCGTATCCATGGCAAACGACCATGGAAACACGAAGCCATCCAACCCTCGTGATAGATGGCGCGATTGCCCAGAATTTCAAAATACTGAGTGGTGTGCGTGCTTGGTGCGCTTGCGTTATCAAACGAATATGCCATTGATGTTCCATGAATTGGCATCTGCTCGATGCCGTTGACATGTGTAGGGGCTTCAATTCCTACGAGTTCATAAATCGTTGGTACAAGGTCAATCACATGATGGAACTGTTCGCGCAGACCACCTGCATCACGAATTTTCTTTGGCCAACTGAGCGCCATTGCATTGCGAGTTCCACCAAAATGTGAGGCAACTTGCTTCATCCACTGGAATGGCGAGTCAAGCGCCCAGGCCCAACCAACATTGAAATGGTTTTCGCACTTTGCCGTACCGAAGTCATCAATATGGTCAAGCAACCACTCAGGGTCTTCCGGTATACCGTTTTGAAACGATGGAGCGCTCCATGCACCATGAATCGTTCCTTCGGCAGAAGCACCGTTGTCGCCAGTGATATACACCACCAACGTGTTGTCCATGATATTCAGACGCTCGAGTGCATCAATTACTCGCCCAACCTGTGCGTCGGTGTGCGCTAGAAAGCCAGCGAAGGTTTCCATGAGTCGTGTAGCAACTGGTCGGTAACGCTCTGGATAATCGCTCCATGAAGGAACTTGTTCCGGTCGTTTTGTGAGAGCTGTATTCGGTGGAATGACTCCGAGTTTCAGTTGACGCTCGTAAATTTCTTCGCGCAATACGTCCCAACCGCCATCGAATTGACCTGTGAACTTATCGATCCATTCGCGAGCAACATGATGCGGTGCATGCAATGCAGGAGTAGAGAAATATGTAAAGAACGGTTGATTCGGGCGTGATGCTTGTTGACGCTCAATCCATGCGATGGTCTGATCTGCCAAATCTTCGGTCAGGTGATAATCCGGGTTGCCGACATGTGGAGAGATTGGCGTGGTTTGGTCGTACACGGGTGGTTCCCATTGCGAGGACTCTGCGCCAATAATTCCGTAGAACTTGTCGAAACCAAGACCTGTTGGCCAGCGATCGAATGGGCCAGCAGGGCTTTGCTCCCAAGATGGCGCAAGGTGCCACTTGCCAAACACCGACGTTGCGTAACCCGACATGCGCAATACCTGCGCCATGGTTGCTGCTTCAGGTGGAATCGCGCTGTCGTAACCAGGAAATGAGTTTGCGATTTCCGTAATGCCACCCATATGTACCGAGTGATGATTGCGGCCAGTAAGCATTGCTGCTCGCGTTGGTGAGCACAGTGCAGTGGTGTGGAATTGGTTGTAACGCAAGCCGATGTTGGCAATGCGATCAAGGGTTGGTGTTGGCACTGGGCCACCAAAAGTTCCAAACGAACCGAAGCCAACATCGTCGAGCAAAATCAGCACAATGTTTGGCGCACCCTCAGGCGCCAATTGGCGCTCGAGTTTGCGGGGTGTTGATTGGGTTATTAGGCGTTCTTTTGTTCCCGTAAACGCTGGTGTTGCGTGAGGCAGTTTCTTCGTCATTACGAAGCTAAACCCTTCACATCAAAGCAACGTAGTGCACTGACTGCACCATCTGAATCACCAGTAATCGACAACAATCCATCTGAGATCACTGCAGCCAGAGTCGTCGACCCCGATAACACGTTCGTCCATGTATCAAGAGTTCCCGTAATCGTTGCTTGAGCATCAACCCCTGAATATGGCACGGCTACAAAATTGCGAATATGCAAACCTGTCGTATTTCCATCCAGCACAAACTTCAATTTCATATCCACATTCTTTGCACGCTCTGGTACGAGTAATACACGCAGAATGTGCACTGCCTTTTCATAACCAGCACTCAGCAGCGTTGGTTTACGCAAGTGGACATTCTTCAAGCGAGCAACATTGGCGGTTCCATCCAGCACACGTGCACGCGTTAAACACCAGTTGCGAATATTTGCAGCGCTCGTGCGTTGCGCAACCATCCTCAAGGCACGCGCAAGCAACGCGCGATCTGCGTCTTCTGCACCATCGCTTCGCACCAACCACGAACCAAGCTCCAACGCCCAACGAGCGTCGTCATTCGTTAGTGCTTCATCAACTTGCTTTCGCACTGCGTCTCTTCCGCCAAATCCTGCAATGAGTCGAGCAGAGCGCTCGCGCGGTGGTGTAGGAAACAAGTTTGCTTCGTCCCCATCAAAAAAACCAAACAAACCTGTGCGAATTTGGCGTACATGGTGCTCAACCACGCCATATAACTCTGACGTTAAATAATCACCATCAAATGTTTCTGGCAAGTCAACCGACTCTGCAATTTCTGTGCTGGTCATTCCAGCGTTCGTGGCACGCACCGTTTGATCCCACATGAATTGAATGGAGTCACGGTATTTTGTGACACGCGTTGCGATTTCAGTTACTCCTGAAAGATGTGGACCGTGTGCCCCAACTAGATGTGCTGCATTCAGCGACAACAGGTGATCAATTCCCTTCAACAAAATTCGTGGATCGCGATACTCCTCGCCGCGAATTGCAAACACGTTGAACAACACTGGCCAGACCAAGTTGTTCACGGCAACACCAAGAGAAGGAATCCAATACGTCACCGAGTCATCGGCATCCGATGGTGCATGGGTTACTTCAATATTTAAACCCGCAACGGTGATCTTCGCCGCTGCGCCAAAGGTGTGCGTTGGCTCAATGAACCCCGGAGTAAACGGTGCATGCTGTGGATTGCGGTAAAAGTGGCCCAACCCCACATTGACACGGCCATCCTCTCCGTCTTCTGGCAACTGCATGGCAAATTGCTCAACCAGTCCACGGCCATACGCAGGAGCAATTTCGCTCGCGGTGCGGCGTCGGTTCTCTGCGATTTTCTCATGCCCCCAAATCGGCACCTGCTTGCCATTGTTCTCGGCGATTACGGCTTTTGTGCCATCTACATAATGAAAGTGCGTATACATCACTGCAACGATTGGACGCTGAGACACCTTGCGTAATTCGGCAATTGCTTCGTTCATCTCTTCTATTGACTCACCCGTGTCAATTGCAATGATGCCATCCGGCGCATCAATAAACGACTGATTTGACAATCCGTTGCCAACGAAGCACCACACACCGGGGCACACTTCGCTAAACGTTCGGGCCAAACGATGAGATTGTTCAACATGTAGCTCATGGGCAATTTGCCCACTCGGCAGAGTTACCGACTGTGAGGCGTTGGGTTCGAAACTTCGTGTCCGACGGGCCATTTTCGCCTCTGTATCTGCGCCTACGCGCCTAGTTTGCGGAAGAAATCAGGTGGTGCGACCACGTCGTCGCGCGTGAGTTCATTGACGTGTGATTTTCCGAGCCCAAGCAATGCAGAGTCAATACCGCCGCGAATCACGTCAAGCACGTTTTCTACTCCTGCCTGACCATTTGCTGCAAGACCCCACAAGTACGCGCGACCAATCATGACTGCGCGAGCTCCAAGTGCCATTGCCTTCACAACATCGCTTCCGCGACGAATGCCACCGTCGAGCAACACATCAATCTGTGATCCGATTGCATCGGCAATTGCTGGGAGCGCACGAATTGGTGCTGGTGTTCCATCCAAGTTGTTTCCACCATGGTTAGAAACCGACAGCGCAGTAGCACCCAAATCAACTACGCGCTTTGCATCATCGAGACGACTGACACCCTTCACCATGAACGGCCCACCCCATTGCTGCCGCAACCATGCAATGTCCTCCCACGATGGAAGTGGTGTTTGCATCCACTCGTAATACGCACCAAAGAATGTCGGAGCATCTTGACCAGGCTTTTGCATGTTTGGCGCAGTGAGATCGGGAATGCGACCAGTCTTTGCAAATGACCACAACCACTCGGGCTTCACTAATACTTCAGGAGCAAGCTTGAGCATTGCTTTCAGGTTGATCTTTTCGGGAATCCATGGGCTTCCCCAGTCGCGACCATTTGAAAATGACCAGTCAAGAGTGACGATTAATCCTGTTGCACCTGCTGCGCGCGCACGCTCCATGCGTTGCACCAATGTGTCTTTGTCGCCACACCAATACATCTGAAACAACGTTTGCGTATTTACCGCAGCAACCTCTTCAACCGACTTACTGGCAAATGAACTGAGTCCCATTGGGATGCCACGGTTCTGCGCGGCACGAGCGATAGCGACTTCGCCCTGTGGGTGCACTGCCTGCACACCTGTTGGCGAAATGATGACCGGCATCGACAACTGCTGCCCCATCACGCTTACTGCCATGTCGCGCTGAGCAGACAAACCTGCAATATGTGGCGCAAAGCCAAGTTGATCGAATGAGTCCAAGTTGTCGCGCGACGACAGACCCTTTTCAGAGCCAGCAACAAGTGCGCCATACACCGATTTCGGCAAACGCTTTTGCGCACGGCGCTGAGCTTCGGCGACAGTTTCGAACCATGCATTTGCCATGCACGCATCCTATTTGACGATGCCGAGGCGAACCTCAGCGAAACCGCCCTACTACGCGATAATCAGGTTTGGATTGACCATCTTTTCGCGCGGCAAGCGAATGTCCAAGTACGAGCGAATGTTGGCATCCATTGCCTCTGGGATGTGGTCAGGGTAATGGTTGTCCAAAATCTCGCGGACTTTCTTGTGCGCAACATGATAAATCTCAGGTTTGCCCACTTCTTTCCACTCTTTTGAACTGAGTCGGTCTCCAATTGCTGGGTACAGGTATTCACTCTGCATGATGCGCAGCGTCTGCTCGGCACCCAAGTAGTGACCAGGTCCACCAATGCACTGCGCGCGCATCGTTTCGATTGACAACGATTCATCAGTTACTTCGATTCCCTTGATGGTGCGCTGCACCGAACCAATGGTGTCGTTGTCGAGAATGATTCCCTCATACGAGTAGCCCAACAAACTTCCGTGCATGCCTGCTGCTTCGTAAATGAGGTTCATACCAGCGTTACCAACAAGTGCGTGATTAATGCCTTTCTCTGAACCTGATTGTGCGTCTGGGAATTTTGAATCGGAAATACCCGATGATGTGCCACCCGTGAGGTTGTAGAAGTGAGCCATCTGCGCGCTCGCTGCCGACAACAACACTTGCTCTGGGCTTCCACCCGACATTGCGCCTGAACGCAAGTCAGAAACGAAGCACCACAGACCAAAGATTGCTGGAGCACCTGGCTTAATTGCGTTGACGTACGCAAGACCTGCGAGGCACTCAGCTACCTGCTGCACCAATGCACCAGCAATTGCTGCAGGTGCTGTTGCACCAGCCTGACCAGCCGACAACAACAACACTGGCATGCCACCGTGCACTGCAACTTCAAGACACTTACATGCATCGCTTGCAAACTTGAGTGGTGGAACAACGAAACAGTTTGACTGGCTGACGAACGGACGTGCGCGCCACTTGTCTTCGCCACCTGCAATTTCGTGCAACATCTTGAGCGAAGCTTCAAGGTGATCGGGATGCACCCACGAAGTACCAACGTGCTTCGTGGTTCCGCTCACACTGAGGTAACAGGTGTTGATATCCATTGCTGATGCTTCTGGAATATCGCGTGGCACTACTGCTCGTTGGTAGAAGTGCAAATGCTCCATCTTGTCGACAATGCGTGCAATGTCATACGCATCTTGCGATACCGATTCGCGGTACTCACCTGTCTCATAATCAGCGATGTACACCGCAGCGCCTGCTGTGCCGAAGTACGTATTGGTGCCCCATGGCTCCATGTCGTACTGCGGGTCTTGGGCATACAGAGGGAAATTGCGACCAGCAATTTCAAGGGTGTGTTCAATCAGAGAACGTGGGAACAACAAACGACCGTTTTCATCAAGCTTGCAACCCTTTGGCAACAGATATTCAAGTGTGGATGGAATTGCATCGGCAATACCAATGTTTTCCAGAACGTTGATGGCTGCCTCGTGAATCTTCAATACTTCAGCGTCGGTAAGCGGCTTGTAGCGGCCGGCAGGCATACCTGGGCGAACTGGCTTGATGTCATCCGTTAGTGGTGCTGCACGTAATGCATTACGAGCAGCGCGACCTCCGCGCCGAGCATTCGTTGATTCAGTCATGTTCTTTCTCCTTTATGCCTTTACGCGTTCACTCTTTGGATCATAAAACGGATCGAGTTGCGCCTCTGCCGCAAACCGCTCGCCCGCAACTTCGATTTCATATGTTCCATCCATAACAAAGGCCTTATCGACCAAGCCATGATGATTTTCAACATAACCCATACCAATGGACTTGCCGATGGCGTGCCCAAACATTCCCGATGTGATGTGACCGACGATTTCGCCGTTACGCCAAATTGGTTCGTTGTGGTACAGGTTCTTCATTGGATCTTTCATTGCAAACTGAACCAAACGCTTCTTCACGCCAGTTTCCTTTTGCTTCAACAAAGCTTCCTTGCCAATGAACCCGCCCGGCTTGTTCCATGCAACAGTGAAACCAAGGCCCGACTCAAGCGGAGTGTCGTCTGGTGACACGTCGTGGCTCCAGTGGCGATATCCCTTTTCCATGCGCAACGAGTTCAGTGCGTGGTAACCAGCATGCTTCAGACCAAACTGCGGTCCTGCTGCAACAATCACATCAAATACACCTGTTGCAAATTCGGTTGGAATGTACAACTCCCATCCAAGCTCACCCACGAACGTGACGCGACTAGCGCGCACTCGCGCATAACCGATGTCAATGATTTGTGAGGTTCCAAATGGGAACGCCTCGTTCGACATATCGGTTGATGTAAGCGACTGCAACAATGCACGCGAATTTGGACCCATGATGCTGAGCACTGCTGATCCCGACGTGACGTCAATAACCGCAGCGCGCTCATCTTTGCCAATGTGGTCTTTCAAATATGTGTAGTCGCGTGTTTGTGTTGCTGCCGCCGTAACAATCAAATAGCGGTCTTTCGATTCGCGAGTAACGGTGAGGTCGGCTTCAATTCCGCCGCGCTCGTTCAGCCACTGCGTGTACACCAACTTGCCAACAGGCACCGACATGTCGTTGGCCGACACACGGTTGATGATCTTTTCGGCATCTGGGCCTTTGAGAACAAACTTGCCAAACGACGACTGATCAAACATGGCCACGGCATCGCGGGTTGCGCGGCACTCTTCTGCCGAATACTCAAACCAGTTTGGGCGGCCGTAGGTGTATTCGTATTCAGCCTTTACACCAGCAGGGGCAAACCAGTTGGTGCGCTCCCAGCCAGCAACTTCACCGAAGCATGCGCCTTTTGCCACCAAACGATCATGCAATGGCGAACGACGCACTCCGCGTGCTGTTTCGGGTTGACGGAATGGCCAGTGCATTGCGTACAACAAACCAAGCGACTCGACCGTGCGGTCGTGCAAGTAGTTCTTGTTGCTTTGGAACGGCATCACGCGACGAACATCAACATCCCACAAGTCCATCGGCGGACGACCATCAACGATCCAGTCGGCAAGCACCTTGCCGGCACCACCCGATGACTGAATACCAATGGAGTTAAAGCCAGCGGCAACGTACAGACCTTTCACTTCTGGTTGTTCACCGAGCAAGTAACGATCATCAGGCGTAAACGACTCTGGCCCGTTAAAGAACAAACGAATTCCAACTTGTTCCAAGAGGTTCATACGGTGAGTTGCATTTTCAATAAGTGGTGCAATGTGTTCGAAATCTTCTGGCAAAGAAGTGAACGAGAACTCTTCTGAAATTCCCTTCATGCCCCAAGGCTTGGCAACTGGTTCGAACCAACCCACCAACAACTTGCCTGCATCTTCTTTGAAGTAACCCGAGCCATCTTGGTCGCGAAGCACTGGCATTGTTGGAGAAATTCCTTCAACAGCTTCAGTAACGATGTAGAAGTGTTCGGCTGCATGCAATGGAACAGTTGCTCCAACCTGATCGCCAAGTTCGCGAGCCCACATACCTGCTGCGTTGACCACTGCTTCAGCGCGAATGATTTGCCCTTCAACTTCAACGCCAACTGCACGGCCATTTTCAACCACGATGCGATCAACTTTTACATTTTCAACAATGCGCACACCGTGAGCACGCGCGCCTTTGGCAAGCGCTTGAGTTACGTCGATCGGGTTAACCACTCCGTCACCAGGCAAGTGCACCGCACCAACTAGGTCGTCAATGCGCGCGAGTGGAACAAGTTCTTTCACATCTGCAGGAGTGATGATGTTCACTGGCAAACCAAACACGCGTGCCATTGACGCACCGCGCTTCAATTCTTCAAAGCGTTCTTCATTGGTTGCAATGGCAACCGAACCTCGCTGTTGAAAACCAGTTGCTTGACCAGTTTCTTCTTCAAGAGTTGCAAAAAGGTTTGTGGTGTACTGCGCAAGACGCGTGAGGTTTTGAGTTGCGCGCAACTGACCAACAAGACCTGCTGCGTGCCAGGTGGTTCCTGACGTGAGCTGCTTGCGCTCGAGAAGCAAGACGTCGGTTTCTCCCCGCTTGGCGAGATGGTAAGCAATGCTGCAACCGACAATTCCGCCGCCGACGATGACCACCTTGGCGTTACTTGGCAGATTTGACACGGAAACTCCTCGGGCGGACTGGCACAAATTGGCATCGAATAATTGCTTGTCTAGTATGTCACGGCGAGATATATCACGCACTGGCCGGCCCAGACTCGGGCCTGATCTGACGAAATCGGGGACATATATATGAGTGAGCGCGCACGGATTGTCATTATCGGCGGCGGCATTGCAGGTGTGAGCGCCTTGTATCACCTTGCAAAGATGGGCTGCACCGATGTGTTGCTGCTCGAGCGTGACGAGTTGACCGAAGGCTCCACCTGGCACGCGGCCGGCAACGTTCCGACCTACTCGGGTAGCTGGAGCATCATGAAGGTGCAAAAGTACACCGCCGAGTTGTACACCGAACTCGCCAAAGATCCTGACTTCCCCATCAACTATCACGTCACGGGTTCGGTACGTCTCGCACACAGCGAAGAGCGCATGGCCGAGTTCAAGCACGTGAAGTCAATGGCGCGCGCAAACGGAATGGAGTATGACGTCCTCACTCCTTCCGAATTGCAAAAGATTTATCCATTCGTAGAAACACATGATCTTGTCGGCGCATTGTGGGACCCACTAGACGGCGACATCGACCCATCACAAGTAACGCAAGCACTTGCTCGCGCTGCTCGGGCAATGGGCGCACAAATTCGTCGTCACGAGCGCGTAACCGGTCTTGAGCAAAAGCCAAACCACGAATGGATTGTTACCACGGACAAAGCAACCATCGAATGCGAAATGGTGCTGAACGCCGCTGGTTACCGAGCGGGTGAAGTGATGGCGCTCATTGGTCGACACTTGCCAATCATGACGATGGCTCACCAGTACTTAGTGACGGAAGAAATTCCAGAACTTGCTGCACTTGCCAATCCACTTCCGTTGTTGCGCGACCCAGACACGTCGTACTACTTGCGACAGGAGCGTCACAGTTACATCCTCGGACCGTACGAGTGGCAGTCCACTGCAATGTGGCTCGATGGAATTCCAGACGACTTCGCAGGAAAGTTGTGGCCAGCAGAACTCGAGCGTTTGGAACCGCAAATTCTTGATGCCGGTGAGCGCGTGCCATTGATTGCAGAAGCAGGTATCGCTCGCGTGGTGAACGGACCCATTCCGTACGCACCAGACGGCAACCCATACCTCGGACCAGAACGTGGACTCCGCAACTTCTTCCATTGCAACACGTTCAGCTTTGGTATCGCACAAGGTGGTGGTGCAGGTAAAGCAATTGCAGAGTGGATGTTGAATGGTCGTCCAGAGTTCGATATTTGGGGAATCGATCGACGTCGTTTCAAGGAGTACGCAACCACGCAGTACACCATTGATCGCGCGCTTGAGGTGTACCAAAACGAATACGCAATGGGCTTCCCATTTGAAGAGCGTCCTGCTGGCCGACCTTCATACCTGTCGCCGTTGTACGACAAATTGAAGGCAAAAGGTGCAGCATTTGGTGCTCGCGGTGGTTGGGAACGTCCAACCTATTTCGACCCGAAAGGCGAAGTTACCGACCACACCTTGTCGTTCTTCCGCAAAAACGGTTGGCGCACAGTTGTTGCCGAAGAATGTCATGCAGCACGAAACACCGTTGCATTGCTCGACCTTCCAGGTTTCACCAAGATTGAGGTTGCAGGGCCAGGCGCATTTGCGTTCCTCGACAATCTCATTTGCACCAAGTTGCCAAAAGTTGGTCGCTTGAGCCTCAGTTATGCACTCTTGCCAGATGGCAAGTTGCTGAGCGAACTTACGGTTGCTCGTTTGGCCGAAGACAAGTTCTACCTCGTTGGTGCAGCAAGCTCCGAGTGGCACGACCTTGATGTTTTGGAGATGGCAATGCCAACAGATGGCAGCGTCACCATTAAGAACGTAACGAAAGATTACGGTTCGCTCATCTTGGTAGGACCACAGGCTCGTGAAGTGCTCTCGAAGGTGACCACTACCTCACTTGAAAATGCTGACTTCCCATGGTTGTCACACAAGTTGATTGAAACCTCAGTTGGCACGGTGCTTGCACTGCGCGTCAACTACGTGGGTGAACTTGGCTGGGAGTTGCACGCAGCAAACAACCAGATGGTTGCGTTGTATGACCAAATTTGGGCAGCGGGCGAAAAGCATGGCATTCGCGACATGGGTATCTACGCAGTAGACAGCCTTCGTCTCGACAAGTGCTACCGCGGATGGAAGGGCGACCTTGAGATTGGATTCTCCCCATTCGATGCATCGCTTGACCGTTTTGTTGACATGAACAAAGAGTTCGTGGGCAAGGCGGCACTCGTTGAAGAAAAGAAGAAGGGTTCGCCATACCGCTTCGTGCCAATGACGCTCGACGTTGATGGCGATGCAGACGTTCCGTTCTGCGCAGGAATCTTCAATGGCGACAAGCGCATCGGTATCGCAACGTCAGGTGGCTGGAGCTTCACGTTGAACAAGAGCATTGCTCTTGGCTATGTGTTCCCAGAATTTGAAGCAGCAGGAACAAAGTTGGAAGTTGAAATCTTTGGCAAGCGCGTTGCTGTCACCGTAGGTGCAGAACCGTTGTTTGACCCGAAGAACGATCGACTTCGTTCGTAGTTAATTACTCACTTACAAAGCCGGCCCATACCTTCATGTAGTTCACGAAGGGCTCAGAAAGCCCTTCGGAACGCAACACCTCGGCTGCCACAGGCAGTGATCGTGGTGTGAAGTTGGGGTCGGCTTTTGTTTTGTTTGGGAAGTCGTGATGCAAGATTGCACCTCTGCCTAATGCAGCAATATCTGCACCTAAATCGATCACCTTCTGCGCATCTTGAGGTGTTGCGATTTTTCCCGCGACAGCAAGCTTTACTGCCCCGCGCGGAATAGACGTAAACAACTCAAGCAACTGCTTGCCCGCATGCTCAGGCTCATGTGCTTCCTTGAACACGTCCCACAACGACATGTCAATGAGATCAATCTTGTTGCTCGCCACAAGCCACGAAAACACTTCGCGGATTTCATCCACTTTCATTCCGAATCGCTCGGGAGACAAACGCACAGCAAGTTGCAAATCAGGTCGACAATGCTCGCGCACGCCATCAACGATGCGCATCAAAACGCGAGCGCGGTTTTCTAACGATCCGCCAAACTCGTCGGTGCGCTTGTTGATTTCGGGCGAAAGGAACTGGCAGAGGATGTATCCGTGTGCACCATGTAGTTCGACGCCATCAAAGCCTGCTTTGTCGCAACGGACTGCTGCTGCAACAAAATCTGCAATGAGTTGCTCTACTTCTGCGTGGGTCAAGGCGCGCGCACCCGTTTCGGCATCGTCCGAAGGGCACACTGGCGCTTCGCCAATGAGGTCTTTCGGTGAACGATTTCCGGCATGGTGCAACTGCACATACGACACCTTTCCGGCTGCGCGAATGGTGTCGGCGATTTGTGTCAGGCCCGAAAGGTGATGATCGCCAAAACAACCCAATTGCCCTGGGAACCCCTGGCCCACCCGTTGCACGTGTGAAGCACACGTCATCACCAGCCCAAACCCACCAGTTGCACGCATTTCAAGCCAATGATGCTCGCCATCTGACAGCGTGCCGTCCGCGTTGCTCTGGTGGTTAGTGAGCGGAGACAACATGAATCGGTTGGGAAGGGCTGGACCACGAGAAAGTGGGACTGAATCAAAAAGGGAGGCCATGGCGATCAGGCTATCCCTGATGGTTCAAAAGTGCCCTGAAAATGGGCACTATCCACTACCCGAGGCCACCGTTGCTATACATTTTTGATTATGAAAAAACGTGACCTCATCCAAGCAGTAGCACTTCATACCGGCGTAGACAAGAAGACGGCAACGTCAACTGTCGAAGGAACCATCGATGTCATCTTGGCAACAGTTGCCAAGGGCGAAATCGTAAACATTTCAGGCTTTGCAAAGTTTGCAAAGATCAAGCGTCCAGCACGCCAAGGTCGTAACCCGGCCACTGGTGAGACGATTCAGATCAAAGCAAAGACCGTTGCAAAGATCACCGCGTTGAAGGGTTTCAAGGACATTGCTCTTGGCGCCGCTCCTGCACCAAAACTCAACACCAAGCCAATCGCGCCAGTTGCAAAGCCAGCGCCAAAAAAGGCTGCAGCACCAAAGAAGCCAGCACCGAAAAAGGCTGCTCCTAAGAAAGTTGCAAAAAAGAAGAAGAAGTAATTCACTTCTTTACAAGAAGTTGAAAGACCCGCCCGCAAGGGCGGGTCTTTTGCATTTACAGGGACAAAATATCTTCTACCAATTGCACAGATCTGTTTGATATCGCATCATCAGAAAAGTACCGAGACACAATTTTTTTCACGTTTTCAATGCGATCAATGTTTAAGTGCTTCAGCAAAAAACGAATATCGTCCGCATCACGAAGGGCGCGTGCCGCGCGAACCTTCATTGCCAACAAATGCTCGGGTGGTGTCACCATTACACGTAGAAACGGATGATCAAACACTGGTGTACCACGGCCTGCAACTCCCGAAACGTAGTTCGATGCTTGATTGTTCAGCCATGTTTTTGGAAGTTTTAATTCTTCTGCAACTTCTTGCGCAGCCATAATCACGTGAGTGTCGGGTGCAAATACAGCATCTACATCGCGTGTTGCCTCGCGTGCATTAAAAGCCAACACCATTGCTGCTCCACCAAAGACATGCAGTTCGCCAACGATTCCGCGTCGCTTTAACTTCGCAGCAAGTGCTTGAAATGCTTTCTCTAACACCTCGCGATTCAGTAGTCGGTCGGTCACTTTGACTCCAGATCACGGCGATCTATCATCACACCTCGTCTACGGAAAGACGCCGGTGTATGTACCAAGGCTCGTACTCGCGCAGACGGCATGGCACTAATCCACCATGCACCATCCAAGAACCTTGTTTTGCTTTGTACCCACCGTGGTGGTGGAATGTCGTGCTTCACTGCCAAGTATTCGCCAACGGCAGCAAGCAACACATCAAATCGGGTGTCCCCTGTTAATTGCGGTTCGGCCGTAATCAACAACTGCAATGAATGACCGTCTTCCTCAGCACCTCTCAGGAATTCAAAAACAAGACGCATCCGCTTTGTGATGTCTCTTTTTGGCACCTTTTTGATGTCGAGTGCGAGATCCGATAGTCGATACAACGATCGGTTCGAATCAATTTCAATGAGTAGACGATGTCCCGTTGCGCTCACCATCCGTTGAAGCACGGGGATGGTTGGTTCTCTCTCACCTGCCTCATACGCGGCAATCGCAGATTGGCTGGTGTCCGCAAGTTCGGCCAATTGGGCCTGGGTCAGCCCAGCCCGCATTCGTGCTGCCTTTACAAGCGCTCCTGATTTGCTTGATTCCATATATCGGATTGTAGATACTATTTTTGATCATTCCTTTACTTCGTTGCCCCAAAATCAAAGGGCCTACAGTGCATGTGTGCAGCCACAACACATTTGTCTCGAAATTGATCGCTCAGATATTCGCAAGTTCCGCATGGCGACAAGCAATTCCGCTGCCCTTCAACCCGGTGAGGTTCGTTTGACCATTGATCGGTTTGCGCTTACTTCAAACAACATCAGCTATGCCCTCAGTGGCGACTTCCTCGATTATTGGGGGTTCTTTCCCGCAGCGGAAGGCTGGGGCAGATTGCCAGCAATGGGTTATGGAATCGTGAGTGAATCGGCAAACCCAGATATTGCCATTGGCGGTCGATACTTCGGATTCTTTCCTGTTGGCAACGAACACATCGTGCTCGCTCAATCTTCAAGTAGCGGATTCATTGACGTTGCTGCGCATCGCGAAAAACACGCAATGGCCTACCGCACATTTGACAGAGTTCCAGACAACGAAGGCAGCAACGACAACGCAATGCTGATCTTTCGGGGGTTGTTTCTCACGTCGTTTCTTGCCGAAGACTTTCTTCACGAACAAGACTTTTTGGGCGCAACCCAAGTGCTAGTAACAAGTGCATCAAGCAAAACATCTATCGCCCTTGCGCACTGTTTGCGGGCACATTCAATAATGAATGTTGTTGGTCTCACATCCGATCTAAACGTCGATTTTGTGCGCAGCGTTGGTGAATACCACGAAGTGGTGACATACAGCGATGTGGCATCACTCGATGCTGCGATACCCAGTGTCGTGGTTGACATGGCGGGCAACCCCGAAATCATCGCTGCCGTGCACACCCATTTCGGCGTTGCATTGAAGTACTCCTGCAGTATTGGGGCAACACATTGGGAACAGACACGCCACCGCGTTGATATCCCCGGACCAAAACCCGAGTTCTTTTTTGCTCCTTCGCAACTGGCAAAGCGTGGCAAAGAATGGGGTCGTGCAGAACTGAATAGTCGCATCGACGTGGCCTTAAACACCTTCATTGAGGGCTCGAAGCAGTGGCTGAACATTGATCATCAGCGTGGACCAGATGCGGTCAGCGACACCTACTCACATTTAGTTGCGGGAAAAATGTCGCCCGAAATCGGCAACATCCTGTCGTTCTCTTAAGTTAAGCACCGACTACAGAAAACCCAAGTGCTCGCGCAGCAATTGCTTGGCGAATATCAAATGTGACAAAGCGAATTGAGGGAATGCGCAACCGCTGAGCACAAGCCAAATGAAGCGCGTCCAGTGAACGAACATTAAGCGCAGCACCAATTTCTGCAGCTGCCAACCATGTTGTTGCATCTGGCAGAACTAGCGCCATTTTGTCCATGTCTTCTTGAGCAACTTGGTTTGCTCTTCCAAGATCACTCCCCTTCAGCAACTTTGATAACGAACGACGAACTTCGACAACCGTGAGCCAACTTGTTGCGAGAACTTCATCTGCGTCTACAAGCGACGTGGCGTACTCGGAATCTGGTTCTTTCACATATCGCTTTAACAGAGCGCTTGAATCGACATACGTTGTCATTCGCCACGATCCTCGGTAATCACATCCATTGATCTGCGCTGTGATAGCAGGTGCAAGGGAGCATTCAATTTCCCAGTTCGTGTTGGTGGTGTTATCCAACCCTCTTCAACGCCCAGCGACATTTGATCTCCGCCCGGTATTGCCACAATCAACGCCTTTGGAACGCCGCGATCAGTGACCACAACCAATTCGCCATTCGCGGCCCTGTCCAGGTATTCAGAAAGGTTTTGTTTGAGTTCTCGCACGCCAATATTCATGTGTCCACATTACCACCTAATGTGGACACAATTACTCGAAAAAGGATTAATACGGCAGGGTGTAGGTGTTCTCGAATTCGTCTTGCACCACAGTGGCCAACGTCGCACTGGTATCAATCACCAGCTCGCTGTCCAACACCCGTGTGCGATACGACCAGCCCTCTGGAAGGGCAAGGCGCTCGCCAAGGTTTGCCAACGATTCTTCGGTCATGCCTGGGTCAACACCTACGCAACGCGCTTGCATGACGAAAGCTCGACCTTCCGGGTCAACCAATTCATAAACAGTCTTTCCTGCATCAAAGAAGAACACAGCGCCGCGGTTGACATTGCGCACTACGTATGCGCCTGCAGCAAAGTCAACACCTAACGGAATCGTGGCGATGCGACGCATCTGAATGCCATTGAAATCCTTAAACACTGGCTCCACTACTGCAACTTTTGAGCCCAATCCATCAAGCAGCCAATAACGAGGGCCGTTCAGTTTCACAAACACCGCACCCATGTCTTTAGCGATCGCATCAGCATCTAGCGCATCCCACAGCGCTTGCGGGCAATCATTCAACATCTGCGTTCCAAACACCTCGGCCTCTAGCCCGGTATCGCGCAAGAACATGGCAAGTACCTCTCCGTACCGAACCCCACGCATGCCATCAATGAGTCGCTGTGGGGTTGGTTCTGCCATGGCAAAACTTTAGTGTGCGTCATTCGTGTCGAACGGCGTAAAACCACGCCGTTTGACCAACGAACAGATTTTTGGATTTAGAGGCTTGCCAAGTCCACGGTTGGTGGAACAATGACCAGGTCAATCACATGAATGACGCCGTTGCTGGCTTCAATATCTGCTGAAATAACCAATGCATCATTTACTTGCACGCCGTAATCGGTTGTGAGTGTGATTGCTGAACCTTCTACTGAAGGCACATCGCCTGCCATGATGTCAGTTGACATCACTTTTCCGGACACTACGTGGTAGGTCAAGATTGAGGTGAGTACACCTACATTTTCTGGCAAGAGCAACTTCTCGAGAAGTCCTTCTGGCAGTGCCGCGAATGCATCATCTGTTGGTGCAAACACGGTAAATGGGCCTTCGCCTTGCAATGTTTCTACCAAGCTGGCTGCAGTCAATGCTGCAACAAGCGTGCTGAAGCCTTCTGTTTCGCTTGCAATTGTCACAATGTCGCCAGCCATAACTTCTTCCATCACGGTGGTGTCTACTGCTTCTTCTTCACTTGTGCTTCCATCGCTTCCGCATGCTGTAAGCAATACGAGCGCGGCAATGACGCCTCCAAGAACTTTCTTCATTGGGGGGATTTCCTTTCAATTGAGATGCGGGACTTTCCCGCACGCAAATCTTCTCATGAATAAAGGCGATTGTCGCGTCAGGGACCATGTTCCACGACCATGTAGGCATAGGGTTCAGTTATGGACATTGCCGGAAAACTCGTAGTTGCTGCACTAACACACAATGAAACCCGATTTGGGCGACTGATGCAAAACGAGGTGAGAAACCAGAGGTTGTTGCCCGACCAAATGCCGAAAATGTTCACCACCACGTTGGGCAAGATCACGTGAATCGAGGTCACGAAACCAATCGATTTGAGAACCCTTATTTAGAGGGTGTCTCGTTAGCACTTGCCCCATCTGACCAGATCTTGCTTGTCGGCCATGGCAAAGGTAAATCAGATTTAATGCTGAAACTGGTGCAGCACCTTGAGCGGCTTCACCCTGAAACTGCAGCAAAAGTAGTTGCGGCGTTGGATGTAAACATGCCTGCCATGACCGAACCACAGATTTTGGCTGTGGCCCGCGAGTGGTTCGACGACCACAAAAACGGCTAAGCGCTGAGTGCCACAATTGACCATGAGTCGAAACGTTGTAGGTGTTGTCGGAACCGTCATTATCGCCATCTACGCAATTGGATCAAGTCGTTGGGTGGCTACTGATGCGCAGTGGTATCAATCACTTGCAAAACCAGCCTGGCAGCCCCCAAGCAGTGTGTTCGGCATCATCTGGCCATATAACTTCATCATGCTGATTACCGCTACTTGGCTCGTTGCCGGTCGATTGTCTACTGCATACCAACTGATCTGGTTGATATCGCTCACTCTTAGCGTGACAGCCGCACTTACCTGGGCATGGTTGTTCTATGGTCCGCACTTGCTTCTTGCATCTGGTTTCGCACTGGTGATTGCAACCGTGCTGACTATCCCGCTTCTCGTTATCGCGTTTCGCGTATCACCGGTTCTCGGCTTCGCTTTTCTGCCCTATCAACTTTGGTTGGCAGTTGCCACTTCACTTGCCTTTGGCTACGCCGCGAAATAGCTTTCTCGATTGGCGCCTCTAGCGCTATGCGATGACTACTCAGCGTCAATGACAAATGCGTCAAGGCTTGCAGGCTTACCAGCTAGCAAAATCAACTCACCCGGTTGCAAGATTGTCGCCTGATCAGCGTGTTGAAATTCGCCGCCTGGCGGCTTGATGCTAACGATCGTTACTCCATACTTTTTGCGGATTGCTAGTTCGCCTAGTGGACGGCCAAGGCAACTCTTTGGAGCTTCCATTTCGACAAGTGCGAAGTCGTCTTCCACATGGAAGTAATCAGTCACACGACGTGCGATACTGCGTGCAGTGCGGTATCCCATGTCGTGCTCGGGTTGAATCACACGAGTAACACCAACTCGCTCCAAAATTTTTGCGTGATCAAGAGAGACCGCCTTTGCCCACACCATCGGCACTTTTAACTCGTCAATAAGTACGAGTGCCGAAAGCACAGATGCTTCAATATTTGATGCAATCGCAACGACTGCGCGGGTGAACTGTTCGGCACCAATCTGACGTAGTGCACGTGATGACGTGCCGTCGCATTGCACAACGTTGGGAATGTCCCCCGACACGCGTTGAACAATCTCTTCGTCAAAATCGACAGCGAGCACCTCGATGTTTTGTTCAACAAGCCCGCGAGCCAGCGCCTCGCCGAATCGGCCGAGACCAATAATGAGCACGCCACCACGATTAGCGGCATCAGCTTCGGCCTTATTTACTTGTGAATTCGCGGGGTTCGAAATCGTCATGGTGTCAGATTGTCCGTTCTCTAATCACGAGGATATTCAGCATATGGCAGGCTCTGCGTTCAACCGATGAGCGGGCGCTCACTCGGAAACCTAAACATGTTGGGACGTGCTCGAAGAACAATCGCCGCAACCAACACGACGGGGCCGAGCCGACCAATGAACATGAGAAAGACCAGAACGATCTGTGTCGCTGATCCTTCTGTGCCGGTCACTCCCGTAGAGAGCCCCACTGTCGACAATGCAGAAACTGCTTCAAATACAGCGGCAGTAAGTCCCGTTCCGCCCAGTGTCATGAGCGCGAGCGTCGCCGCAGCAAGCACCCCGACCCCAACGAGTGCAACCGTTAGTGCCTGGCGTTGTGAATCTTCAGAGATGCGACGCCCAAACATGTTGACATCGCGATCACCACGAATTTCTGCCCAAATCACAAAGGCCAGCAATGCAAACGTGGTCACTTTAATTCCACCAGCAGTCGATGCGCTTCCGCCACCGATAAACATCAGGATTGTTGATACGAGAAGCGACTCTTCGTTTAGCGAAGCTGTGTCAACAGAGTTGAATCCTGCGGTTCGGGTTTGCACCGAGTGGAAGAACGCGGAATGCAAACGCGCGGTCTCGGGAAGGGCCCCAAGTGTGCGCGGATTTGACCACTCAAAGGCCAGAAACATCATTGTGCCAAGCACGAGCAGCACAGCAGTTGCGCTGATCATCAACTTAGAGTGCATCGGCCACATTCTCCATTTGAATTTATGTATTGCGAAAGTTCTGAGAACCGGAAAACCAATTCCACCAAAAATAATGGCAACACACATCGCAAGACTTAAAAACCAGTCATTCGCAAAACCGATGAAACTATCGGTATACAAAGCGAAGCCGGCGTTGTTCCATGCCGAGATGCTATGAAATACACCGTGCACTGCTGCTGTGCGAAACCCATAATCGTGCGCAAAGAAGAAGCGCGCCGTAAGTAGCACTGCAAAAATTGCTTCAAAGGCCAATGTGATGAGCACGATATTGCGAACAAGTTTGGACACGCTGCTGTAACTATCAGTGCGGAGATCCGCAGCGAGGATGCGCATATGTGACAAACCAATTCGGTCAGCGACAAGAAGTATTCCGATGCTGACGACGGTCACGATGCCAAGACCACCGATTTGAACAAGAAACAAAATGATGCCTTTGCCTAACCCTGTCCAATGCGTAGCAGTGTCCACGACGGTGAGACCGGTAACGCAGACGGCACTCGTTGCAGTGAACAGCGCATCCAAAAAAGTGGTCTTTCGACCAGAATCTGTGGCCTGGGGAAGCAGTAAAAGCGAGGTTCCAATGCCAATCATCGCCGCAAAGGAAATAGGCAACAGTCGGAACGGGTTCGATAGCAACGATCTCCTCAGTTGCGAGGAAAAATTCATGTACTCAATCTACTGAAACCAAGGCTCTGTCTATTGCCGCGAATTCCGCTAATCCCACAGTTAGTGGTATCACAACGACCAAATCCCTTGATGTGGACACGACTTTTCGTCATTGCCTCACTTGTAGCACTCAGTACATGCAGCGATTCCGATGCAGGTGGTTCGCAGCAAACTGACGACGGTTTTATCTTCACGGCGCCCGCCGACACCGACACTCTTTCTGAGGATCTACCCGAAAGCGAAGTGGATGCAATCATTGCACTCGGCGCAACCGGCGCAACCGGCGCAGAACGCCCACCTACAGACGAGCACCAACATGGTGGCTCTCACTCGGGGCATGCAGTCGGCGATGTCGACCAAGAGGTCCTTGACACCGAGATCGAAACTGCTCGTTTGGTGATTGCCGATCTTGACACGATCGAAAAAGTTGCGGCGCGCGGATACGTGCTCGCCACCGCGCCTTCTCCAGGAATTGGTACCCATTGGGTGCGATGGTCACAGATTCTCGAGCCCTTCACACCGGGCAACCCATCGATGGTGTTATTTGATCACAGCAAGTCTCCCCCAGTGCTTGTTGGTTATTCCTATGCCGTTCAATCCGCATCAGAACCAGAGGGCTTTACGGGCAAAGCAGACATGTGGCATCGCCATGCAGGGTTATGTGTTGCATTATCCGGGTGGGTAATTCGCGAGAGATCTGCTGGGCCAGATGAATGCGACGGTTCGTTTATTGCTGGTGGAGACTTTTGGATGCTTCACGCGTGGATTGTTCCGGGCTGGGACAACCGCGATGGCATGTTTGCCCCAGCGAACCCGAAGTTGTGTCCGAAAGACACCGGGCCCGACTTCCTGCGTTGTGACAGTCAAACCCAACTCTGACCACGAGTCCTAGTGCCCCCGGCATGAATCGAACATGCGACCTGCGGTTTAGGAAACCGTCGCTCTATCCACTGAGCTACGGGGGCGGGGACGGTGCGAAATGTGGTGCGAAATTAACCAACACAGTTTGCGCCGTCGTTCGTAAGGCTACTGAGAGGTGCACGGCGCAGAAAGTATTGCAAAATTCATCAATGGATTGTGTGATACTCAAAGTTTGACGCCCTGAATCGTTTCAGGGCGTGGCTCTTCCCTACCTATATATAGAGGTGTTGGGATTTAGGCAGCTTTTTGTTTATGGAAACCCTCATCAATCAATTTGGCATTGATGATGCCATCGCCAAGATTGTGAGCGAACGACTCATCGCATTAGTCATTGTTCTTGCGGCGTTCCCCGACGTTGTCACTCCTGAGCCCATCGATGTTCAAGCACACATCACACTCGAGATGAACATGCTCGCGGCATACGTTCAGAAATAGCCATCACCCCATCAATATTGGTGTGTGGAATTTCGCACCAGCCTCACGGGAGCGGGGATGGTGAGAAAAGTCGAGCGTCAGTCGGAAATTCTCTGCACACGAAAACCAACGGCAGGTCCCGAAACAAATTTCGGTGCGCCTATCGCACCTTCCAGGAAACGCCACGGATCAGGCAGTGCCTCATTGTCTTCAAGTTGCAGGAACTGACTGAAAAGACCCGCGTCACCCATCACTTCATCACAAGAAATACCAAAAGTATTTATCTGGTATCTGCCTGTTGAGAATTGTTGACCAGACACAACTTCGGTCTTGGTGACTTCGAATATTCCACATGGCGGAGTTTGCGGGCCAGCACCTCCAACCAGGTTCGCTGTGCTCGATGACGGCAGCACCAAACCGACCTCTGTTGTTGAAGAGCTGCCACCGCTGCATGAACTCAATGCGAGTGCAACGATTACTAGCCCACAAAAACCGATGACGATCTGTGTATTGGGACGACATCTCTTCCGATAACTCATAGATTCAACATTACAAATGAACGTAATGACAGGGTAAGAAGCGGTGATGAAACGAAGAAGATCATCCTAGATCGACGATTTCGAGTTCTTTGCCCGGCACACCACAGCAGGAGCGACATGAGGCGTTCCACTAAAACGGCAGTTCGCGTTCCAAACGTTTACTAAAACCCCAGCCATTACCCCGTCGATACTGGGGTTTGGAATTACGCACCAGCCTCACGGGGGCCTCGCCGTACAAGGTTACTCAGCACTTTTGAATGGCAGTCAGTCAACTTCCACATTCACGGTTTGACGCAAAGCGTCTCCGTCAATGTCGACACTAAGCCATAAAGGGCGATCCTCGTGCGCAGCCTCTACGTTGGTTGTTGCGAAAATGAGAGACCCTGCGTCTGCCACATCATTGAGAAACTCTGCGTGAAGTGAGTAGCTGAATGCCACTGCAAACATTGCCTGCACCGGACTTGTGAGTTGCACTCCAACCACAATGGTGTCATCTTGGCGAATTGCGTGGGTGCTGACATCGCCAATTCCCTCCACTGCATGCACTCGAGCAAGGTCGGCTATCTCTGGTGACTGCGACGTGTCAATGGTGACCGTAGGTAGCCATACATTCTCTTCGCTTAAGGTGCGACCAACTTCTTGGGCAACGAATACAGGCACGCTCATATGTTTACGACTTAAATTGGGAACGCCACGAGGAAAAACTTCGTACCGACCCTGCATGCGGTTTCCGTAACCATGGATACGGGTGCACTTCGGCCAAATTTGCAAACTTGTTAAACGATGGAACTGGTGCATACCCTGAAATATCTAGTGAAGCCAACGCTGCATTGGCAGCGGACTGCCCACCTGCTATTGAGCTGACACCAATTTCTCCCGAGAACATACCAGTGAAGTGTTTTTCAATGAGTTCACGTACATCCAGCGACAAGTCAATTACTGGCATATTCATCAACGTTTTGTCAGCTTTCATACCGACTTATTGCATCGGTGATTTCTGCCGCACAAAGCGAGCTCGCACTTGGGAAGATCGTCACATCTTCTGTTTCGATTGCGGCACTTACGCCCTGCACCATTAGCGCGAATGCGTCATCTGGAGCAAAGTGTTCCACTGATTCACCAATGATGAGTGTTGCTGGTTGCTTCCACAACGTGAATGCTTCGCCATCACCGGTGCGCATAGTTCCTGTAGTTCCCACTACTTCAATGTGTTGTTGCGGCGGAAGATCAAACGACGACAACAGATGCGCAGTAACGCTGTTGTTCAAGCGCAGTTGAGCGCGTGTCGTGAGGTCTACCCCGGTTGAACTCATCGTTCGCTCAACTGAGTCGACCAAGAATTCGACATGCTCATTGAGCAACGTGAGCCATAAATGAGCTTGATAGACACCCACATCGAGCAGTGCACCACCACCGAGCGCAGGATCAAGTCGGTAATTATCGGTCAGGTCGCCTTGAAACGTAAAGGCAGATGAAATCTCACTCACTTCACCGAGTCCACCACTTTTCACAATCTGTGCCATGCGTTGCATGCGCGGCTGCCAGCGTGTCCACACCGCTTCAACCAACAAACGATTATTGAGTTTTGCTGCATCCATCATGATGCCAACTTCGTCGGCATTCATTGCCAAAGGCTTTTCGCACAACACGTGCTTTCCGGCGTTTAAGGCTGCAAGTACCCACTCTTTGTGTTGTGCGTTAGTCAGGCTGATGTACACCGCATCAACTAGCGGGTCATTGATTAAGTCAATATATGAATGATGGACAACTTTTGGTTCAAGTGCTGTTGAGCGACTGTTATCGCGGCTTGCAACCGCATACAGCGAGGCATTCGGTGTTGCATGAACCGCAGGAGCCATTGCCCTACTGGCTACATACCCTGCGCCAATGAAGCCCCAGCGAACACTCACTGGCGTGAGATATTTGGTGAAACTGGGATGGCGTTGTTTGCCGCAGAACGCTCTGCTGCTTCCATAATCGCTACTACATTGCGCGACTGCAATGCTTGCACGCTCATCGGAATTTGATTGTTGAGGAAGTTAACAAGAGACGCGTGAAACGCAAACGGCTTCACTTCATCAAGGTCAACAGCAGAGACGCTTCCTTCACTCGAGTGCACCGTAAGCATCGCTGGACGATCTGCAACTGCGGGTTCGGCCGCCGGGTCCCAATCTCCAACAATTGCGCCCTTGGTGCCCAGCACATAAAACTTTGGTTTGCGCGCAGCCGCCAAATCGGAATTAATGAACGTTGCCTGCGTTCCAGAATTAAACGTGATGGTGACTTGAGCATGATCTGCATTGGTTGCATGCATCCATACACGTTTGTGGTTTTGCCCGCTGACGTGAGCAACCGTGTCGGGAATGATCGAAAGAATCTGATCAATAAAGTGACTGCCCCAGTCGAAAATTGCGCCGCCCGAAACCTCGGCATTAGAATGCCAAAAGGTACATGGCTCGCTGTATCCGCCAACAAAGCAGTCGTATTGAAACACATCGCCAATTACGCCCTCACAAATGAGGCGCGACATGGTGACAAAGTCAGCGTCGTAACGACGGTTCTGATACACCACAAGAAGCAAGTTCTTTTCAGTAGCGAGTGCCATAAGTTCGTCACACTGTTCGGCAGTAAGCGCCATTGGCTTTTCCAACACCACATGAATGTTGCGTTGCAAAGCTTCCTTCGCCCATGCGTAATGACTATTTGGTGGCGTTGAAATAACAACTAGATCAATGATTCCTGAATCGAGAATGTCTGTTGCATCTGAAAATGATGCGACGTTTGGCGCCAGCTCTTTCGCGGCCGCAATGCGCTCGGGATTGGTGTCGCACACAGCGGTCAGATCGAGCCCTGCCGTGTTCTGAACTGCCCGGTTGTGTTCATGACCAATCGCCCCATATGCCAACAGTCCGATACGAATATTGGACACGGCGCGTTCAGGTGGCATAGCGAATCATCCTACGCTTGCCCAAATTTGTCGGGAATGCCTACTGCTGCTGACAAGAACGCATCAAAATGCTGAGTGAAACAAAGATTGTGATCTTCAGGTTACTAATCCCGACTAAATCAGTCATAATTGTCAACTATGAACACAACAGACCCGCAAACCCAACAAATTGGGGTATTTCGTCAGAATCTGCCCTCGATCCAATCCTCAGTAATTGCCGCCGGAATCGTCGGTTCGGCACTTCTTCTGTGGCTCACCGCAGCCTCTCAAGGAACTGCGAAATCGGTTCTTTTCCTCCTCGGTCTTGCATTGGGTGTGACACTATTCCACTCCCGTTTTGGGTTCACCTCTGCGTGGCGTCAACTTGTCTCCGTAGGCCAAGGTCGCGCACTGCAGGCCATGGGAGCAATGTTCACCGTTTTTGCAATGTTGATTACTTTTTCATTGAAGTAACTACTCGTTTGAGTTTGCAGCCTCTGCTTCGGCAATCTGCTTGCGGACATCGTCCATATCTACTTTGCGGA
>Ga0222713_10001465_pt1 | contig 26430 bp, 14 predicted proteins | sample C33_649DmetaG_FD_165061 | JGI IMG/M metagenome (GOLD analysis project Ga0222713, IMG submission 165061) | Estuarine water microbial communities from San Francisco Bay, California, United States - C33_649D | ecosystem: Environmental > Aquatic > Marine > Unclassified | place: USA: California... | reverse complement strand
CACCGGTGATGCCGGAACATTCCGACGCCATTCGCGCGCCCGTCGATCGCGCGCGCGCGCGTCGTTCGCCGCCGCTGAGTGCGTCGCGTGTCGATACTAATTTCGTTTGATTCATTTCAATCGCAATCGCGCGCGTCATGACGTCGCTCGAACGTAGGTTCAACCGTTCGTGGATCGACCACATCGCGCGATTGCGCGCGTGCGAACACGCGCACGCGGATGACGTCGAGCGCGACCACGCGCTGCGATTTTCGGTGCCGCGAATCGTGGCCATCGGGGAGGAATCGAGCGGGAAATCATCGACGCTCGAACGGTTGGCGATGCTTTCGGTGTTCCCGAGCGACGAAAACTTGTGCACTCGCGTGCCGATCGAGCTGCGATTGAGGCACCGCGCGCGAGAGGCGTTGCCAGAAGGGTTTCGAGAACGGGGCTACGCGGTGATGCGGATGATACCCGGACCACGATCGACGCTCGCTGGGGATTTAACCGCGGAACCGATGTGTCCGACGGAAGTGGCGCAACGCGTGCGAGGATGGATGGAACGATTGGTCGAAGCCGCGAACGGCTCGCTGAGAGGCGTCGCCGAGGATCGGCTCGTCATAGAGCTGTACAGCTCGAGATGTGTGAACTTGGATTTGATTGATTTGCCTGGGATTGTGGCGGGGAATATACCAGGGGAGCCGGCGGATATGATGCAGCGAACGCGCGATGTGTCTGGGATGTTTCTTTCGGATGTGAATAATCCGCACACGTTTGTCATCGCGGTCGTCTCCGCTCGTGACGCGCGGATTCGAAACTCCCAGGCGCTGGAACTTGTTCAAAGATATTCAAAAGTACAGTTCACCATCGGTGCGCTCACGATGGCGGATCTCGCGGGAGATAGTCGGTTGGAGGATCCGTTCAAGCGTCTCGCCGATCGATTGAACGCCAAAGCCGAAGACACTCCGGAGCTCGGTCTCGGGTACGTCGCGTTGAAAAATCGCGATACGGTGACGAAGACGCTCGCGTCGCTTGAAGAAGCCAACGCCGAGGAAGCGGCGTGGTTCAAAGAGCACCTTCCCGAGCATATCGCGCTGTGTGGAATCGAGTCGTTGATCGATCGACTCGTCGATAAAGTCGAGAGCTACACACGGGGACCGTGGTTTGATGCAGAGCTCGCCAGGATCGAAACCGAGCGATCGACGTCGATCTCGGCGAATTCCAAGCTCGGAACGTTCATGCCAAAAGATCTGGACGACTTGATTGCGTATTACGCTCGGGATGGTTGTGGGACGCCTCGCGTACCTTTTGGACATGTATGTACTGAACAAAACACGTCTGGACATGTACGTCCTCTGATGTGGTCACCGAGACTCTTGACTCTGAAAGAAGCGTCGTCGACGAATCAAACCACTCCATGGGAGACATCATCGAGTCACAACGCTCTGAAACACTATGATGCTTCCCTATTTGATGTACCACTTTTTCAGACGATGTCGAGTTGGATGTTGTGTCCGATGCTAAATGAGCAGAATAATCTCTTTGACGAGCCTCTAAGTGCTGATGCGAGTGTGAAGGCAAATAGAGGAGCTGGTAATCTTCGAAGTCTGTTTGACGGCATGAACTCAAGGTTCACGCTTGGTGATCAAGGAGCGCTGATATTTGTTGGTAAGCGCGTTGTGGCTCATGATCCTCATAGTAACCAATCAGTCGATAAAGCCCATGGTTTCTTCTTTTCCCGAGAAACTACCCAGGTTCTACCAGATATTTTCCTCAGAGATACTATCGACAAACTAAGGCAACTTCTTCTCGAACAGACGTTGAAGCCTGACGACATCCAGCCTGCCCCTCCTCTTTCTGATGGTTTCACTTTTCGTGCGCCTAAGCCTTTCACGTTTGGTACTCCTGTACAACAAAACCCTTTTGCTCCCTCGAGCGCATCATCTGGCGCTTCAGTAACCGCTGCCTTCGGCAATCTTTCTCCATTTAAAAGTGCTGCATCCAGTACTCGCTATACTGAGCCCCCACAACTGGGCGGGTTCCGCATCCAACAGCCAAATGAATGGAGTAGACCGCTCGCCGGTGCGCTTTTCCCGGTTGATGGCAGCATCGTCGTTCTCATGCTCCCGTCGAAGCGGAAAATTGATGTTATTCCCCCAATAAGCCTGGACGTTGATGCACACTACGAGCGAGTGCTCGCAGTGCGGAACGAAGTCTTACAAAAGTTTGAAGTTTTTGCGAACACGTTTTTCAAAAGTATCTGTGACCGTTGTCGCCGTGAGTGGGAGGCACGCGATGCGCGTTTCGACGTTTTTCTCGACGCCACGCTCGACGCTTTGAAAGTCTGGATTCAGGCGCGAATGGACAGCGTAACGTTCAAACTGCGCGAGTGGCTCTCAAAGAACTTTGTTACCAACGAGCTCATCGAGGCGAATTTCTATCCAGATATGCTCACGTTTCGCGGCGCATTGAACGCCTACATCCAGGAAATTCTCTGGTTCGAACAAGCTGACCATCGAATCGACAACTTCATCAGTTCTGACGATTTCAAGGACTCACTCTCGTGGGCTGTCGAACTCAAGAATCGCAGGGCGTCGGACCTACTGCTTGAAAGTTGTGGCGAGGACCGCGCGAGGCTTGTCCGCCGAATCGAGGCACTGACAAACATGCGCGATACCCTCATCGAAGTATTCCGAGGACCCAAGGGCCCTGCCGCAGCTCAAACGGACGCGAGCGAATCGACGAGTCCGACGGACTCGAAGTCACTGGCGACGGAGACCGTCGAAACGAGCTCGACGACGCAAACTGAGCATACGACGGGGACCGTCGAAACGAGCTCGACGACGCAAACTGAGCATACGACGGAGACCATTCAAACGAATCCAACAGATTCGAAGACACTGGCGACGGAGACCGTCGAAACGAGCCCGACGACGCAAACGATGACGAGTTGGTTGTTTTCTTCAGCATTCACTCGCACAAACTTGTAAATTCCACACCGCGTCACAGCACTTCAAACGTTCGCCTTCGCCGCTCTCTCGAACTGTCGCTCCACTTCGCGTCTTTCGTCCGTCATCTCCATGTCTTTGGACATCGAGCCGCGCGTCACGCGCAGCGCCCCGACGCCTTGGCGCGTCGCTCTCGCATCCATCGCGTTGCGCGCGTGTGACCCGCTCGCGAGAGACGGTCGCCGCGACGAACTCTGGCGCGTCGTCGAGCTGCGCGACCCACCCCCGGAATGCTTTGGCGATTTCCCGCGCGTCCTCAGCCGAGTGCGTCGCGCGATGCTCATCGCGTGCGCGCGATTGCTCATGCGCGCGCGCTCATCGTTCGTAGAGAGCGGCGCGGAGGCGATCGTGGAGACGGCGGCGCGAGCGACGCGAGAGGCGTTCGCGACCGCGGACGCGGCGGATGTCGACAGCAGCGCTCTGCGCGAGATCGAGAGTTGGGCGTTGCGAAGAATTCGCGATGATTTGTTCGAATTAGACGGTCTCGAACGCGTGGAGGAGTTTTTCGAAGATGTGCGAGAGGCGTGCGCGAACGCGAGCGCGGATGAGGCGCGAGCGCCGGATGGGTACGAAGTGATCGCCGTGGAGGGGTATAGCGAGATTGGGATGTTCTTGAAGCGATGCTTTTTGGGGTTCAGTTTAATGCCGCTCGAGGCGACGGTGGAGTTAGCGCGCGGCGTACGAGCGTTCGCGCTGGATGTAGAGAACGCGTGCGAAGGAGGACGCTTTGGCGCGGCGAGCCATTCGGCTCGGACGTGCGCGGCTCCAGACGCGCTCACAACGTACGTCTGCGACGCCGTGGAAACGCTCGAGCGACAGAGCTTGGGGGTCGAGCGAACGTTTCCCGAAGGCGCGCTGGATGAGCTTGAGGCGCTCGCGCCGGAGTTGCCGACGTTACATTATTTGCGACACGCCGAAGCGTTGCGGAAACGCGATTACCCGGCGGCGGTGGAGCACTTACATCGACACTTCGACGTGAGCGGTGACACAACGGCGAGCGCGATAGGCGCGGCGTCGAACTTGGGTGGGTTTGAAAGCGCCAACGCCGGGCGCGAGCGTTTGCAAACGGCGCTTCTGGCCTTGGGCTCGATGCAAATCGCGTTTTCGCACGTCGACGAGGCCATGTTCGCAATTTCTGAAGCGGTGCGCACGGCGCAGCAGAACGCCGATGAAGCGTCGTTGGCGCACGCACTGGCTCTGACGACCGCGCTTTTATCGGATACGCCCGTGCGCCTGGCGGGGCAGTCGCTATATCGAGACGTGCAGCTTCCGACGTTGCTGCGACGATGCGCAGCGCAAGCCGCGGAATTATCGTCGCCGCATCTTATCGCCTACGCCGCACTGGCTCTGACCAAGTATGCTATTGATAATCCCGACGTCACGAGTGGCGGAGAGTCGCGTTTGCGAGGGAGTGCGATGCAGACCGCAAAGCGTGAGGATGAACTCGCGCCGCCGTTGATCGCGATGAAGAGCTTGAATGACGTCGAGTGCGCGCGCCACTTGTCGCAGCTCCAGGCATCGACTCCTGCGTCGGCGGCCGCGTTGGCGTTGGCAAGCGATGCTACGGTACCTGAAAGCACGGTGAACACCGGGAATGACCTCTACGCGACGCCGAAGGGGTTCCCATCGACGCCGACGTGCGCGTACACGGCGAGCGCCACTGCTTCGTCATTACGTTCGCTTGCGGGAACTGCGAGCGTGTTAGCCTCCGAAGGTTGGAGCGCGTACGGGTGCAACTATTTGAGCAAGCTCTATGCGCTGCGCCAGCTCTATCACGACCGAGACGCGTCGATTGAGGTCACGGCGAAGAGTTGCGCCCTGCTAATCGCGCACGCGAGCGAATGCGAAGGTGTGGCGGAGGCGAGTAACATTCGCCGGCTCGTCGAGAGTATGTTCGGCGATGACGTGTGGTCGCACAAAACGATTGCTGTTGCATTTTTGAAGCTAAAGTATGAATTCGCAATGGGTGAGAATGACTACGCGGAGGCAAGAGACGCGGTGGGGTGCATGCGACAGCTCGTCGACGACAACTCTGGGACAGACAACGCGCTGTATTTTGAATCTCGGCGATTCAGCGCCGATTTAAGTCGCGCGTGCGGCGATTTCGACGACGCTCAGGCCGAATTGATCGAGCTGATCGAAGACGCAAAAAAAGTTAGGAACCTGCACGCGGAGATGTGGGCGAAGCTCTCGCTCGCCGAGACGCATTTGAGCGCCGACGCTCCATCGTTAGCGCTCATGCGCGCGTTGCCGCTCGAGCTCGAAGCCGCTGAACACGGCTTGGAGCCCATTCGCACCACGGCACTGTGCATCATGTGCGAATCCTGGCTCAAACTCGGGGGATCGCACGCCCAGCTCGCGCGGCACGCGCTCGACGAGCGTCTCCTGATCCTCCTATCCAGCGACAGTCTGCGTGTTCAATGTCGCGCATACCTCGCCTCAGCGCGCGCGCTGATCGCGACGACGCCTCGAGAAGACTTCTCGACCATAGCCGAGCGCGTCATCGATGCCCTGGAGCGCGCGGCTGAGCGAAGCTCTCGCCTCGGCGCGCGCGCTCTCGAGCAAATGTGCCGAGCCGAAATCGCGAGCGCCCACCACGCGTGCGGCGATTTTGCCTCTCGCGATCGCGCCGCCGCGAAATGCCGCGCCCTCGCGCGGTGCTAGCCATTAGCCATTCATTCTTCATCTCCTTCGCGCGCGCGCTCGACGCGTGCGCGCCGCCGATGCGTCCCTCATACGCAAACCCGCTTCGTAGCCGCCGCTCGCCTTTATCCTCACTTTGCGACGGCGCCCACCCCCCCTAGGTCGCCGCGTGCGCCCGTCGTTTCTCTCCATCTCCTCCCCCTCGCGCGCGATGGAGCATAACACGACGATGATGAACGTCACAAGCGCGCTACCCGCGCTTCTCGTCGTCAACGAACGCATGGTGGTCACCGTCGTCGTCGCCGCGATCGTCACCCTGTTGGCGTTCATTCGCATCGTTCTCCCGAGATTTCTCGCCGTCATCGTGCGTCAAAGCGAAGAGACGTACGAACGCGCAGTCATAACATGGATTTGTTCGAATGACGATCGCGCGATGTGGTGTGGAAAAGACGTCAAACGATGAAAAAGATGATGATTGAGTGGCAATCGGGCGAAGGACTAACCGTCGGGGCGTCGCGCGCGAAACGCAGGCGAGTTTGGGGAACTCGAGCGGGATCAAGGTTTCGATTGGACACTTAGGACTGTTTTCCATGCACGACGTCGAGCTCACGTTCGCGCGAGGACGGGCGAGTGAGGTGAAAATCAAACGTGTGGCGTACGTCGGGAAGACGTCGACGTTGGCGACGTGGTTGTTCAACTTTTGCGTGAAACGGGCGACGGGGCGACATTTACGCGATGATTTGCCCGCGCGATCGCGAACGGGACCGGACAATGCGGAGACATTCGCGGATGTGACGCCGAGAGAGTCGCCGAGGGATGGGGAAACCCCAAAAGGCGGCGCGGGGCGTTTTTTTAGACTCGGCGTTGGGAGCTTGAAGGCACCTTTTGCGATTCAAGGGATAGAGGTGACGCTGAGGAGTAAGAATGCTGTGGAGGTGGTGAAACCGCCGAGATCAAGAAGAAATTCTTCGGCGACTAATGACGTGGCGCCGGCGAGCGGGGCGACGGTGAAACCGCCCAAGCCGGCGATGACGAGGAATAAGTGGCGATTAATTAAAGGCGTGGCGACGTTTATCGACATCACCTTTCTGTCAATCACAGTGCGCGACGAAGATGAACCTCAAAAGGATGTCTTCTTCTGCGATAGGATATCCATGGATGCCTCGGGGAGCACGGGGTCGTTGAAGTCGCTGATTTCGAGCCGAGTGTTACGAGTGATGGATGGGGCAGTCAGCGCGACGGATCTAAATATTCACCTCGTCGCCAACTTCGATCCCGACAAAAAAGCTGTCGTCCTCGAACTCGCGGGATTGAACGGAGCGTCACTGACGCTTCGCAAGTCTTCGGGCGATTCGAGCGCGAACGCGAAGACGAAGCCGACAAAGCCTGCAGACCCTCCGAAGGAAGTCGAAGTCGACGCGGTGCCTAAGGAAATAAAAAGTCTGCTCAACGCCCCTCGAAAGTGCAAGCTTGAGTTCAAAAGAGTTGTACTCGAGAGCAACGTTCAAGCGCAGTCGGTGCGAGTCGTTCTAGCCGATATGAAATCATCAGTCGAGCGAATGAGTACGGAATCATCGGGATGGTTTCGTAAAAAGGAGGTTGTCTCGCCGTTCGCCGCTAGCGATTTCGCCGGCGACATGTGGTCAGTGATGAAAATGTCAATCGCAAACATCAAAGTGATGCACGGGGGACTACAAAAGCTCGCTGAAATCTCTGGAATGGCTACAGAAGTCACGCTAGCGCTCGCCAGTCGCGTTCCTGTTGGCGAAAAATTACCTGGCACAGCGGCGTTCGAAGTCGAAGCGTGTGATTTCAGACATCATCACAATTCAGCGGAATTACTCGCGACTTTGAAGACGACCTCGAAGAAGCCCGCGGGCGAGGAAGCAAATACGCCCAAAACGAAGAAGAGTTCGAATCCGTGGGATTTCATGGACGCTCAAGCGACGTGCAGGCAATCGATGTGCTTCAGAATGGTGGATGAGGCTGGAAAGACGACGTTTCACGCGGGCTCTGGTTCAATCGTCGGTCAATACTCTAGGCAGACCGAAGCTGCCGATGGAACGGCAGTGTCGGCGGCAGAAAAAGTTGCAAAGTGCGAAATAGCGCACTGTCAAATCGTGATTCCAGGGCATACACCGGTGTTCCAGATTGAATCTGTGCACGTCTCAAAGTCTCCGAGCGAAGGTATGTCGGCTGAACTTGCAGGAGCAACGATGGATATGAACTTCAATAGTGCCGTCGTCATTAAGAAAGTTATGGAAAAAGTCGCGAGCGATTTGAAAGCGTCGATGAAGGTGATGAAGAATGGCGAGAAATCATCCATTGCAGCTGATAAAGAGAGCACGAGTTCACCTTCCACGCCATTACGCGTCGTCCTGATGGATTCATCGTTTCGCATGCGGTGCGCAATGGAGTCGTACTCAAACTACGGCAGCTTTCCAGAAGATGCTCCTTATAAGAACGGCTCTGAGTGTGGATTCGAGTTCGCCGTTCCCCTAACGGAGATTACGAAAACGAACTCAACAAGTGCCAAGGTTGTAACGGGTGGGTTCACACTGTCCATGCACGACGCCATCAACCAACCGGAGACGTCTGAGGCGTGCGATGCTCGTAACGTGGAACATTTTCAGTGGTTGGGCAGAGCGGATTACGAGAGTTTGTGTGACGAGACGAGTCGAGTTATGCTTTGCGGTGGTTTCAATATCGATTACGAGGTTGGTACTGAAAAGAGAATCAAGATGAATTTCGAAAACTTTGATTTCGACTGGGAACCTGACGTACACTTTCTGATGATGGAATTGTCGAGCCTTGCAAAGGCGGCTAAAGCGAGCAAGGATCCGAATTCGATCGACGACACCACGGAGAAACCAAAAGGCCTGGAAACAATTGTCTCATTAGATTTCAGAAACTTTCACAGCTCCATTTTGATGGGACCGGGCGCGTGTGGCATGATTTCGTTTGCGACATTCCAGATTCCGAACGTTAAGAAGAAAGTTTGCAGCGCAACCGATGCGAAATACGGGGTTAATGGTTACGTTATCATGACGCAGAACAAGATTACGGCGACGATCGAACCGGCTTATACTGCGACGACACGATCAGTTCCATATGTCGAAGCCATAACGCACGAGACCGAGCAAGACATCATGAATCGCAGAAAACTTCGATTCGAAATGGACACCTGGCATTGGATACTTCCAGCCGGACTAGATCTTGGTGACGCCATGGTCGCGGGTATAATGGGTTACGATACGTTCAAAGAGATGAAGGAACACAACGTTATGATGGACAAGAAAAAGCGCATCTCTATGGGCCCTAACTTGCCAGAACCAAGCTCGTGGGAGTTACTGCCAGCAGAGCCATGCAAAGAGCTTACAGTTATCGCGAATCATTTAGAGATGAACGTGGAAAACTCGGTTTCGTTGGATAGATTTATTCGCGCCAAGCAAGCTGCGCTCGGCGCAGCGATTTCGGCCACCGTGTTTCAGTCTGTGACGGAGGAAACTTTCAAGCAAATTGCGTCATTATACGCCAAACATGCTGAATTTCTGAAAACTGGTGGGGGGTCGGCGCTTCGCTATGTATGGAAAACCTTTCAATATATTGCAATTTACGGTGGCGGCAGGGGCGACGGTGATGAGCTTGCGCATAATGCTGCTGCTCAAATCCGCCGGGTGGACGCACCTTTCAGCGACAACACTGCGTTTCAATGTCAAAACTGTCTGTCGATGCACATGACTGTTTCTCACATGCGCATACAGCTCGGAGATGCCGAAGAGCGGCCAATATTTAGTTGTGGTCCGGGTTCATCGATGATCGGCAAATGGGTTCAGGCTCGTATGTACGTGCCTAAACAAAGGGCTGGTCAGGTGCCGCATCCGGTTGGTCGACGTCGTTATTCTTTAGTCAGTGGTCCGGAAACGCCGCTGCGTCCTAGCATCATGTGGTACTCAGACGTACATTGGAATCTTGTTGATACCGAGATGTTCTGCGCCACTGCATTGGAGCCGTACTTTCATCAAGCGGCGTGGGAAATGATCAACCGTTTCTTCCTTCCGAAACGTCACAAAAATTCACCAGGTGGAGGCGGCGGCAGGCCACCAGTTATTGAGTACAGTACCGCTAACCCGAAGCCGCCGATGCTACCGGCGTGGGATCAAATGCGTAATAACTGGCGTGGACAGATGCGAATCACGGCGACCAAAAGTCGTATGAAATGTGACTCACAAGGCAAAATAGAGCATTTAGGTGGACACGGCGGCACGGCGTTTGCCAGTGAAATTGAACTCGCAGCTGATCATTGGGAAGTGATGTTAAAGCCGAAGAAAGTCGAAATGCGATGCGCTCATTTTACCGTGTCAAGAATTCAGGACGACGAAGAAATGACCGAGATGGGCACTCCGCGTGCTTCAGATCCATCGCCACGTTTCAATCTGATCACAATCCCTGTGTTTGAATATGAATTCAACTTTTGCTTTACTTCTGTTGAAGGTTACGATGGACACCGCACGCATCACAGACATGATTCGAATACTGGCGAATGCCGCATCCAGTATTGGAATACGCGCTCGGTTGCGTGCGCTGTCGGTTTCAAGTTTGGTTTGCTCTCAAAGGAAGAGTTCCTTCTGCAAAACGTCGACAGGGAGCCCGATGAGTTCATGACCATTGTGCGAAATCTATCTTCAATGCCGCATGAGTTTGGCAAACTTACCGAAGTTACGTTTAGTAATCCTACTATCACACTGACTCCGGACGACGTCGCGTGGTTGGTTAAGTGGAAGAACGGTGTTGCGAAGCCCATGATTGCACTTCGAAGAGTTCATCGAGTGCGTCCATACGGACGTCCTCGTCGAGTGCGTCATCCAGACTCAAAAACGGTCGAAAAGCTCATCAACCGTATCGACGTGGCCATGAAGGCGAAAACATTAAACATCGTCAATGCTTCTATGGACGAAACGGACGCGGCTCGGGGTGCATTCATAGCATTCCGAAATCTTGACTGCAGCATGCATTCGGAGGAAGGCAAAGAAAAAGAGTTTGCAATTCACGCAGATTCTTTGCAGATGCACGTTCCAGAACACGACGGGCTGCCAAAGAAGCCGACAGAGCTCAGTCCTCAGAATAATTTTAAATCGACTTCCATTAAGGAGCGCTTGAATTTGAGCGAACTGGATGATGTGATCAAGGACATGCTTCTCGGTAGTACGGCGTTGAGTCCTTCAGATGCCGCCCATGAAGATGCGCCAACCACGCGCCCAACATCAACAGATCCGTCATTAGTTCTTGATACTAGGCGATTCCAGATCGTGCGCAGAGGCGATGAAAACGACGATAATCAAGGCACGCAGGTTGAGGTTGAAGCTCCGCGTATGTTGATGGAGGCTACGAAGCGCAACGCCATCCTTGACTGGATTCGTGAAATGGCTGCTGCAGCGAATCCTTCAGTGCGTGAGCCTACGGTGACCGAGCTCGAACGCATCGTCGTAAGCTCTAATAAATTTGGATACAAGGATTACAGAAAAGAACGAGCGCAAGAGGATATGAAGACGTTGGTCGACTCAAGCTTAATAAATGCTAACTCTCCGCGCAAACCACGGATCAGCGATGACCCCGACGGACAGCCAAGGCGTAAGCAGGACGCCAAGGTTCTTTTTGTGATCAACGTTATCGCGCCGCAAATCAATTTCAGAGGCAATGACGCGGCGGGAAGAATGTTGCTCGCCGCGGAGAGTGGTTTAGTCGTCGGTCGCCGCGTAAAAGAAGGGAGCGTTCCGCGGCGACTCGTGACGGTATCGTTACAGCAGGTACAGGCACACGTCGCGCCGACAAATGTAGACTTGAACGCCGGTGTTCAGTGGCTCAAGGAAAAGAAGGGTGGGAGTGCTTCTTTCATGGTTCGCGACGACGTATTCAACGCCGAAGAACGCTCACAATCTGGTTCGCTCCTGCGGCGCATTTTCACCCCCGGCGCGATGGTGTTTGAATATTCCACCGTTCTTCACGTTGCGAACAAATCGGAGACTAATGCAACCATGTACGCTTACCCCGAGCCTCAGCAGTTTATAAAGCGAAAGACAATGACTCGAGCGTTGCGGGAGTCAACCAGCGGTGAAGCGATGAGCGAATTCACCGTACGTTCGCCAGAAATCGAAGCCGAGATGAACTCTAGTCAGTATGCAGTTCTCATGGACGTCATCGGAAGTTTGTTTTTGACTCCTGCGGCGCCGCGGCAACCGCGTCCAAGCACGCAGGCTGCAGTTCTGTTACGATCTCGTGATCGCACGCTGTTCGACGGCGATGCTTTAGCTTCGGCGGCCATCGTGGCCAAACCCATGATTAACCTCATTTACGCACGCTGGAAGGCTGAAGCTGCGGAGCAGAGTTTTCTGCGAGCATGCAGCATGGCGCCCACTGAAAAGAGGCGTGTTTTGGACGAGATCAACGGTTACTGGCGCGCCGCGGCAAAGGCAGAGATCAAAGTGCTGAACGCCGTCACCGAGTCGAATGAGTTCATTAAACAATACCGCCGTCGTTCTGCCATACGTTTGAACCTTCAGATCGAGTTTGCCGCTTGGACGCTAATTGAAAACGGCAAACCATTCATGTCTGCTGAACTTTCGAAACTTTCGCTTTCGAGAGAGCGCCAAATCGATTCCTCGGGAGTGATTCGATTCAAGCTTCACAGCTTGACTCTCGTGACGGCGTGTCAAAAGAACAATCAGGAAATTGTCGTTCTGTCGAGATGGGCTCCGTCCGAGAAGCACTTAGGATCGAAAGAACCGTTGGTGGATGTGTTTGTCATCCGAGCTAGTTCGCCGCCAGAAGAACCGATTTACGATCACCTGGAGATGAGCGTGCAACCATTTTTGTTGAATGTCACACGACAAACGTACAACCGAATGTACAAGTACATGTTCCCAGAGCCAAAAAAGAGCGAACATGACAGCTTTGAAGCGCCATTTAAGCGCGTCAAGGCGCTCTCAGCGCCTTCGCTCGAGTTGATCGCGGCAGCGGAAGCGGTAGAGGCTAAGACGAGCAAGAAATCGCTGAGCATCAGCCGCAAGGCGAAACATCTCGAGCCGCTCGCCATTCCCGTGACGCCGTCGCCTGGCAAGCTCATTAAACGCAAGTGGAAATGGAATGAGGTGCGCCAAGCGACCGATTTGGAGCCAATTCTCGTTCAAAATCGTCCTGCGAAGGGCCAAAAAGTTGTCCTGTTGCGACACTTTCGCATCCATCCGTTGCACATGAACATCACGTACGAAGGAAAGAAGACGTCGTTGCACGATTCGCACATCGCCCTCGACGCTGTCTCTTTCAAAAACTTCCGCGGTCGCTGGCGCGATCTCACGTCCGAGCTCAAGTCGCACTTAGTTTGGAGCGTGCTGAAATCTCTCACGGGCGTTTTCCGCGGCAAATACGTCGAGAGCAAAATCGACGACCAAGCCATCATCGAGAACGCTGCCAAGCGCGAAAAGCGCCGCTCCGAGATTGAAGACCTCACGGCGGCGAAAGAGCTGCAAACCGCAACCTCCGCCCCGATCGCGACGTCGATTCCTCCGAACGCGGCGCTCGCGGACGTGAGGTCCCTGGACGCGACGCCTCGCGCGGCGCCCGCGCCTCTGCTCGAGAAACCGCGTCGGTTGCGTCTCGTCAAAAACATCAAAAAACTCTTCCGGATGGGCAAGTACGCGAAAAACACGCGTCAAAATTCCCGCGACAGCGTCCTCCAGGCGTGGTCTAACCCCGCGTCGGCGGCGACTTGACCTCGTTTTCTTCGATTTCTCGTCGATCGCTTTTAGTGTTAGTATGTAATTCGCGATATTACCTCGCGCGCGTCCGTTCGTCGGCGTTTCGATGCGTCGGCTCGTCGAGGGGAACGACCTTAGAATCCCAATCGACACTTTTCGCCTCACCATCGCGATGTCATCGCCATCGACCGCGCCTGAAGACGCGCGCGCGCCGCTGGCGTCGCGCACGAACGCTCACGACGATGCGTTTAACACGTCGTCGTTCGATCTCGGTCCACCGAAACCGGCAAAGTTGCGCGCGTGCGCGACGCATCACCCGACGCGCAAGACGGCGCCGTCGACGGGCGTGGAAGCCATCTTATTCGGTCACGACGACGCCCCGTTCGACGATGGACGACAAAAACGAGGATGGAATGATAATCGTGCGCGACAGCACGCCGGGGCGAACTTGTTCGGCGCATCGAGCCCGGCCAAGAAAGCACACGAATCCCTGGACGCGGTGCAGCGGCGACAACAAGCGGTGGCGCCGACGACGACGGCGCCGCGAAGTTTGACCCTACAAGAGTTGCGACAGGCGTGTCGCGCTCGACAAGTCAACCCCGGGGGGTCGCGCGACGCCCTGATCGAGCGTCTGGAGGAGGCGATCAAGAAAGGGCTGTGCGAGGCGATTCCCGCGAACGCGGCTGAGGCGCATAAGAGCGTCGGCGCCGGAGCGCGATACGTCAGCAAAGCGAACGAAATTCGCGCCTCCTCTGATGGCGCCCTGCGCGAGTCGCAAAAGATTTGGAGAGACCAGATTCGAGGAAATGATATTTTTGGGACGTCGTTCGTCGATGCCCCGGCGGTGAAGAAGATGCGCGTTGAAGGGCCGAGCGACACTCTCTCCTTCGCGGAGGCGCCGGCGCCGAGCGCGGCAGTCGTCGAAGCCGTTCGAAGCGTCGCCGATATCGTGGATGAGGAAAACATCGAGGCAGACGCGGAGGTGCGCGATGATAAAGCGAATAAGCGCAAACGCGCGGCGAATCCAATCGTTCAAGATGTCGCAGAAGATGTCGTCGCCGCGATGCCAAAGGCGCCGAGTGTCGGGCATCGCGCAACGGCGTGGGCGAGCTTCCAAGGCGCAGGATTATTCTCCGAAGAATGGACCGCGCACGATGATGTCGATGGGAATGATGAAAACGATGAAAATACGGGCGATAGAACTCTGGTGAAATCTACGACGACATCCACCGGGACTTGGAAGACGATCGAAGAGGAGGAGGAGGAACAAGCCGAAGAGGACGCCGCGCGCGAAGCTGACGAAGCGGTCGCCGAGGCGGAGCGCGACTTGGCGGAAGAACTCGCGAACACGCAATAATCGCTGGACATATTCTCATTATACCCGAATAGACGCGCGAGCGCCGGGAGGCTGCCGACATCGAATGCGGATTGTAATCTTAAACGCACGACAATTTCAACGATGCAAAAGCAAGATGCAATAACAACGCTGCAATAGCGGCGGAGCGCCGCTAGCGAGGACGTCGGCGCCCGAACATCATTTCGACATTCTCCACGTTCGACGTCGATCGTTTGGGTTTTCGCGATCGCTCCTTCGTCGCGGACTTCATGGTCCCGTAGCCATCGCGCCATCGCGCCCGATGCTCGACTTTCACCGCGCTCAGCGCCGAGAGTTCGCGTTCAACTAATTCTGAGATCGCCTCTGAGACGCCGGCGCCCTTGTTGTACTGTGCCACGTGTCCGCGGATGTTATCCTCCTTATATCCGAGACAGCGCCCAATCAGCGTTTGGTAATACGGCGACCCAGCGACGAGCGCGGCTTGAGCGCCGAACGACGCGAGGAGCTTCGCCCGCTCCTTGTACGGGGATTTATTCGGGAACAGCAGCGCGGTCAGTCCCGTCCTCTCCGACGCGCCCGGCGGAGCGACGACGACGATACCAACCTCGTCGTCTTCCGCCATTTCCTTGAGCAATCGCGTGACAAACGGTAAATCGACGTTCTGATCGATCGCGGCGTTGTCGTTCCACCCGCTCCACAGCTGTACCATGCACATCGGGCGAGCGCCGCACGCGAATGCGAGAATCTCCCCGGCGTTGAGCGTCGCGCGCTCATCCGCGGAAATCCCCGCGAAATTCGGCGGGCTCCCATCGGCCCAAAAACTCGCATCTCCTTTCACGCGCTCGCGCAGGTCGTAAAAGTTACACAACACCTCGACGTCGTCGACTTCGACGCCGCGTTCGAGCCCGCTCTTCGGGTACGTCCCGCTTTTCGCCAACGCGTCCAACGTCGAAGCCCATCCTTCGTACGCTCGCACGAACACCTCCGACGCCACTCTCGAGCGACGACGCCCATCGCTCGAACTCAAGTGTACTTCTCGTAAAAGCACTCCCTCGCCATCGTCGCTCGCGACGAACTCGACGTCCGCGCCCGCGCACGCGAACTCGACGCCGCCGCTCGCGCTCGCTCGCGCCTCCGCGTACTTCACCGCGCCATTCTTGCATCGCACTCGTAACCCATCGCCCTCGCGCGCGTTCGCCACGACCACCTCGATGTCGCCTTTCCTTCCATCTGTCTCCACATCCCCTCGCGTTCGCGTTCGCATTCGCGTTCGCGTTCGCGTTCGCGTTCGCGCGGATAAACCCAGCGCGCTCGCGCTCGCGCTCGCCGCGTCTCTTCGCACACTCCCTCGCTCTCGCGCGCCCGGAGCATTGAGGGAATGCGACGAGACATTCGCGCGTGACGACGTTTTCGCGTGCGCCATTCGCTTTCGTCGCACGCGTCGTCGAATGCCCAAGAGACGTCTTCATTCGTCTCCCATTCGACGACATTCGCGGCACCGCGCGTGGCGACGACCGCGTATTCCAGTCGCCTTCGCGGCGATGTTCGGTGGATTTAAAAACCTACCCGGAAGTGAAGCGCGATGCGCCTAGAAGCGCGTTCTTAGGACGTCGTACGCGCGCCAGTGCGTGCGCGTGGGCGATAAAAACCTACCCGGAAGTCGGGGTCGTCGTCCACGACCGAGGATGTGGTCGACCGACCGAGTGACGGAATGTCCGACCGACCGAATGGCCGACCGACCGAGCGACCGACCGACCGACCGAATGACCGACCGACCGAATGACCGACGACGACTCTGTGTATGCATATACAGACGCATGACGTCGACCACGCCGGGGGGACGCGACGGCGTGTGTTGGATGTTCGCACACAATCACGAGTCGTGACCAGGTAAGTGATGAAAACGGACGGTCCACGACGACGACGCGATGATGACTGCCACGACACGACCGAATGAATGGATGGAAGAATCGCGAGAGAACGACGGAGATGCGATTCAAGTGCGCGACGTGCGCGATGTCGTTCGACGATATCGCCGCAGCGCACGCACACGTGGCGCACATGTCGCACGAAAGTTTCGCGATGGAGGAAGGAGAGGACGAAGGCGCGAGCGCGAGCGCGACGGCGACGGCGACGAACGCGGAGGCGAACGCGACGGCGAAGGAGGAGGACGGAACGGGAGGAATGAGAGAAGGGATGATGATACCGCGCGTGAGAGAGGATTTATTACGCGAATTAACCGAGGTGATGGGGTTTTCGAGGAATAAAGCGATACGCGCGCTGCACTTCTCGCGGGCGGATTCGAGCGAGCGCGCGATCGATTGGATCGAGAGACACGAAGACGATAAAGATATCGATGAACCGCTGTTCGTGGTTGATGAGGAACAAGCGAATAAAAAGGTGAAGACGGTGTCAAAGTTGACGGAGGAGGAGGCGAAGAAGAAGGCGGATGAGTTGAGAAGAAACGCGGCGGCGAAGAAGGCGGAACGCGCGGCGGAGGAAGCGGAATTGGAACGGTTGCGAGAGCAAGAACGTATACGTTCGGGGAAAGAGCTCTTGGCGGCGAAAAAGTTGGAAGATGATTTGACCCTGAAGCGCAACGCCGAGGCGCGCGCGGCGGAGAAGAAGGAGATGGATAGCGCGCGAGAGAAGATTCGCTTGAAAATTGATGAGGATAGAAAGGAACGACGTCGCAAGCTCGGTTTACCCGAAGAGCTCACGGCGGAGGAGCAAGAAGAGGAGCGCAAGCGCGACGAAGAGCGCGCGAGACTCGCCGCGGAGGAGTTGGCGAAGAAAGCGGCGAATGGTTTGTACGTCAAGCCCGTGGCGAAGCTTGAAAACTTGCGCAAGCACTTGGTGGACATCAAAAAGGCGTTTGTCGAAGACGCCGACGCGGTGGCGACGTGCTTCAGCACGCTGCTGGCGTATTTAGGTAACATCTCGCGTGCGCCTGATGAGGAAAAGTACCGCTCGATCAAAATGAGCAATGCGGCGTTTCAAAAGCGCGTCGCCGCCGTCGGCGGCGAAATCTACCTCATCGAATTCGGCTTCAAAGAAACCACCGACGCCACCGGGGAGAAGCGCTTATTTCTTCCTCGCGACGATGTCGATCAAGTTTTACTGAAATCGGCCGGAGAAGAACTCCATGGGGCGATGAGTAACCCATTCTTTGGCATGCTTTGAACGCGCGCGACGTCCGTCCGCCGGCGTCGACGCGACCCGTTCAACGGTTCGTCTACAACGACCGCGCGCGCGTCGACGAAACAAAATCAACCGCGCGTGCGTTCTCTTACGTACCGAAATACGATTCCATCACACTGAACGACGCGCATGACGCTCCAATCGGCGCGTCTCGCGCGTCCACTAGCTTTTAAATGTCATCACGTAAAACCGCGCAGCCGCCGTCGGTCGTCACTTCGCGCCGCGCGTCATGGCGCGCAAAAAGAACGCACAACGCGTCAAGAGCTTGACAACCGTCATCGCATCCCAACCCGCGTCGCATTCGTCCCCGGCGATGCGCTCGTCGTCGCCCGCTTCGACGTCCCGCTCGTCGTCGCCCGCGCCCGCGCCGAGCGCCGAGCGCGCGACGACCGAATCCGACGCGACATCCCTCGAAATCTCCTCGTTCATCGATCGCGAATCCGTGCGCGAGATCGCGAGCGGTGTTCATTCGGCGACGACGTCCACGGACGCCGATGAGGTGTGCGCGCGTCCCGAAGTCATCAAGCTCGAGCTCGCGTTGCGTCCGACGTACGTCATGACCACGGCCGAGGGCACGATGCGCATCGAAGTCTTAGAAGAAGTGGTGGAAGATTTAAAACTCGAACTCGATGGCTACCGCGCGGCGTCGCGCGAGCTGGCGATGGATTTGGAGAAGATGGAACGGGCGTTGGAGCGAAGCCGCGAGGCGTTAGAGCGAGAGTTAAGCGAAGGACGACGGAACGCGATCGAAGACGCCACGCGCGCGCTCGTGGAGCGACTTGAGAAAGCCGAACGCGCGATTGAGCGCGAGAGAGAGGACGGCGAGCGGGGACGAATGGCGATGAAAAAGCTCAAGGAGTTGGAACGCGAGCTCGAACGACGAATGTTGGATCGAGACGACGCGTTCGAGACGAAATGGAGGACGCGCGTGGACGAAGCGAACGCCAATCAAGAGGCGTTTCGGAATAAACTCGCGATTTTAGAGGCGGATTGCGTCGAGGTGAAGATGAGTGAAGAGCTCGCGAGGGACGAATTAAGGCGCGTTCGATCGGAACTCGAACGCGCCGTGGCGGCGCTCGCGAACGCCAAGGCGGCGACACCGTCTCCAGCGCGTCTTGGCGACGTCCACGCGGGCGTCTTAGAAACTACTGGTGATGTCATCGACGATAGCGACAGCGCGCGCGAGGCGACGGAGTTGACATCGCGATTGGGGGGCTTCAACGTCGGCGCCGAAGCGCCGAACGCGAAGCCGCGGCGCGGCTGGTTCTCCTTCATCGCCGGCAGCGACCGCGCCGAACCGTACGTCGCTAAAACCGTCGCTAAAAACGCCAATTCTGAGGCGATTTGAATTATTCCTCGTAGATTTCCCTCGCGCACTCCATCATGGCGCGATCGTTGTACTGTACAGTAACGCATGCTAGTAAAAAGCGTACGCTCGCTCGAACGCCGCTCGCGCTCGACGCGACCGCCACACGACGACGCACACCTCTCGGTTCGATCGCGCGCATCATCGCGCCATGGATGAAGGGAATGACGTTCCAATCACGCGCGCGTCGCTTCGATGCGATCGAGGCGCGGATGACCGGATCTCTGCGCTCGCCGCGGAGCGAGCCGCGCTCGCGCCGCCGCTCTCGCGCGTCCCGTCCTCGCACAAGGCGAAGATAGCCTGCGTGAAGCGCGCGCTCGACGCTCTGGCGTCGCGAGAACCGTATTATAAAGCCAAAACCTGGCGCCGCATGCCGTACGAAGCGACGCCGTATGAAACTTTGGACTACGCTTCGTCGCCGTACGTCGCGGCGCGAGACGTGGACGCGAACGAAAGGCTCGATTTGCTCGATCGCCTGCGAACGACCGTGGAGGATGGGTGGACGGATTTTGATGGCATCGCTACGAACGGAGAGTTCACCGGCGTCGCGAAAAGCGTGAATGAAGCGATGAAGAAAGCCAAGGAGCTGGCGACGACGGCGAAAACGCTCGAGCCGTTACGCCGAGGCGTGGATGTGGAAGAGCGTCCGTTATGGGGGATGGATTGCTACACTCGCGAGGCGATTTTAGCGGCAATTTCTGTGGTTGAGTTCTACGCCGGCGCTGAGCATCGCTCGAGACGCGTGGAGTATCTTCAAAAATGGTTTTTGCCGACGCTGCACGAGCTGGGCGACGACGGTTGGGATGTCATCGCGTGCGCTCGAGCGGTCGAGGCGAAGGCGTACGTGGCGAAGGATGAGAACGTAGCAAACGCATCGCAGGCGCTGGTTCAAGCGGTGGAGGCCATCGACGAAACGCCAAAGGAACCGGGAGGGAGGAGCCGATCGAGGAAGAAGTCAAAGACGGCGAAGACTAGCGATGGGACATCGAGCGCGGACGGAGAGGCACCGAGCTCGAGCGCGAAGGAGATCGCGGTGAAGGAAAACGACGGCGACGATGGCGATACAAACGCTGGCGCCGAAAGCGAAGTTCCCGAGGACGTGCGAGCGAGACGCGCAAACTTTAGAATTCATCCCAAAGGCACGGGCGTGGTGTGCGTCAACGTGAACGGCATCAAAGCGGGGACTTTCGTGCACTACTATGCAGGCGAGATTTACTCCCCGTGGCGATGGTACGAGAGGCAAGACGCGATTAAAAAGTGCTTCCCAAACATGGAGCTTCCCTCGTTCTTCAACATCACGCTTGAGCGTCCAGAGCACGACGAACGAGGTCGACACACGCTTTTTGTAGAGGCTATGCATAAGGGTAGTTTCGCGTCGAGACTGTCGCACTCGTGCGAGCCGAACTGTCAGACGGTGACGTTTGCAAAAGATGGCAGGCTGGCTTTGGGGATGTTCACTACGCACGATGTCGCGTATGGAGAGGAGCTGACGTGGGACTACAGCTGCATCACGGAGAGCGCCGAGGAATATCGAAACGCGTTTTGCCTGTGTTCAACGCCCGGGTGTCGCGGCTCTTTCCTCACGTATTCGGGAAGCCGCGCGTTTACGGCGGTGATGAAAAAGAAGCATGGGTTTTTGCATCGCAACGCAGTTCTTTTGAAAGCTTGTTCGGTGCCATTGACGAAAAATGATCGAAACGCTTTGCACACCTCAGGGATTCGTGAATGCGCTCTCGCAAATTGTCCGGACTGGCTCGTCAAATGGGCAGCGCTGACGCTGGAGTACATCAGAACCGAAGAAAAAGAACTGCCACAGGCATTGATAGATTTGCCAAAGTCCGATCTCGGGTCGTACGACAAAATCGGAGCTGAGCACGAAACCGTAGGCGTTGTCGCGACGCGATTTACAAACTTAGTCGTCACCTTGGACAAAATCAGACACGTGTTGAGCGCGCCTGGTCAATCGCAAGAGCCGTTCTTTCGCATCTTGAGCGATGAAGAGATTATCGACCATCTCTGGAGCGGAAGTCAAAGTATATTTCAGAGGTTTAAGACGACTTTGCTTGCGACTGAAGGCTCGCTGCGTCCTGAGAAATCGAAAAGTCGTGGCGGTAGCTCTAAGTTGGCGTTCTCCGAGGGGACGAGCAGCGAGATGAAGGCTTTACTGCAGCGCATTCAAGCGTGTGAGAGCACGTGCAAGCGTCCGGCGTCGTCGGCTGAGGCGCGGAGCTTGCTACTCGAAGTGAGCTCGGTGTTGAGAACGAGCGGCGCGAAACACGGGCGCGCCGCTGATTGCTTGTGGTTTTACGGCAACACTATCAACTGGTTCACGAGCGACGAAAAGTTTGAAACTGTATTTTCAGCGCCAGTGGACATCACTGACGTCGCGATGGACAATCCAAGCTTGCGTAAAGTCCCATCTGCATTCAAGGGCAAGAAGGAAAACATGCTGCAGAAAAAGTACAACAAATCGTACTCTTGGGGACAACTCGTGACATGGTTCAAGCAAACTATTTACGCCCCCGACGCGTCGCTCAGCGCCGACCGTCGAGGAACACTTTCCCTTCCCGATCCCGAGAGCGCGTACTGCGACAACGGCGTACAGTACGTCGCCAGTGAGCGCAAATCGTTGTTGAATTTCCTACGAAATGGGATGGATGCTCAGTGGCCGACGACGACGATGTGGAGTTTCAAAAATCCATCGAAAACGTACGGTTCGCCGATGTTCGACGAAGCATTGCGCCAGTGTTACCCAAAGGAGTACACCTCGAAGAACCACAAGACGTTCGCCACCGTCCTCGATGAGCTCCAGAGTTTCATTAAGCGATGACGCCTGCATGCGGCTGCTCGACTCGCTCGTCCTCATTTCTCGACTGGCCATGGCGCCATCTCGAAACCTCCTCGTAGGCATAGACGGTTCGACCTTTGAAATCGAAGAGCTCATCGCGCACACCGTGCGCATACTGTACAAACCCGGTGACTTGATCTTCTTGATCCGCATTCAGGGTCCCTACTCGACGTCCTACGACGACCATTTACTGTCACGCGCCCGACGCACCTGTGAAGATTTTGCCGTTCCGAGCGTGGAGATCTTGGTACAATCTGACATCGCGAAAGATTCGCACGTCGTCAATAAATTGTGCGAGCACGCTCTCGCGATTGGAGCAGCGTTTTTGGTCATAGGAAAGAATCCGGCTCGCGGCGAATCCACCATATCGGACGGTTTGTTACGACGGTACGACGCGCCACCGCTCATGTGCGTGAATTTCGCCCCAGAAATCACGCAAGCCGGGGAACTGGAGTGCTAATGGCGCATGCGGTGACCGCGCATGTTCGTTTGGCTCGACCTCACTTGTCATTGATTGAATGATTACTGCCCATGGATCAATAGAGGACGGTGGACAATGTTTGGCTCGAAAGCGACTTCATTCGACCGCACACGCGGACGCGTCGAGACTATAGATGACGTTCACGTTCTACCCTCGCCTCGCGCAAGAGACAAAAGAACCGATCGCGATCGCGGACGCTGACGTACTCATCGCTCCCGTTCCGGGTGCGTGCGGGAACGTCGGTCAACTGGCGTGCGACATCTTGGCATACAACTGGAACTTGCATCGCGTCGGGACGTGTGACTTCGAGCACCTCGCCCCGGTGATCGGGCGTGACGCACTTTTTGACGACACGAGTGAAGGAGATTCTCACGCCCCGAGCGGGTCGCTGGCGTGCGCGTTCGAGGTGTACGCCGGCGTCGTCGGCGCTTCCGACAGCGAGCGACGGAACGTCGTCGTTGTACAAATCCGCAGCGATGCATGCGTTGGCGCGCGACGCGCGTTCGTGGAGGAATACGTTGATTTTTTGCTACATTTTGCTAACGCTAAGCGCGTGGTTTTAGCGTCGGCGCTTCCAGCGAGCGTCGGAGAGTTCGCGGCACAAATTGGCGGAACAAAGTGGCGGTCGGCTCGCGGCGACGACGCGTTTCGCGACACGTGTTCCAAAGTCGATCTCATCGATCTCGAATCTAACGTGTTTCCGTCAAAAGAGGTCATGCAACAGAGCGTTGACCCGCACTGGGCGCTCATGGATGCGTTGGATGCGCGAGATATCGATCGTCGAGTAGGGTGCTTGGTAGCGGTGTGCAGCGAAGGCGACAACAGCGAGGACGGCGCGGGCATGGCGCTCGCGTTGTCACGCGCGTGTGCGATCGATGTGAACGTCCCGGACGTGAAACTGGTCGCTGGTAGCGCGCCGGTGACATATATCGGGCCCTGGCGCGTGCCGCGATCGTGGGACGCGGTGTTCGGCACGCGCGCGATGCGGCGGGAAATGTTTTTTTGACGGGTTGTCATACTACGATATCACACATTAATCATTCGCCAATCGCAAAGACTGCACGAGCTTGACATAGCCCGCCTGGTCAGGGGTGATGTACCCGTGCCGAACGCAGAAATCAATAATTACTAAGCAGCAGTTGGGCTTAAAATCCTCCGTCGTCGCCATGCGTTCGATGACGGCTTCGATGGAAAATCGCTCAAAGCTCTCCACCTCGCCGTCGTCTGGCACCGGCACAAAATCCTCCGGGAGCTCTAAATCATAACAAAATAACACATCGCGCTTGCAGCACCCGTTATAATTCATCGCGTAACTCACCGCACTCACGGGTTTCGCTCGAACCGCGAGCGATTCCGGCACGCTCGCCTCTTCGCCGCATTCCTTCACGACGCACTCGCTCGGCGCCATGCCATCGGGCAGCCCGCCCGCGACTAGGTGGTCCAGCTTTCCCGGAAATGTTTGCTTATTCGCCGCTCGTCGCGCCACCCACAGCTCTTTCGTGCCGTTCGCCAGCGTGACGTAGCCATTCACGTGCACGCCGTACGCTCTAACGCCCAGGAGCGACACCGACGCCCGCTCGACTCGAAGCAATATCTCTTGACCATACCCCATGGCGCAAGGAAAGATTTCGTCACGCCAGCCCGTGATGACACCATCATCGCGAAGTTTTCGCAAACCCGGGGCGATGGCTCGCGATCGCGCGTCCGCGGTCGTGAGCTCGGGGCGAACGCGAACGGCGCCGCCGGCGTCCCGCTCGAGCGCCGCCTCGCACGCCACCAACGCTCGCTCGGCGAACCAAGGCGTGAGCGCGCCCACGCGGTGGCCGTCGATGATAAAAGGCACGAACGAGGCGTACGCCTCGGGAGTGATCGTGTTGCACGCATCGATGCGAGGCTGGAGACGCTGCGGCGCGGATAGCGTCGCGGACGCCGTCGCGGTGGCTGACATCGAGCGACGCGCGCGCGGGTTTCGATCGCGCGCGCGACGACGACAGAGGACTACAAATGATTCACCGTGCGATACCACGAACGCGCGAGCGCGATCGAAGGTCATGTACGGGCTCGCGCGTCGCGCTCTGTCGCCAAACTACACTACACTGCTATTTCAACGCTTCTCAAGATTCAATCAACTCATCGTCATCGCGCGACTCACGATACTTTCTTCCCCAATCGCTCCGCTCGCCCTCGCGTTTTCCCTCTCGCGATCGCTCGCGCGCACGCCCTGGCGAACGGCTCCAACACCCCGCGCGCGAACCGTTCGCTCGCCACGGCGCTCAACAGCACCCACGGGACGACGCCCACCCCCCCTTTGGCGATCCCCGCGCGCCATGGAAACGATAACCACGCCCCTAACGGCCAAACCGCGCGCTCGTTGATCGCAAACACGAAATCCTTCCCGTGAAACGCGCACGCGAACGCCCCTAACGCCGCTTTCGTCGCGGCGAGCCAATATTGCGCTCGCAGCGCCGCGCGTCGTCCATTCGTTCGTTTCCCTTCCAACACGCGCACTTTCTCCTCCAGCTCGAGTAACATTTTCGTCATTCGTTCATCCCTCGCGTCTTTCCCGTTCAAACACTCGTTCGAGCGCTCGAGCGATTTCATCGCCGCGCGCAGCGCGTCCTCGCGCGCGCGCACGTCGCGCTGCAGCGCGAGCACCGCGTCGGTGTCCGCCACGATCGCCAACGCGCGTCGCGCGACGTCGATCGCGACGAACGACGCGACGACGAACGCGACGACGCTCTCGCGCGCGGTCGCCATGGGAACTTTCGCACGTGCGCTCGACGATGACGCGTGACGACGCCGGTCGCGACTCCACGACGCGTCGGTGACGCCGTGAATGTTATCGTCGAGGCCGGCCCCAACGACACCCCCACACGACGAACGCGCGTCATGGCGACACCCCCACAAGACAACACAAAGACTCGACGCCACGAATGTAATGTAACGGACAACGACGTCGTGGAGTCGTGGAGTCGTGTAATAACACCAAACACCAAACACCATCGAGGGCGATCGCGTCGATCGCGCGCGATCGACGCGACGCGAACGTTTTCGGCGAACGAGCGACGGGCGGGAGTGAAAGACACGCGCGCGAGGCGAAGCGATGGCGCGCGATCCAACGAAAGCGCGCGAGGAGGTTGGGAAATACGGCGCAATAGCGCGAGATGAGGAACAAGGGGTGAAGGAGGCGTGGCGCGCGCGCGAGGACGATGACGCTCCAGGCGAGGCGAGCGAGGGGTTGGTGACGTCGAGATTGATGAAAAACGATTCGAAAAAGAGACCGAATGCACCGCCTGGGGAACCGAAAGGGAATGTTTTCAACGTCTACGCGCAGCGCGCGTGGTATTACATGAAGCTCACGTGGAAATTTCTCACGAAACACTTGTGGGTGTTATTTCTTGTTTACGTGTTCGTCGCGATCACGATCCTTCACTTTCTGCCAAATGAACCTGATTTCGACACCAGCGTCGTGGACACGATGTACTTCGTAGCGATCACGGCGACGACGATTGGGTACGGGGATTTTTACCCAAAGTCAGACGAGGGGAAGATATTTGTCATGTGCTTCATCGTCATCGGCGTCGGCCTGGGCGGGGTGTTGATTTCGAACGTGACGGCTTGGATGCTCGAGAAGGAGGAAGCCGCGCTGAAAGAGGTTGAACGGAAAAAGATGGAGAAAATGCAAAAGGAGTTACTCGAGGTGAAACAAAACGTCGGGGCGGACGTTTCCTCGGCGGATATAGCACGAGCGAGTCGAGAGTTGGCCTCAAAAAAGGTCAACAAACTTGTCGTATGGCACGCGATCGGCGCGATC
>Ga0222713_10001464_pt1 | contig 26460 bp, 25 predicted proteins | sample C33_649DmetaG_FD_165061 | JGI IMG/M metagenome (GOLD analysis project Ga0222713, IMG submission 165061) | Estuarine water microbial communities from San Francisco Bay, California, United States - C33_649D | ecosystem: Environmental > Aquatic > Marine > Unclassified | place: USA: California... | reverse complement strand
TCACCATCTTTAAAGTATGAATAAATTAATTCGAGTTGAGCCTTTTCGGCATATTGATTGAAGGGATATAAGACATTTAATGCTTCATATGATTTAATTGCTTGGCTAAAATTACGATTTAGCATTGATTTTTTTGCATTTTGATAAACTTGATTAACTGTTTGTCCCTTAAAAGCAATAAATGGATCATTCGAGTGGCCGGCACATGCCGTCAGCATAGCTAAAATAAAACTAATTAAAAAACAAAATTCAAATATTCTCACAGTTATTTTCAATAAAGCAATGCTTTATTCCCTTTTTTAAAATGAAGGAAGGAATAAGCGAAACGAGATATTCTTTTATTCAACATCCAAAAAAATCAAAATTAATTATACTCTTCGCACTCGAATTTTAGATGTTTTGTCACTTAATGCGCAACTTTCATGTAGCTAACAGACACTTATGCTGCTCATTTTTACGGCATGCCAAAAACCCTACTAGGAGTATATATGATTAAATTTGACTGAAATCCATTTAATCTTTTTTACGGAAAATCTCATTTAATTTAAATTTTTCTGCCATAATAGGGATTCCACACCAACCTATAATTGCTTCGATAATCAGAATGACTCCCACTAAAAAAGCAAATAATTTGCCTAAACCCAATAACACACCAATCAGTAAGACGATACCAATTACTAAACGTGAAAGGCGCTCGTTAGATTCAAGATTGCTTGCTACATTGAACATAGATAATATCCTCTATTAAATTATACAATAAAAAGGCATCGCTCCCGTCAGCATTATAGCGATTTTCTATGAAAAACACAGCTCAAGTAATAAATTGCCAAGCAATTGTGCCAGAACATTTAGCAGAAAAACGTCTCGACCAAATTTTGAGTCAGTTATTTCCTGCTTTTTCCCGTACACGTTTACAACAATGGATCCGCTCTCAACAAGTTTGGGTCGATAATGAACTAAAGCGGCCCAGGGATAAAATAAAAGCGGGTGCTAAAATCACTATTTTGACTAGCCTAAAACAAGAAGTGAGTTGGGAAGCAGAAGCGCTTCCACTTGATATCATTTACGAAGATGAGGCTCTACTTGTTGTTAATAAGCCTGCTGGCTTAGTTGTGCATCCTGCGGTAGGAAATACTCATAAAACTCTCGTTAATGCTTTGCTTTATTATTTACCTGAGCTTAAAAAACTTCCGAGAGCGGGAATCATACATCGCTTAGACAAAGATACCTCTGGTCTATTAGTTATACCTAAAATCTTAAGTGCCTACACTAAGCTAACTAAGCAATTACAAACACGAACCATAAAACGCGAATATATTGCTGTTATTCAGGGTCTTTTAATTGCAGGGGGAACTATCAGTGCACCCATCGGTCGCCATCCGCGACTCAGAAAAAAAATGGCCGTCACTGAATTGTCGAGTGGCAAACCTGCTGTATCCCACTATCGAGTCATAGAACGCTTCAATCATCATACACTCATTAAAGTAAAATTAGAAACCGGCCGTACTCACCAAATTCGTGTCCATATGGCCCATATTCATCACCCGCTGCTAGGTGATAAAACCTATGCAGGCCGCCGCTTTCACTTACCCAAAAAAGCCAGCAACCAACTTATTAATTGCTTACGTCAATTTCCGCGTCAAGCCTTGCATGCACAATGTTTAGGTATAATACACCCTATTAGCTTAAAACCAATGGAATGGCGTAGTTCTTTACCAGAAGATATGAAAGATTTAATTAACTGTCTTCGAGAAGATAAACTCAATGCTTGACTTAATCATTCCTAATTGGCCAGCTCCAAACTGGATCAAAGCTTACTCAACAACTCGATTGGGTGGATTTAGTCATGCCCCTTATAATAGCTTAAATATTGCCATGCATGTCGGTGATAATTTGAACAGTGTCTCCAAAAATCGTCTTTTATTACAAAATAATTTGCATTTAAAAGAGCCTATTATTTGGTTAGAACAAGCTCATGGGAACCATGTTATTTCAGCGGATCATCCTATCAGCCGTCTTACAGCAGATGCCATTTATTCAAAAAAAGAACAAACCGTATGTGCCATCCAAACTGCTGATTGCTTACCTTTATTGATATGCAGTTCCAGTAGTTATTGTGTCGCAGCAGTACATGCGGGTTGGAAAGGGTTAAGTAAAGGTATTATTGAAAACACGATTGAAGCATTAGCTTTGCCGAGTAAAAAAGATTTATTAGTTTGGTTAGGCCCTGCTATCGGCCCTCAAGCTTTTGTAGTCGGAGAGCAGGTCTTTCATTCTTTTGTAGATAAAGATCCAGCGGCTAAAATAGCTTTTCACCCGATAGGGAATAAAAAATGGCAGGCTAACCTCTATACATTGGCTCAACAACGTTTACATAAATTAGGGATAACTTCAATCTACGGGGGTAATTACTGTACTTTTTCAAACCCTACTCGCTTTTTCTCTTTTCGTAGAGATCAAATAACAGGACGCATGCTCAGTTTGATCTGGATAGCCCTCCCGATAATTTAAGTTCAAATACTATAGGTTTAAGAAGAATACGTTTTTTGATTTTTATTCGAGAATTACATGAATAGAAATTATTTCGTAGGCGTAATAGACGGTGCAAGAATAGTTTCTACTTCCAGTTGTTTTTTATCTGAAAAGAAAGTCGATGTTCCATTTTTTTTATCGGATGAATCACTTACAGGTAAGAAATCGCTCAATAAATCAGTAGACACTAACGTGGTTGCTTCTTGTTCTTGAGTAACCGGACTCCTATCCGCTAGGACGTTAACACATCGCCTAGTATTAATAAACGAAGACGGCCGTCTAGATTGAAAATATCCTATTCTTATAATACTTCGAATCATTTCATCGCCTCTAATAAAACATTAAAAACTCCTGAGTAATTATATCAACTATTTATTTTTTTTCAAAAATAAATAATTGATATAAAGTATTTTAAATATCTTTAAGATAAAGGAACGTGGCTTGGAAAAATTTTAACAACTTTAATCATATTATCTTTAATTAAGATAACTTCCATGGTTTTATTTTCAAACTGAAAGACTGTGCCCACTTTTGGAATAACTTCAAGCATTTCAATAATCAATCCACTTAAGGTTTTAGGTCCTCTTAAAGGTAGATTTAAGTTTAATTGGCGATTTAAATCACGTATTGCAATTCCGCCATCTACCAAATAACTACCATCTTTTTGCAATAAAACAGCACGGCGCATTAAGGCATTATCTGTCGTAAATTCACCCACAATTTCTTCTAATATATCCTCCAAGGTGATAAGTCCTTGAATTTCACCATATTCGTTAACCACTAAACCAATACGATGCTTCTCACGACGAAAATTTAACAGTTGACTACTTAATGCGGTTGCTTCCGGTATAAAATGAACCTCTTCAGCTGTTTCTATTAATAACTCTTTACTCAACTGCTGAGTGCTTAAACTATTTAAAATTTTACGAAAATGTAAAATGCCGATTATCTCATCAATAGAATTCCGATAAATCGGTAACCGTGTATATTCACTTTTTATTAATTGTTTTACAATCACTCCCCAAGCCTGATTAATATTAATACCGATAATTTCCTGTCTAGGAATCATAATATCTTCTACAGTTACCTTCCCTAACTCTAATACCTTAAGTAACATCGTTTTATAATCATTAGACATACGCCCACCACCTTCACGCAATAAACTCACTAGTTCTTCACGAGATAATTGTTCTTCGCTCAATTTCGGAGTTTTTATGCCCAAAAAACGTAAAGTTGTATTCGCCACTAAATTGGTTACCCAAACTAAGGGATATAAAATATACAATAAAATAATTAAAGGCCAAGCAGCAAATAGCGCAATGGGTTGTGGATATAAGGTAGCTAGAGTTTTTGGCGCTATTTCACAAAAAATTAAGACGACAAAAGTAAGCGCTAAAGTTGCTAAAAAAACAGCAGATGCTGAAAAATAATGTAACGCAAGCAACGTTACTACAGCAGAAGCAAGAATATCAGCAAAAGTTCCGCATAAAAGGATGACACCGAGCAAACGATCTGGCCTTTTTAACAAATCTTGTACACGCTTAGCCAGTAAATTGTTCTGTCTCACTAAATACCGTAAACGATATCTATTTATAGATAACATGGCAGCCTCTGCCAATGAAAAAAAGATAGCTGCAAGTAATAAAAAAATTAACAGTCCAAAAAGAAATGAAAATGAATAATGCATACGCTAAGATCTCATCCTTTTAAGGGTGCCTCTGGGATTATGAAAGACACCCTCTCTTCAAAGATTAGGCATAAAGTAAATGGTTCCTAAATAAACTACTCCAATCAAACAAGCGCCAATTAGCGTCCAGCTAATTGCAATTTTTCCACGCCAACCAAAATAACTTCTGCCGATTAATAACATGAAAAGGACCCCCCAGGCTAATAGTGATAAAAGTATTTTTTGCCATAATTGCTGTTGAAAAACGGGGCGAAATAAAATCAAACTGCTTGTTAATACTAATGTCAATAAAACGATAGCGATAGAAATTAACTTAAATAAATAAGTCTCCATCACTTCCAAAGGAGGAAAATATTGAATAAACCTTATCGCTTGTTTATGCTTAAGCATCCATTCCTGGCTGGCTAATAATAATGCTTGGAATGCCGCTGTGGCTAAGACTATCAATGCAAGAGTCGAAAGAAAAATATGAATAAAATCAGCATAGGGCACCATAATGAAGTTCGCTTACTCCTCAGCTATGCTGTTACAATAACAGAATTTTTTGGGTCATTCATCATGCCTCCTTGCTTATATTCAAACGCTTTTCACTCAAAAAAATTTAGACTTACGTTTTATTAAAAATCACGATAAACTCAGGACCCCTATAAAATTATGTTTGATAATTTAACCACTCGTTTAAAACAATCTTTTAAAAATATTCGTGGTCAAGGCCGTTTAAGCGAACATAACATTAAAGAAAGCCTACGCGAAGTAAAAAAAGCGCTGATTGAAGCAGATGTTGCTTATCCTGTTGTCAAAACAATTATTGAACAAGTACGTCAAGGTGCCATTGGAAAAAAAGTCACAGAAAGCCTCGCACCGGGTCAAGCTTTTATAAAAATTGTAAGTGATACTCTAACGGCTATAATGGGTAAAGATTTAGCCGAATTAAATCTATCCACACAAGCGCCCGCTATAATTTTGGTGACAGGTTTGCAAGGCTCAGGAAAAACAACCACCGTTGCAAAGCTGGCTTATTGGTTAAAAGAACAAAAAAACAAATCAGTTTTAGTGACCAGTACCGACATTCATCGTCCTGCTGCTATTTTACAACTTAAAAATCTAGCTGAAAGTATTGACATTTTAGTTCACCCCAGTAGCGGCACGCAAACCCCTACCTATATTGCCCAGACAGCAATTCAAACAGCCCGAAATAAAGGTATAGATATTGTTATTATTGATACCGCCGGTCGTCTACATATTGATATTCTCATGATGAATGAGATACGCACCATTCATGCGGTCAGTAATCCCATAGAAACTTTATTTGTGCTGGATAGTATGATGGGTCAAGATGCTATAAAAACAGCTAAAGGCTTTAACGAAATCATCCCTCTTACCGGAATAATCCTGAGTAAAATGGATGGTGACGCGCGTGGCGGTGCCGCTTTATCCGTAAAATTTATTCTAGAGAAGCCGATTAAATTTATTGCTTCCGGCGAAAAAGTAACTGCACTTGAGCCCTTTTATCCCGATAGAATAGCCTCACGCATACTTGGCATGGGGGATATCCTTTCGTTCGTTGAAGAAGTACAACGCCATACGGATCAGAAAACGGCACAAAAACTTAACCAAAAATTACAAAAAGGGAAAAAATTTGATTTAGAAGACTTTTTAAATCAACTCGCACAAATGGATAATATGGGAGGCATAAAAGAGCTCTTGAATAAGCTTCCTGACAACAATAATGCGGCCTTATTGGCTAGCGCTAAAAGTACACTTAATAAAAAATTAACCGTTCAAATGCAAGCTATCATCCGCTCTATGACTAAAAAAGAACGGCTTTTCCCAGCTATTATCCAAGGATCTAGGAAACGACGTATTGCTTCGGGTTCCGGTACCCAAATTCAAGATGTCAATCGACTTTTAAAGCAATTCAATCAAATGCAAAAAATGATGAAGCGGTTTTCTAAGCCAGGCGCTATGAACAGACTTCTTCAAGGACTACAGAACCATTACCCGCGATGAGGTCTAAAAATCCAAAAAGAAAGCTCTTCCCAAACTAATAAAATTTGCGTAGAATCCGCTCAGATTCATTTTGGCAAGCTTATGTTAAACATAACATTAACATAGATTTACTCAATTGAGCGTTTAAATAGATAGAAAATAGAGAGGAAGATTTATTCCATGGTTACCATTCGTTTAGCACGAGGAGGTCGTAAAGAGCGTCCCTTCTATCACATTGTTGTTACAGATAGTCGGAAACCGCGTGATGGGCGTTATATTGAATGTTTAGGCTTTTATAATCCTATTGCTACAGGCAAAGAAATTTCATTAAAAATTGTAGAGGATAAAGTTAGTTATTGGATATCCCAAGGTGCTCAGCCTTCAGAGCAAGTCCAAAGCCTTCTGAAAAAAGCTAAAAAAGAAGCTAATAAACCTCAGGCGATAGCCGCTTAATATACAACAACTGCCTGGTTTTTAAAATTACCCTTCTCTACTATTTATTTTTAGGCTGTATAAAGAAAATTATTGCCTAAATAAAAGAAAATAGGTGAAAATGCTAAAAAAAAAGGTCTTAGTGGGAACTATAGGAAAATCTTACGGAATCAAAGGATGGGTTAAAGTTAATTCCTATACGGACCCTGTCAGTAATATCCTCAACTACCAACCCTGGCATTTATCCGCAAAAGGATCTTCGCACCCCCCTACCCTAATTGAAATAATAGAGCATCGAATCCATGGCCAACAGATATTGGTACGATTTGCAAATTGCACAATGCCTGAATCAGCCTCACTTTATACCCATTATAAAATTTATGTAGAGCGAAGGAATTTCCCTCCTTTAGCCATAGGCCAGTACTACTGGACAGATTTAGAGGGTTTAAAAGTCTATACCTGTGAAAGCAATTATCTCGGTATAATTTCGGCTATTTATTCGACAGGTGCTAACGATATATTGGTAATCGTTGGAAAAAAAAGGCATTTAATTCCTTTCTTATTAAATCAAGCCATTAAGACCATCGATTTAGAGGGCAATATAATGGTTGTCGATTGGGATGCTGAATTTTGATGGATATCCAGATTATTAGCCTATTTCCAGAAATGTTTACTCCCTTGAATTTGAGCATACCCGGGCGTGCGCAAAAAAAAGGGCTAATAAAGATTTCTTATTTAAACCCTAGAGATTTTAGTGTAGATAAACATAATACTGTGGATGACCGTCCCTATGGGGGCGGGCCAGGGATGGTAATGAAATTTTATCCCCTGGTCGCTGCAATAAAAATGGCTAAATTACAGCAAAAAAAGCTACAAATAACCCCTTTGGTCAGTTATTTATCCCCTCAAGGAAAAAAATTTGATCAACTGGCTGCCCTTGAGTTAAGTCAGCGCCAAGGCCTTATCTTAGTTGCAGGCCGTTATGAAGGCGTTGATCAACGGTTTATTGACAGTGAAGTCGATGAAGAATGGTCAATTGGAGATTTTATTTTGAGTGGTGGCGAGCTCGCTGTGATGTGCCTTATTGACACTATAACCCGTCTACTGCCAGATGCATTAGGTCATGTAGAATCTGCCGCACAAGATTCCTTTAGCTCGGCCCTATTAGATTATCCACACTATACACGTCCGGCAAATATAAATGAGCGAAAAGTTCCAGATGTTTTGCTGCAAGGTGACCATGCCGCCATTGCCCGTTGGCGATTAAAGCAATCTTTGGGACGAACCTGGCAACGCCGACCTGATTTATTAAAAAAACATATACTTAACAAACAAGAGCAGGTATTATTGGCGGAATTCATCCGTGAAAATAGCGAATAAAATTGGGAGTTAGCGATGAACAATCTCATACAAACTATTGAAAAAGAACAGATGCAAGTAAAAAAGAATATTCCTGACTTTCGTGCCGGGGATACGGTCGCTGTCAAAATTAAAGTCAAAGAAGGAACTCGTGAGCGATTACAATCCTTTGAGGGCGTGGTTATTGCTCGTCGTAATCGTGGATTCAACTCCGCCTTTACTGTAAGAAAAATCTCACATGGTGAAGGAGTAGAACGGGTTTTCTTTCTTTATAGTCCTTTAACAGATAGTGTAGAAATTAAAAGACGTGGTGATGTTAGAAAAGCAAAGCAATATCAGTTACGCAACCTTCGCGGTAAAGCAGCACGTATTAAAGAAAAATTAACATCTGCTATACAAGCTACCCCAACAAAAGAAAGAACCAATAACAATCCTTTGGAATAGAACTTAATCCTACCAACAAGCTTGAAAATATTGTTGGTAAATTAAGGTTTATAAAAGGTATACTTACTTAAGTATTTTATGGTTTACCAAGCTATAATTCAAACTCCTGTTGGTAAGTTAGGAATCTCTACTTTTGACCGACTACTAACCCGAATAGATTTCTTAACTGAAGATAAATCATTAATTGCACCCAAAGGAAAAACTCTAAACCACATCGTAAACCAGCTTATTCATTACTTTCAATATCCTAACTTTAAATTTAATATTCCTTATCAGTTACAAGGAACCCCTTTCCAAAAAAAAGTATGGCAAACTTTAAGTAAATTATCTCCAAAAAAAACCATTAGTTATGGAACTCTCGCCAAGAAACTAAATACGGGTGCTCGAGCTATAGGTAATGCTTGTCGCGTAAATCCTCTTCCAATACTTATTCCCTGCCACCGAGTGGTCGCCCAAAGAGATTTAGGTGGTTATAAGGGGCAAGAAATATCTATAAAAAAATGGCTACTAAAACATGAGTTTTATTCCACAGAGTTTTAAGATAGATTTAAAAAATCTTTTGATTTAAAGTTAATACAAACTCATTTATTATTAGTTTCCTTTGAGGTAACCAACTCTTTACCGCGCGTGTAAGTCTTTACGCAAAAGTGTGTAAGTTAAAACTGAAGCCGCAAAACACCCATTGTAATAAATTCTAACTTTGTTAATCTATGTAATGTGTGTTGCTAACGGTCTAATCAAGGACTTAATTTTCAGTAATAATCTAAAAGGATTGTTTATATGAAAGTTAATTAGCAAATCCTTATGTTATATGGAATAGATAAGGATGTCTGCACTACAAGGATGTAGTGTAAGCAAGGATGCTACAAGGACGTTACTAACACAGATATACCCCCTTGGGCCGTTTTACGGCCCTTTTTAATTTATTTTTTAAAATATTAAAAGCTTTTTACCATCATATTTTAATCCTGCCAAAAATGATGATTTTTTTCACGATAAGTCTCTGCTTTTATATCATTAGATAGTTCAATTAATTTTAAAGTAATCATTCCATTGACAGCAGTGTCATATATTTTAGAACCGAGGCGTCGATAGCGATTTAATACAAGCTTATGTGGAAATTTAAAGCGATTATGAAAGCCTGTTGGAAATAAGGCATACGCAGGTTGTATTAAATTTAAAAACTCTATACTGGAGGAAGTTTTACTGCCATGATGTGGGACTATCAAAACAGTGCTTAATAAATCTTTTCGTTTTTCACGAACAAGATAATCTTCTCCTCCTTTTTCTATATCACCTACTAATAAAATACTTTGTGATCGATTGCTAACTTTTAGTACGCATGAACTATTATTATCTAAATAAGGAAGCATCACCGGTGGATATAGAATTTTGAAAGTAACTCCATCCCATTTCCAATGTCTTTTTTCTTCACATAAAGATACAACGTTTGGTAAAAATTTTTTTGGAATGCTACTCAGTACTTCATCTACTGATATTTGTTTTAAAATAATCATAGCTCCCCCACTGTGATCATTATCACCATGACTAATTATCATCATATTCACTTTTTGAGCGCCGATTGTTTGTAAAAAAGGAATTACAACCAATTTTCCTGCATCAAAAGTTGAACTTAAGCGCGGGCCTGTATCATAAATCAAAATATGATGCTGTGTACGTACAATACTGGCTAAACCTTGTCCAACGTCAAGAAGATGAAACCAAATATCACCATAGTGTGGTCGTTGATTTGATCCGAAAAATAAAGGGAGAATCCAAAAAAAACCTAAACAACGAGTTGGCATTCCTTTCGGTGCCAAAAGTAATAACATACCTATTAAACTTGAAATGAATGTCCAATAATTGGACAGATACGCATAATATTGAGTTAAAGCGAGTCCTGAAAAAAAACTAAGTAGCTTCCAAAGTAATTCTAATAGCTGTCCTGTAAAAATTAAAATATAACTTCCAAAAACTGGGCTTATTAGAGTTAATAAACTTCCTAATAAGCTAAGTGGTAAAATCAAAAAGCCAATAGAAGGTATGGCTATCAAATTAGTTATAAAACTAATCCAAGAAATTTGGTGAAAAAATAATAACGATAAAGGAATTAATCCCAGACCTATTGTCAATTGTATTCGACACCAACTACGCCAACGGTTTAATGGTTTAATACGGTTTGAAACTGCGTAAAAAATGAGCGATACCGCTGTAAAAGATAACCAAAAACTCGCTGACAAAACTACAAAAGGCGCTATGATTAAGATAATCATTAAAGCTAAATAAAATGAATGCCAATGTGAAATATAACGTTGTTGGATAATCGCAAACGAATAGATTGATAACATCAGTAATGCACGCTGAGTAGGAATAGCAAATCCAGCTAAAGCACTGTAGAAAAGGGTCAATAATAATGTTACTGCACTAACAATCTTAGGTATGGGAATATATAACGCCAGATAAGGTATACGAGTACAAATAAAACGAAACACCCAATAAATAATTCCTGCAATAAAAATAAGGTGCAAACCTGAGATAGCAAATAAATGATTAGTTCCTGTATTGCGCATAATTAACCATTGTTTATCCGTAATCTCATTGCGTATGCCTGTAGTTAATGCACCTATAAGACCTAATAAATCATAATGAGGTAATGCTTTTTTTACATTCTGATGAATTTTTTGACGTAAACTGTCAATAAAATAATAAGGACCTGCAGATTGAATCAAATGCAAAGGGAATTTTTCTAATAGATAACCTATAGCACATCTATTTTTCTGAAAAAATTCAGCTTGATAATCAAAACTACCTGGGTTCCAAAAAGAACGCGGCCGACGCAGACGTAAAGTAAATCGCCAGACATCTCCTTTTTTAAAATTTGGTAAAATCTTCAACGGGTTATGAAAATATCCTTTAATACGCACATGTAGGGGGTATCGTATAGGAAAAAAAGTTTCTAGTTTGTCAATGAGAAAATCAAATCGAACGCTATTGGAGTAATTTTCTGGAATGGTAATTATGCGTCCTTTAGCAATCAGCGTCTTACCTTCTAATATTTCAGGTAATTGATAATTTAATTGTTGTCGCGCAATTATCAATGACCAAGAAAAACCTAAAAAAAAGGCAGCAAAAAATAAAACCCAATTTAAAGAAAAAAATAACTTAAAATAAGCTAGAATAATTACAATAACACTTAGAGGGATCAGTAAATAAACAACGCTTACCGAAGGTAAATGTGTAAAATGCGTGAGGCATAACACGCCGATTAAAAACCCTAATGTCCAGCGGGCCATATTTTTTATTCTACGATAATCTGCATCCATTACACATCAATGGTTGCTATTCGCACCTTAATGTACCTTACTTTCATGATGAAGATTTTCTATGCAAAAATTCACCCCTTTCAAGTAGGGCAGTTTATTTTATTATATATTTTCTTTAATTAAATCTAAAATGCAATAAAGTAATATAAAATAATATTTTTTTCTAAAAAATTTGCTTTATATTCTTAGCATTAGGATTTAAAATTTAATAATTAAATTTCAAAACATAAGGAATATGTTTTAATAAATATAGATCTTTTCTTAATGTAGCCAAAGTTTGAAAGGAGTTCCTAAGATCATAACGAAGCTTGCAACTAATCCAGCGGCTGGAATAGTTAATATCCATGCCCATATAATCCGTCGTATAGTAGACCAATGCGCATTTAGCCAACCATTGGTTGAACCCACTCCAAGGATAGCACCTGTTACAGTATGTGTTGTAGAAACAGGAATACCTAAATCTGTAGCCGCAAATAACGTAAGCGCTGCACCGGTTGCAGCACAACCTCCACTTAAAGGAGTTAATTGAGTTATCTTATGTCCTAATGTATGGACTATACGCCAACCTCCTATAAGTGTTCCTAATCCCATTACGAAGTTACAAGAAATAATAACCCAAAATGGAACATAAAAATGCCCATTTAAAAGGCCGGTAGAAAATAATAATACTGCAATAATACCCATGGTCTTTTGTGCATCATTACCCCCATGGCCTAAACTTAATAAAGCCCCTGCGACAAATTGAGCGCGTTTAGCCCAATCCAGTGCTTTATCAGAATTTACATCTTTTAAAAAAAATTGCATAAACTTTATCAAAAAACAACTAATTGATAGCCCCAATAAGGGCGACAGAATTATTGCTATTAGTACAGGCAGTAATCCATGCCAATTCAAAACATGCCAACCTCCTGTCACTAAACCTGCGCCAACTAAGCCTCCTATTAATCCATGAGATGAACTTGAAGGTAAACCAAAATACCAAGTAAACAAATTCCAAATAATAGCCCCTGTAAGGGCGGCAAAAAGTACATAAGGAGTAATGATATGAGGTTCTATAAGTCCCGAACCTATTGTCGTTGCAACATTTAGATGAAAAAATAAGAAAGCAATAAAATTAAAAAATGCCGCCCACAAAACAGCGGTTAGAGGCTTCAAAACCTTTGTTGCGACCATTATAGCTATAGAATTAGCCGCATCATGGAAACCATTAATAAAATCAAAAATAAATGCTAAGACAACAACGAAATAAATAAATATTAAAGTGCTCGTCATAAAGCATTCATTCCATTATCAAAATCTGTCTTTAAGTATACACGACGTTGGTAGGATTCACATTCAGATAACATTAAACCAATTTTATAAAAAGTATATTTAATCGATCGATATTTCATAGATAATTAATTGAGAAAATTATTGTATTGACTTGAATCATTTTAATTTTTTAAAATCCTAAAATATAGCTAGCTTATTTTAAACTTCATTTTTCTATTTCCTATAACACGCTTCTTTAAGGTAGAATAGAATCATATCTCACAATGTCAATATAGCCAAAAATACTTATGCTATCGCTCATTGAACTCGTTCAACAGCTTGTCTCCAGACCCTCTATTACCCCAGAAGATAAGGGTTGCCAAATTGTTTTAAGCGAGCATTTACATCGTTTAGGTTTTGCGATTGAACACTTACCTTTTGCAGATGTCAATAATTTTTGGGCTAGACGTGGAAAAGAAGCCCCTTTATTTGTTTTTATTGGACATACAGATGTCGTTCCTACCGGACCATTAGACAAATGGAATAGTCCTCCTTTTGCACCCACTATTCAAAATGGTCAACTCTATGGTCGAGGCAGCGTTGATATGAAAGGCAGCCTAGCTGCAATGTTAGTGGCTTGTGAGCAATTCATTAATAAACACCCTAATCATAGAGGCTCTATAGCTTGGATAGTTACCAGTGATGAAGAAGGCCCCGGTATCAATGGCACAGCCAAAGTAGCTGAAACACTTAAAAAAAGAAACGAGAAAATAGATTATTGTCTCGTTGGTGAACCTACTAGTGAAGAAAAATTAGGTGATACTTTAAAAGTAGGTCGTCGCGGCTCTTTATCTGGCCATTTGATCATCCAAGGTAAACAGGGGCATATTGCTTATCCACAATTGGCCAAAAACCCTATCCACCTCTTTAGTCAAAGCTTAATTGAATTATTGAATACTAACTGGGATAAAGAAATAACGTGTACTGATTTTCAACCCACGAGTTTACAATTTTCTAATCTACACAGCGGCACTGGCGCAAGTAATGTTATTCCAGACAGCATAGAAGTTAAATTTAATTTTCGTTATTCTCCTACAACCACTGCAAAAAAATTAGAAGATTTCACAGAAGCTATTTTAAAAAAATATCACTTAAAATATCACCTCACTTGGCAACGGGGCGGACTTCCTTTTTTAAGCCCTTCAGGCCAGTTACGGTTATCTTGTCTCGAAGTTATAAAAAAACTGACTGGCATCGTACCCACAGTTTCGACAAGCGGAGGTACTTCTGATGCGCGCTTTATTGCACCTTTAGGGGCAGAAATTGTCGAATTTGGCCCGTGTAATCGTACTATACACCAAATTAATGAAAATGTTTCTGTAAGTGATCTTGAAAAATTAGCTTTAATTTATGAAGAAATTTTAAAGAAAACTTTACATAAAACATCTAAACATTAGAACATGCATAATCTCAAATCTATCAGAAAAAGAGAGGATTGCTTTTGCAAATCGAGTAATTTTAGGCAAAAAAAAGCAGCCTTATAGGCTGCTTTCCGGTTAATCATTAATATTCTTTATTAATTAAGAAAGAACTGTGATTTTGATAACCATGATGGATCAGGATAGTAAGCAAATATTAGCGTTCCGTTTTTAATCGAATGGATTAATGAATCGGCAATGGCTGGACTCACTGCAAAACAACCCCAACTTCGTCCTAAACGGCCATGCTGTTGAGCAAATTGCGCGGTAGCATAATCCGCTCTATGAACTACGATATCACGAGCTTCTGCTCTATCGTTAAATCCTTTCTCTAAACCTTTTAATTTTAAGGAATAGCCATGTTTACCCTGATAAGTTGACTCAGTTAAAAACACACCTAAACTTGATTCTAAGCTTCCTGGCCTATCAGAGAAAGAAGTTGCATAGCTTCCACCACTATTTTTTCCGTGAGCAACATAGGTATTAAAAAGCACTGAATTGTTATTAAGGCCAAATACCCATAATCTTTTTGCTGTTGATGGCTTAGTATAATCAATAATTGTTAAAATATGCTGATTATCTAAACCTTCCTCTCTCGCTTTGTTATATGCCTCTAAACCTAACTCTAAAGCTTTAGGATTTAGGCTTGGCGCTCGTTCACTAAGTTGTTTCATCTCAGCTTGGACATTCACTCGCTGGCTTATCGGACTCGCATTAACGGTCATCACAAAAAGACCGCTCGCTAGCAACAATAAGCTTGTTATTTTTTTTAATATCATCACTATACCCCCCCCCACTAATCGGCAGAGAAGACTACTATAGCATAAATCGTACAAAAATTGAACTTTTTAGCTATTTTTATCAGTAAAAAGCTTACGTAATTTAATATAAATTGTAAGCATGATAAAGACAAAACTTTGGGCTTTAATAGCTAACTTTTCAATTTTCCAATTTTTAGTTTAAAGCGTCCCGTTGATAAATCTCTGATGATAAAACTTCCACTAAGCTCGGTCAGAATTATTTTTTCTTCCTTAATAAAGGGATAACAGAAGCTAATAACTCCCCCCCTTTTAACTCATTAAATTACTCTAAATAACTAATTAAAAGGTTTATCCAAATATAAGTCCCAGACGGTATATGAGGTAAAAATATCCATTCAATGATTACATAGCTAACTAAATCCTTGTAACTGAGAATTTAAAATAAACTTAAATATCCTTTTTAATCTATTTTTTAATCAAAAATTGATTAATTTTCGTATTGATATGATATTAAAAATTACTTTGTTTTTCGCGGTCTCCCACGCTTACGAATAGTACCTGTTTTAGCAATATTAAGTTGAGAAAGCCTTCCTCGTGTCACTCTTTTCATTCTTTTTTTATTTCCTTTGGCTTTTGCAATAGCTAATGCTTTAAAATTTGCTTCCATTTTCTTATGTTCAATTTTAATAACCTTTTCTAACGCTTTTCGATAAGCCTCTTGTTCGGCAATTTTTAGTTTTTCTTTGAAATTTGCTTTGAGCATTGCAATCTTTGCACGTAAAGCTTTTTGTGCCATTCGAGCATTTAACGCCGCTTTACTACGTTGCATTTTTTTAGCCGTACTTAAAGGCGGTCTACCCCGTTTAGTTTTTGCTTGCATTTTAGTGTTCATCATAGGTGTTTCCTTAGAGTTAATATAATATTATTGGTTGGACAGTATACTTACTAAAAATTAAGATGGTATTAAGCTATTCTCAAAATTATGTAATAAATTTTTAAATAGACATATATTATATAAATAATAGACTATTTAGCAAAATTTTATCACTATAAAAAATTCAGCATTTTCAAAGCAAAATTATAATTTAATAAACAATCTGTTTATGGGGATTTTATTACCTTTTTTCAATAGCTATATAATCTCTTTGTGTATTTCCAGTATATAACTGTCGAGGTCTTGCAATACGAAGTTTAGGATCAGCCATCATTTCCTCCCATTGCGAAATCCAACCCACAGTACGCGCTAAGGCAAAAATTACCGTAAACATATTAGTAGGAATTCCTAATGCACTTAATGTAATACCCGAATAAAAATCGACATTAGGATATAATTTTCTTTCAATAAAATAAGAATCTTCTAAGGCAATTTTTTCTAGTGCTAATGCAAGTTTAAATAGGGGGACTTCTTTTTGACCCGTTTCTTCTAAAACCTCATGACAGGTCTTTTTCATTACTGCTGCACGTGGATCATAATTTTTATATACTCGATGTCCAAAACCCATCAATCGAAAAGGATCATTTGGATCTTTTGCTTTTTTAATGAAATAATTAATTCGTGAAACATTCTCTATCTCAAGCAGCATATTTAAACAGGCTTCATTTGCCCCTCCATGTGCGGGCCCCCATAAAGCAGCGATACCTGCTGAAATACAAGCATAAGGATTAGCACCTGTCGATCCTGCCATTCTAACAGTCGATGTAGACGCATTTTGCTCATGATCCGCATGTAAAATAAAAATCTTATCTAAAGCTCGGGCTAACACTGGATTAGGTGATTTTTTTTCGGTAGGAACGCCAAACATCATATGCATAAAATTTTCTGCATAATCCAAATTATTAAGGGGATAAACAAAAGGTAATCCAGTTGCATATTTATAGGACATAGCAGCGAGCGTTGGCATTTTAGCAATTAACCTTAATGCGGCTAATTTGCGATGATTTTTATTATGTATATCTAATAAATCATGATAAAAAGCAGACAAAGCTCCAACAACGCCGAGCATAATCGCCATTGGATGTGCATCTCTGCGAAATCCATGAAAAAAATGACGTAATTGTTCATGTACCAGCGTATGTTGATTAATTTCTTCATTAAAATTTTGTTTCTGAATTGAATTAGGTAATTCACCATGAAGCAATAAATAAGCAATTTCTATAAAATCTGACTTCTCGGCAAGTTGATCAATCGAATAACCTCGATAAAGTAAAATTCCTTTATCGCCGTCAATAAAAGTTATTTTAGATGAACAGGATGCTGTCGATAAAAACCCCGGATCATAAGTGAATCGATTAATTTTTGCTAGTTGACTCACATCAATAACTTCCGGTCCTAATGTTGCTTTGCAAATCGGCAAATTAATAGGAGATAAGTCATTAACTGTTAAAGTTGCCGTGGAAGAAGACAAATCTTTAATAGTTACTTCCGCAGATTGAGTCATAATAGGCCTCTGGATTTATAAATTAATTTCGTATACCAACTTAACTAGTAATTACCTAAAAAGCGGGATGATATATAACAAAGGTAAAATACAGATGTCAATTTCGGCAACTTGAAGATTTTAATCAAATATTAGAAAAATACGCTCGATTTATGTTAGATTAACGATTTTGTGCAAAATATTCAATATATAACCCTAACCAATGACCATTCTGGCCAGAGACTCGACAACTTTTTAATGTCACGCTTGAAAGGCCTACCTAAAAGTCGTCTTTACCGAATCATAAGAAAAGGCGAATTACGCATTAATAAAAAAAGAGTAAAACCAGATTATCGTCTACAAGAAGGAGATATTATTCGAATTCCTCCTCTGCGGCTTACCCCCTCCATAAAAAAGAATAATTTAAATAAAAAATTAATTAAATTACTCGAAAAAAGTATTATCTTTGAAGATAGCCATTTTTTAGCACTTAACAAACCGAGTGGTATGGCTGTCCATGGAGGAAGCGGAATATACTTAGGAATAATAGAATCCTTTCGTCTATTACGACCACAATTAAAATTTTTAGAACTAGTCCATCGCTTAGATCGCGACACCTCAGGCTGTTTATTACTCGCAAAAAAAAGCAGTGCTTTAAAAGAAGTACAGGAACTATTACGTTCAGGTAAAATTAAAAAAACATACATCGCTTTAGTTGCAGGGCATTGGCCTAAATCTTTATTAAAAATTGATGCCCCTTTATACAAAAATCAATTGCGATCAGGAGAGCGTATCGTACGTGTCCAAACAAAGGGTAAAAGTTCCTTAACTGAATTCTCTGTACAACATTACTATGATGCATCAACATTAATCAAAGCAATGCCTTTAACGGGCCGCACTCATCAAATTCGGGTTCATACTCAATTTGCCAAACACCCTATTATTGGAGATGAGAAATATGGAAATAAAGAAAATAATAAAAAGATGCGCCAATTAGGCTGTAAGCGGCTTTTCTTGCATGCAAGTCAACTTGAATTTACGCTACAGTCAACTGGAAAAGCAATCGTCCTAAAAGCTGAACTACCGGATGACTTGAATCAAGTTTTAAAACGCTTAACTTGTTGATTGTTATCAGACGTTATTTTTGATTATTTTTCTCCAATGCGGAAAAAATACGTCTGCGAACTTCTTCAACATCGGCATGACCATTAATTGAAAGATAGCGGGGCGCGCCCTCTTCGCCGTGGCTTTGCCATTTTTTATAGTAGTAAAGTAATGGCTTGGTCTGTTGATGATAAATCCGCAAGCGCTCACGAATAATTGCTTCTGTATCATCTTTACGTTGAATAAGATCCTCTCCAGTTATATCATCCTTATCCGGAACACAAGGGGAATTATAGAACATATGATAAATACGCCCCGAAGCAGGATGAATACGCCGTCCACTTAAGCGTTTAACGATTTCATCATCACCTATCTTAATTTCGATAACAAAATCAATAAAAATAGCTCTCGCTCGGATTGCCTCAGCCTGGGGTAAGGTACGTGGAAATCCATCAAATAAAAAACCATTGGTGCAGTCTGCTTGTTGGACGCGGTTTTCGACCAATTCGATAATAACCTTATCAGAAATTAATTGACCTGAATCCATTAAAGCTTTGACTTGAAGGCCCAAAGAGGTGCCTTGGCTAACCGCTGAACGTAGCATATCTCCAGTGGAAATTTGAGGAATGTGGTAATACGCCGTCAAGAACTTTGCTTGAGTACCCTTTCCAGCCCCAGGAGGCCCTAGTAAAATAATTCTCATGTTCTGTTATTATCTCAAGTAAATGTAAACTTCATTCGCTAAAAACCAAGTCCAGGCTTAAGATTCTGTCACCTTTGACAGGATGTGCCTGCATCCCACCTTATATGACCTCCCTTTCAATAAGTTCAGATCCTGTTTTTTTCTTCCACTCTCATACAGTAAAACATACCCTATTACGGTTACTCGAAAAACGATGCTTTCTGACTCATCCTCGCTAAATAACAAACATACCCTAGTCAGAAGTCCAAAAATATGTTCTTATCATTTAACCATCTGAAGTTTGAGTCCCAATACGATTTTTCTCGTTCTTCAGCATAGTAAGAACTTTTAGTTTGTATTTTTCCATGAAATAATTATGCCAAACTTAAACTCAGTAAAAAGCTTGAAAGAAGTCTACTATAAAATGAGACTGAACATGTAGGATCTTCTTACTTCAGACATTAAAAAATAGTTAATTCCTTCAATTATGCTAATCTTATGAATATCTTAGTTTTTGATATAGAAACTGTTCCTGATGTAAAAAATGGCCGAATCCTTTATAGCCTAGATACTGAGCAGAACGACCGACAAATTGCTGAAATCATGCTGTCCAAACGCCAAGAAAAAACCGGGAATCTTGGCTTCCTTCCTCATCATTTACAACGTATCGTAACTATTTCTGTTGCATTAAGAACTAAAAATCAATTTAAAATAGGGTCATTAGGTAATATCAACTCAGATGAACCTACCCTTATCGAATCTTTTTTTAAATGCATTGATAAATACTTACCCATCTTGGTTTCCTGGAACGGAAGCGGCTTTGATTTACCTGTTTTACACTACCGAACTTTACTTTATGGAGTTAGTAGCCCTAGTTATTGGAATATAGGAAATGAGGATGCAAGCTTCCGTTGGAATAACTATTTAAGTCGTTATCATTACCGACATACTGATTTAATGGATATTTTAGCTGCTTATCAAGGTCGTGCCAATGCCCCCCTAACAGAAATTGCCGTCATGTTGGGTTTACCCGGAAAGCTTGGGATGGATGGCAGCCAAGTTTGGGATTATTTCTTAAATGGGAAATTAGAAGCGATAAGAAATTACTGTGAAACAGATGTGTTAAACACTTATTTAATCTATCTCCGCTTTGAATTGATACGAGGCAATCTTTCTTTTGAAGCTTATCAAAAAGATTGTGCTTGTGTTCGTAAAACAATTGAAGAACAAAATAAACCTCACTTTAAACAATTTATAGAAACATGGAAAATTTAAAAACCTTATCAACCCATATCACTCCTACTGTTGTTGTTACCGGAATTTCCCATGAAGGCCGAGGTATTGCCCACATCAATGGCAAAATTACATTTATCGAGAATGCTTTACCTGGGGAAACAGTATTGATCACATACAAAAAAAGACGACGTTCTTATGATGAAGCAAGGTCTATCCAGATCATAAATCCCTCAAAAGACAGAATTCAACCTAAGTGCCCCCATTACGATAATTGTGGAGGATGCAACCTTCAACACCTTAATAATCAGGCCCAGCTTCTACATAAAGAAAAGACACTGGTTGATCAACTCGCTCATTTTGCTGAAACTAAGCCAAAATCTTTATTACCTCCAATTACAGGTTTAAGTTGGGGCTATCGCCGTCGAGCACGTCTGGGAGTTAAGTATGTTGCTAAAAAGCAAGCCGTTTTAGTTGGCTTCCGTGAAAAAAATAGTCGTTATCTCGCACAGTTACATACTTGTAAAACATTGGATCCTAGAGTTGGTCAACTTTTAGTCCCTATACAGCAACTAATTCATCGCTTAAAGGCTTTTGAGTCTATCCCGCAGATTGAGGTTGCAATGGGCGATAATCGTTTAGGTTTAGTTTTTCGACATCTCTCTCCCCTTGATAACTCTGATCAAATGCAGCTCAAAAGTTTTGCCGAAAAGTATCAAATACAGCTTTATCTCCAGCCTGGTAATGAAAATAGTATTCACTGTATTTGGCCAGAAAACCATGAATTGCTTAGTTATTGTTTGGAAAATAAGCGCTCTAGACCTTTAGAACTTTTATTCGAGCCTGAGCATTTTATCCAGATCAATTCAAGTATTAATCAAGCAATGATTCGTCGATCTATGGAATTGCTCTCACTTAATTTCAGCGATCGGATATTGGATTTATTCTGCGGATTAGGTAATTTTAGCTTACCTCTTGCTACACGATGCCGATCCGTCGTTGGCGTTGAGGGGCACGCTGGGCTCGTAGAGCGAGCAAAAGCCAATGCCAGGCATAATGCAATTAATAACGCACAGTTTTACACCGCTGATTTAACGAGCACAATAATCAAAAAAGCCTGGGCGCAACAGATTTTCAACAAAATTCTAATGGACCCGCCTCGCTCTGGAGCTTTAGAGATCATTCGGCAAATTGCACATTGGAACGTTGAGCGTATTGTGTATGTATCTTGTAATCCTGCTACGCTTGCTAGAGATACAGGAGAATTAATAAAACAAGGCTATAACTTACAACAAACAGGGATCATGGATATGTTCCCGCAAACTCATCACAGTGAAGCAATTTGTTTATTTACTAAATAGGTTGTATGAATAAACGATACAATAGAGCTCTCAGCATTCTCAAAAATTTCTGGGTAATAATAGGGATAATTTTCAGTCTATTTTTATCGATAAATCCAACGAAAAGCTTTGCATTTTATGATGAAAGTAGTCAAAATTCCTTCCCCCCCCCTCTCCAGCAAAATCTTAATAAAATATTAAGTCACTTTAAAGGATTTAACACGGGTGTTTCTATCCAATCTTTATCAACAGGTAAAATACTTTATCAATATAATGCCAATCGCGGTTTTGTTCCTGCTAGCACCTTAAAACTATTCACTGGAATCGCCGCTTTAGATTACTTAGGCCCTCATTTTCAATTTAAAACTCGCTTTCTAACTAATCCAGGTGCATTAGTTCGTAAAGGTGTTTTAATTGGAAATTTGTATATAAAATTTAGTGGAGACCCTTATTTAACGCTCGATGATCTCAAAGACATGTTAGAAACATTAAGGGAACAACATATAAATAGAGTCCAAGGGAATATTGTCATTGACGATACGGTCATCGATCGCAGTACCTGGCCTCCAGGACGAGTGATAGATGATAGGATTTTTTGCTATGCCGCACCTGTAACCGCCACGATCATCAATCGTAATTGTTTTAGTTTAAGTATCAAGCCCAATCAACACTTATTACGTCCCACTGTCACAAAAAGTAATAGCAATTTAGGTATCATCATAGACAATCAAGCAGTCACCAAACGCTTAAGACGAGGCAGCTATTCCCTAGATTTAAAACCGAATATAACCAGTAAAAATCATTATACTTTAAGAGGTTATCTCTCCCCAAAGATGGGCCCTTTATCTTTCGCATTCGCTTTGCAAAATCCAAATTTAGCTACGTATGATATTTTGTCCGGATTATTAAGAAAATACTCTATTCGCTATACAAACTTAGTCTATGGAAAAACTCCCCCACTGGCTAAGACATTGGCCGAAAACAACTCCCCAGAACTTGCTTTTTTAATAAAAAATATGTTAAAGAAGTCGGATAATCTTATTGCGGATAGTTTATTAAAAAAACTAGGGGAAGAATTCTTTTCAGTGCAAGGTAGTTGGAAAACAGGTAGAAATGCTGTTCAGGCTATTCTCGCTAACAAAACAAATATAGACTTCAGTCATCTCATCATGGTCGATGGTTCTGGATTATCCCGTAGTAATATAGTTACGCCGAATGCCTTTGTTAAACTATTAAATTTCGCTTATACACAGTTATCCGATAGTGATTTGCTTTTTGAGTCCTTACCTCGGTCGGGTATTGATGGCACCTTAAAAAATCGTCTTGGAGGTCCTACATTAGGAAGGGTACATGCTAAAACAGGGAGCATGCACGGAATAAGTAGCCTAGCAGGTTATGTTCAAACTGCCAATGATCAAGTTCTTGCTTTTTCTATATTAATTAATGATCCTATTCCTGGAAAAAATAATCAAGGGGGTTACCGTTTATTAGAAAATCGAATTTGTGAGTTTTTGGCAAGAAGTTATGTGTAAATAAATGGCCACTCAAAAACCAGGTGTAAACAAGTAAGTTGATTTTTATAATTTTTTTAGAGCCACAAACTAAAAATAAGGATAATTGAAAAAATGGTTAAAATAAAAAATACGCTCTACTTAAATAATGATGGCAGTATTAATTTGGAAACCTGGCTACACCATGCTTCAATGCAACGTAGCCAAAAAGATTTCAAGTTGATTCGACAAGCTTCTATTTTGAGTCAAATTGTAGGAGAAGCAAAAACTACTCCCACACAGGTGTCTTGTTTACAGCAAGGCCTTACTATGGCCGAAATTCTGTTAGATTTACACCTAGACAAAGAAACCATTGCCGCTTCCTTAGTTTATAGTTGTGTAAACTATGCTGAACTGGGTTTAGAAACCGTTCATGAGCATTTAGGACCTAATGTCGCTAAAATTATTGAAGGTGCTAAACAAATGAACGCCATTCGTATTGCGAGCACCGCAGCTAATCTTCATCAAACTCAATTAGAAAATATTCGAAAAATGCTACTAGCTATGGTAGAAGATATGCGTGTTGTTCTGATTAAATTAGCTGAACGTACTTCGACCATGCGGACGCTAGATATGTTAGAACGTAAGGCAAGCCAAGCTTATGCCCGCGAAACACTCGATATTTATGCTCCACTGGCTAATCGACTTGGCGTAGGCCAATTGCAATGGGAATTAGAAGATCTCTCTTTACATTACCTAGAGCCAAAAATATACGCACAAATCGCACAACTTCTTCAAGAACGATTAATCGATCGTGAATCTTATGTACAAATCATTATAACTCAATTAAGGAAGATTCTAGATAATGCACAATTACATAATTTTGAAATATATGGGCGTGTCAAGCACATCCATAGCATTTACAGAAAGATGCAACAAAAAAATTTAAAATTTGAAGAATTATATGACCTGAATGCGATTCGTATTTTGGTAAATACCGTAAAAGACTGTTACAACGCATTAAGTATCATTCATAGTTTATGGTCACCTGTACCCAGACAATTTGATGATTATATTGCAACACCCAAACCCAATGGTTATCGTTCAATTCATACGGCTGTTTTAGGTCCTGAAGAAAAAATACTTGAAATTCAAATTCGTACGCATCAAATGCATCAAGAGTCTGAACATGGTTTAGCTGCACATTGGCAATATAAAGAAACCGCTCAACAACAGAAAGAAAGCTATCAAACTAAAATTGCATGGTTACGCCAAGTGTTAGAATGGCAAAAAGAATTAGTTAAACGAGGGAAAGCGACCGTCCCAGGCCTTACAACCATTTTAGATGATCGAGTCTATGTTTTTACACCTACTGGGGATATCCTTGATTTGCCTAAAGGCTCAACACCTTTAGACTTTGCTTATCATATTCACAGTGAAGTTGGACATCGTTGCCGAGGAGCAAAAATCAATGGTGCAATTGTTCCATTAACTTACCAACTTAAAATTGGCGAACAAATCGAAATTCTTACTACAAAGCAAGGGGGTCCAAGTTTAGATTGGCTAAACCCCAATTTGGGCTACTTATTCACGGCTCGCGCTAAGGCCAAAGCCCATCATTGGTTTAAAACGCAAGATTATGAGAAACACCTACTCCAAGGTGAAGATTTATTTAATAAAGAAACTCAACGGCTTGGATTAACGCGAATCGATCCCGAGAAATTAGCAAACAAACTTCATTTTAAAACCAAAAAAGACATGATAGCCGCATTAGGTAGCGGCGATTTACGATTTGCTCAATTATTAAATGCAATACAAACACAAGAAAAGCAGCTAATGACTAGCTCAGTACACCCTGAAGTGTTGCTGGGAAAACCCCGTAGCAGCTTGCCAGAAGGTATTAGTATAGCCGGCGTCACTGATTTGTTAACCCAGACGGCTGGATGTTGCAAACCTGTTCCAGGGGATTCTATCCGTGGTTTTATTACTCAAAGTCGAGGTATTATTTTACATCGCGATGATTGTATACATTTAATCAATCTTGAACCAGAAAAACAAAATCGTTTAGTAGATGCAGATTGGGGACAAGCAGTTAGTCAAATATATCCCGTCGACATTTGCGTAGAAGCCTATAACCGATCAGGTTTATTGCGTGACATATCGACACTTATTGCGAATGAGAAATTAAATTTAATTGCTTTAACATTAGCCAGTGATAAACCCAATCCTAAAACTTATATAAAACTAACTATTGAAATACCCAGCTTACTCTCACTAGGTAAGGTTTTAGATCGTATCAAACAAGTCCCTAATGTAATTGAAGTCAAAAGACAAATCATTAGTTAAATTATCTATAAATTTAATTAATGATATACTCACAACAATTGGATTTTTGACAATGCCCTACGAAAACAGAATAACTATAAGGAATATATTAATATACTTTCTAATTAAATGGAGATGCGGACCAAAACTCTAACACTAAGCGTATATCTATGTCTAAAGAATCAATTTATAGTGTTTCTGAACTTAATCAGATGGTTCAAGCTTTATTGGAAGATGCATTTTTACCTATTTGGGTAGAAGGTGAGATTTCTAATTTTGCATGTCCTAGTTCTGGGCATTGGTATTTTTCTTTAAAAGATCAGAATGCTCAAGTGCGTTGTGCACTTTTTAATGGTCGCCAACGTTTCAAAGACTATCAGCCCCAAAATGGGTTGCAAATTTTAGTTCGCGCTAAGATTTCGCTATATCCTACACGTGGAGAATTTCAATTAATCATTGATCAATTTGAACCTGCAGGTGAAGGTGCGTTACGAAAAGCATTTGAACAATTGAAAACAAAACTGGCAGCGGAAGGTTTATTTGAACAGGATCATAAAAAAAACTTACCTAAATTCCCACAGTCGATTGGCATTATTAGTTCACAAACCGGTGC
>Ga0222713_10001462_pt1 | contig 26481 bp, 30 predicted proteins | sample C33_649DmetaG_FD_165061 | JGI IMG/M metagenome (GOLD analysis project Ga0222713, IMG submission 165061) | Estuarine water microbial communities from San Francisco Bay, California, United States - C33_649D | ecosystem: Environmental > Aquatic > Marine > Unclassified | place: USA: California... | reverse complement strand
TTTTCTTATTGCTCTATTTATTAGAAGCTTTTTTTTTCAACCTTTTTATATCCCATCATCATCCATGGAAGAGAATCTGTTAGTCGGAGATAGATTATTTGTTTCAAAATTTACTTACGGATATAGCAAACATTCATTACCCTTTAGTCCAAATATTTCTGATAAAAGAATTTTCTTTTCTTTACCAGAAAGAGGAGACGTTATTGTTTTTAAAACACCTGAAGATAACGATACCGATTATATCAAACGTTTAATAGGACTACCCGGTGATAAAATTCAAATGATCAATAGTGTACTACATATTAATAATAAGCCGATCAAAAGAGAATTTGTTAAGAATGATTTTGTACTGTGTGGAGGATCTAAAATTAAATCAAATTTTTATCTTGAAACATTACCTAATGGAAAGTCTTATTTAGCCGCTTACTCTGAAAGAAATTCATCAAAAGATACAGATGTTTATTTAATTCCTCAAAATAAATTCTTCTTTATGGGTGACAACAGAGATTGCTCGCAAGATAGTCGATACTTAACGAGCGTTGGTTATGTAGATCAAATTAATTTAGTTGGAAAAGCGCAAATTTTATTTTTCTCTAATAATGAAGAAATAGGAAATTTATTTACTTTTTGGAAATGGCATAAATCAATACGATTTAATAGAATATTAAAATTTATTAAATGATTTCTGACAGCAAGATCAGCGAAGTAGAAAGCATTATAGGTGTTAAATTTATAAATAAAAAATTATTATCCCAAGCCTTAGTTCACAAAAGCTTTTCGAACGATAATTCAGCCAATAATGAAATTTTAGAATTTTTAGGAGACAGGGTTTTAGGATTAGTTTTGGCAAAAAAATTAATTAGTTTATATCCAAACGATAAAGAGGGCCAATTAGACAAAAGATTAGCTTCTTTAATAAATAAAAAAGTTTGTGCAAAAGTTTTAGAAAAATACGATTTAATAAAATTTATATCAATTAGCAAAGCACAAAAAAAAATAAAAACAGGAAATATAAAAATTTTTGGGGATTTATGTGAGTCATTAATAGGAGCGATCTATATTGATCGAGGATTTGAGTCTGCTGAAAATTTTATTTTTGACTTATGGAAAGATCAATTAAAACACTCAAGCGAAATTAAAATTGATGCAAAAACAAAACTACAAGAATTATCTTTAAAACTTTATAAAGAATTACCAAAGTATAAAGATTTATCGACCTCAGGCCCTGCGCATAAACCTGTTTTTAAAGTTTCAGTAAGCATCAAAAAATCTAAAGCATTTACAGGGGAAGGCTCATCAAAGAGAAATGCCGAACAAAAAGCAGCAGAGTCACTATTAAATAGTTTAGAGAATGAATAAAAAGAGAATAGGCTATGCTTGTTTAATTGGCCCAACGAATGCCGGTAAATCAACTTTATTAAATGCAATTTTTAAAAAGAAAATTTCAATCGTTTCTCATAAAGTTCAAACAACAAATTTTGCAATAGAAGTTGTCAAAAATCACAAAGATAATAAAATTATTTTTATAGATACCCCTGGCTTATATAATAAGAAAAACAATACTAATTTTATAAACGACGTTAATGTCGAAGTTAAAAGATCCGATGTTATTGTCATAATTTTAGATATTTCCATTCACTTATTTTATGAAGAAATTTTAGAAAAAATTATCAAAAGCACTAAAAAACCAAAAATTTTAGTATTTAATAAAATTGATAAAGTTTCACAGGAGTTTGCCATTGAACAAGTTAATAAATCTAATTTTGTTAAAAATTTTGATGAAATTTATTATGTTTCAGCTTTAAAAAATAAAAATATAAATAATCTTTTAGATGGAATTGTTGCAAAACTTCCAGAAGGTAATTTTGACAATTCTATTAATTTTGAAACAAATATTTCTAAAGATGTATTTTTTTCAGAATTAACCCGTGAAGCAGTATTTAAGTATTTAAATCAAGAATTACCATATCAAATTTATGTTAAGACTTATAAATTTGAAAAAGAAAAACGAAATTATAAGATTTATCAAATTATTTACGTAAAAAATGATAATCACAAAAAAATTGTTTTAGGAAAAAATGGAAATGTTATTAAGAAAATTGGCATTGCTGCTAGAAAAGAAATCGAAAAATTATTTAAACACAAAGTAAGTTTATTTTTGGACGTACAAACATCTAAGCAATGACTTGGAGTGACGAGGGGTACATATTGGGGGTTAACATATACGGTGAAAACTCTTCTATTATCAGTATTTTTTCTAAAGATCATGGACATCATAAAGGAATAATTTACGGAGGAACTTCTTCCAAATTAAAAAAATTAATTCATATCGGCAATAAAATCAAAGTAACATGGAAGTCTAAATCAGAAGATGCAATTGGTTACTATAATTTTGAATTAATAGACGCCATCGCTCCTAAATATTTTGATAATGATAAGAAATTAACCAGCATACTAGCAGCGACAAGTATTTGTTTAAAAATATTACCTGAAAGAAATATCTATTCAACGGTCTATAATTCTTTTGAAGATTTATTTGCTAATTTAAATTCAGACAATTTTTTTAAAAAATATGTTTTGTGGGAAAGATTTTTACTATCCGAATTAGGTTACAATGTTGATTTAGAAAAAAAAGATTCACTTAATTTATTAAATAAAAATATAAGTTATCCACAATATTTTTATGATAATACTGCGCCTTTTACAGATAAAGACATTTTCAATGGTTTATTAATAAATAAGCACCAACTATTAAATTATATTTTTGAACCGAATAAAGTTAAGTTTCCTTATTACAGAATAAAATTAGAAAATTTTTTTAATGAAAAATAAAGATAATATTTTAAATGCATCGTTAGCAAATGAGTTTAGCCAAAAGTACTTAGCGTATGCATTATCAACGATCACACATAGAGCATTACCTGATGTTCGAGATGGCTTAAAGCCAGTTCATCGTCGATTACTCTATGCAATGTATCTTTTAAATTTAGGATCAAAACTACAACCCAAGAAATCTGCTAGAGTTGTTGGTGATGTGATCGGTAAATTTCATCCGCATGGAGATCAGTCGGTCTATGATGCATTAGTAAGATTAGCTCAAGATTTTTCAATTCGATATCCATTAGTCAATGGACAGGGAAATTTTGGAAATATTGACGGCGATAATGCTGCCGCAATGCGATACACGGAAGCAAAACTTACTGAAATATCAGAGCTTTTGCTAGAAAATATCGATGAAGAAACAGTTGATTTTAAAAGCACCTACGATGGTGATTTACAGGAACCGTTAGTATTCCCTGCAAAATTTCCAAACTTATTAGCAAATGGGGCATCTGGAATTGCAGTTGGTATGGCAACAAGCATACCTCCTCATAATATTGTTGAAATTTGTGAAGCATTAAAAATTGTTAATCATGATAAAAATGTTTCAATTAAAGAATTATTAAAAGTACTTCCAGGTCCAGATTTTCCAACTGGAGGCATGCTAAACAATAACAAATCTGAAATCCTAAGAGCCTATACAAGTGGAAAAGGTTTTTTTGAACTCAGGTCTTCTTACAAAATTGAAGATTTAGGCAGAGGTCAGTATCAGATATCGATAAATGAAATTCCATATCAGGTTAGTAAATCAACTTTAATAGAAAAAATAGCAGATCTAATTATAAGTAAAAAAAATAAATTAATTGATAATGTTATTGATGAATCTGATCAGTTAGTACGAATTGTTATACGTCCCAAAAATAGAAATGTTAAGCCGGAAGTATTAATGGAAAGTTTGTTTAGACAAACAGACCTTCAAGTAAGAATTCCTTTAAACATGAATGTATTAAATTCAAAACTTCAGCCAAAAGTAATGTCTATTAAGGAAGTTTTGTTAAACTTTCTAGTTCATCGATATGAAGTTTTGGTTCGAAAATCTGAGTTTAGATTAAAAAATATTAAAAATAGAATAGAAATTTTAATTGGGTTTATTAAAGTTTATCACAATTTAGATAAAATTATTAAAATCATTCGAAATGCAGAAGATCCAAAACTACAATTAATAAAAAAATTTAAATTTACACAAAATCAAGTAAACGCAATTTTAGATATGCGTTTAAGGAATCTTAGAAAGTTAGAAGAGAAAGAAATTAAGCAAGAATATAAAGATTTATTATCTGAAAAAAACTTTTTAACAAAATTATTATCTTCTAAATCTTTGCAAAAAAAAGAGATTGATAATGAGATAGATTTTTTGATTAAAAAATTTAAGGATGATCCGTTATTAGGCAAAAGAAGAACCCAATTAGCTAAATTTGGAAGCGTTGATGAAGAAATCTTTGATAATGAAATAAAATCAGATGATCCTCTTACAATTACTATTCTTAAAAATGGCTTTGTTAAATCACAAAAATCATTTGTAAAAAATTTAGAAGAGCAAATTGGAAATGAAAATAACTCTTTATTAATTCATTCGCGCTCGAATGATAAAATTATATTAGTCTCAAATTTTGGTAAATTTTACACAATTGAAGCAGATAATATTTTAACAGGCTCTTCTACGGGAAGACCCATTTCTTCTTATTTATCTCTGACGGATAATGAAAAAATTGTAGATAGTTTTAGGTTTGATAGTGAAGATGAAATTTTTATTTATACTAAAAATGGATACGGATTTATTACATTAGGGAAAAATCTTGAAACGAATAAAAAAACTGGAAAAAAAGTAATGAATGTGAAAGGCGATGATGTTGTTATTGGAGTTTCTAAAGCAGTAAAAGATTCAGATTCCATAGCAATTATTTGTGATGTGGATGGAAAAAATAAAATGCTGGCATTTAATATTAACGAGCTTCCAAAGCTAGATAAGGGCAGAGGAGTTATTTTGGTAAAAGGTAAATCTTTAAAGGTTATTAATGCAACAACATTTAATTCAAAGTCAGTGATAAAAGATCAAGCAGATAAAACTCTTTTTGATAAATCAACCATTGAGAATAATTATGCAAAAAGAGCACAGTCAGGAAAAATTATTAAGAATTATAAAAATCAGATTATGAATAGAAATTTTGAAAATAATATTAGATGTCATTTATAAAATTATGAATATTTCTAAATATAAAAAAGTTTTATCAAAATACGCAACCGGAATTACAGTTGTAACCAAAAAAAATAAAAATAATTTAATTACGGGTATTACGGTTAATTCTTTTGTTTCAATATCTTTAAAACCTTCTTATATTTCATGGAGTTTAGATAAAACAGCTTCTAGTTTTAAAAAATTTGAGAATTTAAAGTTTTTTAATATTTATATTCTGTCAGCAAAACAAATTGAGGTTTCAAATTATTTTTCATCAAAAAATGAAATTAAAAAGAATACACCGCTAGCAAATAATTTATTAAAACATAATCTTGCTGAACTTAATTGTAAAACAGTAAGAAAAATAAATATTGGTGATCATTTATTTTTTGTTGCAAAAGTTTTTAAAGTTAATTTAAAAAAGGAAGCAAAACCTTTAATTTATTTTGCAAGCAAATATAAAAAATTATTAGGATAAGTATTGTTCTATTACTTCATTAGCAAAGTATGAAACAATGGCATTCGCGCCAGCTCTTTTAAAGCTATAAATTACTTCTAGGATTATATCTTCTTTTGCTAAAGATGATTTAATTCCATTCTTGAGCAAACTATATTCTCCAGAAACATTGTAAGCAAAAACAGGTACATTAAATTTTTGTTTAATTTTATAAATAATATCAAGATAGGCTAAGGCTGGTTTAACCATTACAAAATCAGCTCCTTCATCTAAGTCTAATTTCACCTCTAATAGTGCTTCCTCTGAATTTTTATAATCCATTTGGTAAGTTTTCTTATTTGATTTAAGCGTAGAAGAAGTCCCTACTGCATCTCTAAAAGGTGAGTAAAAATTAGACGCATACTTAACGGCATAAGATAATATTTGAACATTAAAAAATTTATTTTTTTCTAAAGCATTTCTTATTAAGCCAATTCTTCCATCCATCATGTCAGAGGGCGCAATAATATCGCAGCCGGCCTGCGCTTGAATTAATGCCTGCTTAATTAAGACTTTGTTTGTTTCATCATTATCAATTTCATTATTGATAATGAGACCATCATGACCATGAGAAGTATAAGGATCTAAGGCTACATCACACATAACACCAATATTCTTATTTAATTTTTTGACTTGATGGATGGCATTACAAATTACATTATTTTTATTTAAAGCTTCTGTTCCCTTGTTATTTTTTTTAGAACTTTCGATGAGAGGAAAAATAGCAACAGCTGGTATTTCATTTTTTGAAGCTCTAGAAATTATTTCGTCCAATTTATCTATGGAATATCTAAAAATTCCAGGCATGGATTTAATTTCCTGCCTCTTGTTTTTGCCTTCGCAAACAAAAATTGGCAGTATAAAATCAGATTTATCAAGGTAAGTGTCGTTTATTAATCGTCTAGACCATTCTGATTTTCTATTTCTTCTTAATCTAGTGCTAGGAAATTTCATGAGAATTTTATATTTAATGCGACAATACAGTAAAAGTATATATTTGAAAAAAGTATTTTCTATAGGGTAATATTAGCTATGAGCATAGATTACGATCTAATTTTTAACAATGCATTAAAAGATTTAAGGCAAGAAGGTCGATATAGAATTTTTAATAATATTACCCGAAAAAAAGGGGAGTTTCCCAAAGCAGTTTATAATAACCAATACGGCATAAAATCAGATGTAACTATTTGGTGTAGTAATGATTATTTAGGAATGGGTCAAAACCCATTAGTAGTTGATGCATTTGTAAATGCCGTAAATTTAGTTGGAGCTGGCGCTGGGGGGACAAGAAATATTTCTGGTACGTCGAATTATCACGTCGAGTTGGAAAATGAATTAGCAAAATTTCATAATAAGGACGGAGCTCTAATTTTTACTTCTGGATACATTGCAAATGAGTGTGCCTTAAGCACATTAGCTAAATTTTTACCTAATTGTATTATTTTTTCTGATGAAAATAATCATGCATCCATGATTGAAGGCATTCGAAAAGGAAATTCTGATAAATTTATTTGGAAACATAATGACGTTGATCATCTCGAACACCTTTTAAAAAATTCTAATAAAGATCATCCAAAAATTGTAGCTTTTGAGTCTGTTTATTCAATGGATGGAGATTTTGCGCCTATTGAAAAAATAATCGAAGTTTCAAAGAAATATAATGCACTCACATATTTAGATGAGGTTCACGGTGTTGGACTGTATGGGAAGAACGGTGGTGGATTATCAGAACAGCTAGGTCTTACATCCGAAATCGATATTATTGAAGGAACCCTTGCGAAAGGTTTTGGATTAATGGGCGGATATATTACAGCTAAATATAATATTATTGATGTCATTCGATCCTTTGCTCCTGGTTTTATTTTTACAACTTCTTTGCCACCAAGTTTAGCTGCAGCTGCTGTAGCAAGTATTCGTTATGTAAAAAATAATTATAGTCTTAGAGAAGCTCTTTACGATCGTGCAAATAAGTTAAAAAAATTAATGTTAGCGAAGAATTTACCGATTATAAAAAATAATAGTCATATAGTTCCTTTATTAGTGAAGGACCCGGTACGATGCAAAGAAATTTCTGATATTTTACTTAATGATTATTCAATATATGTTCAGCCAATCAATTATCCAACAGTTCCAAGAGGTTTAGAAAGACTTAGATTTACTCCAACGCCTTTGCATGATGATTCTAAGTTGGAATTTCTTGTGAATGCCCTTGATGAAATTTGGAGAGAATTAAAACTTTCAAGAGCGGCTTAATATATAAAAAAAATTAATTATCTTTTTAATATACAAGCCATTTTGAAGTTGGTAATTAACCATTGTGTCTAAATCATTAAATAAATCCATCATTATCGCTTCAGATCACGCTGGCTTTTTAATGAAAGAAAAAGTTAAAATTTTTTTAAATAAATCAAAAATTAAATCGTTAGATCTTGGTACTTTCTCAGAAGAAAGAGTGGATTATCCTGATTATGCTAAAAAGCTTGCAATTTTGGTTAAAAAAAAAACTTCTTTTGGAATATTAATTTGCGGTTCTGGAATAGGAGTTTCTATTGCGGCAAATAGGTTTAAAAAAGTAAGAGCAGCTGTTTGTTATAATCAAATATCAGCATCTTTAGCTAGAAAGCATAATAATGCTAATGTATTATGTCTTGGAGCTAGATTAATTCATTTTAAAAACGTAAAAAAAATTATAAATACCTTTATTAGTACAAAATTTGAAGGTGGTAGACATACAGCGAGAGTAAAAAAGTTAGATAAATAACCATGAGCACAGCTAATAAAATTGATAAAAAAAATATTGAAGATTTTTTTAATTCCAATTTAAAAAATTCAGACATCGATATTTATAACTCAATTCAAAAAGAATTTTCCCGTCAACAAAATCACATTGAATTAATTGCCTCAGAAAATATTGTTTCAAGAGCGGTATTAGAAGCTCAAGGTTCAGTATTAACAAATAAATATGCAGAGGGGTACAGTGGCAAAAGATATTACGGCGGTTGTGAATTTGTTGATATTGCAGAAGACTTAGCAATTGAAAGAGTAAAAAAATTATTCAAATGTAATTTTGCAAATGTTCAACCACATTCTGGAGCGCAGGCTAATGGAGCAGTATTTTTAGCCTTAATTAAACCAGGCGATACAATTTTGGGAATGGGGATTGATCAAGGAGGTCATCTAACTCATGGAGCAGCACCCGCGATGTCTGGAAAATGGTTTAATGCAATTGCCTATGGCGTTAGAAAAGATAATGGTCTTATTGATTATGATGCAGTGAAAGATCTTGCAATTAAACATAAGCCAAAATTAATCATTGCAGGAGGCAGCGCTTATTCAAGAATAATTGATTTTAAAATTTTTAAAGACATTGCAAAAGAAGTGGGTGCTTATTTATTGGTTGATATGGCACATTTTTCTGGTTTAGTTGCTGGAGGGGCATATCCAAATCCAATTGAACATGCAGATGTGGTAACTTCTACTACACATAAAGTTCTGCGAGGTCCTAGAGGTGGTTTAATTCTTACTAATAATGAAGAGATAGCAAAAAAAATAAATTCCGCAGTTTTTCCAGGTCTACAAGGTGGACCCTTGATGCATGTAATTGCTGCAAAAGCAGTTTGTTTTAAAGAGGCTTTATCAGATGATTTTAAATCTTACACAAAATCAGTCGTAGCCAATGCAAAAGTTCTTTCGGAAACTTTAAAAAATTTAGGTTATACAATTTTCTCAGGAGGAACTGATACGCATTTGATACTGATTGATTTAAGACCGTTTAAGCTAACTGGTAAAGATGCATCAGATTCTTTAGGTAGAGCAAATATAACCTGCAATAAAAATGGTATTCCTTATGACGATCAAAAACCTTGGGTAACTTCAGGAATAAGACTCGGAACTCCAGCATGCACGACAAGAGGATTTTCTTTAAATGAATTTAAAACAGTTGGAATTTTAATAGATCAAGTTTTAAAAGGCTTAATAAACAACAACAGCAGCCAAGTCGAAAAAGAGGTTCAAGAAAAAGTAAAAAATTTGTGTGCCGCTTTTCCAATCTATAACTTTTAATTTTTGTGATTTGTCCATTTTGTAAAGAAAAAGAAACATCAGTAATTGATTCAAGACCCACAGAGGACGGAACTGTTATCAGACGAAGAAGAGAATGTAGCTGCAAACAAAGATTTACTACTTTTGAAAGAGTTCAATTAAGAGAATTAATTGTTGTTAAAAAAAATGGCAGAAAATCTACTTTCGATAGAGAAAAATTAGCTAAATCTATAAATATTGCATTAAGAAAAAGACCTGTAGATAGCGATACAATAGAAAAATTTATTTCTAAAATTTATAGAAATTTAGAAGATCTAGGTCAGGCTGAAATATTATCTAGCACAATTGGAAAATATGTAATGGAAGGTCTAAAAGAATTAGATCCAGTTGCCTATGTTCGTTTTGCTTCTGTTTACACAAACTTTAAAGAGGCAAAAGATTTTGAGCAATTTGTAGACCAACTCAATGTTCCTTCAAAAAAATAAAACTAAGTTTATTAAGTCTTATTTTATGAATTTGGCTTTTAATTTAGCCAATATTCATAATAATATGACAGGCACCAATCCTTCGGTAGGTTGCTTAGTTTGTAAGAAAGATAAAATTTTATCCTACGGAGTTACGGGTATTGGAGGCAGTCCACATGCTGAATTTTCAGCCCTAAGTAAATTAAAGAAAAATAGTAACTTAGATTGTTATGTCTCATTAGAACCCTGTCATCATCAAGGAAAAAATCCACCTTGCACTAAATCAATTGTTAATAAAAAAATTAAAAATCTTTTTTATTCTGAAACAGATAACGATCCTAGAGTTCAAGGAAAAGGTCTTGAGTTTTTGCAAAATAATAAAATAAAGATTAGTAAAATTAATAATATCTATAAAAAAAATTTTTATAACTTTTATAATAATTTTAATAAAAATTTTTTACCTAAAGTTTATGCAAAAATCGCAACATCAAAAAATTATTATTCATTTATTAAAAATAGACCGCAGATAACAAATATTTATTCTAGAAAATTAACGCATATTTTACGCTCAGAAATTAATGCTATTTTAATAGGAGTGAATACTCATAATATCGATAATCCAATATTAAATTGTCGTATTAATGGACTGGATAAAGTAAATCCTGCGCGATTTATAATAGATCCTAATCTTAGAATTAATAGAAATTCAAAATTAATTTTATCTTCTAAGAAAATTAAAACATATATTTTTTATTCGAGTAAAAATAACAATAAAATTAATTATCTTAAAAGCAAAAATATTTATCCAATTTATTTGCCAGTTAATAAAAATAACCATCTAAATTGCAAAGAAATCCTAGTTACCATTGGCTTATTGGGTTACAAGAATGTCTTAATAGAAGGTGGTTATAATACTATAAAAAGATTTATGGATTTAAATCTAATAGATACTTTTTATTTTTTTAATAACGACGAAACTGTAAATAAAAAAACATCACATTCTTTTAAAAATATTTATATGATTTTAAAAAAATTGTTTAAAAATAATAAAAGATTACAGCAAATTTATTTAAAAAAAAATAATTTAACTGTGTTTCAAAAATAATCTTATGTTCACAGGTATAATTAAAAATATAGGCATTATTAAAGAATTATATAAAAAAAATAATGGATATTTGTTGTCTGTTATTTCAAATTTAAACTTTACTAAAAAAGATATTGGAACTTCTATTTCTTGCTCTGGAGTTTGTCTAACTTTAACAAAAATTAAAAAAAATAATAAAAAAAACGAATTATTTTTTTACTTATCTAAACATACTGTTTTAACCTCTGCTTTTAAGCATTTAAAATCTGGTGATGTAATCAATTTAGAAAAATCTCTTAAATATGGTGATGAATTTGCGGGGCATTTTGTTCAAGGGCATGTTGATACAGTAACAAAAGTTTTAACTATTAATACTAATAATAGCAAAAGTTGGACTATTTTTTTTAATATCCCAAAAAAATTTAAAAAATTTTTTATTGAAAAAGGATCCGTAGCGATTAATGGAATTTCGCTAACAATTGCTAAAATTTTTTCTAATAAATTTAAAGTTGTGGTTATTCCGCATACACTTCAAAATACAAATTTATTAAAATTAAAAAAAAATAATTACGTAAATATTGAGATTGATTTAATAGCTAAAACTTTATTAAAAAAATAATCATGTTCTCTTCTGTTAAAAAAATTATCCAGGATGCAAAAAAAGGAAAAATTTTTATTTTAGTCGATGATAAAAATAGAGAAAATGAAGGGGATCTTGTTATTCCCGCAGCAAAGATTGATCATAAAAAAATTAATTTTATGGCCACTCATGGCAGAGGTTTAATTTGTTTAGCGATAGATAAAAAAAAAGCAAAAGCACTTAATTTATCTTTGATGCCGAGTAGAAACTCTTCTCGCTTACAAACTGCATTTACTATTTCTATTGAAGCAAGAAAAGGAGTTACTACTGGAATATCTGCAAAGGATCGAGCGCATACAATAAAAACTGCAATTAAAAAAAACGTTAAAGCAAAAGACATTTCAACGCCTGGACATATTTTCCCGTTAGTTGCTAAAGACGGCGGTGTTCTTGAAAGAGCGGGTCATACCGAAGCATCTGTCGACATAGCAAAACTTGCTGGCTGTGGTCCTAGTGGAGTGATTTGTGAAATAATGAACACAGACGGCTCAATGGCAAAAGGAAGACACCTTTTGAACTATGCTAAAAAATTTAATTTAAATATTGCAAGAATTGAAGATTTAATCGCTTACCGATTAAAGAAAGAAAGTCTTATAAAACTAAAAAGAATTGAACAAGTTAAGATTGGAAAAAACGATACTTACCAAGTCAAAATTTATGAAAATAAATTAGATGGTAAAGAGCATATTGCTTTAATCAAAACTCAAGATAAAAAAATTACACCAAGAGTTAGAGTGATCTCTTCAAACATCGTAACAAGTTTTCTATCGAAAAATAAAGAAAATCTATCTATTAACAAAACACTCAATTATTATAAAAAATATAAGAACTGTATTTTGATTATTATAAGAGATGAATTAATTAAAAATAATCTTAATAATAAAAAAGAAAGCAGCTTAAGAAACTACGGTATTGGTGCTCAAATTTTAAGAAGTTTAAATATTAGAAAAATGATCTTAATATCAAAATCAAAGAAAAATATTATAGGTCTTGATGGTTTTGGTATAAAAATTATTAAACAAGAATTTATTAAATGAAGAAAAAAATATTAATCGTCAGTTCGTCTTTTTATAAAAATTTTGAAAAAAACCTTCTATTAGGTGCTTTAAAAGAAATAGATAAAAAATTATTCGATGTTAAACTTTATTCTGTTTCTGGAGCTTACGAGATACCCCAATTATTGAATATCTTATTAAAAGATAATAAATACGCTTTTTGCATAGCACTTGGATGTATTATTAAAGGTCAAACGCCTCATTTTGATATTATTAGTCAGTCCGTTTCAGATAAATTATTAGAAATTTCAATAAAATATAATGTTCCAGTTTCGAATGGGGTTTTAAATTGTAATAATTCAAAACAAGCGGAAGTTCGATGTGATCCTAAATTAAAAAATAAAGGTGGAGAGGCCGTACGTGCAGCATTGAGTGTTTATAATTCTATTTATAAACTTTAATGACCAATATTAAGAACAATTCAAGATTAATTATTGTACAACTTTTATACAGTTATTACCTTAATCAAGAAAAATTATTATTTGATTTTAAAAATCCCTATAAAAGATTTATCAAAAAAATCTGTAATGGAGTTATAGAGAATAATTCTTCATTAGAGGAAAAATTAATAAGCTATTTAGATAAGAAATTTGATCTTAAAAATTTTGAGATAATATTTTCGATTATATTGAAAGCTGCAATCTATGAAATTTTCTTTTATAAAAAGACACCGTTCAAAGTCGTCATTGATGAGTATTTAAAAATTACTAAAATGTTTCTTAATGATAAGCAAAAAAATATCATTAATGCAGTACTCGATAAGATTGCAAAAAGCGTTTAATTTCTTAAAGTTTTTGATCTAATTTAAACATCTTTTAATAAAAAGGGTTGATTTTACTAATGTAATTTGGCACTAACTTGTTTCGCGTAAACTTAACCAACTAAAAAGTCTAATTATGCTTAATCCAAGTTTTGTTTTAAATTTAGTAATTCTTTGTGGAATTTTATCAATTGTTTTTGCTTACATCACGGGTGTTCAAATTTTGTCAGCAAGTTCTGGCAATGCAAGAATGAAAGAAATAGCCGGTGCTATTCAAATTGGAGCCAGAGCATATTTAAATCGTCAATACAAAACGATTGCAATAGTTGGAGTGGTTGTTCTTGTTGCTGTTGTTTATTTATTTAGCGCATGGGTTGGACTTGGTTATTTTATCGGTGCATTTTTATCAGGAATAGCAGGATACGCTGGAATGTTAATTTCAGTACAAGCAAACGTAAGAACAGCTGAAGCTTCAAGAAAAAGTTTAGCAGAAGGTTTGAAAATATCTTTTAAATCAGGCGCATTAACAGGAATGTTAGTTGCTGGTTTAGCTTTACTAGCTATTGCTGTTTATTATTTAATACTTTTAGAATTAAAAATTGATGAGAGAGAAATTTCTAACGCGCTTGTTGCATTAGGATTTGGTGCTTCATTAATTTCAATTTTTGCAAGATTAGGGGGAGGAATTTTTACTAAAGGAGCAGACGTCGGTGCTGACTTAGTTGGAAAAGTTGAGGCTGGAATTCCAGAAGATGATCCTAGAAACCCTGCCGTGATCGCAGATAACGTTGGAGATAACGTTGGAGATTGCGCTGGAATGGCTGCAGACTTATTTGAAACTTATGCAGTTACAATTGTTGCTACAATGGTTTTGGCATCAATATTTTTCTCTGGAAATTTAAACATGTTAATTTACCCGCTAGCAATTGCGGGTAGCTGTTTGATTACATCTATTATTGGAACTTACTTTGTAAGATTAGGCGCTAGCAAAAGTATTATGGGCGCTTTATATAAAGGCTTTATAGTTTCAGCAGTTTTATCTTTAGCTATTTTATATCCAGTCACTGAACAAGTTGTTGGATTAACTAAAGTATATAAAGTAGGAACGATTAGTTTCACTGGACTTAAATTGTATTACTGTGGAGTAATAGGTCTTGTAATTACTGGATTATTAATTTGGGTTACAGAGTACTACACAAGTACATCTTATAACCCTGTTAAATCTATTGCTAAATCTTCAACAACTGGACACGGTACAAACGTAATTCAAGGTTTAGCGATATCGATGGAAGCAACAGCAATACCTGCATTAATTATTGTTGTTGGAATTTTATCAACTTATTTAATTGCCGGCCTATACGGAATAGCAATTGCAGTTACGACAATGTTAGCGTTAACAGGAATGGTAGTTGCTCTTGATGCATATGGACCTGTTACCGATAACGCTGGTGGAATTGCACAAATGAGTAATTTACCTGCAAGCGTTAGAAAAGTTACTGATGCTCTTGATGCAGTTGGAAATACTACAAAAGCAATAACAAAAGGATATGCAATTGGTTCTGCAGGATTAGGAGCTCTAGTTTTATTTGCAGCTTACACTGAAGATATTAAGCATTTTTCTAAAACTTCAGGATCAGCATTAAAAGGCATTGTGGTAAATTTTGATTTATCAAATCCATATGTTGTTATTGGTTTATTAATTGGAGGCTTGCTTCCTTATCTGTTTGCTTCAATGGGAATGCAAGCAGTGGGTAGAGCAGGTGGCGCTGTAGTTATTGAAGTTAGAAGACAGTTTAAAAAATGGCCTGGTATTATGAAGAACAAACAAAAACCAGACTATAGAAACGCTGTTGATATTTTAACTAAAGCTGCAATTAAGGAGATGATCATTCCTTCTTTATTACCAGTTCTATCTCCAATAGTTCTTTATGTTGTAATTTATAATATTGCAGGAACTTCTTCTGCATTATCTGCATTAGGCGCAATGTTACTGGGCGTTATTGTTACTGGATTTTTCCTAGCTGTATCAATGACAGCGGGTGGCGGCGCTTGGGATAACGCTAAAAAATATATTGAAGATGGTCATCATGGCGGAAAAGGCTCTGATGCTCATAAAGCAGCAGTAACAGGCGACACAGTTGGAGATCCTTATAAAGATACGGCAGGACCGGCTGTGAACCCAATGATTAAGATTACAAATATTGTAGCTTTATTATTGCTTGCGATTATTGCTCGTTAGCTTTACCAAAGTTTTTAGCTCGTTGTCTCATACTAGCTAAGAAACTTGATAAAAAGCTAGAGTCTTTACCTAGACTGATAGTTGAAGACTCATCAAATGGGTTTTTGCTTAATGTATTTTTATCTAAGAAATTAATTTTTTTTAGTATACCTAAATCATCAAACTCTAATCTTAAGGTGTTATTGTCGGTAATTACTTTTGTGCCGTACTTATTTCTAGTTTGATGTACTTCATGATAAAACCAAATATTATTGTTAGTGATCCCTATGTTTTGAGGAGGTCCAATTAGACTCAAGACATCGTTCGTATTAGTGATATTTTCTTGAAGAGATTCTGCTTTAATTTTTAGATTATCAATCCCATGCAATTCATCAATTGTAGTACAGCCAAATATAAAAAAAAATATCAGGATATATTTGTAGAAATAAAATCTCATTTGCTAAAAAACACTATCATATAATTATAAAATTTTGCTATCTAATCAACGATTATTAACTAGGTTGATTTATTAGGTTTAAATGATATTGAGTGTCCTAATTTTTAACTATTATATTATTCAAATGGCAGTACCTAAGCGCAAAACATCGAAAGCGAGACGAAATCTAAGAAGATCACATCACGCTGTAACTTTTGCAAATATTATAGAAGATAAAAAAAGTGGTGAATATAGACTTCCGCATCACGTAGATGAAAAGACCGGAATGTATAATGGAAAACAAATCTTTAAGCCGAAAGCTTAATTTAATTAATTATTAATTTATTTAAATGAAATTTACAGTTGCAGTTGATGCAATGGGTGGTGATGAATCTCCTTTAAAAGTTATTAGAGGTTTAGATTTATTTTTACAAAATAATCAGGACTTAAAATTTTTAATTTTTGGTAATAGAGATTTAATAAATCCTATTTTAGAGAAATATCCTTTAGTTGGACCTGCGAGCACTATTGTTCATACCAATCAAAAAGTACTAGATAATGAATCTCCCTTAGAAGCAGTTAAAAATGGAAAAAACTCTAGCATGTGGTTAGCTTTAACTGCATTAAAAAATAAAAATGCAGATATTGCCATATCAGCAGGAAATACGGCGGCCTTACTTGTAATGTCGAGATTAATTTTAGAAACTATGAAAGGTATTGATAAGCCTGCATTGGCATCGATGTGGCCATCTCATAAAGGATTGAGTGTGGTTTTAGATTTAGGAGCGAATATTGATTGTAGTATAAAAAATTTAGTAGATTTTTCTAAATTAGGAGCAGCTTTGTATAGAGCTGTTTTTAAAAAAGAAAAACCAACCGTTGCCTTATTAAATATTGGTAGTGAAGATAGCAAAGGGAGTGATTTATTAAAGAAAAGTTTGCAAGAACTTAGACAGATTAATAGTGATAGTTTTTTATTTAATGGTTTCATTGAGGGAAATCATATCAAAGATGGTAATGCGGATGTAATCGTCACCGACGGTTTTTCAGGAAACATCGCTTTAAAGACAGCAGAGGGAACCGCAAAATATATTGCAGCTTTAGTTAAAGAAAAGTTTTTAAAATCTTGGTATTCAAAATTTATTTACCTCCTATCCTTTAAAATTTTTAACAGCATTAAAGATGATTTAGATCCAAGAAAGTATAATGGCGGAATATTTTTAGGACTTACATCACCGGTTGTAAAAAGTCATGGAGGCACAGATTATGTTGGTTTTTATCACTCTATTAAATTGTGCTATGATATTTTAAATGGTAATTTGCAGGAACAAATACAAAAAAATTTATAAATAAATATTTGTGACAACCACTATCACAAGACAATATTTGTCTGATCTAGTTTATAAAGAACTAGGAATTTCTAAAGTTGAGGCTTCAAATTTTATTGACGATATTTTTGAGTTTATTACCTTACAACTTGAGAAAAAAAATAAAGTGAAGATAGCTAATTTTGGTTCATTTAATATTCGTCACAAAAATGAAAGAATAGGCAGAAATCCAAAGACAAAAGAGCAAAAGATTATTTCTAGCAGAACCGTTGTTACTTTTAAGCCTTCTAAAATTTTAAAAAGCAAAATTAATAAAAACATAAATGTCGGAGAAGTCAGCTGAGGCTTTAAAAACAATAGGGGAAGTAGCCAAAGAATTAAATCTTATTGAATTAGAAACGGGTAAAGCAAAAACTTATATTTTAAGATTTTGGGAAAAAGAGTTTCCACAATTAAAGCCAAAATTAAGAGCAAAAGGAAGAAGATATTATACTCCTGAGAATGTTCAGCTTTTAAAAAAAATTCAATATCTTCTAAAAGATAAAGGTCTCACTATAAAAGGTGCAAAAAAAATAATAGAAAATAATATTAACGATATTGAAGTTGACGATTTTGCGAGAAAAGATATAAGCACTAACGATTTATTAAACAAAAAAGAAAAGTTAATTAGAATTAAAAAAATTATTAGCGAAATAAAAAACCTCTCTTAAAATGGCAAAAAAAACATCAGTTAAAGTTAGATTAGTTCCAGAGTTAAAACCAGATAGCGCTTTTAACTATTATGTTAAAAAACCATCAGCAGGGGAAAAAGCTAAAATTAAACTTCGAGTAAAAAAATACAATCCTTCAACACGTAAACATGAGTGGTTTGTAGAAAAGAAACTTCCTCCTCACAGCAAATAATAGTTATTTAACTATTTTTTTTTCTAGTTTTATTGAATATTGAATTAATTTATTCCAGAAGTTTTTAACTAGTATAAAATCAATTTTATTTTTTTTAGCTTCCGCTTTAATCCTTTTCATTATTTGATTAATTCTTTTTTTATCAACGATTGTTCTTTTATTTTTATATTTTGAAATTTTAAGGACCTGTTTCTTTCTTAGGCCGAGTAGTTTGATAATTTGCTTATCAATAGTATCAATAGTAGAGCGAATTTTTCTGATTTTTTTTTGCGACATTAAAACGTTTTTAAAATAAGGATAAGTTAATTATTAATTTATAATGCTAAACATAAATAATCTAAATAAAAATAATACTTATATTTCTATTTGGTTATATTTATCTTTATTTTTAGTCTCATCACTTATCTTTATCGGCGGTCTTACTCGCCTAACTGAATCTGGTCTTTCAATTACTAATTGGGAAATATTAAGTGGAGTTTTACCACCGCTTACCGAGAAAAAATGGGAAGAGTATTTTTCGTTATATAAAAAAATTCCCCAATACAAAGAAATAAATTTTGGAATGTCTTTAGCAGAATTTAAATATATTTTTTGGTGGGAATATATTCATCGAATATTGGCAAGATTAGCTTCGTTAGTATTTATTTTGCCCTTTATTTATTTTCTAATTAAAAAATTATTAACTTCTAAACAAATTGTTCTTTATTCAATAATTTCATTTTTATTTTTTTTTCAAGGATTTCTAGGATGGTATATGGTTAAAAGTGGATTAATTTCAAAGACAGACGTTAGTCATTTTAGATTATCAGTCCATCTGTTAGGAGCTCAAATTATTTTATCATTAATATTTTTTTCGATATTATTTAGAAATGTAAAAAAAATTCATTTAAATATTAATTCTTATTTGATTATTTTTTTCCTCATTCTTGTTTATCTTCAAATTGTTATTGGAGCTTTTGTTTCAGGATTAGATGCTGCAAAAATATATCAAACATGGCCGTTAATGAATGGACATTTTGTACCGGAGGATGTTTTTATAAAAGAATTTTCAGATGTAAAATCCTATTCTAGTCCATCTCATGTTCAATTCTTACACAGGGTCATTGCTTATTTTATAATATTGATTTTTAGTTTTATTTTTTATTTTTTATTTAAAAATAGAATTGTAAAAATTAAGTATTTATTTTTAGTTTTTTCTGCAATACTTTTTCAAGTACTACTCGGTGTTTTAGTTTTGGTTAGTGGTTTTAAAATATATTTTGCCAGTCTTCATCAGTTAGGATCAATATTTTTACTTTTTTCGATAATTTATCTATTTTACCAAGTATCCATCTCGCAAAAATAATAAAATTTGCCTTTATCTATTTGACATAATTATAGGCAAAATATATTTATTCCGTTCCATTATGACTGAATTTATAAAAAAGAAAGAAGTTAAAAAAAATTGGTATAAGATCGATGCAACAAATTTAATTGTTGGTCGATTAGCTTCTGAAATTACTAAAATTTTAAGAGGAAAGAAAAAAACTAGCTTCACACCTAATATGGATGATGGAGATTTTGTTATTGTAACAAATGCAAAAAAAATAAAATTTACAGGAAAAAAATTTTCTAAAAAAATTTATTATAAACATACTGGTTACCCAGGCGGAGTAAAAGAAACAACTCCAGATAAAATTCTTCAAAAAGATCCTTCTAGAATTATTAAATTAGCTGTGAAGAGAATGTTGCCAAGAGGTCCATTGGGCAGAAAGCAACTTGGAAATTTAAAAGTTTACAATGACGATAAACATCCTCACGAAACTCAAAAAGCAATAGATTTTGATTTTAAATCTATGAATAAAAAAAATTATTTAAATTAATATATGGTTCAAAGTTTAGCTGTTTCAGATAATCGATTTTACGCAACTGGCAAAAGAAAAAGTTCTATAGCTCGAGTTTGGTTAAAAGTTGGATCTGGATCAATTGTAGTAAATGGAAAAAAATATAATGAATATTTTAAACGTCCCGTTCTACAACTAAGCATTGAGAAGCCATTTAATGTTATCAGTAAAGTTAATGGTTATGATGTTAACTGCACCGTTAAGGGTGGCGGTTTAACTGGTCAGGCAGGGGCTGTATCTTTAGGAATTTCTAAAGCTTTGTATGTTTTAGATGGAGCATTAAGAAAAACATTAAAAAAAGAAAAGTTATTAACAAGAGATTCAAGAAAAGTTGAAAGAAAAAAATACGGTCAGAAAAAAGCCAGAAGAAGATTTCAGTTTTCTAAACGATAGTCTACTTAGACTAATTTTAGTCTTTAAGTCATTTACAACTTCTTATAAATACAGATCATGTCTGACAAATATAACGTTTTAATTAATGGAGCCTCGGGTTTTGTTGGTCTAGAACTAATCAAAATATTAAGTAATCACAAATTCGTAAATCTTAAATATTTATGTTCAAGAGGATCGATTGGTAAATCGATTAATTCATTTTTAAAAAATAAAATTAAAAAAAAATTACCTTTAATAAGCGACATTCATAAAGCGGACTTAGGTGATGTTGATATTATTTTTTCAGCATTACCCCATGGAGAAGCACAATTATTATCAAATACTATTTCTCCGCATCATATTTTAATTGATTTATCAGCTGATTTTAGATTTTCAGACGTTAAAGTTTATGAAAAATGGTATGGCTTAAAACATTACGCTGCAGACAATCAAAAATATTCAGTTTATGGACTTTCTGAATTTGCAAGAAAAGATATTGAAAAAAGTAATATAATTTCTTGCCCAGGCTGTTATCCAACTTCGGCTCAGCTGGCACTTATTCCTTTGTTATTAAAAAAAATAATCAAAACATCAAAAATAATTATAGATTCTAAATCAGGTTATTCAGGAGCTGGTAAAAAAACTGCTGATAAAAAACTATATCCAAATATTAATAAAAATATCGCAGTTTATGGAGTGGGTCACCATAGACATATGCCTGAAATTGATCAGGGTTTAAAATTATTTGGTAAAGTTTCTGGGGATTTAAAAATTGAATTTACTCCTCATTTAATTCCAACTTTTAGAGGAATCGTAACTACGATTTATGCAGACCTTAAAAAGAATATGAGTGTAAAAAAAATTCACAAATATTTGAGTCAATTTTATAAAAATAGTAATTTTGTAAAAGTTTTACCTTATGGAAAATTTGTAAATACAAATGATGTTAATAATACTAATAATTGTAATATTAATATTTTCTCCGGAAGATATAAAAATCAATTAATTATTGTCAGTTCTATTGATAATTTAGTTAAAGGAGCTGCAGGACAGGCAATACAAAATATGAATATAAGATTAGGTTTGAAAGAAACTGTAGGATTAGAGTAATGAATTTTAAAGATAGTTATAATATTGCAATTGTTGGTTTGGGAAATATTGGCTCAGAAGTTTACAGACACCTTATAAAAAATAAAAAAGTTATAGAGAAAAATACAAATTCGACTTACCAAATAAAATATATTTCTGCAAAAAAGATTAATAAAAAAAGAGGATTTAGCATCCCAAAAAAAATGTGGGTTAAAAATCCTTTGTCATTAGTTAAAAAAGACGATGTTGATATTATTATTGAGCTCATCGGCGGACCGGATGGAGTTGCAAAAAAATTAGTATTTGCAGCGTTAAATAATAACAAACATGTCGTTACAGCTAATAAAGCTTTAATATTTAAACATGGGAATGAACTTGCAAAAATTGCTGAAAAAAACTCAGTGAATCTTTTATTTGAAGCTTCCGTTGGCGGAGGAATTCCGATTATTAAATCAATCAAGGAAAGTTTAGTTGGAAATAAATTGTTTCATATTTATGGAATATTAAATGGAACAACAAATTTTATTTTAACTGAAATTGAAAGAACTAAAAAAAGTTTTAAGGAAATTTTGTTAAATGCTCAAAAACTGGGTTACGCAGAAACGAATCCAAAATTAGATCTTAATGGTGATGATGTTAAATCTAAAATATCAATCCTAAGTGCACTTTGTTTTAAAACTAAAATAATTAATAAAAGTTTCTTAACAGAAGGTATAGAGCAGATTGATCTTGAGGATGTGGAGTATGCAAATAAGTTTAAATATAAGATTAAACTACTTGGAATTTCTGAAATTATTGACAATAAAATTAAACAAAGAGTCCATCCTTGTCTTATTTCAAAAGACTCTGATCTTGCTAAGATTAATGGAGCCCATAATGCAATTATGGTTGAAGGAAATCCAGTTGGTAAAATAGTTTATCAGGGTCTTGGAGCTGGCAAAGGTCCGACAACTTCTTCTATTGTTTCGGATTTAAATTCAATTCTAAAAGGCAATATCACTTTACCTTTTGGATTTAACTTTTCAGACGCAAAAGAATTTAAAATGTTTGATTTTGATGATCACATTTGTAAATTTTATTTAAGAATTGTTGTGAAAGACAAACCTGGAGTTTTATCTAAAATTACATCTGTTTTATCTAAACATAAGATTTCAATTCAGAGCATATTACAGCAACCTTTCAGTAACCTTAAATATGCGAATTTAGTGATTATTACTCATAATGCTAAAGAGAAGAATATGAAATTAGCATTAAAGAAAATTTCAAAAGAAAAATTTATTAGTAAAAAAATCACGATGATCAGAATTAGAAATGAAAAGAAATTATGATTATCAAAAATGGGTTTGTAGATCTTTTTGTAAAAACCACTAGCGAAGCCGCATACGCATCCTCATTATTAAAAGGCAAAGGCGATAAAATTGCAGCTGATCAAGCGGCTGTAGATAAAATGAGATTGTTTCTAAATGACATTCCTATGAAAGGAAAAATTGTTATTGGCGAGGGAGAGATGGATGAGGCGCCCATGCTTTATATCAATGAATTAGTCGGAACAGGTATTGGCGAGGAATTGGATATCGCGGTTGATCCATTAGAAGGAACAAATTTAACTGCAAAAAATTTACCCAATGCAATGTCTGTGCTTGCAGTATCAAAAAAAGATAATTTATTACATGCTCCAGACACCTATATGGAAAAAATCGCTGTTGGAAAAAATATTAAAGAAGGGGTAATTGATCTTGATTTTGGTATTGCAAAAAATCTTAAAAATTTAGCAGATTTTAAAAATACAAGTCCAGATAAATTAACCATATGTCTTTTGGAAAGAGAAAGACATGATCACATTGTTAAAGATGCAAAACAATTAGGAACTAAAATTAAATTTATTTCTGATGGCGATGTGGCTGGAGCAATTTATGCAGGAATAGAAGAATTTAATGTTGATATATATTTAGGGATTGGAGGAGCCCCAGAAGGAGTTCTTGCTGCTGCTGCAATTAAATGTTTAGGAGGTCAGTTTCAAGCAAGATTAGTTTTGAGCAATGATCATGAAGTTGAAAAGGCTAAAAAGATGGGAATAAAAGATTTGAAAAAAAAATATTATATAAATGATATTGTAAAAGATGATGTTTTATTTTGCGCAACTGGAGTTACTGGTGGAGATTTGCTTCAAGGGATTAAGATTTTAAATGATGGTTTTTATCAATCAGAAACCTTTGTTTTACATCACGCATCAAATCTTAATAAAAAAATTATTAATAAATTTAAAATATGAAGTACCAGTCCATCACTGGTAAAGAGTGGATTTTATCCAATTACAACGAAAATTTAGCATTAGAAATTTCTCAAAAATTAGGGATTGATAATTTTTTATCAAAACTATTATCGATAAGAAAAATTACTTTTGAGAACTGTCAGTCTTATTTAAATCCTAAAATTAAAGAATGGATGCCAAATCCAAGCGTTTTAAAAGACATGGATCTTGCTGTGGATACGCTTATTAAAGCTATTAAAGAAAATAAAAGAATTTGCATTTTGGGGGACTATGATGTGGATGGGGCATCATCCACTGCAATTATTGTTAATTTTTTAAAAAATATTTACTCCAATTTTTTTATTTATATTCCAGATCGACAAGTTGATGGTTATGGACCCTCAATTAATTCATTAAAAAATATTATTGATAAAAAAGGGGAGTTTTTAATAACAGTTGATTGCGGAACTTCATCATTTGAGGCGCTTGAATATGCTAATCAAAATAATATTGAAGTTTTAGTTATTGATCATCATCAAGCAGAAATTAAACTTCCTAAATGCAAAGCTTTAGTAAATCCAAACCAATTGGACGATAAATCTAATCTTGGTTATTTATGTGCAGCAGGAGTTTCTTTTTTATTTATTGTCGCTTTAAACCGTTCTCTTAGAGAAAGTAAATTTTATAAGGAAAAAAATATTAATGAGCCTGATTTATATGATTATTTAGATTTGGTTGCTCTTGGAACAATTTGCGATGTTGTTCCATTAATAGATCTAAACAGAGCATTTGTTTATCAAGGAATACAAATACTTAAGAAAAGAAAAAACTTAGGTATTAAAACTTTAATTGATGTTGCTGATATAAAAGAAAGCCCAGATACCTATCACATTGGTTTTTTATTAGGGCCTAGGATTAATGCGGGTGGAAGAATAGGGCAGTCTGATCTTGGCGCAAATTTACTCACATCAGAAGATCCTAAAAAAAGTTATGAAATAGCTACAACATTAGATTCTTTAAATAAAAAAAGAAAATCAATTGAAGAAGATATTTTGAATGAGGCTTATTTACTGGCGGAGAAAGAAAATAGTAATGAAATAATATTAGTTTCTAATAAATTTTGGCATGAGGGATTAATAGGTATTATTGCAAGTAGAATAAAAGAGCGTTTTTTTAAACCTACCATCGTTATCTCATCTAGCAAAACTATTGCTAAAGGCTCTTGTAGATCTGTTTTTGGATTTGATATTGGTCTTGCTATTTTAGCTGCTAAACAAAAAGGAATTCTTATTAAAGGCGGTGGTCATAAGATGGCTGCTGGATTTAGTATTGAAGAAAATAAGATTAATGAACTTAAAAATTTTTTAATATCTAGATTTAAAGCATCAAAACCTAATTTTGTTCAAAATAATTTTATAGAGATAGATAGTATTTTATCAGCCAATGCTGTTAATGAAAAAACCTATGAAGAAGTAAGTAAATTAGGACCTTTTGGATCTGGAAATTCTGAGCCAAAATTTATTGTTGAAGATTTATCCGCAATCAAAATAAATTTTGAAAATGATTTTTTATTAAAAGTTTTATTTAAGAACAGCAGCGGTCTTTATTTACAAGGAATTTGTTTTAAAAATAATAAAGAAAAAGTCATTGATTATCTTAAAAATTTTAAAAATCATAAATTTCATTTAGCGGGAAAACTTAGTTGCAATGATTGGAATAAACAAAGAGTTATCGAATTTATTATCGAAGATATTTCTTTAACTCATTAACAAATACCCAGATAAATATAATTTATTATATAATTGTTGATTATTATTATTAAACAATCTAAATAACTTTACTTTCGGTCCCTTCGTCTATCGGTTAGGACACGTGGTTTTCATCCATGAAAGAGGGGTTCGATTCCCCTAGGGACCGCCATAATATTTATGAAATTTTTAAGAGTTGGAAATATAGGATCAGAAAAACCAGCTTTGCTGGACAATAATATTATTAGAGATCTATCCTCTGTTATTAAAGATATTGATCCAGCCACAATAGGGGATGGTTTAATTAATACTGTAAAAAAATTAGATGTTTCTAAACTTCCCCAATTAGATAATAATTTAAGGATTGGAGCTTCTGTTTCTAATCCAAGTAAATTTCTTGGTATTGGATTAAATTTTCTTGATCATGCATTAGAGCAAAATTTAGAGCCTCCGAAAGAGCCAATTATTTTTTCAAAAGCAACAACTTGTATCTGTGGACCTAATGATGAAATGCTTATTCCAAAAAATTCACAAAAAACTGATTGGGAAGTTGAAATTGCTTTTGTTATAGGCAAAAAGGGAAAGAATATTCCATTAGCAGAGGCGGAAAGTTATATCTTTGGGTATTGCTTAGTTTGTGACTTTAGTGAGAGAGAA
>Ga0222713_10001460_pt1 | contig 26506 bp, 27 predicted proteins | sample C33_649DmetaG_FD_165061 | JGI IMG/M metagenome (GOLD analysis project Ga0222713, IMG submission 165061) | Estuarine water microbial communities from San Francisco Bay, California, United States - C33_649D | ecosystem: Environmental > Aquatic > Marine > Unclassified | place: USA: California... | reverse complement strand
TGGCATGGTCTGGCGTTGACTTTGATATAAAAACCGCCCCACCACCACGCCAGCCTTGGATTGGTCTGACGGATGAGGAGCAACAAGAGTTGTATGACGCTTGGATAAAAATAGGCGATGGATGGGGTAGCTTCTATACCCTGATCGAAGCCAAACTCAAGGAGAAGAACACATGACTTGGGTATTCCTGACAAACGACTTACGGAACAAAATAGCGTTCAAAGCTGGACCATACGTCGTGGATTCATACGAGCCGCATGAGCAAGCGGTACGAGAGCGTAACCCACGAGACAACTGGAAAAGTCTAACCAAGGAAGAAAGAAAGGCAACTGTGGACGGGATGCAAAAACTCTTCTACATGTGCGACTTGTTTGCTGCCATCGAAGCCAAACTCAAGGAGAAAAATACATGAAGAAATCTTTACCGTATCACACAGGCAAGGTAGCCATTGGGCTGCACTATGAGCCCCCAAAGAAAAATTACATGTCTCACGAAGAGGAGTTCTGGCAGTCCATCATCCTCGGTGAGCGCCAGATAGAGCAATACCTCCTGCGTATCTGCTACCTCATGGGAGCAGTGGCTGGGGTGATTATGTTGATTCTATGGATGACACTCAAATGAGTTGTCCAGACTGCGAGCGCTATAAACTAAGCGCATCTATGTGGCGCAATAAAGCCTATGAGTTAGCTGGCACACCCCTGCCGTGGGAGCCTGAAGAACTACTACGCAAAGAGTACGAGCGTGGATACATGGATGCGATGGAAAAGATGTTGGGGAACAAACATGATCAGCATACTTAAACAACTGACAGAGCAGGTGCTTGCGTGGTTGAAGGATGACCCTGTACGCCCCGAGGTGCCATTTACTAGCCGCATCAGCGACAACGCGGAAATCTTTATTCTGCCCGGAGAAGACAGACCATCCGCTATCACCTGCGTGGCATACATGGATGTTGTGCCAGCTTCAGAATCAAAGCTGTTTGCACCTGCTGAATCACCAACCATAGCTGTCTTTTACACCATCTGGTCGTACCGCAAGGGCGCAGGACGAGAACTGATTCTTGAGGCGGTACAGTCCATAAAGAACAGCAGACCTGAGATCACACGGTTCGTTACCCTATCCCCAAAAACTTCTATGGCTGAACAGTTCCATCTAAAGAACGGCGCAGTTGTTTTTAGGGAGAACGAGAATACTGTGAACTACGAGTACATGATGGAGAAAAAAGATGATAAACAATAGGTACGAAGCCTTGCGCATATCACTTGAAGCTTTGGAGGGGTATGATACCGACCCCACTCACGCTATGAAGATTCTGCGCCCACGAGCAATCAAAGCGATTAAGGCAGCATTGGATAAGCCCAGTGCCGAATATGAGCGCGGTTTTGTCGATGGTCTGCAAGCTAGGAAAGATAAAAGTAGTTTCCATAACATGGGAAAAGCCATATCTGGAGTTAAAAAACATGAGTAATTATTGGCCCGGTTCAAACATTATTAAGTCAACCAACAACGCCTTTAACTGGCGGCAGGTTCGGTTCGGCGTGTCCGAGGAAATGGTTCGGCATATGGGCAGGGTTGTCCAAGGGATTGAGAACGCCAAGAAAGGCAAGCAGTTCAAGAAAGGAGAAATAGTTTTAAATACGCCGCACAACGCCCCAATCCAGCTATACATGAAAGCAAGGGGTAAGAAGAAATGACGGAGAAAGAACAATGCCTAAAATTGATCGACAATCTGATAAAGAAGCACGAGTACGATCTACGAGTACGAGACGTACTGAAAGCTCTGCGAAAGCGTATCCGATTGATTGGAACACATGGTGGCCCTTTGAACGAGCCACTGGCAACGCACTTAAACAACTCAACAAGCGCCAACCAACAGTGTGCTTAGACGATTTTGATGACGCACTTTTTTAGGAGAGACACAAATGGACATTATTTATCACACACTACTACCAAATTATGTACAAGATGGGCTTAGACAAGCACAACAAGATGGTGGGTTAGCAGCAATAGACAAATACACACAAACCATACAACAAGCCTTACCAAACAAGTTCCATTCGTTGGATACCCTTATGACGCGGGTTTTTTGGGATGAGCCGAACACCCCTGCTAAAGGATGCCCACGGGCTGGGTTTATCAGGTCACTTGAAGATAGGAGAAAAGAATGGATGAAATAATTGATTATGCGTATCCAATGATGATGGCAGAAAAACAGCTAAGGCTAGCGCACGATAAGCTACTACTACAGCAGTTTGACTCGGCGCTGGAAGAGTTGCTAAAAGCGTCCGTAGAAATTAAAATGGCTATCAATTCTGTCAACTACATGAAGGAGCAGTCAGATGCCGTACGTAAACAAACCACGCCCGTACAAGCACGAGTATGAGATGTACGATGGGACTCCGGCGGTGAAGAAAAAACGCGCCTTACGCAATAAAGCTAGGCGCGAATTAGAACGAGAAGGACTAGTTCATAAAGGTGACGGAAAAGATGTTGATCACAAACGACCCCTCAGCAAGGGCGGGAGTACCGCCCGTAGTAACCTCCGCGTCCAGTCCGCGTCAAACAACAGGTCTTACAAAAGGAACAGCGACCACACCCCTAAGTAGCATGGACAACTATAAGTGGCCGCGCCCTCTGGGGTTTGAACCGTTTAGCCACCAGAAAGACACTGCTAAATTCTTGGCTTTGCGCCAACGGGCTTTTTGCTTTAACGAGCAAGGCACTGGTAAGACAGCGTCTGTTATATGGGCGGCGGATTACCTGATGTCTTTGGGGTTGGTGAAAAGAGTGCTTGTCATATGCCCGCTATCTATCATGCAATCTGCATGGCAGACTGACTTGTTTAAGTTTGCGGTGCACCGCACGGTAGACGTAGCTTACGGCGATGCTGCTAAGCGGGCTAAGATCATCAGTGGCCCAGCGGAGTTTGTCATCATTAACTACGATGGGGTCAACACCGTAGCTAGCAACATACTGGAGTACGGTAAGTTTGATTTGATTGTCATTGATGAAGCCAACGCGTACAAAAACGTACAGACAAAACGCTGGAAAATCATGAACAAGCTTGTGTCTCCTAGCACCCGTCTGTGGATGCTTACCGGAACGCCCGCCGCTCAATCCCCGGTGGATGCGTACGGTTTAGGCCGACTATGCGTACCCCAGCGAGCCCCTCGCTTCTTTGGTGACTACCGCGAGTCTGTCATGCAAAAGCTAGACATGTATCGCTGGATTCCGCGTCCACACGCAAACCAGATTGTGTTTGACATGTTGCAGCCTGCCATTCGGTACGAAAAAGCTCAATGCCTAGACTTGCCTGACGTTACATACACGAGTCGTATGGCTCCATTGACCCCATCGCAGGCTAAGTATTACAAAGAGCTAAAAAAGGAAATGCTTCTTGAGCTAGCGGGCGAGGAAGTCAGTACTGTCAATGCTGCTGCAAAAATGAACAAGCTGCTTCAAATAGCTTGTGGGGCTGTGTATTCAGATAGCGGTGCAACGATTGAATTTGATGTGTCATCTAGGATGAATGTTGTGCAGGAGGTGATAGACGAGGCAAACCATAAAGTTCTTATATTTGCTCCGTTCCGCCATGCCATTGAACTACTCAAGGAGCACCTAACAAAAAACGGCGTAACGTGCGAAGTTATCAATGGCGAAGTTCCAGCACACAAACGAGCAGCTATCTTCAAAGACTTTCAAGAGAAGCCAACGATTAAAGCGCTTGTTATCCAGCCACAAGCTGCTTCCCACGGAGTAACCTTAACCGCTGCGGATACCATAATATGGTACGCCCCAGTCACGTCCACCGAAACTTATTTGCAGGCTAACGCCCGCATAAACAGGCCGGGGCAACGGCACCCCATGACTGTCGTGCACATTCAGGGTAGCCCGATTGAGCGTAGGCTGTACACAATGCTTCAGAGCAACATAAGCAACCATGAAAAAATCGTGGATTTATACAAAAAAGAGCTACTAGACGCTTGACAAAGTCTAGTACAGCCCGTATAATTTGTTCAACAAGGAGAGACTATGGAAGAAAAAGCAATGGACACATTGTCCACAGAATACTTAGAGCTACGCGCTCTACGAGACAAGCTGCGGCACACCTACGAAGCAGAAGACAAGCTCTTAGAAGACAAGATGCTATCTATAGAGTCAACTATGCTGGATGTACTGAACGCGGCTAACGCAAATAGCATTTCAACTGACGTCGCTGTTGTCATGCGTCGTGTAAGTCGTAGATACAACCCAACAAATTGGGATGACATATACAAGCTGGTTGCCAAGTACGAAGCGTACGGTTTGTTGCACAAACGGATTCATGACACTAACATGAAAGATTTTTTAGATCAGCATCCAGAAGAGTACCCAGCTAGTCTGAATGTGGATAGTAGGTATGCGGTGACTGTTCGCCGCCAATCATCAACTTGAAGGAGAGAATTAACATGAGTAACATTACAACTTTTCGTGAATCACTTCCCGCACATCTTCAGAGTGTGGAACTCGACGACTTTACCAAGTCCTTTACCAAATCGGGTGGCAGCGTCAAACGCATTACTCTGCGTGGGCGCGTGTTTAGGATGGTGGATGGCGGTAAGGAGATCGCCAAGAATACAGACCCCCACATGGATGTGGTGATTGTCAATGGCACCAAGACCGTGCAGAAGGCTTTTTACTCTGGCGAGTACAACCCCGATGAGACTTCTGTACCGGATTGCTGGTCTAGCAACGGGGAGCGTCCAGATGCTGACGTAGAACAACCACAGGGCTCTAACTGTAAGGAGTGCCCCAAGGCTATCAAAGGTTCGGGCGGGGCGGGCAGGGCGGCATGTCGGTTCAGTATGCGCTTGGCTGTCGTACTGAGCAACAACCCCCGTGGGGACGTGTTCCAACTTATCCTCCCCCAGAAATCTATTTTTGGTCAAGGTAGCGTTGACAGTATGCCGTTCCTTCAGTACGCCAAGTATGTTGGGCAGTCAGGCTATAACCTGAACATGCTTACTACCCGGCTGTCTTTCGATACCGATAGCGATTTCCCTAAGTTAGTGTTTGCTAACGCAGGATTTTTGGACAGAGAGACCTACGATGTCTGCCTAGAGCAGGGTAAATCCCTAACTGCGGTTAACGCCAGTAAGTTAAACTTCACCAAGAAATCTGATCCGCAGCTGCCTAAGCTGGTAGCACCGGCAGGTTCCGCAGCAGCATCTATTAAGGAAGAAGAGAAATTGGTAGAGCCCGTAGTCCGTAAGAAAGCCCAAGCCGCAGCACCGAAGCCAAATCAAAACTTGGCTTCTATGGTGGATGAGTGGGGAGACGACGCGTGATTGGGTACAGTGTAAGAATACGTGAGCTAAATCGCAAGGCTAACAAGAAAAGCCTTGGCGTTCAGCTTGGTAAGCACTGCATAGAGAAAAACATCCCAGTCTCCCATATCGTAGATGTGATGGGTGTAAGTAAGCAGACTGTGTACAACTGGTTCACCGGTGTACACGAGCCTCACCAAAGCTACGCGCCTCAAATGCAGGCCATATTGTTGACGTAAAGGTTTGGGGGTAACTAGCTCGACGGAGCGAACGGGGTGTCCGTCAGCCCCCGTTACCCCCCATTTATTTGACGTGCTAGGAATATCATGGCGGATATCGAATTGCTACGGCGGGTAGTAGCTTCTAATGAAGGTTGGTACTGTGTATTTTCGCTGTTGGACGGCAAGAGGCCGAAGCAATGGCACTACAAAACACTAGAAGAAGTAGAAGCTAAAGCAGACAGCTTGGTTGCAGAGGGCCGTTGTGCCTACTTCAGCTTAGGTAAATTCCTGACAGACAAGAGTAGAGAAGCGGACAACTGCGGTTGGATGCAGGCTTTTTTCCTCGACATAGACTGCGGGGAAGACAAAGCCAAGCCAGATAAAAACGGGCGCATAAAAGGCTACATAGACCAAGCCACTGGGATGCAGGCTCTGAAAGACTTGTGTAAAGACACAGGTTTGCCACAGCCAACTATAGTTAATTCTGGGCGGGGTTGGCATGTGTACTGGCCGCTAACTGAGGCGGTGGAAAAAGACAAGTGGGTACCCGTTGCCGAAGCGTTTAAGAATCTGTGCGTTAAGCATAAGTTCATCGGGGATCCCGCCGTGCCGTCTGATGCCGCCCGTGTTCTGCGGATACCCGGCACCAAAAACTTTAAGGATGGTGGGAGCCTAGATGTTGTGCAAATGAATACGTCTGAGCCCATGGCTTTTGACGACTTTGCAAAACTCATGGGGCCAATCGCCCCGCCCAAACCAGCGCGTAAGCCAGTGGAGCTTGATGAGCTAACCAAAGCGCTGATGGGGAACAAGCAATCTAGGTTTAAGACCATTGTAGAAAAGACTGTCGCTGGTTTTGGTTGTGAACAATTACGCAACATCATAGAGAATCAGACAGATATAGAAGAACCGCTATGGCGGGCGGGGCTATCCATCGCTAGACACTGTGTCGATGGGGACAAAGCGATCCACTTTATATCTAATAAGCACCCAAAGTATGACCCACAGGCTACAGAAACCAAGGCAAACAACACAAAAGGCCCTTATACATGTGATAAGTTTAATGCAGCAGCGCCCAATATTTGCAATACGTGTATTCATAAAGGCAAAATAAAGTCACCAATCGTACTTGGGAACGAGATTGCCAAGTCTGAAGAGGGTACCGTAGTGGAATTTACCGCGCCAGTAGCGGAAGACAAAGCTCCCGTCCCTGCGTTCACGGTTCCAAAGATGCCAAGCAGGTATTTCCGTGGAAAGAACGGCGGTATCTATAAGTACTTAAAGGAAGATGAAGACGGCGACATGCAGACTGCGCTTGTGTATGAGTACGATCTGTTTGTTACAAAACGCATGTGGGATCCAAGCTCCGGAGAGACCATGCTAATCCGGATGACGCTACCTCGTGACGGTGTCAAAGAATTCCCCTTATCAGTAATGGATGCCCTGAGCAAGGAAAAGCTGCGGGAAGTTCTTGCATTTAATGGGGTGATTGCCTTACCACCACAGATGGCCTTGATTCTGGACTATCTGGTGCAATGTGCTAAGGAGTTACAAATATCACAGGAGGTTGAAACTATGCGTATTCAGTTTGGTTGGGCAGACAATGATCAGAAGTTTATTCTTGGAGACCGCGAGATAGGCGCCAATTACATTCGATACAGCCCCCCTTCAAAAAGCACCAGAGAGCTATCTCCTGCTATGAAGCCGATGGGCTCGTTTGAAGAATGGAAAGATATCATTAACGTCTATAACATGCCGGGTTTTGAGCCGCATGCGTTTGCAGTTTTTACAGCATTTGGCGCACCGCTGGTTAAGTTTTTGGGGATCAAGGGCGGCATTATTAATTTGCTGAACAATAAATCTGGTACTGGTAAATCCACTATCCTTCAGGTTATGAACAGCGTATGGGGACACCCCGATGAGCTAATGCTTCAGTGGAAAGACACCATGAATGTTAAGCTGCATCGTATGGCAGTTATGTGTAATTTGCCGCTAGGGGTTGATGAAGTTACCAAGATGAACGCGGATGACTTTTCTGACTTGGCATACAGTGTTACTCAGGGCGCACCTCGTCGTAGGATGAAGGCTAACAGTAACGAAGAACGTGCGTCACAGGGGTTCTGGGCAACTATGATGGTGTCCACCTCTAACGCAGATATGATCGACAAGCTTGAATCGCTAAAATCAGTTACTGAGGGTGAGTTGATGCGGCTTATGCAGTTCCGTATTGACCCTACCAACAACCTTGACAAGGCTACAGCCAAACAAATCTTTGGCAGATTACAAAGTAATTACGGGCATGCGGGTGGCCCGTACGCCCAGTTTCTTGTCCAAAATCTGGAGGAGTGCATAGAAACAGCCTTAAAACTACAGGTAAAGCTAGACAAGGCGGTGAACATTGAAACTCGTGAGCGGTTTTGGTCTGCTATGGGGGCGGGAAATATAGCTGGGGGTATGTTTGCACACAAGCTGGGTCTCCACGATATTAACTACAAGCATGTTTTTGACTGGCTTGTGGAAGAAATCAAGCGTATGCAGACAGCCGTACGCCCAACCTTTAACGACTATGCCACTGTAGTAGGTGAGTTTTTATTGAAGCACAACACCAATACCTTGGTTGTAAATAAATACAGTACTTCCAAGGCGGGCATAGCGGCGGCGCCACTGGTCGTACCTCGCGGCCCCCTGATCGTACGGTACGAGCCAGATACTAAAAAGCTTTACATTGTCCGTCAAGAACTACGTAACTTCTGTGTGTCTCGGCAGATCACGTTTTCCGACCTGTTGTCTGGTCTGAACAATACGGGCGCTTTTGTGGCAGAGGTACGTACTAGGCTAGATATTGGCACTGAGTTGCAGACACCGCCCGTCGTGGCCTTAGAGTTTGACGCCGATTTACTTGGCGTTGACCTTAGTGCACCAGCGGAAGATGCGGATTGAGGGGCTAACTTATGAATTGGACTGGCAACATTTCACGGTTGGCAGTTCATTTTTTGTACCCTGCTTAAACGCCGATAAAGCAAAAAAGCGTATAGAAGCCAAAATGGACCGCTTAGGGTTTGTGGTAATCATTAAGCTAGTAACAGAAGATGGGATACGTGGGTTGCGTATCTGGAGGGTTAGACGTACAATATAGACGCAACTATGCAGTTGCTCTCTCTCCCTTGAAGGAACTTAGCCCCGCCTAAACAGCGGGGCTTTTTTTCACTTCAGAGATTGGATGTAGTCGTGTTCACTCAGTATATGCCGCAGCTTCGGGTCAATGTACAGACCATATTCTGTTTCTGCTGACCGTTGCATTTTATTTTCGAGGGATTTTAGTAGGCTGTCCACTTCTATAAAAAGTGTCGGATGTTTATCACCGTACTTCATAATTTCGTCTAAAGTTTTGTCCAATAGTTCATCGTCGTTGGTCATAAAGGCCAAGCCAAACGTGTTCATAAGAGCTTCTTTTTTCTTCAGAATACCTTGCTCTTTTGATTTAATCGCCATGTTACGGAACTGTATTTCCGCCAACTTAGACGTACGTATACCCATAGACTGCATGGCTAGCTGGAAGGGGGTAAAGTCTTCGACGATTGGATCACCGGCTCTAGTGGTAGCGCCTTCCTTGCTATATCTGTATGCAATCAGTGGTTGCCTAACGAATGCTGGCGATATCTGTTCAATCGCTCTAGCTGTATGGCCTTGTTTATAAGCATCCATAGCCCGTGCTGTCTGAACCGCTATCCCCGGAATTGGGCCTAATGACATGACAATACGCTCATATAGCGCGGCTTCTGCATCCAAATTGTCTCGAACATCTTGGAACCACATACCATCCAACTTCAACCGGCTATGCAAATCCACGCCTACTGCGGAGCCAACACCTCGACCAAGCACCATACCCATGTTTTCCCCAAAGGTGCCTACTAGCCAGTTCATAAACTCTAGCTCAAAGTCCATCCGTTCTTCATCATCTGGATCTTTATCCCAGTTAAACACAGCCTCTACGATGGCGGCAACCGTAGAAAACCCCCATAATCCAGTTACACCAGAGAACATAGCCGCCAAGCCCATGGTTCCAACAAACCTAGCCCGCGCTTCACGTTGCTCAGCTTTTGTCAGATTGCCACGGACGATGCTGTTATAAGCATTGCGGGCAAGGAAGAACGTCATCTGCTGTGGAAACTGTTTAAATTGCAGTATCACACGAGCCACCGGATGCTGCATGTACCGTGGTTTATTGGCAGCTGAGTAATCAAACATGGAGCGATTGGTAGCATCTTTAGCCTCGGCAATCGACTCAGCAAAAGCTTGGCTTTTATTTGTATACCCAGCGCGTTTTTCCATGGCAGCGCGGAAAGACGACATGGCAACAACTTCCCGGTTAAAGCGCTCAGCGTGGTGAAATAGAAACGCCACTACCTGCATGGCTTTATTTGGGATGCTAGAGTATTTTTCTGTTGGCTTAGACGCCAAGCCCGACATGTCATAGGCGGCAGTAATATCAATTAGCCCGTCAGCCACAAACTTTTTGTACGCGGCTTGTTCCATCCTTGACAGATTTTTAGACCGCTCAAAAGACGGAGTTAAGAGCCGGAAATCTTGGATACGCTTGCCTGTTTCGACATTAAATCCGGTACGGAATATGTCGGAAACAGTCTTAGCCACTTGATTCATCACATTAGCCACGGCTTTTGTATACCCCATGCCGGGGTTGGCACGAACTTGCTGACCGACTAGCGTAGGTACGCCTATCATTGCGCCGCCCAGCACGTTGGTTATCGCTGAGGCTACAGATGTTAGGTAGTAGATAAAGCCAACATTAGAGAACTGCGATACCCAAGGGCCATCATCGGCTGGGCTAAGCATGGCGCTACGCCGCAATTCAACCTCTTTAACTAAATCCCGTAGTTCATCGTTCTCGGCGGTAAGTTTTTCGCTGTATGGTGCGCCCGGTGTGGTGCGACGTTTTATTTGTTCTCTGGCTGCATCCAACTGGGAGAACAATTCAGGAGAATACTTTAGCCGCGATAGCTGGTTGGCTAGATTACTAGACATGCTTGCAAAGTTACGCAAGGCATCCTGCGAAAAGCCCTCCACATTATTACGGTGGATGAACTGGTTACGGAAGCTACGATCTGGCTGATTATGCAAGTACGCTTGGTAAAAATTATCTTTTAGTTCTTGCTTACGCGCATCAGCTGCCGATGGTGTCAAACCCGCAAAATTAGCATTGTCAACAGCTTCAAATATGTCCTTTACAAACCCAGCTTTGCTAGCTTGCGCATCCATCTGTCCCGCGTAGTCATTGCCGGGGCCTTTTAATGTACCCGCTAGATGTGGGTCTTTTGCTAATCGTTCCTCTATATGAGCATCGCGGGCTTCGGCAGACTCAAACATGTAGTACTCTCGGCTAGTACCACGTCCAACTTGGTACCAGAACCGGCCATGCCGCATAAGTGGGAAATACGGCCCCTTCATCAACCCCTGTTCAAACTCATTCCGTATCTGAAGAATAGTTTTATTGGATACGCCGTACTGATTTAGCATCATAATGCGCTGCACCATCGTACGCTTATACTCAGCATAGCGCCGCTCAAAAAAGTCACGCGCTTCGCGGTACACTTTTTTGGCTTCTGGGCTTAGCCTATTCCAATCCCGCATCAGTTTTGGATTAGCCGCTCTTTGGGCAGCGGTGGGTTTGTCTGGGTCAACTTCAAGAATGGTAGCTGCATGCATGACTTTACCCATGTTTATTGACATGGTTAAATCAGCGGATTGCATCCGCTCCCACTTGGTTTGTATCTGACCTGCTTCATTAATAATTTTATTTTTATTGGCTAAAAGCCGATCTACAACCTTGATAAAATTACCAACTTGTGGGATGCGGCCCCCCACCAGATCGTCAAGCTGGCGAAGCGTAAGTGTCCCAAGCAACGATGGCCTAGCTGAAGCCTTCATGCTGCGGTACATGCGTAACAGTTGCGAACCTTTACCGGGCCAAGTCGGGGCTTTCATAAACCTGTTAAGGGCAGAAGGCTGATTTGGCATCCCGGTAGGGACAAAATTACGCGGCTTAGCTCTTTTTGGGGCGGGCAAAGCAGCCGTTGCCATGGCTTTCGGGCCTGATGTTACATTCAGACCTTCCAGATTCATGGTGCCAGCCATCATTGCATCTGCGGCAAAAATAGCTTCATTAAGCACATTGCTTTCACGCCCCGGCTTGATCTTGAACAGCCTACGTATAGCGTCAGTAAATCTGTTGTACAGCGAATAACTTGCTTCTTTGTAGCGAAGCCCGCGTAGTTGTACTTGGAACTGCGGATTGGTCAGGGCTTCTGAAACAAACTCGTGTAGGTCTTGGAGGCCGTAGATTTTGGGAGTGCCGTCCCCGGACAGCTGAGCTTTGGAATACTCATATAGTTCTTTTAGGCGGTTATATCCTTCTTTTTGTATGCCGCTAAGTTTGTCCGAATTATCAATCAAGTACGACGCTGCGGCATGAAGCGACTCATGCAGTAGCAAATGATTGGTTAGCCGCCCGGCGCCTTGACGCAATACAACGGAATTTGTACGCGGATCGTACATCCCAGCCCAAGAGTACTGTGTATTTATAAGCTCTTTTAGGCTTTCGATTGCTTGCTTCTCAGACTCAATCGCGCTTGTGTTACCGATAGTTGCATCTATCTCATACAAGGCAGATATAACATCGGGTAGTTTATTTGAATTTAGGCTAGCCTGAATTACTTTAGCTACATCGGCTGGATATGAAGCTTGAACAATATTGTTTACGGTGGCTAGCCTAGCCTTGAGAGATTCTTCAACTTTAGGATCATCTGACAAAGACTCCATCTTGTTGGCGTCTACCATCCGAACCTTAGCGTTAATCCCAGTGTCTAAGATACGTTGCGCCAGAGCAGCGTAATAAGGGTTTGTTTTGGTTTGCTGCGCTATTATTTCTAGCGCACCATTTAGATCACCAGCATTTAACTTACGGACGATATCAGGATGCACCTCAGTGAGCATCTGTACAGTTGGTAAGTTTTTGGTGGAGACTTCTACATCTGGTGTTTCTGCTTTTTCTGTAGCTTCAGTTTCGTCAACTGCTTCAGATATGTTCTTTATCTTAGGCGTTGATTTAGAAATTGACTTTTGTTTTTTCCTATCTTTTGCAAGTTGAGCGTTATATCTATCTAAAGCCTCATAGTATTGAGTAATGGCTTTTCTGTACTGCTCATTAGCGGCAGCAGTCTGTTTGTGCTCTTCGACCATCTCGTTAAGCACTTCTAGTGTATTGGGGGACAGATTGTCTTTTATCCAAGCACGGAATTGTTCGGCGTATCTACCACCCTCACCGAAATATGTTGAATTAGCGTTGTAATATTTTGGGTCAATTTCAAAGTACGCCAAGTCAAATGCTAAGGCAGATAGCGCTTCGCCAAATGATTTGCGGTTTATGTTGTTTAAATAATTGATAGCCGCTTGTTGGTTTGGCGTAAGTTTTTCACCCCGATCAAACGCTTGCCTAAGAACGCGTATCGCATCACGAATTTTGCTATCCGCGACTACATGTTCGTTCTCTCGCGTACCTTGACTTGGGAGACGGGGCTTGCCTTCCGGACTTCTACCGTGAATCGTTGTAACAGTTGTGCCTGTTTTTACGCGCTCTGCGTAAACTGGAGACGTGGGTGTTTCGACCCCAGTTTCTTTACCAGATAGTTGGCTTACATGTTCTCTTATTTCGTCACTAAACTGTTCTATTCCTTTCCTTGAAGTTAAGTCCGGTAGATCAGCTTCTTTAAACAACCTTGATTGCTCATCGGGGGAAGCTAGCTTTAGGGCATTAGTTAAATTGCGTAACGCATCTTTTCCTCCCACCCTAGCCGCTAAGTACTTGAGCATAGATTTAATGCCCACGCCACCTGCTTCCCCCGGCGCTGCAATATCGTATTCCAGTAGAGTTTTAGCCGCTACATTTTTTGAATTTCCATGACGTTCTTGTTCAGTGGGTGTTTTTCCAGCAGACTGAACAGCATCAAAGAAGTCTTTGATTTGGGCGCCTTCTTCTGTTTTGCTAACGTGCTCAACAGACACAATAGGAGCCAGAATTGGCTGACCTTTTTGATCTCGCGCAGGAGCCTCTGGCTTGGCTGCTTCTTGAGATGTGCCTACGTCAGTGTCCTCACCAAAGAAATCTAAATCTGCGGCTGGGGCAGCAGTTGATTCTTGTTTTTGCTTAGTTGAAACTGCGGATAAAAGTTTATCTGCTTCCGTCTCTTCCTCTTGTTCAAACATACTAGTTTGAACGGGTGCGCCTGTTGTAGCTTCCGGACGTTTACGCGGCGGCTTAGGCTTAGCGGGGGGTTGACCAGCTTCCCAACCAGCACCCGTTGTGGTTTCCCCGGCTGCTATACGCTGCTTAACATCGTTTAACTGTTGTGTGGCGCCCGATAGTTCACGTTGCAGATAGGCTACTTCTGCTCTTGCACTATCAAGTTGGGGCGCTGTTATAGATACTTTAGCTTTTGGGTTCTTCTGAAAATTAGCTGTTTGTTCGGCTTGAGCTTTAGTCAAATCATCTAACTGTTGCTGAGCCGATTGTAGTTTTGTGCTTAGCGTATTTACTTTGTTCTGTAGCACTCCCTCTAACTGCTCATTGGATGTACCGCCAACATCTTTAGCGAAAGGGTCTCGTTGCCGCCGTTCACCAGCAAACATGTCTTCCTGCATACCACGGCGGCGAAGGGGCGCACGCTCTAGAAAGTCAAGAGCTTGATCTGCTTGATGGGTCATGCGGGTAACGTGTTGCTCCGCTAATGTGCCCCGGTCTTTAATTGCCTGACCCGCTGGGATTCCTAGCTTGTTAGATTCACTAATCGCCCAGTTATCGTCGTATTTACCAGCAGCAAGATTGTTTTGGTATCTTTCTTTAGATTTTTTAATAAGCTCCGCAGCAGCTACGGGATCACCGCCCGCCATAGCTAACGCGTTTCTTGCCATTATGTAGGCTAGTTTGGAATCACCAAACATGTCGCCTTGCATTGCGCGACGCTGCGCGGTTTCTCCTGCAAGCGCGGATATTTCCCTTGTCCCATCAAACATGGGATTTTTTAGCTGCTTAATTAGCTCGGGATCGCCAATTATTTCTGCGTTGGCATCCACTATTTCAGCCATATCGCGCTGAATGAGGCGCATCTGCCTCATGTCTACTTCTGTTGGGCGCGGGTTGCTAGCTAAGGCTTGATACTCATTTCGTAAATCCTCGCGTTGCCGTGCAAGTTCAGCTAGTGAACTGGCCCGCTCTCCTTCTCCTCCAGCAGACTTGTCAGCATCTGGTCCAGCAAATACCACTCCAGTTGACTCAGCGTCAGCAAGTTCTTCGGTGGGGATTCTTGCACCGGGCTCGCTAACCACTCTAGTGCCATCTCCACCTGTTTTATCGAAAGTTTTTCCAGCATTTAGAAACTCCTTACTAAGCTCGTCTAGTACTGAGCCCTTATTTATCTCTGTTGAAAATTTACCTTCTGTAAATGCAGGGGGCCTATTCCCCCCAGCTAATGCGCCTGTTACACCGCCTACACCAGCGGCTCCGATTGTTGCCATCGCAGCAGTTTGCCCAACACCGGATAAGAGATCGGTGTCCAATCCGGCAGAGCGGGCAGCGATATTCTTGGCAATCTGACCGCCAACTTCCTCTACGTTTTCACTTGGGATTTCTTTGGCGCCAGTAGTGAGCCCAGCAAGGATTCGCCCTTTACCAAGTTTTTCTCCGGCAAGCAAGCGCTCCATAGCTTGCCCGCCCGGTAGATATCTATTAGCTATTACTGATAAAGCAGCGGCAGATAAGCCAGCTGCGCGAGCCCTGTTGATTGCTCCAGCAGCGGCTTCTTCTTGAGACAAGCCCTTTTCCAGAAGCGCTTTATAAATAGTGTCGTATGTGTCAGCGCCGACATCCGCGCCTTGCATAACAGCGCCAGTACCAATAGCGCCAGCCGTGCCCGCTCCGATAGCGGCTTTAGTACCAGCGCCAAGAGCTTTTGCACCTAACGCCGCACCCCGCGCAGCTAATCCCCCCGGTATCACCGTCGGGATTTGTTCGGCAATGAATGAAGTTAGCAGTGCCGGATCAGTTACCGACTCTGCGAAGGCGGTTTTAAACGCTTGCCACTGCCCCTTCTTTTCCGCTTCCCCAACCGCTTTGTCTCTGGCAGCTTCACGCGCTTTTAGCCCCTTAGACTTTACATTTTCGTCAAGGTATTTTTCTGCGCGTTTAGCAGCGCCATAAAGTCCAGTCTCAGAAAAATCACCTGTGATTTGCCCGTAGATTTGGCCGGGCGCTTGTAAAACTTTTGCACCGCCGCTTAATATAGATGCTGGCACATCAGTTAGCGCTTCGCCCCATGTGCGTTCTTTAGAGCCTAGCTCTGGTCGCCACGCTAGAATTTTGGCCTTAGCTTGTTCCGGAGTTACTCCGTCCGGAATGTCTTCAACCAAAGTACCGTCAGGTAACTCAATGGAATAGGCCATAACAAGAAGCCCTATTTAATTTCATTAAACTTAATTGTTTTCTTTGCTCCAGCGGTGTCTTCAGTATTTGACCCACCAACAGCGCCTCTGCCGCCTATGATTCTTTCCTGAATCTCAAGTTTTCTAATGTTGTAGCTATCAATTTCCTTCGCAAGTTTTTCCATAGCTTCTGGAGTTTTTGCACGGGCTAACCGCATTTGTGCCAACGCCGACATGCCTGATAGCTTCTTATACTCTTCATCTTTACTAAGTATTTGAGCCCATTTAGCTTCCATTTCTTGCATCTGTTTTTGCCTCGCAAGAAACATCCTTTCGTCAAATTGGCGATTTTTAGATTCTCTATCTGCTTTTTTCTGTTCCGCCGCTAATCTAGCGGCATCCCGTCTAGCATCCGCACCAATTTGGGCTTGTTGTAATCTACCGGCAAGAGCGTCAGCAGCTTGCTGCTTCCGTGCATTAGCTTGTTCGCGAGTGTTAATTAAAGAAGCACCGGATTGAGCCGCGTGTTGTTGCTCAGAAAGGATTTGTTTAATAGCGGCTTCGCCAACAGCAGCGTCTTTATATCGACCTTCAATCTTGGCTTTTATAACAGCGGCTTCAAGTGTCTGGATTTTCTCAGCGTTGGCCACGTCTTCCGCATCATACCCGGCACGTGCTTTTTCGTAGCCTTCACCAGCTTTACCAAGCGCATAACCAAGCCCCATTCGAGGATTTGCGGCGGAAAACGATTCCGCCCATTTACGCCAACCAGCGGGTCTATTTGCAGCTTGTTCCTTATGCAGCGTTTCTAAATCAGAAATACGCTTTTGTTGTGGCGCAAGCAGTTGGTCTAGGCCGACCAATTCTTGTTGTCGTTTTATCGCGGCTTGACCTTCGGCTAGCGGGTCTTTAGCAAGCGCTGCTTTGACATATTTCTGTACGTCTGCTTCAAGCGGATGTGGTTTTTCATCCGGCAACGAAACAGGAGCAACGCGGGCGGGCGCAGATGGCATACCGGCGGCGGTGGCTTCTAAATCCGCATCGGGGTTACGAGTATACTTAACATTATCAAGCCCTTGGCTTTGCATGTCTTTGAACATGATACCAAGATCTTGACCAGAAATAGGAGCATTACTTGTAATAGTTCTATAAGCTCCAAGTGGCGGCGCTTTTTCAGCGGTTAACAAACTTGGTTTTTCTGGAGCTTCGCGTAACTTAGGCTTATAAGTTTGTAGATTCTGTATTTTTCGTGTATAGAAATCAACGGCTTTTTGATCACCACTTTTTTCGGCAGCATTAAGTTGTTGTGCTGCTTTTGCTATTACTTCATCTAAATCAGTACTAGGGGCATACTCGTCCGGCGGCGTACCGCCTTCTTGGAACGCCACAATTCCACCGCCGCCAAACTTAAAGTTAGCGGGTAGATGATCAATACCACGGCGGATATGCCCGCCTTGCGCAGCTTGTACAGTCTCAGTCTCATCAGGGGCAATACCCGGTAAGCCTTGGAGCCGTGGCTGAGCCTGTTGATTTCGCATACCAGCCATCTGTGCGGCTTTTTGTTGGATTTGCTCAAAAATAGTCGGTGGCTTACCAGTAGGGCTTTGTGCTTGGAGTTGCGCTAGCTGCTGAAGCGCCATAGCTTTTTCAGCGTCATTTTTTCGACTAGTGACCGTTCCTAAAGCTAAAAGTTTTGCAAAGTCCGGCATGATGGCCGCTTTTTGCTGCTGCTCTTTTTCAATGTTATCTTGCAGCGCACCGGGGTTGCCCATATATGTTTGGGCAATTTGATTGGGTCCAGCTGGAATCGACATAATTATTCCTTAAGTAGCTGCGGTAGTAGGAGTTGTAGTAGTCGTGGCTGTCTTGTTAGCAGTGGTTAATCCCGGTACGGTATAACCAAATGCTTGTAACAAACCAGCTATACCACTGGCGCCACCCAAAATGCTTTGCAGCGCATTAGGCTGCGCCACATTGTAGTTCTGAGCCGCAAGCGGGAGACCGTTAAGCAGCGACTGCTGAAACTGCACCATCTTGTATGGATTTTCTCGCTGGACATTGAACTCGTTTTGGAGAGCAGTAAGCCCTTCTTGCTCAATGGCACGCTGCTGGGAACCGAGCCCAGCCATAGCGTTGAGGTTAGCCAACTGCGCCTGCTGCTGCGCCTGTCCAGATTGCAACCCAAAGGTAGAACCGAACTGTGCCTCTTGCATCTTACGGGCTTGGTCTGCATTGAACTGTTGCTGCGCGTTGTTAAAGGCGGTGTTATACCCTTGGCCCAGTGTGTTAGCCATTTGGGACATCATGTTGCGCTGATTTTCAGCGTTGTAAACGGCCTGACGACCTCCGCCAAACCCGCCTGCTTGGGTCAATTTGGCGTTAACGCCCATGTTGGCAATTTGGTTCTGCCGTTGCAGTTCCGCCAACTGGGGTGCAAGTGACATTTGCAGGTACGGGTTCATGTACTGCGAGGCGGCTTGCGAACTGAAATCAGAAGTAACAGGTGTGTAAGAGCCCGTCATACCTGCCGGTACTTGTAGATTAGCTGCCTGATTAAACGCCTGCTGCTGCAAGGGCGCGGTGCCAGCGGTCAGTTGTCCTGTGTAGGCTTGGTACGGAGCATTAGCCAGCGCTGCGCCTTGACCCAGCATATTAGTAACGTAGGGGCCTGCCCAATTAGACAGATTGGACTCTGTACCAGTTAAACCCGAATTAATAGCTGCGGCTGTTCCGGAAGAAATTCCCCCACCTTCTGCGTATTTCTGTACAGCGCCACCGGGCATGAACTTATTGGGGTTGATCTGCTTGCCTTGTTTCTTTGTACCGGTTCGAGCCTGTCTTACCCTATCCATCATCTGATACAGTTTCTTTGCACCGGCATCTGAGTTGCCATTACCCAGATGTGACACCACATCAGCAGGCACCACAAACTCACCGTGGCTTAGAGCCGCAGGTTGTTTACCGTCGATAGATGTACGGAGTTGATCTGCCATCCCATCGGATGCGCCTTGTAAGTAACGCCCTCTTGCCGCATGCATAAGACCTCCATGGGCAGCTTGAACTGGCTGCTGTTGCTGCGCTGCGATTTGTTGAGCCTGCTGATCCGCCGCCGTTTGTGCCGCCGCTAAACCACTAGGGGCTACAAACTGAGTGTCAGTAAAGAATCTACGCCCCATAGCAGGGGCGCCGTATTCGCGTGGGGCTGTAGGTTGAGGAACTTGCGCCCTCGCCACAGCAAGCTGAGGAATACCACCTTGGTAGCCACTAGGATTGCGGTTGGGTGTATTCGCGCCAAGATATCCCGCTAGACCCCCCAGACCAAGACCTGCAAGTGCTACATCTTTATCCGTTATTGGCTTGCCGGTATACCCCATTTTACGCAGGGCAGTGTCAATTGCTGCTGTTGTATCAGTTACAGTACTTCCAAACCAGTCACCTGCTGCGGTATTTCTATCTTGATCAGTAACAGTAACATCTCCAGCCTTTTCAGCTATTTGATCCCATGTGTAGTAAGTACCATCTATTACAGTACCATACGCATCCGTGCCGCCAACACCAGCTTGGTCTTGATCCGCATATAGAGTTCCAAAATCATACTCTGAACCACCAGCAGATGGAGTGCTAGTAATAGCATCAGTCCAGCTAGAGTCGTTAATATCATCCATAGTTAGCCTCGCAGTATGCGTAGTAAATCGTTAATAGACCCACCTTGAGCGGCGTTCACGTTTAAGGTAGAGCCAAAAAGATCACCCATAGGTGATTGTATATGGGCGTAGGGGTCCTGTACAGGCTCCTGCTGTACCTGCTGTGGTTGGTCTAACAAAGCCAAAAGTGCTGCTAAATTTTGGGGGGATGGAGTATTAGCAGTAGGCGCCGGGGTAGCAGCGGGCTTCGGAGCCGGAGCCGGGGCCGGGGCTGGGGCAGGTTTGGGGGTTGTAGAAACGGGGATTCTGGGTATTTTTGGTATGAATATGCCATCAACCCAACTACCCTCTTCGCCCTCAACGTCTTCTACCCCGCCTTCATCCCCTACATTCATCCAATCTATCTCTTCCTCAACTGGTGCATCTTCCTCTGTAAACTCTACAGTTTGAGGCTCGTCCTCTGCGCCATCATCTGCGGGGACATAGACAGCTTGGGGCTGCGCAGGCTCCATTTGCACAAACGTCCCGCCTGTTTCTTCTGTGGCGGGTATATCCGGCGTGCCCTGAATATTAACGGGTGCAAACTCAAAGTCAGAAGTGTTAGTAAATATCTTTTCGCCGTTTTGATAAAAATCTTGCCCGTTATAGGTTAAACCATTACCAAAATCATATATGCCAGAATCTTGGTCATAGTTAAGCGGAGCCAAATTACCTGTATTAATTTGGTCAATTAAAAATTGTTTTGTAGCAGCTTCTGATACTGCTGTATCGTATTCTTTTTGCGCTTCGTTAGCTAAATTTACAAGTTCTGTTGGGTCTTTATCTTGTAGTGCCGCGTACTTTTGTTCTGCTCTTTGAGACAGCGCTTCTCCAACGTTTCTTTGTGCAACTGCATTTGGGTCTTGCTGCGCGATTTGCATAACCTGCTCTAGCTGAGCAGAATATTTTTGGTAGTTTTCAGCGCTAGCGTTGGCTAATTTAGCATATTCATTTTGTTTTGCATAATCTCCAGCAGCTTCGGCAGCATCAGCTTGTTCTTTATAAGACTGAAAATTAGCCGCTTCAACCTCCATATTACTTAAAAGCGATTGCCCGGTAGTACCATCAACGTTAACGTTTAGTAATGTTGTTTTTGCCAGTACGTCTTGCGCTTTAGCTTTGTCAAGCGCAGTGTTAAATTCGTTTTGAGCTATGTTGTAATTTTTAATTGCTTCATTAGCATCGTTTACTGCGGTTTTTAGAAACTCCGTAGTTTTTCCTTTAGCGGCTTGATATGCAGCGTTAGCTGCGTAAGCACTAATCGCCTTGCCAATATCCTGCCCAGATACACCAGCAATAAGCGCAGTATTAACACCACCTTTAATAAGTTCTAGCTGTTTTCCGCTAAACCCCCACATTCCATCTTGAGCGTCTTTAAAGTAACTTAATGCCTCGGTAGTAAGCGAATTAGCACCAGAAGTTAGCGCTCCAGCCCCAAACCCAGAAGTAATAGCATCACGAATATCAGCCGCTGATTTACCTTGCGCTAAAGCCAGCACGCCGTTAAACGCGGCATTGTTTAATCCAGAAGTTACCGCAGATTGAATTGCGTCATATCCGCCTATTGATTCTGCTATAGAGGACGTAATATCATTTAATGATGTATCACCGCCCCATGTATAACCGGAAAAGTTTTTTACTCCAGTTGAAATAAGCGCTTGTGTGGCTATCTGACCTATGTTCTGACCACGGGAAAGACCGATAAGAGAACTAGATAAAACAGGCGGTACTCCTGCAAACGCTAAGGCGGTAGGCAGCAAAGTACCAATCGGGTCTCTTTTGATAGCTTCAATAGTTACTTCTGCTATTTTATAGACTTTCTGCCCCAAATCTTCAATGGGATCAGTAACAACATTAATACCTTTGTCTAAAATAGCTTCTATTGCGCCGCTCATTTTGTGAACTCCGCTACTACTTTTCTATCATCCATAGTAACTTTTACGCCAAGCTTTTTAGCTCCTTCTTTATATATTTTACGTATTTGGTCGTTGCCGTGTTCTTTTCGAGCTAGTGGCCCCCAGACTTTGCGATAACCCATTTTGTACGCGGCTTTAAGAATACTAGTTAAGTTATTTTCTAGTCTAAATAGCTTATCCGCGTTATACATTAACAGCATAGCCGACGTTTCTGTCTGCGGAACCAAAAGCGCTATAGTATTGCCTTCTCGCACGCGGATAAAGCTAGGCTGTTGTAGCATACTCATAAAAACAGCGTACAACACTCGTTCCGGTGACACTCCCTCTGGACTACCAGCTTTTTTATATGCATCTTGTGCCGCATATTTTAAGTCGTGCGCAGTCACCATCAATATGTCCTGCACACTGAGCATGGTTTGCTTACTATCAACGTGGTGCAGTTTCATGGCAACCTAGATACAAACGTAAGTGTAGCCACCACAGAGGGGATGGATGGCATAGGGAATGGGGAAACTTGGGCAGCGTAGGCTTCCATGTAAAGATCAGCATCAGTAACTGCGGCAAATAAAGACACGTAATCTCCGGCATTTAAACTAACATAAAAGTTGGCCGCTGCAATCATGTGCCCGTCCGCCCCTCCATGTGATGAAATAACGTCAAACCTACTGGATGTTCCCGGCACATCTACCCCGTTAACCCTAAGCCAGATATACCCCGTATGAATCTGGGTATCTGTATTAGCCCACTGGACACTATATTGGTAATTGTATATACCCGCCATATTAACGGTAATGCCGTTTGTTCCGTCGTTTTCGCAGTAGTTTATGTAATCATTAGTATCAAATGTAACTTCAGTAGCAGTATTTGCAGTAAATGTTAAATCAGTTGTCCGTTGGATAGCAGCGTAAGGGAACGCCAGATACCCGCCGCCCGGTCTAAAATTTGTGCCTGTACTAAGATCACCTAGTAAGTTATTTACGGTGTTATTGATTCCGTTAAAGTACAAACGCAATACGTTAGAAAACGCGGTCTGTTGCTGAACATCATACCGCTCTGGGGCCAGTGGCAAACTTGGCGCGGTAAGGCGACCTAATGGCTGGTTGCTCACGAATTACCTCTTCTGCCATCTTGTTTGATGTCGATACGGGGAGCACCCAACTGCCACTGACTACCTAGCTGTTCGTTATCTACTTTAAACACCATTTGTCGCCCACGAACCCTAACAAATACTTGGCCCGTAAACTTTTCTACCGGTACGGTTGTAGTGCGCTGAACAGCAGCATAGCTGACACCACCCTCGGATTGTGGGTCGTTATACCCAGAACCAGAATTAGCCAGTGGGATCAACGTCATAGTAACTTGTGGCGTTTCCGCAGAAGACCCCCGGAAAGTAATGTCAGGCAGGATACGATAAACAAAACCAAACTGATGTCCGTCTTCTAAGTCAAATTCAGAAGAAGCTATAGACGTAGCCATTGGCTGGGGTTCACCATCCACATTGTCGTCAGTCCCATATTCATGGAAAAGAATTCGCCCGCCGTATGTAGTTGTATTTCCAACAGTAACGCTATCTATGTAGCTAACAGCACTAGGGTTAGAGCGTAGCCCAGAATCCAGCCACGCTGTACGTTCCATGGTGCCATAGTACCAAATGTCTTCTGAATAGTTGTAAACGACATATTTATCTATAACAGAACTATTACTGGAACAATAAAACCACCATACCTCGTTAAAACCTTCATTAGACCCACTAAAAAATTGCTCTTGCTGGGTTAGGTTAATGTTTGAATAAATGTACTGACGCAAGTCACAGCGTAGCGTTTGAACTCTACCATCATATACATAAAATTTATCTACCCCCATCCAGAACACTCTGCCAGACGCCATAACAGCGGCATTCTGGCTAACGATGGATATGTTGTCACCAAGTAGCTGCGCCCCCCAAACAACAGGAGGACCTTGGTATTGCAAGGAATAAACACTGGAGTCGGTAATAACGACGATCTCCTGACGAGTTTGAACAATGCTAACTATATTTGATCCGTGCGATAACCTTATACTGCCTGCCTGATTTGTAGCTGTAGGTGTCCAGTCAGTAACAGATTCTTGGTCTGACCAACGAATAAGCATGGCATCTAGGCTTACAGACCCGTAGTCATTGCAACCAAAACATAATACAAAACGGCTAATGTCTGACACAAAAACTATATTCTGTACTGTTGGTACGTCCGTTGCGCCCGCTAAGCTGGATACAAGAACAGCGCGAGTAGTTAACCCCGGAGTGGCATCCCAGTAATACAACGGACCACCTTTGGGTCCAAAGACTAAATCCTCTCCAAAATTCTGTTGGCTCCACAGTCTAAGCGTAGTGTCAGACGGCTCCCCAACACCAAAATCTCCTTCACCCCATGCTCCAGCGCCCCATCCAGTTATTGGGATTTCAAAAGGTGCGCCGGTATTTATTTGATATTCCGCTTGTACAGATGCGCCGCCACCTGATCCGGCAGTTACTGAAGAGGTGTATGTAAACCTAAATCCGTTTGTTATTACTTCAGTAATTTGAAACTCGCCGCTAATTGTTACGCCGTTAAAAGCGGTTGCCCCACTAAAAGTCACAAAATCGCCCGGCAGCGCATCATTTCCCGGCGCATTTACGGTAATTGTAGATGTGCCGTTTGCTGTAAAGGGGTCTGTTGGAAGTGTATCTGTTTGGCGTATGGGGGTAATGTCGTAGTAAGCACCGCCATACTCAATATAAAACTTTAAGTTAGTGCCCACACCCATCAAATTTTGGCCGGACAATGTAATCCAATTCCACAAAGACCGGCAGACACCTAGAAATTTATTTGTGGAAAGTGGCCCCCAACCACCAATTTTCTCTGGCGTACCTTGACGAAAACGGACTTTTTCAGACTCGTACCAGCCACCTACCACGTTGGTTCCGGCATTTACAGAACCAAGGGATTCTGACGCATAGCGTGTGTTTTCTCTGTTAACGCCGGGTCTAAATAGAATTTTCTTGAGCGGCATAACTAATCCTATGACAAAAACACAGCCCGCTCGTCAATTCGGCGGTTCTGTAAGCCTTTGAGAATTTTACCCCCAGCCATACAGTATTTCAATAACTCTTCGGCTGCGCCTTCTTTGTCGCCCCGGTTGAGCTTTTGCCGGAGCGTACTGCGCTGGAGCGTCCCAAGCCCGACGTTAAAACTAAAAGACACAAGAGCATCAAACATCCCTTGGCTAAGCTGGGCAGTGATAAGTTTATCAACACCTGATTCAAAGCGAGATAAGTCTGCGCGTAGGATTCCATCTACTTCTTCCGGCGAAAAAACCCGATTATCTTCCGGGCGTAGTTGATAACTGTCTCTTTGATCGATTGGCATTTTGCCTTGATCTGGGTAAAGAACATGACCGACTCCTATCGTCCATAACTTGGCTGGACAGCGGTAAGGCTTGTTCCTCACACCCTCATGGTGACGGATCATCTTAATTGCCTTGTCGCTGACCTTCATACACTTACATCCACCCGCCCGGTTGTCAGGTTGGCATCATGCTCCTGCGCTTTACACTTGGCTTCTGTCGCCTTGATCTGTTTTGCTTCCTCATCCACCAGAGCCTGCATCCGCTTCAGGTTCTCCGCATGGCGCAGATATGCCTGTTCACTCACCCGGTGAGCGTGGATCAGGTTGCTGGCATCTACCTTCATTTGCCAAACGCCCTACCACCAAAATGAAAAGCGATGATGCTGGCAAACAGGGCTTGGGTTTCGTTGTCCCACAGGTGTTCTGCCATCTGCTCAAAAGATATGTCGTAGCGGAAGCCGTGAATAATCAGGGCAAGGTCAATCCCTACCAAAAGAAAGAAGAATCCGTAGGTAATGACCGGACGCACACTTGCCCGGAGGTTCTTCATCCATTGGCTTGTTCCCTCATTCAGGGATGTATCATGTGCATATACCGCCTGCATCTCGGCGGTCTGGGCTGCAATCAATGACTGCTTCTCTGCGGATTTTGTCTCGATCTCAAGCTGCTGAGTATGTATGTTCTCAACTCGCTCCTGCGCCTCAAACCCCAGCTTTCGCAACTCCATCTCCCGCTGAACCTGAAGTTGGGCAAGTTCCATCTCATGTCTTTTGTCTGACCGATCTTGGAAAAAATCAAGTAGCTTTGGCAAGCCGCCCATTAGAAACGATATTAAAGTGGAGAGAAGTGTCAGCATTATTTGACTCCAGTTAAATAGTTGGCAATCGGTCTAGCCATTTCCTCTGGCAGTTTGGGTAGCAAATCCAGCAACCAGATAAGGGCGCACCCATAGCAGAACAGCTTGAACCACTTGGCAAAGCCGTCTGTAATCTCTTTGCAAAGCCATTTGCTCATCGCCCCGTAAATCGGTAAATGATTGAATCAACCACACCAATGATGATGAGCAAGGTTGCCATCACAACCACACCAAAGGCAATAATGATCTTATTCATCTTCCACACACCGCAGCAGAGCAAAAGGTAATCGCCTCATACGCCGCCCATGCCAAGAAGATGCCAGCCACAATCGCTATGCCAACGCCAAGGATGATCTCATTGAGTTCCTGCTCACGCCGCTTGCGCCTTGCCTCGGCAACCGCATCCTTTTGCATCTGGTCAGCATTAGCGGCATCCATATCTGAGGCTCGTTTCTTGATTGCTTGCCAGACATCCATGTTGTTTGTGGAGAAAAACAAGTTCTGGAGTTCCTGTTCAAAGTCCCGTTGAGCCTTGAGTGCCAGTTCAATCTCAATCGCCTTGCCCATTGATGAGCCGCCTTTTCTTTTGGCTTGAGCAACAGCAGCGGTAGCGGTATGTTTTGCTTCAAAATACTTCCCAATCATCGGCCCAAGCGAGGCAACATCAT
>Ga0222713_10001459_pt1 | contig 26507 bp, 33 predicted proteins | sample C33_649DmetaG_FD_165061 | JGI IMG/M metagenome (GOLD analysis project Ga0222713, IMG submission 165061) | Estuarine water microbial communities from San Francisco Bay, California, United States - C33_649D | ecosystem: Environmental > Aquatic > Marine > Unclassified | place: USA: California... | reverse complement strand
GAAAAAGATGGAAAGACTAGATGGACTGTTGCCTACCGCGCAACTATGCGTCTAACTATTTTTACTGGAGGAATGGAAGATGCAGTTTATACCGAAGCCGCTGTCGGTGATTCGCAGAATAATCCTAATCGAGCTGACGCTCACGACATGGCAATCAAAACTGCTGAGAGTCAAGCATTTAAGCGATGCGCCATTAACTTGGGCGATCAGTTTGGTTTATCTCTTTACAACAATGGCGGAACGGGTTCTGTCGTTCGCGCGGTGTTGGATGCTGAAGAAAGTCGAGAAGAAGAACCCGTCGCTGAAGTCGTCAAAGTTGAATCATCCAAGCAACAAGGAGGAGTTCCACAGCAACTAAAGCGCGTGAACATCCTTGGTAAGCCGGTAACCGATGGAAGCGAATGAGTATGCGGAACGCTTTTGGCTTGATTTAGCAGATGCTGATTCAAAGTCGGAGCGTTCCCAACAATCCGTATCAGGTTTAATCGGGCCGTCAGATATGGTGTGTCGTGAACGAGCGCGCCATATCACAATCGGTACACCAATGACTGACCGTAATGCCAGCGCAGCAGCAATCATGGGAACTTTTATCCATAAGGGATTGGAGAAGTCTCGCGGGGATCTTCATCCACACCTTTTGCATGAAGTTGCTATTGAGATTGAGCTTCCAAATGGTGCAGTAATGGTAGGTCATGCTGATGAAATTGATCCTCTCGAAAATTCTGTAACCGACTTTAAGACTGTTGGCGACTTGAACTATCGTAGGCGCATTGGTGTAGACATTGCACACTTGCGCCAGGTGCATCTGTACGCGCTGGGATTAGTGCAGGCAGAGATCTTGCGCCCTAATCCAATCGTTCGCATCTGTTATGTAGATCGTTCTGGTGCTAACAATGTGCCGTTCGTTTACCAACAGCGCTTTGATGAGGAGATCATTGCTGGATGCAACGACTGGGTTAGCGATGTTATCTATGCCGTAGTCAACAAGGAAGAAGCATCTAAAGACTGGCCACGTGAGATGTGCCGTCGCTTCTGCCCTTACTACTCAACTTGCCGATCCGATGAATTAACCGGTGAAGCAATTCTTGGAGAACTGGCAACCGCAGCGCACACTTACTTTGAAGCTAACAAGGCTGAATCTGAGAACAAGAAAATCAAAGAGCAGGCTCGCGTACACCTTGATGGTGTAAACGGATTCACCGAAGAAGGTGTCGCTGTTCGCTGGATCACTGTTAACAAAGACGAAGGCTCCTATGACCGCATTGAGGTAAGGAAGTTACCAGGATGGGAAAAATAATGTTTGACGACAAGATTACCCGTTGCGCCGGATGCGGTGGATGGGTTCACATGAAACACGACTGTGGTACTTGTAAGGTACTCGTTAAGGCATGAGACCACGTTCCAAAAAGATGGCTCGTCTTTACATCCTGCGCCGGAAGTTAGTCGCAGAAATGTTGCAAGATGCTATCTGTGTGCGCTGTGAATCAGCAGAGGCAACAGAAGTACACGAAGTTTTGACTCGCGCAAGAGGTGGGTCAATTTTAGATAAAGATAACTGTGTCCCGTTATGTCATTCGTGCCATAGCTGGGTCACCCTACATCCGAAAGAAGCGCATGCAGAAGGTCTCATGCGCAATTCCTGGGAGGGATGAAATAAATGACAACAACAATTAGCGGAAATCTGGGCGCTGATCCAGAACTACGTTTTACCAAGTCCGGCGTAGCATTTGTAAAACTACGTGTCGCTGTGACTGATCGTAAGAAGCAAGCCGATGGCACTTGGACTGACGGAGATACTCTCTGGATGGACGTTAGCGCATGGAATAACCTTGCTGAAAATGCAGCTGAATCCCTTACTAAGGGTTCACGTGTAGTGGTAACTGGCAACTTAAAGCCTCGTACCTTCGAGAAGAAGGATGGAACTACCGGAACTGCTATTGAACTAGAAGCGAATGACATTGGGCCTTCATTGGTTAACCAAGCAGCGCGTCTATCTAAGGCAACTAAGTCCAACAAGATGGAACGTGGCATGGCTACCCTTGGCGCAACCATCGAAGAAGTTATGGGCGATCCTTGGAAGCAACAAGAAGAAGTGGCTCCTTTCTAATGGTTGAGTTTTTGATCGGGGTGGCGCTGGTGGCAACACTGGCGCTACTCCTGTACATGGATCGCGATGTCTAAAGAAATCATTATTAATGAAAAGTCAGTTTATTTAAGTTGGATTGCTGGTTTGCCTTGCTTTGTTTATGAAGATGGAACTTTGCTTGAAGTAGATGATCTGGAAGCAAATAAAGAATTGTTACAGCAAGCGTTCAAGAGCAGTTGGGATAGTCAATGAGTAAAGCAAGGGTAAAAGGAACTCGCGGTGAAAACGCTGTCGTAGATGCCTTGATTCGTGCTGGATTCAAGTACGCTGAACGTCGTGCGCTAAATGGCGTTAACGACAAAGGCGACATTACCGGTGTACCTGGCTGGGTGTTTGAAGTTAAGTATCACGACTCATACGCTGGCAAGCTGGGTGGATGGGTAGATGAAACTGAAGTCGAGCGCTTAAACGCTAAGGCTGATTACGGTGTTGTTTGGCATCGTCGCAAAGGCAAGGGTAGCGCTGAAGATTGGTATGTAACTATGTCAGGAACACAATTCCTCGGCATGTTAAAGGAGATTGAAAATGATTGAGAAACGCATCGACGGAAACCTAAAGGCTCCTTGGCTGCGCTGTCGTGGTTGTCACACTGCTTACTGGGCTGAGAACTGGCATTGTCTAGAGTGTCACGACACGTTTTCTTACAAGACAACTTTTCATCATTCTGAAAGTGGTTGCATCCCGCCGGTTCGCTTTGGTTGGGAACTTCTTGAAGATGTATGGACTCCAAAGTAGTCTGCATTGTTTGTGGCGGGCAGGCTCGGCGTTACATTAACTTTTATTACTGCGACGAACACCATCCCAATTTGCCACCTACGCCGGATCCTGAACGCACGTTAGATGCGCTGGCAAAGAAATCAAAGCGCGTAAAGATTGAGAGAAAGTATGGAACGAGTAGCGGTATCCCTGTTAAGTCAAAGTGGGTCAAGTGAAGAATTTGCGATCCAATGTAATGACTGCAAGAAAGTTGTCGAGCAAGTATGGCAATGGAAAGGTTGGCGCGTACTGTGCTGGCCTTGCTTAAAGAAAGCTGAACTCTGGGAGGAGATGGACTAATGTGCTTTAGCGCAATATGTGGTCGCGTAAACAAGCAGGCCACCAAAATGAACGAGGCAATAAATCGTGTTCGCGAGCTGCATCAAAAGCAAACAAGGGATGGGGTGTCATTCTGTAACGCCTGCGTAGATCACGAAAGTTACGGTGGTGATTGGCAGATCTGGCCTTGCGAAACTATAGAAGCCTTAGATGGTGAATAGTGGAAGACCGGAAATACCACGCAGTAGTTGAAGTTATTGCTGCTATGAAAAGTAATCGTGGCAGTGTCCAGCAGTGGATCAAAGAATTAGAATCAGCGCTAGGTATAGAGGAGATGAAGGTTTATGAAAATTGAATTACATAACGGAGATTGCATAGATAAAATGCGAGAACTTCCGCCTAATAGTGTTGACTCTATAGTCACGGATCCACCTTACGAACTTGGATTTATGGGCAAATCCTGGGACTCAACCGGTATTGCATACAGCGTAAAGATGTGGGATGAAGTTCTGAGAGTTCTAAAGCCTGGAGGTCATCTTCTTGCCTTTAGTGGCTCTCGTACCTATCACCGCATGGCAGTTGCCATAGAAGATGCTGGGTTTGAGATTCGCGATCAGATTATGTGGGTCTATGGTTCAGGATTTCCAAAGTCACTTAATTTAAGTAAGGCAATAGAGGCGACTGTACTTAACGGTTCCTCTCACTCGACTGCTTTAAGAAAAACAGAACAAGATGGTGATGGCGACAGCTATCAGTTGATTGGAAAAAACAATGGGATTCTTGGTGAAACTAGAGTCTATGATCGCAAAGTATTTAATCCTTCAACTACTGAAGCTAAAAACTGGGATGGTTGGGGTACTGCATTAAAGCCAGCGCATGAGCCAATAGTCTTAGCGCGAAAACCCTGCTCCGAAAAAACTGTTTCTAAAAACGTAATGGCTTACGGTACTGGCGCATTAAACATAGATGCGTCAAAAATAATAAGTGTTACCGATCAAAGTCGCTGGCCTGCAAACTTTATTCACGATGGTAACGATGAGGTAACAGAATTACTTGGTGATTCAGTTAGATTTTTTTACTGCGCTAAGACTTCAAAAAAAGATCGCAACGAAGGTCTAGAGGGATTTGAGGAAAAGCGTCCGGATGAAAGAACTGAAACTGGCATGGGAACCTTCACAGAAAAGGGAGTTGCTAAACAAGCAAATCACCATCCAACAGTAAAGCCAACTGATTTAATGCGTTACCTTGTGCGCATGATTACGCCACCAAACGGAACTGTTTTAGATCCATTTATGGGTTCAGGGTCTACTGGTAAAGCTGCAGTATTAGAACGGTTTAACTTTATTGGGATAGATCAAAGCGAGGAATACGTAGAAATAGCAGCAGCAAGAATTAAAAACGCTCAGGACCAGTTAGATGGAACTTTACTATGACCATCATTAGAGCAGAGAGACCTAATGCAAGGTTCGCCATAATCCGCAATGAGGTGCTTCAAGATGAGCGCCTATCTTTTCGTGCTAGGGGAGTTCTAGCTTCCATCTTGTCCCGTCCAGATAACTGGAGATGCTCGGCGTGGGATCTGGCTACAGAGGGCAGAGAAGGACGTAGAGCCATTTTGACAGCGCTAACGGAGTTGGAGGACTACGGCTACCTTCAGCGCGTTAAGAAGCAGGATGAGGCCGGTAAGTGGTCTACCTGTACCTATGTCTACGATATGCCTGTGGATAAGTCTGTGGATAACTCACCCAAATCTGTGGATAAAAAGGCTACCGAAGTGCGGTTACCGAACGTCGGTAAACCGAACGCCGGTAATAGCACTCTATTAAAAGACCTAGATAAAGAACTAGATAAAAGCCCCCAAACCCCCAAAACCCACCGCAGGGAGATTTGTCCACAACACAAGTTAGAAAGACCTTGTAGATCCTGTGCTGCTGACTTAAAAGCCAAGAAATCCGCTATCATTGAATGACACGTGTAAAATGAGGAATAATGCAACCAGGTTCACTAGATTTCTTAATGCCTAAAGGCTCGACCTTTTCCCGTACCCTAACGTGGAAAGTCAACGGTAGCGCTGTAAACCTAACTGACTACACAGCTCGTATGCAGGCTCGCACTAGCCACATCTCAGGAACCGTAGTTCTAGACATGACTACTGCCAATAGCAAGATCACCCTTGGTGGCACAGCTGGAACTATTACCCTAAACCTCACCGCATCTGAAACTGCAGCGATCACAGCGCAATCTCTTTCTTACGACTTGGAACTTGTATCTGCCGGAGGTGTGGTAACTCGTCTAGTTGAGGGTCAAATTGTTCTGACCCCAGAGGTAACTCGATGAGCCAAGCTAACGTTTATGTAACCGAGCAAGTCGTTCAGGTTATTGTCAACGGCCAAGAAAATGTTTTATCAGAGCCAAATTCTGATGTATCTGTAAATGTTATTGACCAAATAGTTGCTGTATCTGTAGGTGAAATTGGACCGCAAGGAAACATCGGACCTACTGGACCTACGGGAGCTGCATCTACAGTTGCCGGTCCAACTGGACCAACAGGAGTTACAGGTGCAACGGGAGCCACAGGATCAACTGGTGCTACGGGAGCAACTGGAGCGCAAGGTGACCAAGGCATTACGGGTCCTACTGGTAGCACTGGTGCTACTGGCGCAACGGGATCAACTGGTCCAACAGGCGCAACAGGCGTTACTGGTCCCACAGGGGCTACGGGTAGTACGGGACCAACAGGACCTACGGGTACGACAGGTCCTACGGGACCGCAAGGTGACCAGGGTATTCAAGGGGTCACTGGACCCACAGGAGCGACTGGACCACAAGGTATTCAAGGTGTCCAGGGAGACCAAGGTGTAACAGGTTCTACTGGTCCCACAGGACCAACAGGTCCACAAGGTGACCAAGGCATACAGGGAGTAACAGGACCTACTGGAGCAACGGGTGACACAGGTCCGACAGGTCCGACAGGACCTACTGGAGCAGACTCAACCGTACCTGGACCTACGGGTCCAACGGGAGTGACAGGTGCAACTGGTCCTACAGGTGCAGACAGTACAGTACCTGGTCCGACAGGTCCAACGGGTGCTACTGGTGATACTGGACCTACTGGTCCAACTGGTCCTACAGGACCTCAAGGTATCCAGGGTGAGATTGGACCAACAGGACCTACGGGAGCCACTGGTGATACAGGTGCAATAGGTGCAACTGGTCCTACAGGACCAACAGGTGCCACTGGTGATGGTATAACTGCTGGTGCTATAACAATGTTTGCTGGTTCATCTGCCCCATCTGGATATTTTATATGTGATGGTAGTGCTCTTGACAGAACAACATATGCAACTCTTTACGGAATTATTGGAACAACCTATGGTGTAGGTGACGGTTCAACAACCTTTAACATTCCTAATCTAAAGGGTAGAGTTCCAGTAGGTCTAGATTCTGCACAGACAGAGTTTGATGCACTAGGTGAAACTGGTGGAGCAAAGACCCACACTCTAACAAGCGCCGAAATGCCACTCCACTCTCACACGACTCCAGCACTATCTGGTAGTTTTACTTCTGGTAACGAATCAGCAACTCACACTCATACAACTGCTGGTGTTCCAACTGGCTATACTTCTCAGAGAGTTCTAAACTCTGCAGGTACTGGTGGTGCTTCCGTAACAACATCAGCATCAGTTACAAGTAGTACTGATACTGGCGACCACACTCACACTACAACTGTAAGTTTTGCTGCTGGAACTTCTGGTACTGAAGGTACTGGTGGGTCACACAATAACCTTCAACCGTATCTTGTATTAAATTACATTATCAAGACTTAGTAGCATTAGGATAAACAAATGGCATGTAGAACTGGATGTAAAACCCAAGATCACGAAACCTACTGGGACTGTTTACAAGATGCGTCAATAGCGGTAGATAAGACTTCTTTGAAGTAGGCTAGCGCTATGAAAATAGCGGTGTATGCAATAGCTCTAAATGAAGCAAAGCACGTAAAGCGCTGGGTTAAATCCTGCGCCGGTGCTGACGTAATAGTGGTGGCCGATACTGGCTCAACCGATGGCACTCAAAGTTTCTTGCGGGATGCCGGTGTGCAAGTCTATGAGATAAGCATCAAGCCCTGGCGCTTCGATAGCGCACGAAATACAGCGCTAAATTTAGTACCAGACGATGTAGACATTTGCGTAACCGTAGACATGGACGAAGTACCTGAACCAGACTTCTTTAAGAAGTTACGCAAGCAATGGAAGAAGGGATCTAATCGTGGCTGGATCTACATGGATACCGGAACTGTATGGGTATCTGATCGAATACACGCAAGACATGGATTCCAATGGAAGTACCCAATCCACGAAGTCCCAACCCCAAGCATGGGAACTGAAGTGGTCTCCTGCGCCATTGACGCAACTATCCGGCATCAACCAGATAACTCTAAGTCTCGCGCGCAATACCTGACAATGCTTGAGCAAGCCATACAGGATGATCCTAAAGATCAGCGCATGTTGGTTTACCTAGCCAGGGAGTACGGGTTCCACAAGCGCTGGGAGGACGTTGTAAGTACCGTCAGGAAACTTAACCAAAGCGGTTGGGATGTTGAGCGAGCTGCAGCGTGTCGCAATGCCGGTGATGCCCATACCCATTTAGACAACTCGGAAGAAGCGCTAGGTTGGTATGAAAGTGCAGTCGAAGTCTTACCTAGTGAGCCAGAATCCTGGTGTGCGCTAGCGCAGTACCACTATTTCCAAAAGAACTGGCAAGAATGTTACGACGCATCTCTCAAGGGATTAAAGACTTTACCTAGTAATCATTACCTGTCTCAACCTAATTCAATGTTCCAATTAAACGATTTTGCCAGCCTGTCAGCTTGGGAGCTGGGGCTGAAAAAGGAAGCCATAAAGTACGCAAACAAAGCGCTAGCCATCAAGAAAGATGATCGCGTGTTGGGCAATTTAGCCTTCTATAAAAATCTTTACATAAATGCTTGACATGTCAGCGCATTAGTGTACCTTGGTGTTGTACCCCACTACTGAGGAGATGAAATGGGAGTTTGTACAGCGACACACGACATGATCGTGGTTGTAGATTACGAAGAAGAATACGAGCGTTGCGCTCAATGCGGATACATCGAGTCCGAACTTGAAGAAGATGGCGACGCTATGTACGACGCAATGATTGACGATTTGGTGGCCAGCCGATGATTGGTATGACCATAAAGAACATTATTGTCGATAACACGTTTAGAGGCGCGGTGTATAGCGAAAGCACACGTAACCACTCATTACTTTTTGAATCACTTGGCGCAGATGTTTGCATTGTTATGGACCGAAATGAATTTGGTGAATTTATGACCAAAGTTGTAGAGTCCTGGGCAGAAGGTTCACGCCACTTAATTGACGAAGCTACAAAGGAGATAACAAAATGATTACATTGGCAGCACTTACCGGAATCTTTGTCGGTAGCACAATCGCACTAGCCTGGGGTTTCCAGCGCCAGCGCAACCTAATCAACCACTACCGCAAGGTAATCAGAATTAAAGAGATGAACCAATAAAGTGAGTGAAATCTACCGCTGGCTTGACGGTTCGCAACTGTGCGCCCAGGCAGATCCAGAACTATGGTTCTCTGACCAATACCCAGACCAGCAGAAAGCAATAGCGATCTGCCAGCACTGCCCATTACAGGCGGATTGTCTGCAGTATGCAATAGAGAATCGAGTTGACGGAATCTGGGGCGGCATGCGAGAATCAACTAGGAATGAGGCGCGCCGAAAGCTGAGAATCAAGGCAAAGCCAATGCGACCTACAGCTGGGTTTATCTTCACCAGATAGTGTGCTACTATTCCTCTATAACTTAATACTTGCTGGTTTTAGCCCTGTAATTCCAGCGCAATGTACCCGTTCTTTTACCCCTTAGAGCGGGTACACTTGTTTTATGCTCAAAATCACCGCTGAAATAGGTTGGATAAAGGTGTCCATTAAAACTGATGGCGCATACCCTGACATTGCTGATGATCTTACAAACCGAGCGCGTGTACTAATTCACGATCTAGTAATTGAATCTTATGAGTCCGGCTGGAATCCTATGGTGGAATCTAAAGCTGAAGAACTATCAACAACAGAGGAATACGATGGCTAAGATGTACGGCCCATACAAGGGATCAAAGCAAAATGGTGGACGCAAGATTATGGTGGTTCGCAAGTCTGATGGCAGCACCACATCCACTAACGCAGCGCGTCACAAGAAAGAAAAAGCCATAGGAAAGAAGCTACCTAAGTCCACACACGTTGACCATAAAGACAACAACAAGGGTAACGACAGCGCAAAGAACCTACGGGTGGTCTCCCGGAAAAAGAACATCGGCAAAGAGAACAAGCGTCGCGTAGGCAAGAAGCCTTAGTTCCAAGAAAAATTTTTCCCGGCGTAGCTGGATGCTCACCGGATGCGCAATGAGTAATGTTTGTTGCGGGTGGTAAAACTTATCCACAGGTTATCCACATCTGTGCATAAGTTGTGTATGAAGTGTATCCAATAGTACATATGTTCGATTGGATCCAATAGCGCGCGGCCCGGTGTTTCCTGGTCATTAGCCTTTAAGGATTAAGCGCCCGGCCCGGTGGATCCCCTAAACAATTAAGCGCGCGGGCCTAAGCTGCCGGCCAATAACCGACACGCCGGGCGGGAAATAATTCCCGGTAATAGTTGCGCGCGGGTTGTTAGTGCGCTATGGTTTACATATACCGGCAACTACGCCGGCAAATATTAAGGGGTTAATATGTCAAATAAAATTAAGGCCCGGTTTCTTGCGCTAGCTCTAGTTATTGGGGCCGGCTTATCGGTTTGGGCTATGTATTCCAACCAACTAAACACCGGCGCGCCGGCTTATATCATTGGGTTTTTTACGGTTGCGCCGCTGTCTATTGGTGCGCTATTAGCTGTTATTTGGGTGGCCGTTGATTGGTTCGACGTGCAAGACATAGCGCCGGCGGCGGTAGTTGCGCCGCGTGAAGATTTAGCCGGAGACTATGCGCGCGGCATCTCCGACGATATGCGCGCGCTTGATTGGTTGCAAGATAATTGGGAAGATATCGAAAATAGCGCGCAGCTAGTCGAGCTTATGACCGATGAAGATTGGGACCCCGGCGCGATTTCTAGCGCGGTCTCAATGTTTGAAGATAGCGGCGAATCGTGGGAAGAATACGGCGGCCCGGTTGCGGTGTTCTTCGATAATGACGTTTTAGATATTGAAACACTAATGAAACTAAGTTCTACGGGATCCCAGGATATACACGCGGTCCGGGCGCTTGTTACTTTTGGCGGGCCTAATTGTTGGGTTATTGCTAATAATGGCGAGAATCTCCAAATAACCGTTAATTGGGGCGGCGATAAGGCAGAATTAGCGCCATATGCGCCTAATGTGTCCGATTATCTTTATGAATTGGGCGGGCTAATGTACGAGCGCGCGGCGAGCTAATGCGCGTTTTCGTGTTTGTTTCGGCGTTGTTTGTTGTGGGTGTCTGGTTTTACTCATTCGGATATTCTCAAGGGTGGCGCGACGGCTTTAAGCGTTAGCGGGTTCCCGCCGGATTAGCTGCCGGCGGGCTTCCTGGTGGCTCTTATGTCACTAAGTCGGCAACAGTGCCGGCGAAATATTAAGGGGTTAATATGTTAAGTGTTCGAGAAATTGCAAGCGGCGACGGGTTCGAGCTGTACGGGGTCCCAGGTGATTGGGCCGCATTTCGCGCGGCTGTAATCTTCGCCGGCGCTGCTGTAGATACTAAGGCAGATAAGGAAGGCCGGCCGATTTTTGGCGGCCTACGTTTTGAGGCTGTCGGGGTAAATTGTGGCGTTATCGCGTCGGACCGTTACCGGCTAGCCTGGGCAGAATTAAACGGCCATAATGTTGATCAACTAACGGAATTAAGCAACCACAAGAAGGTGGACCACGCCGGCACGATTCCCGCGCGCGAGCTGTTGGCCGGTGTCAAGCCTTCTAAAGTTGTTGGGCCGTTTCGTTGGTAATCGATAACGCCGCCGGCGTTTGGTCCTTATCGGTTAACGATTCCACGATTTCGGGCCGGACTATTCTCGGCGATTTCCCTAAATGGCGGCCACTAATTCCGGAGGCCGTAGAGGATAGCGCCGGCGGGTTCTCACTTGCGCCGGATCTTTTGGCGGGTTTCATGTCTGGGATTTCTAAGGCCTTTAAGAGTTCTAACGGCGTTAAGCTAACCCAAGCCGCGCAAAATAGGGCCGTTATGTTGTCAGGCTTTAGCGATAGCGCGCGCGGGCTAATTATGCCGATAAGGACGGTCTAGATATGTGGGCTTTTTTGGATTTTGTAGCGCGTTTTATTTTGTTGGGCGGTGCGGCGTTGGTTTGGTATTTCCTTTATCAAATAACCCGCGAGCCTAGCGCGGTCCGCCGGTGTTTAGATTGCCGGCGGGTTCTCGATTCTGTTTCCGTTGTTCATTGTTCAAGCTGTTTAGGGGTTAATCATGTTTAATATTTACGGGCCTGGGGCCTGTCTTGAGCTGTCGTCGGATTGCTCTCATTATTTCTGTAAGCCTTGCGGGGTTATCTATAATGAAGACCTACCCTGCCAGGATTGCGCCGGACCGGTTGAATATTGGCCGGTAACTTGCGATTGTTGGCACGATAGCGCCGCCGATATTGTAGATATGGCGGGCCAATGGTACGCCGCGCAAGGTGGCGACGGTTACGCCGGCGTGTTTGTTGTGGGTATGGGTATCGGGTGGACCAATAGCGCGGGCCGGTTCTATGTAGAAGAAATAGGCGAGATCCTGGAGGCGTTTACCATTAACGGCGATTATCGCTTAGAGTTCACTTGGACCGATTACGGCCTAACGGTTCGCCGGTGGTCACACGACGAGCCAACGGGCGGCGCGCGGTTCTTGTGTGAATCTGTGGCCAATGAGCTTAGGGCGGTTGAATATGTCTAAGTCTTTATTGTCTAAGGCCGTCGAGCTTTACCGGCGCGAGCTTTATATATGGCGGTCTACCCGGACCGACGCGCCTATATGCGTAGAGTGTGGGTCGGAGCTGTACGCCGACGAGGTTTATAGGTGTTTCGATTGCTATCGGGTGTCTAATGTCTAGCCCGGTGGTCTCGCGCTTGTATCCTTCCGGGGCTTGGGAGGTGTCCGACATTGTGGGCGGCTATCGGGTAGCGCGTACCTATTACGGATACACACGGCGCGAGGCTGTCGCGCTATTTCGTCGGGAGGTGTTGGCCCGTGTCTAGCGCGTATGAGCTGCCTACTCTTAGGCCTTGTGATAATTGCGGGCAATTTGCTTATATTGTGCCTGAATTAGATCCTCACACTGGGGAATATTGCGACGATTGCTCAAGCGTGCCAGGCGTTGCCACTATGTCGACGCGCTGCCTAAGTTGGTGTAGCTGTCACAACTAGCGCGAACTAATGCCGGGGCCGGTCTTACTCTTAGCGGGGTAGGGCCGGTCCTTTAGTTTGTTGCGGGGCTGTTTGTGTTGGTGTTTGTTGCGGGTTCTTTTGTTGTGGGTAGCTCGTCAACGCTAGCGCCAGGTCGCTCATCTCTAGCGCGTGTGTCTGCTCATCAGGTAGGCGGATAAGGCTAAAGGCTAGGGGATAGATAAGGCCGGCCACTAATGCGCGGCCTATGTAATGCGCGGCCCGTTATGCCTGGCCGTTGCGTTGGGGTTATTCGTTGGGGATCCTAAGCAATAGCGCAAGCCCTAAGCCTGGGACCTTTTGCCCTGTATCTGTACCCGATTCCCCTATCTAAAGGGCCTTAGCCTCATTCCTAGCGCCTAGAAATAGGGGCCGGGGGTAGCCCGTAATAATAAGGGGGGGGCCGAACCAAAGAACAAAGGCTCACAGATTAGATAAAGGAGGATAAAGAACTGGGGGTCTGCCGACAGCACCATGCACTGGGTATATGTATCATCAACCCCCTACATCTATTGCAAATGCTAGGCTCTAGTCATGGCAGGCAGACAAGTAGACGATGACGTATGGGGTAAATTCCTTGACCTTAGAGAAAAGGGTTACTCCGTAGAGCGAGCAGCTAAGGAAGTGGGAGTTGCTGTTTCTACGGTAACACGCCAAACGGCTAATCGTGACTCCCGCCTAAGTAGACTGATGGCTGCAAGAGGGTTAAGTGTTGATCTTGGATCATCGCCGGAGGGTAAACGGGCTTTAGAGGATTTCGGTTATTTCCGCCAAAGGTACATGGCTAGAGCTAGCACCCCTTGGTCGGTAGAAGCCGCTAATAAGATCACTGAACTACTGGCTAGTCCCCAGAAAGAGTTCCTAGTTATCAACATCGCCCCTGGTATTGGTAAATCCACCATGTTCACCCACGACCTCCCAGCATGGCTTATAGCCAGAGACCGGTCTATCCGAATAATGGTGGCTTCCCGTACCGAGCAGCAGGCAAGAATGTACTCTAACCGCCTTCGTAGGACTCTAGAACGGGAATTAGCCGTACGAGCTGATCCCAAACTGGTTGAACTGGGTCTGGCAACGGACGCGACTGCAACTATGGCTCAGGACTTTGGGTTATTTAAGCCCGCCAATAACGACCTGTGGACAAAGGCTGAGTTTGTAGTCCAACAATCCTCTGGTGTTGCTGTTGATGATAAAGAATCCACTGTAACTGCCTACGGTATGGACTCTGGTTTCCTTGGTGGCCGCTTCGACTTCATCATCTGGGACGACCTTGTGGATAAAAAGACCATGCGTGGCGACTTTGAAGCTTTAACTACCTGGTGGGAAAACGAAGCAGAGTCCCGCCTAGAACCAGGTGGGTTATTGATTCTTCAGGGACAGCGACTAGCCTCTGACGATTTGTACCGTTATGTCCTTGATTTAACTGACGTTGATGAAGAAGGGGAAATTGTCGATGATGCCCCTAGAAAATACAAGCACATCGTTTACAAGGCTCACTATGACGATTTATGCACCGGTAAACACGAAAACGTAAAGCCTTGGCCTCAAGGATGCTTATTGGATCCAATCCGCCTTCCTTGGCGAGAACTCCAGCGCGTAAAGGCTAACCGCGAAGACCGGTATCTGGTTATGTACCAGCAGGAGAACTTCGATCCAGCCAACCAGCTAGTCCCTAAATTGTGGATTGACGGGGGTACGGATGCCAACGGGGTATCCCACCCTGGATGCTGGGATGAAAATCGAGGTATCGGGCAAATACCCAAGAACTTAGGTGGAGATTGGTTTAGTGTCATAACTGCTGACCCGTCCCCTACTAAGAACTGGGCTGTCCAATGGTGGCTTTACCAACCTGAAACAGAAATCCAGTATTTGCTTGACTTATACCGAGGTCCAATGGATGCTCCTGACTTCCTTGACTGGAGCCAATCAGATGGCAAGTTCTCTGGGTTATTGGATGAGTGGGTAGACCGAGCAAAGGATCTGGGTAGACCGGTTACCTACATCATTGTTGAACAAAACGCCGCACAACGCTTCCTTTTGCAGTACGATCATGTAAAGCGCTGGCAATCCATCAATGGGGTTAACATCGTTCCCCACTCAACTCACAGGAATAAATCCGATGAAGACTATGGCGTACAGACGCTGGCTCCGCATTATCGTTATGGTCGTGTGCGTTTACCTGGTGCTACCTTAGACGGCTCTCGTAAGAAAATTGAGCCAATGATTACCGAATTAGGTACTTGGCCAGAGGGTAAAACCGACGACTGCGTTATGTCTCATTGGTTCTTACAGTGGAACGCCCCTAGACTTTTCCATGTGGGTCAAAAAAATGTTTCGTTCAAACGTCCTTCTTGGATGGGTGGATCTCGATGGGTCAGATGAAAAATGGGTTTCTTGACTTTGCTGACCTCGCTGAAGCATCTGACATACAAATTCCTAGTTATGGCCTTCGTGTTCTTTGGGGGATTGATTCTGACGGTGATTTTACACTTTGTAGTAATCATGTTGGTACTATTGAAGGTGTTACTCTCGTCGGGTTATTAGAAACTTTGAAAGTTAGATTACTGGAGGCTTAGTGCCAAGCGTTGAAGAAATTGTAGGGATGCTCCTAGAGCGCAAGCAGGCTCAATCCCCATTACTACATAACATGGCTCGTTTACGCGATGCTTACAACGGTGACATTGTTGTGCCACTACCAGAAATGGATCGTCAAGAGCAGGCAGCTGTAGCAAATCTTATCTCTACCGGTCTAGACCAATCGGCTATGCGTATTTCTTCGACTATGCCTAACTTGTATTTCCCACCAGTAAAACTTGGTGACCGCGCATCTGAAAAGCGCGCTTCAACTCGCAAAGATGCAACTCTTGGTTGGTGGGAAGCCAACAAGATGCCACTTAAACTTCGTCGTCGCGCTCGCCACATGATTGGCTACGCTTCATCCCCTGTAGTTCTGCGTCCAGATCGCAAGCGCGGCATTGCTCGCTGGGAACTACGCTCACCACTATCCACTTACGCTGCTCCAACTGAAGATCCAGACGACATTACACCTCTGGACTGTATTTTTACCTTTGGCCGTTCATACAAGTGGCTTCAAGCTAACTATCCTGACCGCATAGCCCAGTTGAACACCAATGGTAAAACTCCTGCTCCGCACGAAGTATTTGAAGTTCTTGAATACGTTGACGGAGAAGTAACGGTTATGGCTGTTATTGGAAAGAAATCCGATCCACAGTCTCAATACCTACAAGGTTCAGCCTATGTAGAACTAGAGCGCGTACCTAACCGCACTGGTATTTGCCCTGCTGTAGTCCCAGGTCGCATCACACTTGACCGCCCAATGGGTCAGTTCGATGGATTAGTCGGAATGTACCAAATGCAGGCTAAATTGATGGCACTAGAAGTTATCGCTGTTGAGCGTGGTATCTTCCCAGACACTTACTTGATCTCTCGCCCAGGAGAATCTGCTAAATTCATCTCTGGTCCGTTCGATGGTCGTACCGGTATGGTCAACGTCGTTGCTGGTGGCGATTTGCGCGAAGCTGGTCAGGCACAAGGCACTGCTTCTGGAAGTCTTATTGACCGCCTTGAGCGCTCTATGCGTATTACTTCTGGTATCCCTGCAGAGTTTGGTGGAGAATCCACAACTAACGTTCGCACAGGTAAGCGCGGAGATGCTATTCTTAGCGCTGTTGTTGACTTCCCAGTTCAGGAAGCACAAGAAATTCTAGCCGCTTCTATGCAAGAGGAAAACAAACGTGCCATCGCGATTGCTAAAACTTATTTCGGCGAGCAAAGGCGTTCGTTCTATGTCTCGCGCAACGCCAAGCATGTCGATTACATCCCGAATAAGGACTTTGAGACAGACGAGAACGTCGTTAACTACTCGTATGCTGGCGCGGATGCTAACGCCCTGGTTGTCGGACTCGGACAGAGAATCGGTCTTGGAACCATGTCCAAGCGCTCCGCACAAGAAGTCGACCCACTAATTGCTGATCCAGAGCGCGAACATGACCGCGTTATTCAGGAACAACTAGAACAAGCGCTTCTATCTTCTGTTCAACAGCAGGCTCAGGCAGGAACAATTCCACCTGCAGACCTAGCCAAGATCATGAACATCGTTTTAACTGATAAGTTACCTTTAGCGGAGGCAATAGAGAAGGTTAATAAAATGGCTCAGGAACGTCAGGCTACAGCTGCACCAATGGGTAGCCCTGAAACTCAACCTGGTTTGAGCGCTCCTGGCATGGGAATGGAGCAACCTGGCTCATTGCCTCCTGCTACTGCAGGTCCTACTGCTGGTCCAGAAGGCGCGGGCGCAGCACCACCTCCTGACCTTCAATCACTTCTAGCGCAACTGGGGGCATAATGCCAAGAGGCCGCTCTAAGCAAGCATACGGAAACCGCACTGACCTGAATGGAAAAATCCCGAAGGCAGCGCCAACCGGTATGCCTTATGGAGAAAACCAAAAACTAATGGATGCTCAATCTGCCGTTCCTATGGGAAGCCCTGAAATGGAAACAGCAGCACCAATGGCTACAGAAGAATCAATCCCAATGGCGCAGAAGGTAACACCAGTTCCTTTAACTGCTCCAACAGAACGACCAAACGAAAACATTCTTACTGGCGCTACTACAACTAGACAACCAGATAGCGACATGCAGAAACTAAAATCTTTGCAACCAATTTTTGAAGCAGAAGCCGCAACTGACGATGCTCCTCAAGTGTTTAGAGAATTTGTTAGTTGGTTGAAGACACAATGAGCAGAACTCTACGCTTTGCAGACTTCTTAGAGGTCACTGGGTTTGAAGACGCGCCATTTGCTTGGCATCTTTCTGGAATGGTATTTGATAACTACAAAGAAGTAGTTGAAGCATTGAGAGGCACACAAAGTTGAGTGCATGGGATGAGTTTACTAAATACATACGAGGTTTAGCTGCAGTTCCCGCATCTATAGCAGGTGGACTTGGCGGAGGTTTAGTCCAAGGACAAGTTGCAGAAACTGGAGTTTCTCCTGCACTAGGACAACAACTTGGCGAAGAAGTTTTGCCAGAGTTCCAAGGCTACACAGTTGACGACACCATAGATCAGGGTGCGGAAAGAATCAACCAAGTATTAACTCCCGTAAATACCACTTTAGATAAGTACGTTTACAAGCCTGCCTACAGAGCTGCTACTACCGTTTCTTTGGTTACGAATGAAGATACCTACCAACAGGGATTAGATCCTTTAGATGCACTAAAAAACGCTTGGAACGCCAGTTCAGAGATTTCTTTAGGACAAGCAGTTTCTGACAACATAGCAAATTACGCCAACATACTTCCAGACTGGGGCGCGCTAGCAGAATTAAACAAAGTAGACATTGACATTTTTGATAAAGAACAGCGCGAAAAAGTTTACTTGCGAAATTATGACGAAAATGGAAACCGAATAGATTCTCAAGGAAATAAAATTGAAGGATCTAGTTGGATTGAAAATGCTTTTAGAAACATGTCTGGAGCCATTGACTTCACAAAAGTAATTCTCCTTGACCCATTTATCGTTGCAGGAAAAGGATTAAAACTTGCTCGCTTATCCAAGTTAGATAACTTCCGCTCAGAATCTATTATTAAAGATCCAAAATGGAACGAAGAACAAGCTGCTTACGGGAAAGTAGTAACAGATTCCTATTCAGAAAAAGCAGCACTTATAGATGAAGTTCCACTTTTAACCAGAGCGCAAGATTCTTACCAGCAAATTCTTGACGGAAATCTTTATGGAACTGCGTTAGTTCGTGAAGTAAATGCGATACGCGGATCTGCTGGAAAAGAATTATTGGACCCAGCAGTAGGCGAAAAGGTTGCTGCGGCAGAACACCTAAAGTTTATGAATGAACTAAAAACCACAGTTCAAAAACGACAAGAAAAAATTGAAAAACTTAATGAAATTGATGCTCCAAAGCCAACTCTATCAACCGGCGTAAAAGACTTTGTTAAGCAAGTTGTTGCTTTGCAAATGACTGGTCCTGAAATTGCTAAACACAGGTTGCTTCAGGAATACGCTACAGACATTCCATTTCTTGCGGATACATTAGCTGAAGCGGGAAAGCGCGGAGAAGGCGCTGTGGCAGATGTGCTTGCTATTGCAGGGTACGGAGACCCTGCTGCCCTTATTCGCCTTAAATCCCAACATGAAGAACTATTAACAATGATTGACTTCCAGCAAGGAAGATTAGATCGTATGGAGATAGAAATTCAACAAGCTCTTAATTCTGGAGATTCTTTAACCGTACAAAGAATTAACCAGAAGAAAAAAGAAACATCCGATTTCATAAAAGCCGTAATAGCTGACGACAAGTACCTACAGCGCATAACCAGAGATGAAGACAACATCACATCTACACTTCCTGGCGTTCCAACATCTAACTCTCCGATACTTTCTCCAATTATTGAAAAGTACCGAGCCAATAAAGCTATTGTTCGCGCAGGTATTCAAGAAGGAACTATAAAGCCGTTTAGACCTTTATCTTCTTACAAAACTTCCGATCAGTTTGATTGGACAAGAGTTTCAAAGTCACCACTGCATGGAGTTACCTACGTTGCTCAGTGGGCTGGATGGCGCTTAGGTTTAGAAAAGCCACGTGGATACATAACCACTAGAGGAATTGATGCCTCTGACGGTATTACAGACTTTGATCTAATTCTTGACACCACTCCATTGTTAAAAACTGACATTGAATTAAAGCGCACTCTGCGAAAAGAATTCATAGAAGCCTCGGACTCTATTGCAAAAGTAGCTGTAATTGAAAAAGCCGAACTTGCCTACATGGATAAAGTTTTTGCTAAGAATGGTATAGATGCAGGTGCTATAGCAAAAGACAAGAAGACCGGAAAAGACATTGTAGACGCAGAGGGAAATCCAATGTCTAACCGAGATGTTATTTACAATGAATTCAAGAAACAGCGCGCGAAAGACATGCTGGACTTTATGGAGGAAAGCGCTTATTCCATAGATAGCAACGGAACCAAAATAGTTAACCAAGTTGTTATGTCTCAACTAGCATTTTCCCATCCGATTATGCCGTTTGATGAATTTGCAGATTATGTATTAACTAATTTTGGAGATCCTACAGCCTGGAAAGCTTTTACAAGCAACATTGAGCAAGTAAGAGGCGAAATTATTATGCCTGCCTTTGCAAAGATAGATACTTTCTGGCGCGCTGAAGTTCTTCTACGCCTTGGTTACCCGATCAGAAACGTACTTACTACGGGAACAATTCTCTCAATGCACGACGTTGGTTTAAGCGGAATGTTCAGCATGGGTTCTTCCGTAACAGGAACTAGCAGATTCTTTAACAACAGGTACACACACTACCTAGATGCAAGGGATCGGCTTCAGTTCGAAATCGACAAAATTGAAATTGAAAGCGCTTCCATTAAGTCTTCGCCTGAAGCGCTAAATGATAACTTGATTAAAAAAGCAGCTGGACTTATTCCTGCGAAGGTCAAGGCGATTCGTCAATTTACTCCTTTCTCTGGCACTTGGGCAGACTACGAACTATTCCACTCTGCTTACATACAAAAATTGCGTGACGAGCGCAACGGACTTATGGAGCTTGGGCAAGAGATTCTTGAAAATCCAGAACTTGCCGATTCCGTAACCTTGCTTGAATTAAAAGCACCGACTGAAACTATCGCTAGGTTAGATGCCCAGATTGCACTAGAAGAAGAAAAGTTACTTCGCATTGCAAGAAGAATGGAAATAAAGGGCGAACGCTTTGGTTTGAGAAACATCATAGGACAGCAAAAGGTGGTAGTTGGTCCTTATGAATTTGCTGGAGTTTACGCAGGTTCACAGGGAGCTGCTACAAGAAAGTTAAGTAGCGCTGGAGGAACTGCAGTATTTGACGTAAGCCCTCTAGAGTCTGCTTGGAAAGAAATGGGTCTAGAAGGAACTGGAAAACTCAACGATGTTGCGCCTTCCGACGACATGTATTTCTTCCATTTATCCAAGATTATTAACCAACAGTTGCGCGGATCCAGACCAGTAATGATGCTTCTAAATGGTAAGTCCGACGACGAAGTTCTTGCTTACTTATTAAGTCGACAAGGACAAGATGAACTAAAGACCCTGAACTGGGTTTACGATGTAATGCCTAAAAAGTCTGAGGCTAAGGCTTCAAGAATTGCTGGACAACCACCAGAAGGTGTAGTTCCAGTAACTAACTTAACCCCAGAGACTACTGCAAGAAACTACATGCACTTCATCAAGGTTCAAGTTCTAGATCAACTTCTTCCAACTCCGCAACTTAGAGAGTACGTATCTTCTAAACTTAAAATGGATGAAGCCGGAAGGTATTTATCAGGAGACGTTACTAGCGCTGAACTTAGAGTGGTTGCTGGAGAAGCAGAATTAAATCCTATTCTTGGAGAAGTCTTAAAGAGTAACAAGATTCTTGGTAATCCAGAACTTAGTTTTGTACAAAAGTTAGACAAAGCAGTTTTTGATGTGGCCATTCGACGTGGATTCAAAGCCCTCAGCGAAGGTCCAGAAGATACTATCCTTACGCATCCATTTGGAAACGCTGTTTACGTTGCAAAGCTAGATGAGATTGTTCAGACGTGGATAGCCAATGGACTTGAGATTGGTAACAAGGAAATTGTTCAAGCCGAAACGGTTGCAAGAAAATGGGCAGTACAGGAAACAAGAAAGTGGATGTACCGCGTAGTTCGTAAGAATGGAATTGCAGCCAGCATACCTTTGCTAGCCCCATTCGTTAACGCTCAAATGGCTACATTCAAGCAAGTTGGAAAACTCTCTTACAGAAACCCAGACAAGGCAGCACGAGTTGCTTGGCTATGGAATCAAATCAACACCAACTCTTACGAAGATGAAAAAGGACAGCGCGTATTTGTCTACAGAGTTCCAAAGGACTTCTATGACGACAAGGGAGTTAGTAAGTATGCTCCAGAGTCCTTGAAAAATTCCCTTGAAAGCAGAGGAGAACTAAAGTGGTCAACCCCTGGATTCAATCTTTTGCTAGCAGGTCTAAGAATCCCTGCAGTAGAAACCTTGCCTGGAGTCGATGAGGGACTAAATGACAAGGTTGGAAGATGGGCGCAAACTGCTGCCAGCGTTGTTGGTATCGGGCCATTTGTACAGATAGCCGCAAACGAACTTATTGACAATGATCCGTCAATGAATCAAACAGCGCGTGAGTTCTTGGATGTTTTTGCTTCTCCATTCCCAACGAACAATCCGCTTGATCCTTTACTTTCGGCTTCGGTTAAAAGAATAATAAGTTTAGTTTCCGTAATTCCTGGAGTCCCAGGAACCAATAACGACTGGGAGCGCACTAAGCTCCTTATGTTCCAGAACCACATTGACCGCCAGAACACTGGCCAGGAACAACTTTACGGAACAACCCAAAAAGAGAACTACGAAGAACTGTGGAAGATGGCAGGGCAAGAAGCCACTTGGAATACATTCGTAAGACTTGGTGCTAACTTGCTTCTACCATTTATTCCTTCCTACGAAGGTCCAATGACAGATGCAACTAACCTTTATCGTGCATACCAGACTAAGTACGGAATCACCGCATACGATGAATGGATTAACGATTATCCAGACTTGGCCTACATAGCAGTTTCTAGGTCTAAGAATCCTTCAGGTTCCTCTCAGTCTACTGACGCTGTTCGACTTAGAAAAGAACACAATGACGCGATTGAGAAGGCTATCAAATCCGTAGGTCTTCCTAGAGAATCTTCTCTGGCATTTGTTCAGATGGTTACAAATAAAGATGTTGGCGCTGAAATTCTTAGAGATCCTAGAGCCGGTTTCTGGCAACGCAAAATAGGCGACAGAGAACAACTTAGCGCTGAAGATGGATGGGAAAACTCCAAGATCCGCGAAGGATGGGCTTGGTACATGAATCAAAGAGAAGAATACGACAATGCTCGGATAGAAGTTGGTGGAGTATCAAAGTATAGCGATGCAGCCGAAGAAGCCAATAACAACATGGCAAGGCGCATCCAAAAATACAAACTTGAGAATGAAGAATGGTATGAAAATTATTCAGTTGCTCAGAGTAAGGATGCAACGGTAGGTTTCGTGCGAGCAATAGAGGTAATGCTTTCAGACGAAAAGTTTAGAAACTCCTTATCCCCTGATTCCTTCTGGTTTGACCTTGAGGAAATAATCGTGATTCGCCAAGAACTTGTCGATGAAATGATCTTGGCTGAAAAGCGTACTCCAGGAACTGAAAACCTAATGATTATGGAAGAAAGAGTTGCTCCTTACTTAAGAAACCCAACAACAAAGTACTATTGGGAGAAGTTCCTAAATAACGACAACTTCCTAAACGCAGAAACGGAAAAATAAAATGGCCGCAGAAGAAGATCCTTTTGACTTTACGCAGATAAGAATTCCCTCCTACACAGGAACTAGAATTCCTGGTGGCAGAGGGCAAGAATCTGGAATCATAAGTTATGCCCCAGACACAGTAAAAAATGCTAGAGCGCTTTTTCAGAATGGGTACAACACAGGGAACAGAACTGCCATTTTCTTGGTGAATGAAATGACCAGATCTGGTTTAGTTCGCCCTGGTGCTTCCTTTACTGAATTAAATTCAGCTTACGAAGCTGCGCTAAAACTTACCGCTTCAATGTCAGCCCCTGGAGCGGGATACAAAAACAAAATTTCTGTAGTGGATGCGATTCGACTTTTAGGAGCTGGAACAGATCAAGGCGGAGGTCCTTCTGGTCCTGGTGGAACTTACAAAGACTTCATTAAGTACAGCAAGAAGCAGATAAATACCCTAGCGACTAGCACTTATGACCAAATTCTTGGACGGCCTCCTACCGAAGCCGAAATTAGAAATTTTGGTAAGGCTATTGCTGCTGGCGCTAGATCTGCTCCTCAAGTTAGGAAGGTTTCTTCCACAGGCAGAGTCACTGTTACCCAGAAGGGATTTGACGAGGGAGCCTTCATTGCAGGATACATGGCAGACAAGATTCCTGATGCCGGAAGCGACCTAGACGGCATTGCTGGAAACATTCAAGATCTAATTGATTCGTACACAGAAAACTACGGGGTTGCCCCAACTAAGTCCTTCATTAACAACGCGATTAAAAATGTTGTTAGATTGGGTGGAACTGGTGGCGCTCAAGAAGCGATCTCGAACCTAGAGCAACAACTCAAGGAACAGGCTCAGGTTCTTTATCCAGCGCTTAAAGACAAGATCAATGCTGGAATTACCGTTCGAGCCATTGCTGATCCGTACATCTCAAGAACCGCTAAATTGCTAGAAAAGTCAGAACTTAACGTTGGTCTAAAAGACAAGTACGTCAGCGCTGCTTTATCTCGTAAAAACGATAAGGGAGAATACGAGTTAATGTCTACAGACGATCACGCTCGTAGCATCCGATCTAGCAGTGAATGGCTCGATACCAAGAACGCCAAAGAAACATTCTTGAGTGCAGCTGATTCAATTCTTCAAACATTCGGATTCATAGGAAGATAACATGGCTATTACAGTTGCTCAAAGAAATGCTTTAGAACTACTAAAAGAACGCTTTGCGGCTTACGGTCTGGGAAGTGACGAGTTTGTTGCGGCTATCCGCCAGTCTATTTTGGACAATACAGATGCCGAAGGAAACATAGCGCAGGCTACCGCCGCTGCTGCGGTTCGGGCTACCCCTGCCTACCAAGCAAGATTCTCTGGAAACCTTGCCAGACGAACTGCTATTCAGGCAGACATAGCAGCAGGAAGAACTCCAGCGCTTTCTGAACTATCTGAAGCCTCTTACATACAGGCAGAAGATAACTACAAGGAAGTCTTACGCAAGCAGGGAGTTCCAGAGTCTTTTTACAACAACACCGCTTATTTGGGTAAGTTGATTGGAAACGACCTAAGCGTAGACGAGGTAAACTCAAGAGCTTCTCTAGCAAAACAAGCAGCCCAGCAGGTAAACCCTGAAATTAGGCAACAACTTCAGGCTTTATACGGTGTTTCAGAAAATCAGATTGCCGGATTCTTCTTAGACCCTGAATTGGGACAGCAAAACATTAACGCTGTTGCTGCTGGTAACGCCGCTATTGTCTCAGCCGCTGCAAAGAGAAGTGGACTTTCCCTATCTAAGGGCCAGTCAGAACTGCTTGCTCAAACTATTTCTCCAGAAAACCAACTAGCAATAGACGCAGGTAACTTATTTAGCCAAGCTTCCCTTACCGCTGGGTTAACCGCTGAAGGCGTGTCTGGCGAAAGGTCTTCCGTTACCGCTGAGGACGTAATCCTTGGCGCTACTGGAAACGTAGAAGTCCAGGCTAAGTTAGAAAGAGAAAAGCAAAAGCGCCAAGCGGAGTACCAAGCAGCCTCTGGAATGGCTGAAACCGCCAAGGGCGTGGTTGGCTTGCAACGGGCTAATCTCTAATCCATAATTAACTCATCATCTCCTTCGTTGATAAATGGGGACACAGGCATCCGAGCGCTTGTGTCCCCTTATCTTTGTGCTAGGATTTTATTGAAGGTCCGTAGAGACGTACTAAAGGCGACCACACCGCCCAGTTAGACCTTCAAGCGTGTGTAGGTGGTTTAGCCCCAACTGGCCGGTTGGTGTCGTCCACGCAGCCAAGCTGCAAACTAAATTATTGGCCCCGCCGTAATGGTTATCCGCTATTACGCGAAACGGAAATGGATACACAATGACAACCGAAAACTACACAGACGAAGACTTTTCTGACGAACAAGAAGCTCAGGCCGAAGGTTCCGAGGAGCGCAATGACCGTAAATGGGTTAGAGACCTAGAGAAGCGCGCTAAGGGTGCTGACAGCGCTAAGGCAGAAGCCGAAGCAGCTCGACGCGAACTAGCAATGCTTAAGGCTGGAATCGACCTAGATACACCACAAGGAAAACTATTTGCGAAAGCATACGATGGCGAACCTACACTGGAATCGGTCAAGAAGGCTGCCGAAGAATATGGAGTTATTCAAGCAATGAACGCTATTCCTGCAGAGGAACTAGATGCAATAGACCGCGTATCACGCGCGGGCGCTGTACCTACTTCTACCCCAATGGACGATCCGTTCGCAGCGCTTAATAACGCCGAAACGCCAGATCAAATTATCGAACTTCTAAAGAAGAACGGTATTGCGATTGAAAACGAGCAACCTGGTCAGTGGAGATCTCTCGTCTAACTAACGTCCTTGGAGGGACATTAAAATGACAATTACCGCCACTAACACCGCAGGTTTAGACCTGCTTCTAGCCGGTTACGAGAAGTTGGCTTACTTCTCACTACGCCCAGAACTATTCTTCGACAGCGTATGTGAAGTTGGCACAACCAACCTAACCAACCCAGGTGCAGTCGTTAACTTCACCATCTTCAATGAACTTGCTCCTGCAACTTCAGCGCTAGGTGAGACAACCGACGTAACACCAGTAACAATCGACGACGCTCAGGTATCTGTAACTTTGAACGAATACGGCAACGCTGTACAGACTTCTGCTAAGTTACGCGCACTTTCATTCCTAGCAGTTAACCCAGTTGTAGCTAACGTACTTGGCTTCAACGCTGGTATCTCAATCGACAGCATTGCTCGCAACGCTGCTCAGGCTGGTACCAACGTTCGCTACTCAGGTGGCGACGGAGACCGCAACGATGTTGACGTAGCAGATACCCTAGTTGGTAACGATGTACGCCGCGCAGTTGCAGAACTTCGTTCCGCTAACGTTGCAACATACAACGGCCTTTACAAGGGCATCATCCACCCAGACGTAAGCTACGATTTCCGAGGCGCTACAGGTGGAACTAACTGGTCAGATCCTGCTGTTTACAGCGATCCATCCGGTATCTACAACGGTGTAATCGGTTCATTCCAGGGCGTACAGTTCATGG
>Ga0222713_10001457_pt1 | contig 26511 bp, 22 predicted proteins | sample C33_649DmetaG_FD_165061 | JGI IMG/M metagenome (GOLD analysis project Ga0222713, IMG submission 165061) | Estuarine water microbial communities from San Francisco Bay, California, United States - C33_649D | ecosystem: Environmental > Aquatic > Marine > Unclassified | place: USA: California... | reverse complement strand
GCCACGCCAGGAACCTTCGGCACGACCACGCGAATCACATCAGCATCACGCCGTGACGACGCAACAGTCGTAGTAGTTACCGATCGAGGTGACACCGTGGTGGTGGTTGCCGTCGAGCGAGGTGTCGCCGTGGTCGGCGTTGGCCCCGGCGCAGCAGTTGTGGTGGTCGTAGAGAACGAAGCCGGCACCACCGTCGTGGTGGTGGTGGTGGTGGTGGTGGTCGTTGTTGTTGTTGTCGTTGTCGTAGTCGTTGTTACGACAACGGGGTTGACCACGACGATTTCTGGATCCTCGGAAATCTCGACGGTGACGGTGCCATCGACTTCTGCGGTGCCAATCAGTGTTACATCGTTGCCGATGATTGCATACGTCTTTGCGCCGGCTCTGATGGTGCTGTTGGTGATTGTCATCAGCATCGATTTTCCGCTCGCTGTTGGCGGCACTGCCCCATCCGCCGTCAGCCAAGCAACCACGAGCGATACCACGAAACCACCAGCAGGTGCAACCAAACTTTGCGCTCGCGTCAAATCGTTGACGAGATAGATGTCAATCACCGTGTTCGCTGGTAAGCCGTCTGCTTGATAGCGCAACGACACCGAACTTGACGCTGTGTCTGCTGCGAACGTGTTTCCGACTCCGTTGATTGTGGTGATGGTGCCGATTCTGGTAATCGACCCCAACCCATAAAGCGACGCCTGCACCCACCGTGCATACAACGTGAAACTTGTCGTCTGACCATGCGCATACGGGAACGTGATCGCCGAACCACCACTCAACGCAGTAAACCAACCAGTGAACACGAAACCCGAACGCGTTGGTGCAGACGGTTCCAAAAGTGACCCACCTGTTGTTGTCGAACCAGCCGACACCGCACTACCACCCTGCGAGTTATACGTGACCGTTAACGAGCTGGCTGCCCACTGGGCATACAACGTCACCGCCGCATTCTCCTCATACGACGCACCAGCGGCATACGAAGTTCCCGATCCGGCATCAACAGTGTTCCACCCACCAAACGTGTAACCCGTTTTCACCAAACTTCCCGTATTAGACGAAAGTGTCAGAATCACACCATGCGTCTTCGTTTGCTCCCCCGGCACCGAACCACCCGTTGAACCATTGCCATCAAATGACACCACATACATGGCCGCTGACCACTGCGCATACAACGTGAAATCTGCGGTTTGACCATGCGGCGACGAAGTTGTCACTTGCGAACCGCCCGTTGACGCCGTGAACCAACCATTAAATGTGTAGCCCACACGCGAAGTAGTCGGCAACGACACCAACGTCCCACCAGTTGTTGTCGAACCAGCCGACACCGCACTACCACCCTGCGAGTCATACGTAACCGTAAGTGTCGGTATCGAACCAAAAGCCCTTATAGGGCGCACTCCATAACTGAGCCAGAGTGCATTTGTCGTGTTGTTCTTATCTCGGTTGCTTGTGCCGCCATTCCCAAAATGCTTTGCCCTCGCTTGACTAGCGCTGGTTTCAGACGAACTCCAATGAAAATCGTTAAAAAACCCACTTGTTAGGGCGGCATTCCTATTGTCATATAACTTTTGCAACTCATCAATGGATGGAAGATGCCAATCCTCTTTGCCACCACTCGAATATTCATAGGCGTACACAGCAGCGGAGTCAACTGCAGTGTTGCCAGATTGGTTGAAAATCTTTATTGTATTTGCCATTCCCGACCCAATGACATTGGAAGTACCAGGTACTGATGTCAGCCTGTTAGCTCGCGATGCCCATGTAATGCGGGCTTCGCTCGGTGCCGCCTCCAGATACCTACACGCGCTATCACAATCTGAGCCTGTTGATGTGAACGGAGTTTCGGCGACATAAAACACTTTGCCCCCTCCTGGGCCAGTGTCGCCAACCTCGCACGTGCCACCTTCAGCACATGTCAGTTCAGTTGCGCGCGCGACTCTTTCGGTCGAAACCTGCGTAACGGAAATACTGACGAGGATTAAAACGATCGAAACCAACCGCTGAAGAAGTTTGGCCATTGCGGACTGAGGCTGGATCGATGAAACCTGAAGCAGGCTTCTACCAACGGTCATATCAAAACCCTACCGTTGGTAGGGTTTTGGGTCAACCTTAAGATTTGAGGGCAATGGGTACGAATTCAAAGTATGAAACTCGCGAAGTCGTGAGGGCTCGAATCATCGAGTCGGCCCTGCAATTGCTACTTGACCAGTCGCCCGCTGATCTCACCTTGCGCCAAATCGCGCAGCACGCCAACTGCCATCACCCCGACATTGTGATGTATTTCGGTGGAAAATTAGGCCTATACAAAGAATTGCTACCGAGTGCTGCAGATGTGATCGCTGCACGAGGTTTGCCAACAACGTTCACAAAGCCATCTGCTGAGCTTGTACGACTTGTGCGACTCTCCGCTTGGCTTGACGAACAGGACCAAAACTATTTCCAGAACGAACGCGACCGAGTACTGAGTGACGCACTCACCAATACCTACGCCCAACAATTCGGTCTGCAACGTGACGTTGCCCAAATGCTCGTACAGCGTCTGATGGCTTTGGTCTTTTCTGCCGTGCTGCACCCCGGTTCAATCGGATTGCAAGAACAGCAGTTTTCTGAACACTTAGCATTAGAAATCAAGATCGCTCAACTTCTTGGCAAGAATGCATCTGCTTGATGCTGGGGTCCAACCCTAAATTCTGCCGATGTCCAGCTACACAAGTGGATTCCCACCAGCGAAACTGACTTCACCAATTTTGTACACACATTTTTTACGTCTCTGACCGGTCTGAAGGGTCACCACTTTGGCTCCATGAAACCGAGTCACTCCGGGCGCGCCAACTTGTCGAGATCTCGCAGTGTGCGACCCGATGGTTCGGCATAGGGCACCACCCCGCCAGGAAAGAACGCATCAATCTCCGATCGCTGCGGGTGCGAGTCAAATGCCTTCGTCAGCGCCTGCAGCGACCACTGTCCGTTGGTCGACCAATGGTCCTCCACCCCGTACGGATGATAAATCGCTACGTCTGGGCCTTCGACTGCAAAGACGCGACCGGTGAATCGACATGACGCACTTGCCAGATAGAGCACCATGGGTGCAACGTGAGCGGCATCGTGACGATCGAAGCCGTCGGACTTCGGCATCAATGCCAGCACGTTCGGTGACGCCTCCACCATTCGCGTTCTGGCACACGGCGCAACGGCGTTTACTCGCACTCCGTACTTCGCTAGTTCCTGGGCGTGACTCACCGTGAGTGCAATCACCCCTGCCTTCGCCGCCCCGTACACCCCGCCGCCGGCAGCAGGATGCAGCCCAACTGCAGAAGTGGTGTTGACAATCGAACGCCCTCCGTACGGACCCGCCTCTGCCCAGTGCTGAGCGGCAAAATGGCTAACCGCGAGGGTTCCTTTGAGATGTGTGTCCAACTGCACGTCGACGTCGGCTTGCGAGAGGTCAACGAGCGAACTCGGACGATTGTTTCCGGCGTTGTTGACAACCACATCCAGTCTCCCGAACTCAGTGAGTGCAGTGCCGACGATGCTTTCGGCACCGGCCCAATCCGCAACACTGCTAACGCTTGCGACTGCACGACCGCCACGAGAGATGATTTCATCAACAACGACTCGTGCAGAGTCGCCCGTCGGTGCGTCGCCAGTTACCCCAACCCCAAGATCGTTCACCACCACCGAAGCACCATGGGCGGCGAGGGAAAGTGCGTACTCGCGTCCGAGTCCGTTACCAGCCCCGGTGACGATGGCAACCTTGCCGACAAACGCTGTCATCCAGACAGAACTTACTCCTCTTGGCTCGGCGACTACGCCTCGCCGCGCGAACTAGGGCCGGTCGATTCACTTTGGGTTTGCACGACACCGCTAAGGGTCAGCTGTGGATACGGGAACGAGATTGAATTTGCGTCGAACTTCTGCTTGATCCGTCGACGGAACTCGCGAGCCACCGACCACTGATTGGCGGGGAGCGTCGGAATCAACACTCGCAAATCCACGGAGGATTCGGCGAACTTCTCCACGCCGAGTACCTCCGCGGTACCGGAGAGTTTCGCGGCCCACTCGGAATCCTCAGCCAACTCTCGAAGGCACTCTTCGACCACCAACCACGCCCGCTCGACGTCCTGCTCGTAGGCCAGGCTCAGGTCGACGACCGCTCGTGACCAGTTCTGACTCTTATTTCCCACTCTTCGAATCTCACTGTTTGAAACGTGCCACAACGTCCCGTCCAGAGAACGCAAGCGAACGGTACGCAGTGTTACCCCTTCCACCACCCCGGCCGCATCACCAACGTCGATGATGTCGCCGACACCAAATTGGTCCTCCAGCAACATGAACACGCCGGCAAGAAAGTCTTGGACCAACTTCTGTGCCCCCAAACCGACGGCGATTCCCACCACACCCACCGACGCCACCAGTGGCGCAGGATTCACACCCAGCAGACTGAGCGTCATGATTAATCCGAGAAGCACCATCACAACCGTGACAATGCTCGAGGACAGCGCCGCCAACGAGTCGCCGCGCTGCTGACGCCGCGATGCGTCGTTGCCGATTGGCGCACTACCCAGTGCTCTACGAATTCCAGACTTGATCAGTCTGCGCACCAACATCGCCACGACAACGACGACGACCCACGCCGCAACGACCTGTCCAGCAAAGAATGAGACCTCCACAAAATCAATGTCGATGCTCCACATGTTTGACTCCTGTGTTGATTACGGAACGATTCGAACCCTAGGAACGCACTCGCTACTACGTCACTCGTGTTGCGCCATTGTGAGGTAATCGTTACCCGCCTCATGTGTGGGCGTAGATTTGTCTCATGCTCATGGAGTTCGGCACTCCCGCTCCCAAGAAAGAGGTTGTGATTATTGGGGCTGGCTTCGGTGGGCTTGCATGTGCACGCAAACTGAGAAAATCCAGTGCCTATCAGGTCACACTGATCGATCGAAATCCATACCAACTGTTCTCGCCACTGTTGTATCAGGTGGCTACTGCGTCACTTCCCGAGGATGACATTGCATTTCCCGTTCGTACCGCTTACCGCGAAGTGCAGTTCATCCGCGCAGAGGTGACGAACATCGACACCGATGCAAAGAGCATCACCCTGAGCAACGGGAAGACCATGACGTACGACGATCTCGTACTTGCGGTGGGATCCGAAGGCACCACTTTTGGAATTCCCGGCGTTGCAGAGCACGCACTGCAGATGAAATCGGTGGTCGACGCACGAGCCATACGAACATCGCTCCTACGAAACTACGAGAGTGTCGAAGACGGAACCCTTCCCATCGAAAGCCTGAATGTGGTGATCGTCGGCGGCGGACCAACCGGCGTGGAACTCGCCGGCGCGGTGCGCGAACTTCAAGGTGAGATCAAGCGCGAATTCGAACACCTTGCACCAAAGGCAACGGTCACACTCCTCGAAGCGGGGCCTCGACTGCTACCAACTTTTCAACCTTCGTCCAGCGAACATGCGCGCAAGGCACTTACCAAAATGGGTGTCGACGTACGCGTCGACGCTGCGGTAGTTGAAGCGACTCCCATGTCGCTGCGGCTCAAGGACGGCAGCGAGTTGGTTGCCGGCACGCGCATATGGGCGGCAGGTGTTGTTGCCCCAGCGCGCTGGAAGGTGCTCGGTGACACCGAACGGGGAAATCGAATCAAGGTGAATTCTTTTCTGCAGCTCGACGATTCGACGTGGGTTGTCGGCGACGTCGCAAGTTTCGCCGGAGCCGATGGAAAACAGCTTCCAATGATTGCACCTGTTGCGATCCAGCAGGGTCGACACGTTGCACGACAATTGGTACGCCGCGAGCGCGGAGAGCGATTTGAAGTGTTTAGGTATCGCGACAAGGGTCAGATGGCCACGATTGGTAGGCGTAAGGCAGTGGTCGAGGTTCGTCCCTGGTTGCGCTTCAAGGGCACGCTTGCGTGGCTCACGTGGTTGGCACTGCACCTTGCGTACCTCTCAGGCGGACGCAATCGCACCAGTATTTTTGCCGACTGGATCTGGAACTATCTTGTGTGGACGCCACGGCGCACCATCGTGGACTAGCGGCAGCCCGTTCGACGCCTAACGCAGGGCTCTCTGGGTGAGCTTCAACTGAGCTGAGTGGTGAGTTTGGCTTCATGCCAAACTCAGATGATGCTTGATCTTGCAGGAAACACCGTCACCGCCACTGCGCGCGGTCGCGACGCCTACGACACCGCACTGTTGCACCTATTGAGCTTTCGCCAGACCGTCGGCGACGATGCGCAGCATGCGTGCGATGTCGATCCCGGTGCGCCGATGCCCGTGCTGCTCGCTGCGTACCTCGGGTTGCTCTCGAGCGAGAAGGGGGACGCGCAAGCTGCCGGTTCACGACTACGGACAATTACCGACACGTCAATGACATTGAACGATCGCGAGCATCTGCACCTCACTGCTGTCCGGCAGTTGTACGCCGGTGACCTCTACGGTGCATCAGCAACGACTGCGAGACTGAATTCCGAGCACCCTCGCGATGCTCTCGCCGCCTTCGTTGGTCATCAGATTGATTTCTTCACCGGCGCCTCGCAGCGACTGGAAGCGCGCATCGCTGGGGTATTGAAGAGTTGGAGTGACACTGACGAATACACCGGCTACCTCCAAGGAATGTGGGCATTCGGGCTCGAAGAGATGGGACGTTACGACGAGGCCACCGACATCGGTACCCGAGCAGTCGAACGCCATAGCAACGACGCGTGGGCAATCCACGCGGTTGCCCATGTCAACGAGATGCGCGGTGACTTCGAGCAAGGAATCAACTTTCTGCACTCACGATCAGCCGACTGGCACACTGGAACTTTTCTGAACGTGCACATCGCGTGGCACAATGCGCTGTTCCTGCTTGAGCGTGAAGATTGGAGCGGCGCACTCGAGCTCTACGACCGTTTTGTTCGCAACGATAACTCAGGCGACATCGCCCTCGAAATGCTCGATGCTTCTGCCCTGCTATGGCGACTTCGACTCGAGGATATCGCTGTTGGCACGCGCTGGGAGTCGCTCGCCGAAGGCTGGCGCGCGAAACTGGATGAACCGTGGTACGTGTTCAACGACATGCACGCGGTCATGGCGTTCGTCGGTGCAGAGCGTCGTGATGACGCGATGAACGTGGTGGCTGCCCTAGAGAAGTACCTGGCTAGGCCGAAACCAAGCACCAATTGGGAGATGACGAGACGAGTCGGCCTTCCCGTTTGTCGTGCAATCGTTCAGCATGCCGATGGTGACTTTGCGGCTACCGCTGAAACATTGGAGCCGGTACTAGCGCAGCTCGCAACATTCGGTGGAAGTCACGCACAGCGTGACGTGGTGCATCGCACCTTCATCGACTCGCTCATGAAGTGCGGTCGCAGCGATGATGCGCGTGTCCGACTCGAGTCACGACTTCGACAACGGCCAGCCAGCGTATGGGCGAGGAAACGTATGGGTGCGCTCTAGCGAGTCGACGGAAATACGTCGCGATAAGACTTCCATTGGCCGAACGTCTCAGCCGTCAGCATTGCGTGCACGATTGCCCGAGCCACGCAATCAGCGCCTGCCGCCATGACTTCGTTGATCTTGAAAACTCGTTCGTCCCCCGTTCGAATGGCGCCCTTCTGGGCCTCGCCCTCCGGAAACTCTTTGGTGCCGGTTGCGAGCGTGAAGACGGTGTCACCGTCGGTGTAGAGGTGAATCGGCGATATTGCGCGGGCCATACCGTCGTGGCCGGCGGCAGCGACTCGTGAGCACTCGTGTTTACTGAGTTGCGCGTCGGTGGCAATCACTGCGAGCGTTGTGTTCAGCGGTGGTGGCGTTCTCGGAGTCTCGAGCCATGCTGAAATCTCGGATTTGTTCGGGGTTCGAAGCCCTTCGAATTCGTCGCCAACGCCATAGCGAGCGCCGAACAATTCACCTGACTTGGGGTCAATCGGACTGCCAGCGGCGTTCAATGCCACAAGTGCCGCAACAGTTATGCCGTTTTCAAGCACCACGCTCGCCGAGCCGACTCCGCCCTTCAAACCTCCGGATCGAGCACCCGTTCCAGCACCCACGTTGCCAAGTCGTGTCGAGGTCGCAGTGGCTGCGTCACATGCCAGTCGGCCAAATTCAGCCGTGGGTTGTCGCTTAAAGTTTCCGCCGACACCGAGATCGAACAGCACTGCAGCCGACACGATCGGCACCACATGATGGGCTTCGGGGCCGATCTTCAATCCGCGATTTCGTTCGGCGAGCCATGCAACCACTCCACTCGCAGTGTCGAGCCCGTACGCGCTGCCACCAGATAGACAGATTGCGTCCACCGTGCTAACCAGGGTGGTGGGCGCGAGACAGTCGGTCTCGCGCGTTCCTGGACCACCGCCACGCACGTCAACGCCACCAACCGTGCCCTGCGGTGGAAGCACGACGGTGGTACCTGAACACCAGTCATCACCGACCTGTTGATAATGGCCGACTTCGATACCGGCCACGTCAACGAGATGGTTGTGACGACCAGTGCGAAATCCTGGTGGCACCATGCGTGACCGAGTCTAGAAGGCTCTAGATTCACCGACGATGGACGCAACTACGGACGAGTTCTCGTTACTTGACGAAGAGGCACGGGAACATCACATAACGCGCGACTCGCGTCTCCTGCCACGTCGTGTCGCGTTTATGACATCGAGCGGTGCCACCGTAAGCGCTATTCAATGGGGCGATGCGAAACCTGAGTATCTCTTCCTTCACGGAAGCGGTCTAAATGCGCATACGTGGGACGCCGTAATCATGGCTCTCAACGCACCAGCCATAGCGCTGGATCTTCCCGGGCATGGTCAATCCGACTGGCACGAAGACGCCGATTACTCTCCGCGACGTCTGGCAGAAGTGCTCGAACACGTTGACTTCGGTAGTCACTTTCGATGGATCGTGGGTCAGTCGCTCGGCGGTCTCACCGCCATCACGCTCGCCGCTCGTCGACCGAAGCTGGCAATGCGATGTTGTGTTGTCGACATCTCTCCCGGGCTGGTATTGCCTCCGAACAATGTCGTGCGTGAGTTTCTCGCCGGGCCAACTTCGTTCGATACCCGCGATGCAATTGTCGATCGTGCCCTCTCATTCGGTTTCGGCCCCTCGCGTCGCGCGGTCGAGCGGGGTGTGTTTCACAACACCAAACGGAACAACGACGGAACCTACTCCTGGCTGCACCATATGGCGCACCTCGCCGTGACGAGTCCCGCTCAACAGCCCGATTTCAGTTCGATATGGGCACCGCTCGGGGAGCTGCAAATTCCAGTGATGTTGGTGCGAGGCGAACACGGGTTCGTGAGCGAACCTGCGGCCGGAGAATTCGTGCATCGTTGCACATCCGCCACCTCACACGTACTTCCATGCGGCCACAATGTGCAAGAAGAGCAGCCCGTTGCCCTGGCCAGATTGCTGGTGGGTCATTAACTCCGCGCCTGCCTGCGAGTCTGCGGTGATGCCACACATATTCCGAGTTGTTAGTGAGTAACCATCCGCCATAGGTTGAGGTTGTTGGGGGTTGACACCCCCGGGAGGGAAACTCATGAAATCAACACGAATCCGAAAGTGGTTGGGCGTAATGCTCGCGTCTGGTGCGGCGGTTGGCTCGATGGCCGTCGCTTCGCCTGTCTCGGCAGCGTCCGACACGGTGGTGCTGGGCTTCTCGCTCGAGCCACTGAGTCTGGACATCAGCGGTACCGCCGGTCAGGCGATTCCGCAGGTGTTGTTGAACAATGTCTATGAAGGTCTGCTGCGAATTGAACCAAGCGGCAAGATCGTGCCGGGCCTTGCCAGTTCGTACACGCAGTCAAAGGATGGCCTCACCTGGACGTTCAAATTGCGCAAAGCTAAGTTTCACGACGGAAGAAGCCTGAACGCAAGTGACGTCACGTGGAGCTTCAACCGCGTGCTTGACCCCAATAACAAGTCCGTACTTCCGGCGCAGAAAGCTGAGTTCAAGAATGTTGCGTCGGTCGTAGCCAAGGGAGCCGACACCGTGGTGCTCACGTTGAAAGAGCGCGACAACAACCTGTTGTTCAGCCTCACTCAACGTGGTGGCGTGATCTTCAAGGCTGGTACTTCCAACCTTGCGACAAGTGCAAACGGCACAGGTCCGTACCTGTTCAAGCAATGGAACCGTGGCAACAACATCACACTGTCGCGCAACGACAAATACTGGGGCCCGAAAGCAAAGACCAAGACGGTCGTGTTTCGATACATCCTCGATGCAACGGCTCTCAGCAACGCAATGTTGTCCGGCCAGCTCGACGTGCTGACCACGGTCGCAGAGCCGCGGTTGTTGTCAACGTTCAAGGCGAACAAAAAACTGAAGGTGTACAGCGGTACGACGAACTGTGAAGTCGTTCTCAGCATGAACAACTCGAAGGCTCCGTTCAACAACAAGTTCGTTCGCCAGGCTGTTCGCTCGGCCATCGACAAGAAGGCACTGATCAAGACCGCAGCCGCCGGCTACGGAACACAGATCGGCAGTTTCGTGCCGCCGACCGACCCGTGGTACGAAGACTTGAATGGTCTCTTCCCGTACGACTTGAAGAAGTCCAAGCAGTTGCTTGCCAAGGGCGGCTACCCGAATGGATTCAACGTTCAGCTCGACGTTCCGCCAACGTTCTACGCACTTGACTCCCAAGAGTTCATCGCTGCGTCGCTGAAGAAAATTGGCATCAACGTCACATTGAAGCCGGTTGCCTGGGGCGAATGGATTGATCGGGTATTTACGAAGGCAAACTACGACATGTCAATCGTGTGCCACATCGAGCGCAACGACATGAGTATCTATGCCAATCCGAACTACTACTTCAAGTACAACAGCACCGTATATCAGGACCTCATCAAGAAGGCGGGCAATGCCCGTACTCCGACTGCGCAAGCCGCATTCCTGAAGAGGGCCGCGCGAGTGCTGGCGGAAGATTCACCTTCTGACTGGCTGTGGCTACTCGGTAACAATCAAGTGGCTCGCAGGACTGTGACCGGCTTCCCGACCAACTCGGTCGGCGACGCGTACTCAGTCGCAAACATCGTCAAGGGTTAACGAGACAACAAGGCGGGTCGGGTGCGCCTTCATGGCGCACTCGGCCCGCCTCTTGTCGTACTATCGCAGTTTTGCGATACGAGGGAAGGAATTCGTACGTGATGCCACTAGAGAGATTTCGTAGATGACGACTGCCTGGTACGTACTTCGGCGTTTTGCGCTACTCATAGTGTCGTTGATTGTTTCCAGCGCACTCGTATTTCTATTGCTTCGCTTACTACCTGGGGACTTGGCTCAGGCCAAGCTCGGAATCTACGGAACACCTGAGGCTCTCGCGCAGCTAAGGACCGAATACGGCCTCGACAAGTCGCTCCCCGAGCAGTACGTCTCGTGGCTGTCCAAGGCTGTACGTGGAGACCTCGGTCTGTCCGTGCTCACCGGTGCCGATATCACCAGCGAACTATTAGGTAAGGCAACTGTGACACTGCCACTGATCGGCATTGCTTCGGTACTCGCGGTGCTAATCGCCGTCCCGCTCGGCATGCTCGCGGCACTGCGATTTCGCAAATGGGATGGAGTCGCCACATCTGCGGTGAGTCAGCTCGGTATCGCGGTACCCACATTCTGGATTGGTGTCATTCTCATAACCATCTTTGCAGTCCAGTCCCAGATATTTCCCTCGGGTGGATTTCCATACGACGGATGGTCCAACTTCGGCGAAGCGATGAAGTCACTGGTACTTCCTGCCTGCACGCTCGCGCTTGCCCAGGGTGCAGTGCTCATGCGGTTCGCACGTTCAGCAACGATCGACGTAATCCAGCAGGACTACTTTCGAACCGCCCGAGCGACAGGCCTTAGCCGAGCAGGTGCGCTTCGCGTACATGGCGTGCGTAACGCACTCGTGCCCGTGGTATCGGTGCTTGGTATGCAGATTTCGACGCTCATTGTTGGCGCGATCATCGTTGAGAGCGTCTTTGCGTTGCCGGGTGTCGGACAAATGTTGCTACAAGACGTCAACATCCGGGACTACACCAAGGTGCAGGGTACCGTCGCCGCCACCACGGCGCTCGTCTTTGTGGTGAGTTTCTTGATTGACCTCGTGCTCGGCTTACTCAACCCCAGAATGCGCCAGCGATGATGCGCGGAAACAGGACACTCACGATCGGCATATCACTCGTTGCCTTCAGCTTGATGATGTTTCTCTTGTCGTTCATCTGGACCCCGTACGACCCCCTGGAAATCAATCCCGAACTTTCGCTCACGAGTCCGTCGTGGTCACACTGGATGGGAACCGACGAGAACGGGCGCGACATCCTGAGCAACATTGTCCTGGGCTCACGAGCGACATTGATCACTGGTGTGCTCGCTGTCGTAATCTGCATGCTCCTTGGTGTCACGATCGGAATCGCAACTGCGATGTCACCGAAATGGGTCGAATCACCAGCGATCTTCGGAACCGACATCGTGCTGGCGCTACCGACCGTCTTGTTCGCGATCGTGCTCGCTGCCGTGTATGGGCCCTCGACGTACACCGCCGTGTTCGCCATCGGAATCGCTCTCTCTGCATCGGTGGCGCAGGTAACTCGACGTGAAGTGAATGTGATTCTGTTGGCTGACTACGTCACCGCTGCGCGGGCGTCCGGCAGCAGAAACCTGCGAATCGTGCGCACACACGTGCTGCCCAATCTGCGTGCCTCGCTGTTCGTGCAGGCCTCTGGTGCAAGTGCAATTGCAATTTTGGCTGAGTCAACGCTGTCGTATCTCGGACTTGGTACTCCACCGCCTGACCCGTCGTGGGGTCGGATGATGGCGTCGCTTCAGCAGTACTTGATTATCGATCCGATCTTTCCGCTGTGGCCGGGACTCGCAATCCTCATCACGGTGCTTGGCTTCAACTTGTTGGGTGATGGGTTGCGCGAGGCCCTCGACCCCACGCTGCGAAGGGACGTCGAATGACTCTGTTGCAAGTTCGGAATCTCACCATTCGTTTCGGGCGGAAAGTTGTAGTAGATGACGTCTCATTCGATCTCGATGCGGGTGAGCGACTCGGCATCATCGGCGAGTCGGGCTCAGGCAAGACCCTCACCTCGTTGGCAGTAATCGGTCTACTTCCAGAAGGTGCAGTGGTCGACGGCAGCATCGTCTTCGACAATGTCGAGATACTCAATAGATCTGACGGTCAACTCTCCTCGATTCGTGGCAATCACATCGGCATGGTGTTTCAGGAACCTCTGACGGCGCTCAATCCTCTAATGCGCGTCGGCAAACAAATTGCGCAGCCTCTTCGTATTCATCGCGGCATGCGAATGAAAGCAGCACTCGCTCGCGCAACCGAATTGTGCGAGCGAGTGGGGCTGCCCGACCCCGAACGAATTGTGCGATCGTACCCCCATCAACTTTCCGGCGGACAACGTCAACGAATCGGCCTTGCAATTGCCCTGGCTTGTGATCCATCGCTTTTGATTGCGGATGAGCCGACCACTGCCCTTGATGTCACCGTGCAGCAGGAAGTGCTGAACTTGATCAACGAGCTGGTTCGCGAACAAGGATCCGCTCTCATGTTTGTGTCGCATGACCTACCGGTGGTATCGATGATGACCGAGCGGGTGGCGGTCATGCGTAGCGGCACGATGGTCGAACTCGCCACCGTCAGCAAACTTTTTGGTGGGGCTCGACATGAGTACTCACAAATGTTGGTGCGGGCGGCTCGCCAAAGCGACGACGAGTTCGTTCGCATTTCAGAAGGTGGTCACAGATGACCGAATTGTTGCGGGCTCACGCACTCTCGCGCACATTCAAACTGCCCCGTGCTGGCCTTCGCAGCGAACGCTCGGTGCGACGAGCACTCGTTGAAATGAACCTCACGGTCAATGAAGGTGACCGGCTCGGTATCGTCGGCGAATCCGGAAGCGGCAAGACCACGCTCGCTCGGCTATTGCTCGGACTCGATATCCCGACGTCAGGCACGGTGAGCTTTCTTGGCGAGACGCTTCCACTTTCCGACATGCGACGATTTCGTCGGCAGGTTCAGGTGGTCTTCCAAGACCCACGCAGTTCATTGAATCCGCGAATGTCGGTTGAAGACATTGTTCTCGAACCGCTCGAGTGCCTGGCGGTGGATGAGCCGCACTCGGCCCGAATCGACGAGGTACTCACGTCAGTTGGCCTTTCACGCGACATGCGCACGCGTTACCCGCACGAGTTGTCCGGAGGGCAACGCCAACGTGTCGCTATCGCCCGAGCACTGGCACCGCGGCCACGACTGTTGATCGCCGATGAACCGGTCAGTGCGCTTGACGTGTTGGTGCGGGACGAGATTCTTGCGCTGCTTGCAAATTTGACTGAGAATCTTGGTCTGACGATGGTGCTCATCTCCCACGACCTCAGTGTGATCGCCCGACTGTGCGACGATGTGGTGGTGATGCAGAACGGCGTGGCGGTCGAGCAAGGTAAGACGGTCGACGTTTTCCGTGCACCATCGCATCCCTTCACCAAGACCTTGATTGCATCCGTGCCTCGTTTACCTGAGCCTTCATGAATCTCTTTTCGCCCGAATATCCCGCTGGACTACCAGTCGGTGACACCTGGGTAGAGACGCCAACCGAGCAAATTAGATTTCCGTTCAACGGACAAGTTGTCGCGGAGGCGCCGGTCGGCGACGCGAAACTGGCAGGTCTTGCGGTGACGAATGCTGTGGCACTGCGCAAGACGATGGCCAGACTCCCGTCACGAACGCGCCGTCAATGGTTGCGCGACACGCATGCCTTCGTCTCAGCAAGACGAGACGAATTCGAGCGACTGCTTGTGCTCGAGACGGGCAAACCACTACGAGACTGCAAAGTTGAAGTGGCACGAGCGCTCGTCACACTTGAAACGAGCGCCGACGAGGTTGCACGTCTGCACGGTGAGACCGTACCGCTCGACTTGCTGCCAACTGGAGACGGTATGACCGGTTTTTGGCAACGAAAGCCAATCGGTGTGGTTATTGGTATTACGGGATTCAACTATCCGCTATTGCTCGCGACACACAAACTCGGACCAGCAATAGCCGCTGGATGCCCCATCATCGTGAAGACCGCACCCGCGACGCCGCTTGCAACACTCTGGCTGGTGCATGCGTTTCGTGAAGTCGCAATGAAAATTGGTGCCCCAGTGGGCGCCGTGCAACTCCTGACCGGCGACGCATCCGTAGGCGAAACGCTTACCACCGACCCGCGCATCGGTATCGTCAGCTTCACGGGCTCGTCAAAAGTTGGTCACGCAATTGCTCGGGCTGCAGCACCGCGCAAGGTTGTACTAGAGCTCGGTTCCAATGCCGCATTGATCGTTGACGACACGGCAAACCTGGCCGTTGCAGCCGAGGCTGCCGTGCGCGGCGGCTTCTATGCATCAGGGCAGGCGTGCATCGCAATCCAGCGCGTTCTCATACTCGACTCCGTAGCCGACGAGTTTCTCGAGCATTTGACTGCACACGTGAAGGAAATTGTGGTCGGCGACCCGAGGGAGGAATCGACTCAAGTATCGTCGCTCATCAATGACGCCTCGACGTCGCGAGTTCTTGCCTGGATCAGTGCCGCAGAACGCTTTGGTTCGCGGGTACTTACCGGCGGCAATCTCAGCGGCTCATGCATCGCCCCGACCGTGCTCGCCGACGTGCCAGATGGTGTGGATATCTGGGACGAGGAGGTATTTGGCCCCGTGGTCTGCATCCGACGCGTGCCAGACCTAGAAACCGCAATCGACATGGTGAACGCTTCGCGGTTCGGCCTGCACGCCAGCATCTTTACCAGCTCGATTGCAAACGCCTTTCGTTGCATCGACGAACTCGAGGTTGGCGGTGTTGTCGTCAATGAGGTACCCGGATACCGCTCCGACACCATGCCATACGGCGGCGTGAAAGACTCGGGTATCGGAAGAGAAGGACCCCGCTTTGCAATCGAAGAGTTCACGGTGACGCGAATGGCCATCATTCGCTCCGCGGTCGGTAAGTAACGTCATGGCGGCGCAGTACGACAATTTGTTTCGCCTCGACGGCCGCAAGGCAGTAGTGATCGGTGCTGGTAGTGGAATCGGCCGCGAGGCTGCGTTGGCACTAGCAGCGCACGGCGCAAATGTCGTGTGTGCCGATTCCAATGGTGAGGCGGCCGCAGATACGGCAAGGAACGCAGCTGGATCGACCAGCGTAGTTATCGACGTCAATGATGAAGGCTCTGTTCTGGAGTTGGCGGACGTGCACTCTGATGCAGAGGTGTTGTTGCACACACCTGCCATTAATGTTCGGAAGCAGATCGCCGACTATTCGCTTGACGAGTTCGATAAGGTCATCCGCCTCAATTTGCGCTCGACGTTTCACATAATGCAACTTTTTGGACGTTCGATGTGTAATCGACAACGTGGCAGCATCATCACAATCTCATCGATTCGCGCGGCAACAGTAGAGCCAGGACAGGGCGTGTATGCAGCCACTAAATCTGGCCTCGAATCGCTTGTGCGAACCGCAGCTGCCGAATTCGGGCCATCAAACGTGCGTGTGAACGCCATTCGACCTGGCGTCGTTGAGACACCACTTACTGCGCAACTCAAGAAAAATCCTGAGTGGTACTCTGCGTATGCCGAAAAACCAGCGTTGAAGCGTTGGGCACAAGCATCAGAAATGGTCGGGGCAGTCGTGTTTCTCGCTGGCGATGCGGCAACGTACGTCACCGGCACCACCATCACCGTCGACGCCGGATGGACAGCAATCGACGGTCGATACACGCCACCGCTCTGATGGAATCGCTCGCTGACCTCTCCGCGGTCGAGCTGCTGGCGGGCTATCGCGCCAGAACAATTTCCCCAGTTGAGGTAATGCGCGACGTGCAACATCGAATCAGCGAGCGCGAACCAGTAGTGAAGGCGTTGTGGGCAGCCGACTCCGACGGCGCGACCAACCAGGCTGTTGAGAGCGAGCGTCGTTGGGCGGCGGGTTCACCGGTCGGGGTACTCGATGGGATTCCAATTACGTTGAAGGAGAACATTGCGACCGCTGGTATCGCAATACCGCTCGGTACGGCAGCGACCGAACTGGTTCCGGCAGTTGCTGATGCGCCGCCTGCAGCTCGCGTCCGTGAAGCGGGTGCAATCTTGCTCGCAAAAACGACGATGCCCGACCTCGGAATGCTGTCATCGGGTCTTTCCACTTTTCACGCACTTACCAGCAATCCGTGGAACCAAAAATGGAACCCGGGTGGCTCGAGTGCCGGTGGTGGAGCGGCTGCTGCTGCGGGATTCGGGCCATTGCACGTTGGCACCGACATCGGTGGCAGCCTGCGACTACCCGCCAGTTGGAATGCAATCGTCTCGCTCAAGCCGAGTAACGGGCGTGTGGCCATCAACCCGCCATACTTCGGCCGCGTCGCCGGACCAATGTCACGAACTGTGGCCGACAACGCACTCCTAATGTGTGTGCTCGGAAAATTCGACGCGAGCGATTACATGGCGCTTCCACCGGCATCAATCGCCTGGGATTCACTCGATCAATTCAACGCTCGGGGCCTACGCATCGGGTTACACCTCGATGCGAATGCCGGCATGCCGGTTGAAGCCACCACGCTCGCTGCAGTAACGGCCGCTGCACGGCTCTTCGAATCTGCCGGTGCCAATGTTGAACCTTTGTCTCCGTTCTTCAGCGACGACCTGCTGAACGACCTCGACACTTTCTGGCGTGTGAGAAGTTGGGTGGACTCGCGTGCAATGAGTCCAGCACAGCGGGCCAAACTCTTGCCGTTCATCCAGGATTGGATTGCCGTCGGCGAGCACATAACCAGCGAGCAGCTCATGAAATGCTTCAACCGCACCCTTGAGATTCGCAAACTCACGCATGCTGCAACCGAAAAATACGACCTCGTCCTATCCCCCGTGTCTCCCGTACCAACATTCCCAGTGGATTGGGCGATGCCGAGCAACGACGCTGCACGCTCGATGGCCCACATCGGCTTCACAGTCCCCTACAACATGTCCGAACAGCCGGCGATCTCAATCAACTGCGGGTTCACTCCCGATGGCAAGTCCATAGGTCTGCAGATTTCCGGACGTCGTTTTGCCGACCTCGACGTACTGCGCGCAGCGGCATGGTACGAGTCAAACCGACCAGACACGGCGCGACCCGACTGGCGCATACCTTCGCACGGAGCCTGACGCTGGGTACCGGCAAATAACCGGTCGCGCCAATCATCGATGCTCGCAGTTCTGGACTACCGTTGGTAATTGGCTCTGGGAGGGGCATCGTTATGAGCAACGCGCCGGTGCGACTCGCCGACTACGGCATCACCCGAGAATTCGGCTACATGCAGACGGTGGATCCCGTTGCGCATCTCGGCAAGGAGAATGCGGAGTGGGACGCGCTGGCATCCGATCTGCCGAAGCACCTCATGGGTTCAAGGTTTCGTGAGTGCGTACGTGCCATGCCGCCGTTCAATGTGCCAGCGCTCTCCGGCGAGGGCGAGATACGGCGAGCCATGCTCGCACTCAGCTACATCGGTCAGGCATATCAATGGTGCGACGCCAATCCCGCCCACACGATTCCAGCGGTGCTTGCCCAACCGTGGTACACCGTCGGACAACTGGTCGGTCGTCCGCCGATTCTCAGTTATTCCAGTTACTCAATCGACAACTGGCGTCGTCTCGATACCTCGGGCCCGATCGAATGCGGAAACATCGCCCTTTTGCAGTGCTTTCTCGGCGGGCAAGACGAGGAGTGGTTCATTCTCATCCACATCGACATCGAAAAGAGGGCAGGACGTGCACTTCAGGCCATAGAAGATGCCCAGCGAGCCGTCGCAGCAAACGATGCCGAGGAACTCGATGGCGCTCTTCGCGAACTCCGGGATGGAATTCAGTCGATGTACGACGTGCTGTCTCGCATGCCCGAGAAATGCGATCCGTACGTCTACTTCCACCGGGTTCGTCCCTATATCTTCGGTTGGAAGAACAACCCTGCACTCCCACACGGTGTGGTCTACGAAGGGGTCAGTGAATTGGGCGGCAAAGGCATGACATACCGGGGAGAAACGGGCGCACAAAGCGCAATAGTGCCGGCTCTCGACGGGGCGCTCGGCATCGAACACGAGCGTGACGAACTGCGCGAGTACCTCATGGAAATGCGCACCTACATGCCGCCGGCGCACGTGAAATTCATCGAAGCCGTCGAGAACGGTCCCAGCATTCGCGCCTTCGTAAAATCGGCGGGCCGAGCCGGTACCACGGAGCTGTTCAATCAATCAGTGGACCTCGTCGCCGATTTTCGGGCGATGCACCTGCAATATGCCAGTACCTACATATTTGCCCAGGCCCAGAAGACTCCGGGAAATCCATCGGCCGTTGGAACCGGCGGTACACCATTTATTCCGTATCTCCGCAAACATCGAGACGAAACGCGCAGTCAAACCATCGCCTAGTTTTGCGATGTGAGTATCAACCCCGACAAACTCAAGTTCTTCTCCTTCCTTCTCTTCACGAAACTGGAAGGTGCCGTCACCTCGGGCATGGTGCACCTCGGCGACCAACTTGGCCTGTACCGCGCGCTTGCCGCGGCGGCCAATCCACTCACCACTACCCAACTATCGGCCACGACTGGACTGAATGAGCGTTGGGTGCGCGAGTGGGCGTACAACCAGGCGGCGGCGAAACTCATCAGCGTTTCCTCGCATGTATCGCAGCCGCCACACCTCGACGACGACACGTTTTATCTCTCACCCGAGCAGGTGGCGGTACTAGCCGACGAATCACACCCTGCATTCGGGATGGGCATGTTCCACCGACTACCGCAAACCATGGAATCGCTCAAACGAATGCCCGAGTCGTTTCGCACGGGAATCGGGTTCAACTATGACAGTCACGGCCCCGATGGTGCGGTGGGAATCGAACGCAGCTTCGAACCCTGGAACAATGCCAACCTCATTCCCGTTGTCCTTCCAGCCGTCGGTATTGCCAACACGTTGAGGGCGGGCGTAAACGTTGCCGATGTCGGGTGCGGTGCAGGGGGCGCAGTGCTGCGAATGGCGAAGGAGTTTCCGAGGTCCACAATTGTCGGATACGACATCTCGCAGTACGCGCTCGCGCGTGCCAACGAGCGTCTGAGCGCCTCGGGCCTCACCAACGCACGTTTCGCTGATCCGCAGGTAGAGCCACTACCAACAAACAACAGCCTGCACTTCGTGAGCACCTTCGACTGCATCCACGATATGACCCATCCACTCGCCGTGATGAAGGCAATTCGTGCGTCGTTGCATTCCGATGGCGTCTGGCTACTGGTCGACATCAAGGCTCACGACACGTTTGCGATGAATGCGGAGAAGAATCCCATGGCATCTTTGATGTACGGCATCAGCGTTTTGTCGTGCATGTCGTCGGCACTCTCCACACCCGATGGTGCCGGTCTCGGCACGCTCGGACTCTCGGAAATGACTGCCGAGACCATGGCCCGAACTGCTGGATTCACAAGGTTCGAACGCTTAGACGTCGAACACTCGGTGAATGCGTTCTACGCGATCCGCCCCTGAACACCAATTGGCGGCACAATTGTCGGTGCGCCGTTACGGCTCGACGATTGCAAATCCCATCGAAAACTTGTCGAGGTTGCCAAAAACGGTAAGTAGTGCAACGGCGTCCCCGTCGATCGAGGCTTGTCCCGCCTTCATGGCATCGACAAACGTGGTTTCCTGACCAACCACATCTAGCAGCGTCGAACGTGAGATGGTTACTGAGGTTGCTGCATTGTCCGCGTGTCGTCCACGGGTGGAGTAGATGGTCCGGTTCGACACCCCAAGTGTCCATCGTTCGTCGGGGGTACCACGCAGGTCCGTAAAGGTCCAGTTGATTGCGAGTGCGATGCCACCCAGTTGCTCGGACATCGTGCGAACCGACAGCGCATCGAATACCTGCTCGATGGTCATCTCCAGCAACAAGCCGCGTGCACGAACGTTGGCGTTGGGGTTCACCGAACGTCCACTACGAAGCTCTTGTGCACCCATCAGATATGCGTTTCGAAACGTGGACGATTCAGCCTGGTACGCCAACTGCTCGAGCGCATCGGCCTGCAGATTGCGAGCTGCAGTATTGGTTGGATCGGCGAAAACCAGATGATTCACCAATTCCGCCACCCAGCGATAGTCGCCCTGTTCGAACGCCTCTCGTGCGTTTGCAATGAGTGCGTCCGCACCCCCGGCGAGGGCAACGTAGCGAGATCCCACGTCGCTTGGCGGTAACTTGTGCAGGTTGGCCGGGTTCCCGTCGTACCAACTCAGATATCGCTGGTATACCGCTTTGGCGTTGTGAACGAGATCTCCGTAGAACCCGCGGGTGTGTTCGTGGGCCAGGAACTCCTCGGGCAACTCGAGGGTTTCGGCAATCTCCATTGGTGTGAGTCCAAGGTTTGCGTACCGCATCGTCTGGTCGTGCATCCACTTGTACAGGTCTCGCTGCAATACCAAGAATCCGCGGAGGTCATCGCCGCCCCAACGCGGCCAGTTGTGTGATGCAAAGAGCACTTCGGCCTCGGCGCCGAACATTTGCAGACTCTCATTGATGTACTTCGACCAATTGAGTGCGTTGCGCACCAGTGCACCGCGAATTGGAACCAGGTTGTGCATGGTATGCGAGCAGTTCTCCGCCATGCAGAGTGCCTTCAAGTCGGGGAAGTAGAAGTTCATCTCCGCTGGTGCCTCTGTTTCGGGCGTGAGTTGAAAGACCACCCGCACTCCATCCACGACCAGCTCTTGGCCGGTCACAGTGATTTCTTCGGTCGGTGCAAGCAACGTGGGCGGTCCAATTGGAGTTGCCGTGCCAAGACCGCAGTCGACGTGACCACGCGGACCCGAGGGGAGGCGAGTTCCGAACTGATACATGGCGCGACGTACCATTGCCGGCCCAGCGATCACGTTTTCGCCCACGGTCTCCCTTAGGAAGTGCTCGGGGGCAATGATCCTGCATCGTGCGGCGTTGACCTCGTCACGCGAAGTAACGCCCAACACGCCACCGAAATGGTCGGCATGGGAGTGGGTGTAAATCACCGCGGTTACGGAGCGCCGTTCAACGTATTGATTTACGAGCTCGAGGGCACTTCGGGCGGTGAACTCGGTCGTTAAGGGGTCGACGACAATCCACCCGGTCTCACCACGAATGAAGGTGATGTTGGAGATGTCATAACCGCGAACCTGCCACACTCCGTCGATCACCTGGAACAGTCCGTGGTGAGCGTTGAGAACGGCGTGACGCCACAGATTGGGGTTTACGGTGTCGGGTGCAGAGTCGCCATTGCGAAGGAAGTCGTACGCACCGATCTTGAACACCACCCGACCCTCGGGTGAATCGATGGTCGCTGTGGACAGCGACGCGATATGTCCGCGCCGAACGCGCTCGAGATCCGCGGGGTCCGGCGTTCGACGTGCGGCTCGTGCATTTACCTGTGCGGTGTGCACCGTCGCAGATTTTGGATCAGGGGTAGAGCCGGCAAGTTGGCTCGACTCATCATTCGGTTTAGCCACGCACGGAGACTACCGAGCGACACCGGTCCCATCGCGACGGATTCGTCTCAACGATAGGTTGGGCGCCGATGCGCGGTCTCCGACTTGCCCTCGTGGTCCTCGTAACGATGGCGTATTCCGGCTGTTCGTCGTCCGCCAGCGATGGCAACGTTGATGACGTTGCAGCCGCCAGTACCGATGCAGTCGTCCCAACGAGCACTATTGGCGCCTCGCCGGTACCAGAACCAAGGCCGGCAAGTGTCGTACCACCCGGGTTCGACTCGATCATCACGCTCGATGGTCGTACCCGAACGTACCGAGTGGTCGACCTATCCGATGAAGGGCCGGCACCTCTGCTCGTGGTACTCCACGGATTCGGTGGTACCGCACAGATGATGAGTGATGCGTCTGACATAGACGAGTCGTTTGCCGACCGATACGACATACATCCGATCGTGGTGTATCCGAACGGCAGCGGATCCGAGGACGGTCTTCCACAGTCGTGGAATGCCGGGGCCTGCTGTCCGTTCTCCACACTTGGCTTTGTCGATGACGTTGCCTTCTTTGATCAACTGATCGGAGAACTCACGGAGAGTTACGACATCGACCTACGGCGAATCTGGGTGGTGGGTCATTCCAACGGCGGAATGATGGCATACCGTCTGGCATGCGAGTTGTCGTCCCGAGTCACGGCAATCGGAGTTGCCGCCGGCGCGATGATGATCGATGCGTGTTCACCTGAGAACCCCGTTTCTGCACTTCACCTGCACGGCACTCTGGACACCGTCGTTCCGTTGGCCGGTGGTGGCACCGCCGGAATCCTGTTTCCGAGTGCGAGCGATTCGGTCGCAGCCTTCACTCGCACCGGTATCGCCACCGCCGAGCTCGTAACTGACGAGTCGTGGTCGCACGAATGGCAATCCGAATGGACCTCGCTCTTCGCCGAGTTCCTCGCAACCCGATAGCGGTCTAGTTGCCGAACATCTTTCGTAGTCTCGTGGCAAACCGAAACGCCCGGGACGCCTCCAGTGCGGCCACTCGCTCACGGGCACGGTCGCGCTGCTTTGTCAACTTGTCGATTCTCGAGTTGATCTGAATCATCTGTGCTTGAAGCTGATCCTGTCTCTGGCGCAACACCTGGAGGTCTCGTTGGGCAAGTGACAGGTGGTGCACGGCATTATCACGCTCCTGGGTGAGTTCCTTGCGGGCGATGACAAATTCGGCGACCTTCGACTCGGTGTACTGGCTGAATTCCTCGTACTTCATCCTCAAACCGTGGGCCTCCTCGAGGAGATCGGCAATCAATTGATCGCGCTCATCCATCGTTTCGGTCATGTAAGCATCGCAATCATCATGTGAACCCTTGACTCATCGTAGGTGCTATCACGAGATCATTCCCAGACTTACCAGATTGAAGCGCTCATTTTGGTCTTGCGCCAGCTGCTCATGTTGTGGCCGACACTGTTCGTCTGCCCCACCGTGGTGGGTGTGACATTGCTTGGTGATGGCCAGCAAGAGAGGTATGACCGCACCTTGGTACGGTAACAATATGCGTCGAATCACACTTCTCTCAGCAGCTGCCCTTACGACTCTGGCATTACCCGTTGCTCCAGCCGATGCCGTGGTGGAGTGGGAGTTGAAGGAGGATGCAACCTCCCTCGGACTCACCGGAGTTTCGCCCCATGTCGAACGCACTGGGAGCGCCGATCGATTGTGGTACCCGGGTGGGCTCTCTGGAACCACTGTCGCCGACTGCTCCGATGCCGGATCCTGCGTCGCCGTCCCCGTAACTGGTCGTCTCGGCAGTGACTTCACTGCAATCACCCTGCCCGACGGAACTCGACGGGCGTACTTCGTAGAAATCACACAGGGTGCACCGACGAAATCGGTCGCATCCGCTCCCTGCACGACGGCTGCGTGCACTTCCGTTGGCGCATCGACGGTAGCGAGTCCATTGTTGACCGTCTCCCAGAACACCAAGGCGTGGGGTGTTCCCGATGCGGTCGTAACTCCCGACGGTCGAGTCCGACTATACGTCGTTGAATCTCCCGTCGAGGCCAGCTGTACCGAGAAACTGGCGAGCTACATCTCGACTGATGGCATCACGTTCAGCAAGGAACCCGGATGGCGTCTCGAAAACGGAATAAGCGTCGACCCCGAGATTCTCCGCGCAAAGGATGGTGACTGGTTGATGGTGCTGGCGGATGGTCCTGGCTGTGGTGACCGTGTCCAGAAGCTCTACACCTCGACGTCCACCGATGGCCTCCGCTGGTCCACTCCCGAACGCATATCCGGCTCGGGATCCGACCTGCGACGTCTCGATCCAACTGGATACGAAGTCTCACCGAACGTCTACCGGCTGTATTACGCCACTGCCACACCGGGTGTTCTCGGAGACGTTACGTACACGATCAAGCGCGGCACCCTGCAAATACGTGACACCGCCCGGGGGGGTGACGTCGGAATTACCTCCAAACCTTCAGGGAAAAAGTCGACGGTCAAGTCAAAAAAAACCAAGTCCATTACCTGCGTGAAGGGCAAGGTCGTACGCAAGGTCGTCGCCGCAAAATGCCCGAAGGGCTTCAGAAAGAAATAGTCGTATGTGGGCGGCCGTCGTGTTGATCGCGACGATGGCCTCCACCTTTACGGTGATCAGTGACTCCAATGTTCCGACCATCGGCGTCCGTTCGGCTACCTCGGCAAACAGCGACAGCAAGGACGACCAACGCAAGAAGCGAAACGAATGGGTGTACACCTTCCCGGTCTCCGGCCCGGGTGTGTTCTATCCGCGTGATCACCTCAACTATCCCGCAGTCGATCTCACCGGTTGCCGTCAACTTGTGCGCGCGCCGATCTCGGGTGTCATCACCGACGTGCGAGATACCGACAACTGGGATCCGGCCATCGACGACCCGGGTACTCGTGGTGGCCTCACCATCACCATGCACGGAGACGATTTTGCTCGCTACTACTTCTCGCACTTGGGCCGTCTGATGGTCAAGAAGGGTCAACGAGTGGAGTCGGGCCAGAAAATCGCCACCGTCGGACAATCGGGCAACGCCAAGACCACGCTCTGCCACCTGCACTTCGGGATATCACGCATCTGTCCAATGTCGGAGCAAAATCTGCGACGGGGCGAGGTGTGGCCACAGCCCTACCTCGACGATTGGAAACGTGGGGTCAACACGTCGCCAAACAAGGAAGTACAAAGAGTCACCCGCAAGAGCCCGACCGCATGTCTGGCAGCTGCGGCAGCACAGCGACGCGGCGGCGACGGTTGACGAACGGTGGGAACGTCGAATTAGCGGTAGTACGGATTCGCACCCGTTGCATGATCGGTGAGATCGCGCACGTGGGTGATGGTGCCCACCTGGTCGGTGATGATCTTCTGCACACCCTCCAACATGGTTTGCTTGCTCATCGAGCAACCATGGCATCCACCACCCATGGTGAAGTACGCAGTGCCCTGCGTGTCGTGGCCGGCGAAGGTCACGAATCCGCCGTGGGCCGCCAGCATCGGGTTCACGTCGACCGAAACGATCGCCTCGATCTGCGCTGAGGTTTCGTCGTCACGAACCAGGCCCTCCACCACGGGCGCCTTCGGACGGTTGGGGTTGCGTAGAACCAGTCCGGCCTGCTCGTTGTAATCGAGTTCCGAGCCTCGTAGTGAATCCACGTCGCCACCGGGCATGATGAATTTGAAACCATCGATGGTGCGAACTTCGTCGGTGAACGCCGATTTGAGAAACTCCTCGAAAACCAGGTCGTAGCGGAAATCCTCGCCTGGTCCCGAGATGATGGAGAGACGAAGACCCAATTTTTCGACATCGGGCTCGGTGGAGCGGAGCTCCTTCAACTTGGCAAGGGCAGTGGGCGTCACCGAAATGATGGTGTCGCGCGGCTGTTCTGAATCGAACGGTGAAACGGGTGCCGGAGCGCCTGCTGCGAGCGGCGAGGTCTTGGAATCCGACACGCCCCGCAGGCTACCGAGCGTCCGCATTCCCTCCTGTGCCGATGCCATT